>Ga0209824_10000889_pt1 | contig 17945 bp, 14 predicted proteins | sample VDWuncwatermetaG_FD_184124 | JGI IMG/M metagenome (GOLD analysis project Ga0209824, IMG submission 184124) | Wastewater microbial communities from Netherlands to study Microbial Dark Matter (Phase II) - VDW unchlorinated drinking water (SPAdes)... ... | reverse complement strand
AAGTTACAGCTATTCATCCAGGTTTTGTTTCGACATCGATGACGGAAAAAAATGGCAAAATGCCATTTTTAATGACAGCTGAGGCGGCTGCCCAGAGAATTTACCAAGGTGTTGAAAAACGCAAAGCGCGCGTGTTCTTTCCTGTTCCCATGGCTATGGCGGTTTGGTTGCTGCGCAGAATGCCCAATACACTCTATGATTTACTGGTGAGTTTTGGCAAAAAACGCGCTCAGATTTTCAGAAAAAAGCACGAAGAAATTTAAGCTGTTAAAATTTGTCCATCATCTTGAATGACGAAGAGTTGTTCAGCTTGGCATTTTGGGCAGGTGAATCTGGCCATCATGGCATTGCCAAAGGGAAGGGCCCCATCTTCGGATTCCAAGGCACAAACACACGTTTCGCACATCAGATTGATATGCTGACGCAGGTGCTCGAGGAGGTTTTCTCGTTTTGTTTCTTCTTGGCACGACATGCAGGATTGCCCCCCCAAAAAAAACTCCCCCTTACAAAGAGGGTGTTTCCGAAGTCTGAAATCAAAAACTTCGTCATTCCCGCGAAGGCGGGAATCCAGTAATTTCAACACTTTTCTGGATCCCCGCCTTCGCGGGGATGACTATAAACATCATTTGTTTCGACTTCGGAAACACCCTCCAAAGGGGGAGGGTTCAAATGATAAACTATTTAGCATCCGTGTAATCGAAGAAACCCTTGCCTGTTTTGCGGCCCAAGTGACCCGCTTCCACAAGCTTTCTAAGAAGTGGGCAAACTTTGTAACGTTCTTGGCCCAAATCACGCTGGAACACTTCCAGAGCTCCAACCAAAACATCTAAACCGACAAAATCGGCCAGAGTGAGTGGGCCCATCGGGTGATTTGCACCAAGTTGCATGCAGGTATCGATGGTCTTTGCATCGGCGACACCTTCGTACAGGGCGAAGGCGGCTTCGTTGATCATGGGAATCAAGATACGATTAACAGCAAAACCAGCACTATCTTTAACTCGGGCAGGCACCTTACCAAGCTTTTCTGCGAGAGCAAAAGTTGTGGTTTCTGTTTCCTTGCTGGTTTGCAAGGCACTGATGATTTCCACTAACTTCATGACAGGGACAGGATTAAAAAAATGCATACCGACGACATTCTGGGGTTTCTTGTAGAAAGAGGCCAAAAGAGTCAGTGAGATGGACGAGGTGTTTGATGCCAAAATAGCCGTGTCGGACATGACTTCGTTCAGAGCAGAAAGCAGTTCACGTTTTTTCTCGATGTTTTCGGTGATGGCTTCGATCACGAGGTCGCAACCTTTAACGTCAGCAAGAGAAATGCTGGCTTTGATGCGATTCACAGCTTGGTCTTTGTCTTGAAGCGAAATTTTTTGTTTTTCGACTAATTTTTCCAGGCCTTTTTTGATTCTGTCGACCTGTTTTTCAATAGTTTTTTGGGAAACATCGACCAAAACGACGTCGAAACCACCTTGTGCGGCCACGAGGGCAATTCCATGACCCATCGTGCCAGCGCCGATAATACCAATTGTTTTTACCATATGAGTTCTCCTTCTGTTTTAGGGGGCATTCCCAATGGGGTCGCTTTTAATGTTCTTGTCAGGGATTTGCAACCGTACTGACGGATTCATTTTTGCCATTTTCCCTGTCTTTGGGCTAGGGCTTTGACAATGGATTTGGATCTACTGAATTTAGCTTGTGTCAATATCAACACGGTTATCGATAACGTTTTCAGGCATTCACGTGCTGGCATCAAGGGGGCACAAGCTCTCATTGTTTATGATGACGGTTGTCCGCTTTCGCGGTTACTGGAGCAGGCCTATCGAAAGGTCTTGCCGGAGGCCATTGTTATTGATTTTAACCAAAGCAATACTGAAAAAATTAAAGGCGTGATTTATCAGCTGGCGGCTCAGGATCTGGTTGTTCTCATTCAATCCATGAGTTTTCGTTTGGATGCTTTTCGTATTCGGATTCATCTTTTTGAGCGAGGACTTAAGGTCATTGAACATCCCCATCTTGTACGCGTGCAGGACAATGAAATTGCCACTTATATTGCCTCTTTGAACTATGATGCCAACTACTATAGACAGCTTGGGCCTGAGTTAAAATTGCGTTTGGATCAAGCCCGGGAAGTGAAGTTGCTTAATGGTGATTTGGCACTCACTTATGCTGGCCGCTTTGAGGCTGCCAAACTCAATATTGGTGATTACAGCGGGATGAAAAATTGGGGTGGTCAATTTCCTATTGGCGAAGTTTTTACTGAGCTGCATGATTTGGAATGTCTAAGTGGGAAAATTGCTCTTTTTGCTTTTGGCGATAATGATTTTTCTATCACGAACTGTGAGCCGCCTCTTGTGCTCGAGATTCAAGCGGGGCGTGTAGTTGGGATGGATTCTGGCCATTGCCTATTTGAAGATATTTTGAATAAAATTCGTCAGCATGAAGGTGAGGTCTGGGTGCGTGAACTTGGTTTTGGCCTCAACCGGGCCCTCACGCGCACTATCCAAATACATGATGTTGGCATTTATGAGCGTATGTGCGGCGTCCATCTTTCACTGGGGGCCAAGCATGCACTTTATCCAAAGGCTGGTTTTGACAAGAAGAGGGTCAAATTTCATGTCGACGTTTTTGCTGTTATCGATAGCGTCACAATTGATGCGGAGACGGTTTATAAAGAGGGCGCTTACGTCATATGATGCCAGCTGCCACTCATCAAGGCTGCCGCCAAAGCTGCACAAAGTGCTTGCGGCCACTTTCTTGTTGTTACTGCCACTTGATAGAAAAAATCGACTCTCAGATACAGTTTGTGATTCTCATTCATCCTCTTGAGGCTCAGCGTAAGATTGCCACTGGTCGCATGGCGCATCTTTGCTTGTCAGATTCTCTTTTGATCAAAGGTAAAGATTTCACCAATCATGAAACAGTCAATCAGCTTATCCAAAATCCTAAGCATCATTGTTGCCTGCTCTATCCAGGGCCTGAGGCGATTGATCTTTCCAAAGTGATTAATTTTGACGCCAAGCGGCTGGTTTTTTCTGGGAATAAAAGGCTTGTCATTTTTGTGATTGATGGGACCTGGTGCACAGCCAAAAAAACCTTTCGACTGAGCTCAAATTTGAGAGCCCTTCCCAGAATCTGTTTTACGCCAGAGACACCTTCGCAGTTTCGTATTCGTCGTCAACCGGCTGCCAACTGTTATTCCACGATTGAAGCCATTCATTATATTTTAGATAAATTGACAGATTCTAAGCATGGACTCACCCAGCAGCGGCCTCATGATAATTTACTTAAAGTCTTTACGCATATGGTCGAGCAGCAGATCAGTTTCAATCCGCAATTTTTACCCAGAAAAAGAAAGGTTTTGCTTTAGGCCCTGGTTTGCCGTTTGAGCCATTGTGATTTCAGAAAGCCGATGACGATTGGCAGGATTGAAATGACAACGACGATCAAAATGACTTGATGCAGTTTTGTCGCCCACTGTGTGTGGCCCAGCCAGTAACCGACACCGACGAGGCCCATGACCCAGGTTGCGCCACCAACAATATTGAAAAGAATAAATTGTCGATAGGGCATGGCAGCGAAGCCAGCGACAAAAGGCACAAAGGTGCGTAAAATGGGGATGAATCGAGCCATGACAATGGCCATGCCACCCTTGCGCAGGTAAAAAGCGTGAGCGTTTTCAAAATGACATTTTTTGATAAGGCGTCCATCGGGGCGATTAATGACAAATCGGCCTGTACGTTTACCAAGATAAAAATTGAGTTGGTCGCCTGAAATAGCAGCAACGGTTAAGCAAATGATGAGGGTGATAGGGTTAAATAAGCCGCCGCCAATAGCATGGGGAGACGAGAGAATCCCAGCTGTGATGAGGAGGGAATCGCCAGGTAGAAAAAAGCCAACCAGCAAACCTGTTTCGACAAAAATAATGGTGATGAGAACGATGAGGCCACCGGCTTGAATGAGCGAGACTAAACCTTCGGCACTGTGAAGTTGTTGGAAAAAGTTTATTAAAGTGTCCATTAATTTTTTCTACCTTACAAAGATGGGGCGTTTAAAGGTGGATCAATCCAGCGGCCATGTTCTCGAATGAGTCCAACTAGGCGCGACACAGCTGCCTCTTGAGGAATGTTGCGCTCAACGCAAACTTTACCAACATATAAACTGATACGCTCAACGCCAGTGCCGACATAGCCAAAATCGGCATCGGCCATTTCACCAGGGCCATTGACGATGCAACCCATCACGGCAATTTTCACACCTTTGAGATGATCCGTTTTTTGGCGAATTTTTTCTGTAGTTTCTTGCAGATGGAAGAGTGTGCGGCCACAGGATGGGCAAGAAATGTATTCAGTTTTTGAAGTGCGAATCCGTGCGCCTTGCAAAATACCAAAGCTAAGATTGAGGATCGTTTTTGGATTCTCAGTGGGGGCCATGATTTGCACACTATCGCCAAGGCCATCCAAAAGCAGGCCACCTAATTGCACGGAGGCATCCAATTGTCTTGGCCAGGTGGTTGCGACGTGACGCAGATGCAAGACAGCAGGAAAAGGCAAGTCATCCAAAAATTTGGCAAGGATTCTGTAAGCCAAAAGAGGGTTGTGGGTGAGTGCGCTAAAGCCGATATTCAGTTGGTTGGCATTGGCACATAAAATGACCAGGCGTTTGATGATTTCTGGTAGTTCGGAATTATCCAAAGCCAGTTTTGTTTCATCCAAACAAAATTCGAGATGGGCACCAAGGCGTTTGGCATGCTGAATGAGTGAGAGAAGGCTTGCGTCAGTGGCGGATGGATCGATGATCCAAGTGAGTTTGTCGGCAAAGGGAATTGATGCCAGCTTGTTTATTTCGGAATGAATATAACCCAGGCTCAGGCTTTTTTCACCAAAGAGCTTTGTGACAGCTGGGATAAAATCATCATCTGGGTTAAGTTCGACGCCTTCACATGGCGTGATTTCGTTTTGCTCGTCCCAAAAAGCCTTCAGGTGCAAGCGTTTGAGAGATAACCAAACACGCGGAAGTTCGCTCGCCCCAATGTCGTGGTGGCCGACTAAAGTTTTTTGCGTTTCGCGTCGTTGATAAATAAATGTCTTTGCTGGCTCATGCAGAAATGACAAAGCCTTTGGCAAAGACTTGGTTTCATGCAGTTCGTCATTCCAATATTGCCGGGCGATACGGGCATTGTCAGGCGCGGCCAGCATGGTGGCGACGGGGATTTCGTGCTCGGAATCTTCTGTGAGTGAAACACGAATTGTATCGCCAATGCCTTCTTCCAAAAGTGTGCCAATGCCAATAGCCGACTTGATGCGGCCATCTTCGCCTTCGCCCGCTTCGGTGACGCCTAAGTGAAAAGGGTAATCCATGTTTTCGGCGGCCAGCCTTTGCGCCAGCAATCGGTAAGCCGCCACCATAATTTGCGTGTTGGAGGCTTTCATCGATAAAATCATGTCGTGGTAATTCAGCCGGGCCGCTATACGTAAAAATTCCAAGGCCGATTCCACCATGCCTTCGGGTGTGTCGCCGTAACGGTTCATGATACGATCAGAAAGAGAACCATGATTGGTGCCCACACGCATGGAAATGCCGCGCTCTTGGCATTTGAGGACAAGTGGGGCAAATTTTTCTTCGATGCGCAAAAGCTCAGAGGCGTATTCGGCATCACTGTAGTTTTGTTCCTTGAATAATTTTTTATCGACAAAGTTGCCTGGGTTGATGCGGATCTTCTCCACATAATCGACAGCCGCCATGGCAATGGATGGTGTGAAATGAATGTCAGCGACCAAAGGAACATAGAGGTGTCGTGCGAGCATTTCTTTACGAATATTTTTAAGATTGTCACAATCAGCTTTGGTGGGAACTGTTAGCCGGACGATTTCGCAGCCAGCTTTGACCAGAGCGGCAATCTCTCGAAGGGTGGCCTCCGTATTACGGGTATCGGCTGTTGTCATGCTTTGAATGCGAATGGGGTTATTCCCACCAACGGCAACAGCCCCCACAAAGACGGTACGCGTGAGGCGACGGCGGTAAGGATCAAAACCGGAGAGCCAAGGGTTTAAGAGAGAAAAACTCATAAAAGACAGGTATTTCGCTAGTGGAATTCCTGAGGGGTGTCAAACGCGGTGGCGCAAGCTATAAAATGTCAGCTTGAACCCAAACTAAATTCCCGATAGGTCCAGTTTCTATGGAACGTCGATTTTTTACGCTTGAAGAAGCCAATACACTTTTAGCTTACTTATCGCCACTGATGGAGCTGGCACATGCTAAAAAGGTAGAAATTGTTAAAATTGTGAGCGGTCTTGAAGCGGCTGGCATCAGGGTGGAAGAGCTTTTTAAGCGCGATGCAAATGCTGATGGTGACGGTCAAACGAGTACCCAATTGCGTAATTTGGCAGACGAGATCAATTCTTTACTAATAGAAATGCAAGATACGGGTTGTGTGGTTAAAGATTTGGAGACAGGGTTGATTGATTTTTGGGGACGTATTGGTGAGGAAGATATCTTTTTGTGTTGGAAACTCGGTGAGTCCGAAGTTTCTCATTGGCATTCGCCCAAAGAAGGTTTTGCTCAAAGAAAAAGTCTTTTTACGCGCGAGATTCTGTCTGAGGTTGCGAAGTTGCATTAATAGTTTCCTGAAGAATTCCCCAAATCTCATCCTTTTTTTGATTTGATGATCATTTTCTATTTTTGAATGTAATCCGAGGTCTTCCAGGGGAATCCCAGGCTTCTCATTATCGTCGGGGATTTTTCATCTTTGCAGGTCTCCAAGGAAAAACTGGTTCAGTTTTTGAGCCATCCACGGTTGTTTTGTATCGATGGGAGGATATCACTCTTTCCAGATTATGCTCCAAATCCACCATGAGACTATCCAAGGGGAAAGATTTTCTTTCTGACTGTCGTTGGGAAAAATCCCCGGCTCAACAACAAAGCCGGGGATTCAAAGTTTAAATATCGACAGTCCCAGTAAGATACGTATCCCCACTCATGATGAAGAACGCATCGCCGAAGAATGTGATGCCTTGGTAATCTTCGGCAAGAGAATCATCCACCAAATCGCTGTGCACCAAATTGACCCAAGTCACACCGGCATCTTGACTAATGAGAATCACACCGCCGATGCGTGAGCCTGTACTTTCGGCATCCAGTTCGCCGGTGGCCAGACAAACATTGCCGTCTTCATGGCAGGCGATGTCATAAACCGTGCCAATGTAGTAAGCGATGCCGTTGCCTTCATCGATGGTCACGGTCGAATTGGTCCAAGTGAGTCCGGCATCCGTCGAGTAAGCGATGCTATCGGTCGCAGCCAACGTCACAGCCAAATCAGCCGTACCGATGGTGTAGCCGGCAATCCAGGTCGTGCCGCCATCAGTCGTTGCAATCGCGCGCACTTCGCCGTCAATGGTGCTATCGATGGTGTTCACGTCCATTTGGTAGAAAGAACCGCCGCTTGTTGGACTAAAAAAATATGGCGGATAAGTGTTGGCCGTACCCGAAGCAAAAAAGTAATCGCCGAACTCTTCGACTTCATAAGTGGTGTAGCCGTTGACGGTATCATCGTCCCAGGTGCTTTGATAATTCCATGTCGCACCGCTGTCGGCAGATGTGTAGAGATAAGTATTGCTGCGTGAAGTGAAAGTCGTTTCAGTGCCATCACCCGTAATCGCCATGTTCATACACTGGCCGGGCTTGGACGTGAAATCGTCGTAATCAGAAAAGTCGGTGAAGGCCGAGCCGTCGTACTTAACAATATATGTGGTAGACGTTGAACTGCTGGCTTTGCCGCACAGATAAATATTGCCAGCATCATCGGAGTCGATGTCATACACCTGCATATCGCGCAAATCGCAAGCCGCTGTGTTTATGGTGCCGCAGGTAATGCTGTCAGCAATTTGTGTCCAGGTTACCCCAGCATCGGTTGTGTGATACACACCCTTTTGATTGGTCGCTGCAGCACTGTTAGCACAACCCACCCAACCTTCAGTCGCACTCGTGAAGAGCATGGGGACAGTGTAGGAACCGGTGCCGCCGCTGCAGGGGAAAGTCACCGCCGCCGTTTCAGAAGAGGCAAAGCCGTCGATATCGACACAGCCCGTATTAGCATCGGCGTTGTCATCGTCGCAATCGGTGTGATTGCGCACAAAGCCAGCCGGGATCGCGCGCATTCTGCGCAAGATCGGTGTGCCCTCTGAATCACCGTAACCGTCGCCGTCGGCGTCGAGCCAAATCGGAACGCGGAGCGCGTGAGCAGTGCTCGGCAGAGCCAAGCCAGCCAGCATCGTTAACGTGAGACCAAATACAGGAGCCATTTGAATTAAACTTTTTAGTGTTAATTTTTTCATACCATTCCCAGTTGATGACACCTAATTGTGTCAGTGCGGTTATCGTCAGCGCAGTCAGCAAAGTCATTTATAAAACTGATTTCACATCGAAAAGTGTTACCAACGTGGTAACACTTTCTAGTTTTTGCGCACACCAATTCAAATATCTCTCCGATAAAGTAACTTGAGACAGCAGGAGTATCTCTGAACAAAAAGAGGCTTCGAGCCAATCTCGAAACCTAACTATTAAACAGGAGCTTCTATGAATACGTTACAAAAAGGATTGCCAACATTACACAAAACAGCCGGACAAGGCTGGGGGGCACCGCACACAACGCATGCCATTGAGGTTGATCACGCAGGTCATGCGCCAAGCACAGTGAGTCATTTGGCTCAACGGGCCGTTGATCACAATGTTCGCTCGGCTGCTGCTGAGCATGGTTTGATTGGCGCTGCGCGAACAGCCAACGCCGCTGCTCGTATGGAAAGCCCTTCGGGAGCCAGTCATGCCTCTGCGGCTGCTTTCGGTACAGCATCTAGCTACACGGCGCGCATTAAATCACCAGTCACCGAAACGATGAGCCTAGCCGGCCCCGATTTGAAGTCGATTAAAGGTTTGGTTGTCGGTCGTCCATCGACGAAAGAACAAGAGACTGTCGATGCCTTGCGCGAGCAATTTACGCACATCGTCTTAGCGAAAGACGGCACTATCGATATCGAAAAGACCCAAAACTATGCGAGCCTACTCAAACAAAGAAGCATTGCTCCCGGGGAATTATTTCACGCACAAAAAGTCGTAACGGTCGATAAATATCTGACGCCAGATGCGCCCAAGGTTAAAACGGCGGGCTTTATTCCTTTAACCGGTGAAGTCGCCGACACCAGCAGTTTTTATGAGGTTTGGAGTGCTTTGACAGATTCTCAGCGTTATTTGTTGGCTGTGGCGGCAATCAAAAATCCTGGTCAATACGCCAATCAGAGCAATGAAGATTCAGTCGAGCTTGTATTAACAGCTGTCGCAGCAGGCAAACCTCCGCGAACGCTGCAAAAGATTCAGGCGATGATCGATAACAAAGAACTGAGCGAGGAAGATGAACTTTCAGCTCAAGCTTTGCTCAAAACAGGTAAGTTGCTTGGGAGTGGTCAGGTACCTGGTGATTTAGGGAATCGCTCAATTAACGCTGCTTTGAAGGTGCAGGCGGAAAGAGATTTATATGAGCTTCTATTGGCATTTTTCAGCAACAACGAAGAAGTGAGAAGTATTCTTCGGTGGAATTTTCCAAAACTCTCTGAGCACATGCCCTTTCCCAATATCTCGCGTGCCGAATACACGGCAAAGGTAGCTCAGTTGCTGATGTCCACAGGCAATGTTTCTTGGAACTTGATGCATTTATTGTGCGTTGAGAGACCTCGCAGAACGTATGAAGTCAATGCATTCTCAAATAAGTATGCACAGATTATTAGCTGAAATATTGATTATTCCAGGGACAATCTCTGGCTCAGTCAATGAGTCAGGGATCTTTTTACTATCACAGTTTTCTAAGGAGTGACAATGGCAACACCTATTCATCGCAAAATGGTTCGCATTCCCGGTCGGGTGATCGAACGGAAATCTTTATGTGTGCAAAAAGTAAAACTGCGCCCATATTATCTCAGCGCTCACAAAGTCACCGTCGGTGAGTTTTCCAAATACATCGAGGATGAGCCAAGAATGAAGGGGCAAGTCGGCATGGATGCTCAGGGCCGCCTGGGTGTTTTGAGGCGCGGTGAAGGCAATGACGTGTCTCGCTTCGTGGAGTGCCTACATGATCCGTGCAATTTTGATCGCACTTCCGCAGAAACCAGCTTTTTGCATGAGCCGGTAGACTTAGCGCCCACGGCGGACTTTCGTCATTTATATAAAAAACATTATCACGATGCGAGTTGGCCCATGACGGGTGTGAATCTGTTCCACATTTTGGGATATATCGATTGGGAAACGCGTCAGGCTAGGATCAATGCCCGGCATGGGGTGTTGCGACTTCCTTACGCAGAGGAAACGTCAAATGCCGCATTGGGGAAAGATGGGACCAATGAGTATGGGACGAGCCGAGGTGTGTTGCGTGGTGAAGCCGGGCAGCCGCTGGCCCATTTCAATCCGCGCGTCGCGAGTCTTGGTCACTATGTCATTCCGGTGGGCAGCTACCCGGGTGTGCTGTGGCCCGACGGTGAAATTTTTGATTTGGCGGGCAATGGCTTTGAATTCCAGAATGGCTTATTCCTCGGCGCCGAGGAACTTTATGCGGGTGAGGGCATCATTGAGCATCCCATCGGGGCAAAATCTACACCTGGCGGCTATATCGGACTCATGCCGCGCGAGTTACGTGGCGGCATGTTTCAACGAGATGAAAACGATCGCACCCTGAGAGCTGATTACGGGGTTCCAGCCATGCCATTTCATGCCAACCTCTACACGGGGTTTCGTTTAGCAGCGGATGCATGGTCGCCGCACGAGCTGTTACCCGCTTGGTAACACTTTCTGTTTTTTGTGCCACAAAGAAAGCATCTCTTTTGTTATTTGTTCCGATAATCAAATCAGTGGATTCCTCTGATAGCCAGAGAGATTCAGATTAAAAAGGAATGCTGTATGAAATGTAAAAATTATTTTCACGGAATCTTGATGTGCCTCTGTTTGGTTCTGTTGGGAACCTCGGCTAAGGCTGCCATTGGAGATTTAGACACAAGTTTTGGCGGCGATGGTATTGTGCTGTTCGATTCGGGATTTGATGACGATTTTCCAACATCGGTGGTGATTGATGCCGATGGTAACTTGCTTTTGGCTGGCTATATGTTTAACGGGATCGATAGCGACTGGGTGGTGTTGCGCTACCTACCGACTGGAGAGCTGGATACAACGTTTGGGGGCGGTGATGGCATTGTACTGACGGATTTGGGTGGTGACACCGATGACGGGCCTGTTGCGCTGAAAATCGATGCTGATGGTAAGCTTGTCGTTGGCGGCTATATCAACACCTCTGCTTATGCCGTTGTTCGCTATACAGCCTTAGGCGTCCTCGATACCACTTTTGGGGGCGGCGATGGTGTGGTCACGACTCCGGCTTTAGATCCTGATGATACTATCACAGCCATGGCTATCGATACGGTGGGTCATATCCTTCTGGGTGGATCTTTTTTTGATGCTGGTTCAAGTTCCAGCGATTTTGCATTCGTGCGGTATACCTCTGCTGGAATCCTAGACACATCTTTTGGGGGCGGTGATGGCATTGTCACTCAAGATCTTGGTGCCTTCACCAACGACGCTGCGGGTGCTATGTTGATTGATGCCAATGGAAAAATTCTCATGGCGGGCACCTCGGCGGGTATGTACGCATTGGCTCGCTTTAACGTTATAGGCATTTTAGACACGACTTTTGGTGGCGGCGATGGTTTTGTGACGACAGAGATTGGTGGCTCATCGAGTAGGGTTTATTCTCTGGTGAGTGATGCGGATGAAAACCTTGTTCTAGCGGGAGCCTACGCGGATGGCAGTGATTTCGATATTGCTTTAACCCGCTACACTTCGGCCGGAATTTTAGACACGTCTTTTGGCGGCGGTGATGGCATTGTCACCAGTGATTCTGGCATTGATGATGACATTTGTGTATCTTTAGCCATTGCCAGCAACGGAGATATCCTTTGTGCTGGTTATTATTATAATGGTACCGATGACGACTTTCTTTTGTTGCGTTACACTTCTGCAGGTGAACTCGCTACGACTTTTACTGATAGCGGCTATGATCTTGCCTCGGGCACCTCAGATCTAGCCATGTCTTTCGCTATCGACGCCGAAGGCAATTTTGTTATCGTCGGACAATCCAGTAGTGGAATGAACTCAGATATTGCCATCATACGCATTTTAGGAACTGTCACCACAGCTACGGTTGATGATGATTCAACTGAAGCAGATGACGGGTCAACTGAAGTAGATGATGGGTCAATTGAGGAAGATGATTCGACAACCGACAGCACCGATACGACTGATGCTACTGATACGGGAAGTACCTCTGGCGTTTCGTCAGCTGCATCTAGCAGTGGTTGTTCACTCAATACTCATACAGGCCCCTCCCAGGATGGCTATGTGTTAGGGGTCTTGCTTTTGGTTGCAATCGCGAGCGTATTGAAAGCCCTACTTAGCAAAAAAATTCAGAGCTGACTCGAAATGAAAAATATGTGACTGTGGCCTTACTAAAAAGGACAGGGTCATGAAAATCAATGTTTTCGATTACAGCGATTATCGACTTTTTTTAAATGATTTTTTTGCCGATAAAAAAAAGTCAAAGTCCTCGTTTTCGGCGCGTGCATTTTCGCGCGCAGCGGGATTAAAAGCGCCGGGATATTTGGGGTTGGTCATTCGCGGAACGCGCAATTTGTCGCCAGCGTCCATCGGGGCGTTTGCCAAAGCGCTTAAGTTAAGTCCGAAAGAGACGACGTATTTTAAAACTTTGGTGTTGTTCAATCAGACGAGCATCGAGGCGGACAAAGAAGAGTACTATGAACGTTTGCAAAAACTCATGCCACCCATCACAGCCAAGGGGTTGGAAAAATTCCAATATGAATATTTCCACCATCCTTATTTTGTCGTCATTCGCGAAATGGTCGCCTTGCCGCATTTTCAGGAGGATCATGAATGGATTGCCGGTCGTTTGAGTCCGGTCGTCAAGCCGGCCGAGGTCAAGCATGCCATCGCTGTTTTGTTGCGCCTCAAACTTTTAGAGCGCGACCAGAGCGGCAAGCTCAAGCAAAAGGACAGCGTGGTCAATACGCCCGCGGAGGTGTCATCGATGGAACTGATTAAGCACAATCGCGATTTGTTGCTCTTGGCGCAGCGGGCGCTGTTGACTGTCCCCGGCCCCGAGCGCGACTACACGACGCTTACAATTCCGCTCACCCAGAAGTCGTTCCCGAAGATTAAGGCCATTTTGCAGGAGTGCCGTGATAGAATCATCGATTATGTCAATCAAGGGGAGGGGGATTTTCATGAAGTGTATCAGCTCAACATTCAGCTGTTTCCGGCCACTGCGACGGGCTTGTTGAGGTGATACCCGAGCTGCACGACTTGTCGCTAAAGCAATAATTGAAACCGTAGCGACACAGAGGGCGTTTTGGTATAATAAAAGTTGGTATTTTATGACGACAACGATGTTCAAAAATAACTTCAAAACAATTTTTCTGGCCTTGGGTTTGGGGCTGGTCTTGACGGCGTGCGCGGGATCTTCGTCTGCACCGACAATTGAGGACGGCGTTATCACGCCGCAAGTCGGGACCACCACCGGCAATCCATCCATTCCCATCAAACAAAGTTTGGTTTTTGCCAGCGAGGACTCTCAGGCCACAACGCAGAATGATCCCGACGTTATGTGCCGTCCGCTCGACAATGAAGACAATGCCGGCCTTACGCAGCGTTGTTTTTTAACGCCGCAGTCATTTGCCATTGGTGTGCTCGCGATTTATGCCGTCGAATGCACGGATGCGCAGACGCTAGCTGTGCCGTGCGATTCGCCCGAGGTGTTTGCAGTTGCCAAGCGCGTCGAGCTCTATCGCCAGGACGCGACCAAGGCGCCGATTGAAATCAAGATCACCAACGGTGAGGTTGCGTTTCCCGAAGCGCTCGCCACGATTACAGATTCAGTGCACGCTGGTGGCTTACAATTTGTTTTGGCGAACATGACTTATGGCTTTCCCGATTCGCCGGCCGTCAGTGTCGATCTGCGCGGTGTACCCGCACTCGTTTGCAGCACGCCGGACGATGCCTCCGATGCTGCGATCAAGCACCTGGACTGCGGCAATGAGGGGGCCGAGCGCGGCGATATTCTGTTCGATCCGATGCGCACGAGTGATTTTGTTTTCTTCGCGGATCCCTGGCAAGCCGATCGGCCCGAGAATTATGACAGCCTCATGGGTTTCAATCCCATCAACGAAGAAACAATTCATTATCTAACACCGATCATCACACCGAACCCAGAATTCACGACCGACTTTTACGGGGTGGACGGCTATTTCGCACCTATTTTCCCGCTGTCAGAAACCCTAAATTTTCCACTCAGTGCTGGTGTTGAATACAAAGTCATTTTCAATCTCACCAACACACTGACTTTTGTCGATGGCTGGCAGGCGACGAGTGATCATCGCTTGGTTTGCGTACAGCAACTCTCAGCACAAGCCTGTCCTGTGGATGCCGACCCGCACTCTGTCGGCGTGTATGACATCCGTTACGACGGTGCGTTCAAGCCAAAACCGCCGCATGTTCATGTCGGCGTCACGGCCTTTTAAGCAAAATAATGAAAAAAACTATCACGCCTGTCTGACTCACTATCAATCTTTCTGTTTGATAACACCCGTAGTGAGATCAAACTGATATTGAATCAAAGCGCCATTGCACTCATAAACGGCCGCATCAAGCTTCGTGGAATCAGGCTTCTTGGCATCGAGTGTCACGGCACAATTGATATGCTGGTGGGCACTGTCATCACCGTTTAATGGTACCGGTCCACTATTCTCGCCAAAACTTGGCGCATACAGCAGCGTGTTATTGTCCAGAACGACCTTCATATCAGTGGGCGTGTGGTGGATTGCCTGCTTGGCGTTCTCCGTCACGGTAATATCGCTGTCCGGGATGCCAACTAAAGTATTGGCAATGACCAAAACGAGTTCGCTCAGATCAAAGTAAGTGTTCACTGCACGAATGTCGCCAAGATATGGTTGATGGCCATTGGCTGTTGTCCCTTGCAAAACATGGAAATGTTGGTGTTCGGTATCTTTAGGCTCATCCACCAAGGTGACACCGAGAGTCTCGGCCACTTTGTCGCGATCGAATGCTTGCAAAAAGAACGGCACTTGCAGGGCTTGGGTGATCGGATGGCCATACGCCAGAACTTGTCCAGAGGTGTAGCTGCCAAAGCCATTTTGAACGACGGCAATATCACCTTCATCAAAAATCTGATTGTGATTCACATCAGCGGCGGTAACCAAGTTTTGTCTGGCATTATAGGCGTCGATCGTGAGGCCGGCTGTTGATGGTTGGATCTCTGGCATAAACTTTCCTTTTTTAGAAAAAGCCAACATGGCTCTCTCCATCAAGGTTATCGGAGATTAAACTTGATGGATGCGTACAAAAACAATCTTGATGCGAATTGTGTTACCTGGTTGTTGACAATCTTTGGGGGGACACATTCAAGTTGCAAATGCACTAGCTAGAGAAAAGAGTTGAATATTTCTAAAGGGCTATTTTTCCGTTGGCACGATTCTTTAGTCTATGATAGAATAGTTCAAATGGAATTAAAGCGTAGTTATTTTAATAAGTTACTCTCTGAGATCACGGATCCGGAGATCTCAATTTTAGTCGGCGCTCGGCAAGTCGGAAAATCGACGCTCTTGCGCTCACTGCAAACGCAGGCGGAAAAAAAGGGCTATCGCACGCATTTTTACAACCTGGAATTATCGACTGACTTGCAAGAATTATCCGGTGATCAAAAGTCCGTTCTTAATCAACTCACGAAAAACGGCCAAGTCGTCTTCATCGACGAATTTCACTATCTGCCCAATGCTTTCAAAATCTTCAAAGCGCTTTTTGACAGCAAAGCCAAAGTCAAAATATATGCCTCCGGTTCATCTTCGATCGAAATCCACAAGCATTTAAAAGAAAGCCTGGCCGGCCGCTTCACAAAAACATTCATCCAACCACTCTCTTGGACCGAGTTTCAAACGGTCCCTCATGCGACTTTTTCCGATTATTGCGTTTGGGGCGGCTTGCCGGGGCTTTTGCATCGTAAAAATCATGATACTAAACTCGATCTGTTGGAAAATATCGTCAGCACTTACATCACCAAAGACGTGAAAGCACTGATCAAAGAAGAAAATATCAGAGCTTTCAATTCGATGCTTTACCTTTTGGCTCAAGCGCAAGGTCAAGTCACCGTCGTCGCCAATTTGGCTCGGGAAACTGGGCTGACAGAAGCAACGATCGCTCGGCATTTGGAGATCTTATCACAAACCTATGTTGCTCACGTCGTAACCAGTTATTCCGCCAATCTCGCCAATGAATTAAAGAAATCGAAAAAATACTACTTGTACGACTTAGGCATCCGCAATCATCTGCTCAAAGATTACCGGCCAGTTCTTGAGCGCAAAGACCAAGGTGCAATTCTGGAAAGCTTTGTTTATCTGCATCTTTTGCGACAAATCAAACCCAACATGGAAATCCGCTTTTGGCGTACCAAAAAGGGCAATGAAGTCGATTTTATCGTGATTAAGAATCGCATTCCATTCCCAATCGAAGTCAAATCGAAATTGCAAAAACCTGAAATACCCGCCTCCATCAAAATGTTTTTGGACCGCTACAGCGACTCTCCAGGAGCGATTGTTTTCAATGAATCACTAAAAGAAATCGTAACCTACAAAGAAAAGCCGGTTCAGTTTTTACCATGGCAAGAAGCAGTGAAAATCGATTATTTACAAAGCATGCTCTGAGATGTCTTAGGAAAAATCCCTGATTCAATCCATGAGTCAGGGATTCAAATTTAAATGGACGATTCGATTTGCGGCGGCAATCAATCGCTAATTACAGAGCCATATTTTGCCATAAAATTCCACTGCGACAGCTGTTAAAATAGTATCGACTGAATCTTCATTGCTCTGATTGGCGTATTGGCCAGGATTTTTCAGTGCCGCCACAGCCAACAAATAACGCTGAGGATCTGTCAAAGCACTCCAAGCCTCATAAAAACTGCTGGTGTCGGCGACTTCACCGGTTAAAGGAATAAAGCCCGCCGTTTTAACCTTGGGCGCATCTGGCGTCAGATATTTATCGACCGTTACGACTTTTTGTGCGTGAAATAATTTCCCGGGAGCAATGCTTCTTTGTTTGAGTAGGCTCGCATAGGTTTTGGTCTTTTCGATATCGATAGTGCCGTCTTTCGCTAAAAGACGATGTGTGTAAATTGCTCGCGCAAGGCATCAAGAGTCTCTTGTTCTTTCGACGATGGACGGTAGCAGCGTGTTAGTAGGTTTGAATCTGCCCACCATCAGCCACAATCGTTTGGCCAGTGATGAAGCTCGCTTCATTAGAAAATAAAAAACGACAAACGGAGGCAATTTCTTTTGGCTGTGCCATGCGTTTGAGACTGGCGCTTTCACGCCATTTTTGCCGAACTTGTTCGAGTGCCTCTACGGTGTTTTTATTTTGGCTCGCTTTGGCAATGTGCTGACCAAGTTCGTTAAGACGCTCTGTCTCGGTAAAACCGGGGGCTACATTATTGATGCGAATTCCACGCGGACCGACTTCGTCTGATAAGTGTTTGAGATACGCGACTAGAGCCGAGCGATAAGCCGCTGAGAGAACCAAATCTGGGTTGACTTGTTTGACAGTTGTGCTGGTGATGGCCACAACACTTGCTCCAGGCGTTTGCAGCTTTGGTAAGAGGGCCTCCAAAAGTAGGACGGGTCCCAAAAGTAGCAGGCTGTGGGCAGAGACCATGTCGGCTGCTTTGATACTTCCCGCCCGCAGACCTGGAGGACCGCCGCCATTTAAGAGGATGCCAGCCAAAGTTAGCTTTTCAATGAGGCCTGCGGCCCTGCTCGGGGTGTCAGGGTGAGTGATGTCTA
>Ga0209824_10000888_pt1 | contig 17949 bp, 12 predicted proteins | sample VDWuncwatermetaG_FD_184124 | JGI IMG/M metagenome (GOLD analysis project Ga0209824, IMG submission 184124) | Wastewater microbial communities from Netherlands to study Microbial Dark Matter (Phase II) - VDW unchlorinated drinking water (SPAdes)... ... | reverse complement strand
ATTAATAAGACATATGCTGACGAGCTGATTCATTTTATTGAGTTCCTTAAAAAAGATACAGAACCATCTATAACACTTGAGGACGGCGTAAAGGTCTTAAGGCTTCTTGAGGACAAAAATGTATAATGGCAAGGTTGTACTTTGTATAATACCAGCAAGGGAAGGCTCAAAGGGCCTGCCCGGGAAGAATATAAAAGAGCTTCTGGGAAAACCGTTGATTGCCTATTCAATTGAACAAGCAAAACATTCCAAATACATAGACAGGGTTATAGTCTCTACAGACAGCAAGGCAATCGCAGATATTTCTAAGCAGTATGGCGCTGAAGCGCCATTTATGAGGCCAAAGGAGTACGCAGAAGACGATAGCAGTATCTTTGATGTGCTGCTTCATGCTATGGATTGGATGGAGAAAAAAGAAAATTACTCCTTTGATATATTGGTTCTCCTTCATGTTACTGCGCCATTGAGAAATTCGGGGGATACTGACAACTGTATTGAGCTTCTGGTAAAAAAGAATGCTGATAATATTTTTTCTGTTACGCCTGCTAATAGAAATCCTTACTTTAATATGGTAGAGGTTTCAAAGGATGGGAAGGTAAGGCTAATCAAAAAAGGTGATTTTGCCACAAGGCAGTCTGCGCCAGAGGTCTTTGATATGAACGCATCAATTTATGTATGGTGGAAGGATGTGCTCAGGGAAAAAAGAGCCACCCTCTTAGAAAATAGCCATATCTACATTATGCCAAAAGAGCGGTCTGTTGATATTGATGATGCCATTGATTTCAAGATTGCAGAGATTCTGTTAAAGGAAGCCGAGGGAAATTGAATAATGGATAAAATATTTAATAGAGAATCCCTTATCATCAATCCGCTCTCAACGCGGAAGCACGACTTGGATATCTCGGTTGTTAAGGATTTAAGCGCTGATAAAAACCCTTCTTCAGATAAAAGGATTAAGACGGTTGCTCAAAGGATTATTGATGCAAAAGGAAATAATGTATCTGTAATCATGATGATGGGAGGCCATGTTATCAGGGCAGGCGTTCAAAGGTATATAATAGACCTTATGGAGAAAGGCTATATATCCTGCCTTTCCATGAACGGCTCTGTTATGATACATGATTATGAATTTGCCCTTATTGGAGCAACAACAGAGAGCGTTGCAAGATATATAAAAGACGGGCAATTTGGCCTGTGGAAAGAGACAGGTCAGATAAACGATTTAATCAATGATGGGTGCAAAAATGGTTCAGGCATGGGTGAGGCAATTGGAGAGGCGATATTTAAAGGCGATTACCCGTATAAAGAAATCAGCCTCCTTGCTGCAGGATACAGGTTGAAGATTCCTTCTACTGTTCATGTTGGCATTGGCTATGATATAATCCATGAGCATCCAAACTGCAGCGGCGCTGCGACTGGAGAGACATCATACCGAGATTTTCTACGGTTTGCAAAGGTCGTGGAAAACCTGGAAGGCGGCGTAGTAATGAACTTCGGCAGCGCTGTAATGGCCCCAGAAGTCTACTTAAAGGCGCTCAGCATGGCAAGGAATGCCGCAGCACAGCAGGGACTGGCAATTAAAAGATTTACCACACTGGTCTGCGACCTCCATGAACTGCCTGATGATTTCAATAAAGAGCCTGACAAGGGTTCAGCAGGCTACTACTTCAGGCCGTGGAAGACAATGCTGGTGAGGACAGTTGCTGATGGCGGAGAGAGCTTTTATATAAAAGGAAGGCACTCTGATACAATCCCGGCGCTGTGGGACGCAATAAACAAAAAATAAGTTGACTAATTTTGTATTGAAGGAAGCTAACATTGTTCCGCGTTTTTAGAAAAAGCTATTGATAAGACAGGGTGTGATGCAGTCTGTATTAGTGAAGGCAGATCTGTATCAAACATATGGCTTTAGATTGCGTAAAACGAAAGACATGGACAAGATGTACACTATCAGATAGGTATTATATTAAAACATTGCAACATAATAATATAAATACTATAATTGTAATGTAGAAACTATATTATAAAAGAGGAGGAGTTGCGAAAGCTGTCAACATTGTGTTAAAATAATTACAATATGGCCTGAGAGGTAAAAGTCAATGACTTTATTAGAGAGAATTGAAATTAATCCTAAAGTTTGCAACGGAAAACCTGTGATTAAGGGAACAAGGATTCCTGTGTCCGTTATTCTTGAACAATTAGCCGAGGGTGAATCCTGGGATAAAATTCTTACAGGTTATCCAGAATTAACAAGAGAAGATATTCATGCTGCCTTACATTATGCAAAGGCATCACTTGATCATATAGAGCTTAGAGAAGTAAATGCATGAAAAATATAAACTTTATCTTGATCAAATGTTTAGGATTGAAGTAGCACAAGCATTGCGTGAGCAAGGTTATGATGTTTTACGGGCGTCAGAAATTGGCCATGCACGTGCAGATGACCAGCAAATACTACAGAAGGCAATTATTGAAAACCGTATTCTTATTACACTTGATGAACATTTTGGAGATTGGGTAATTTTACCCCTTAGCCGGCATTCTGGAGTCATTCGTATTAAGGTCCACCCGACAACTTCAGAAAAAGTTCTAAATCTCTTACTGCCTTTCCTGCAAGCACATAGTCAAGAACAATTTAAGAATTATCTTGTAATACTTTCAGAAAAGCGCGCTAAATGGATTCTTACCTCATAAAGGCGGCAAAGACAGCTTATCGAGCTCAATACTAATATTTCAAAAGCTGGCGCTCTTGACTCTAAATTATAGTATGTGACCTCCATGAACTGCTGGATGACTTCAATAAAGAGCCTGACAAGGGTTCAGCAGGCTACTACTTCAGACCGTGGAAGACAATGCTGGTCAGGACAGTAGCAGACGGCGGAGAGAGCTTTTATGTATGCGGAAGGCACTCTGATACAATCCCGGCGCTGTGGAGTGCAATAAAAAAAATCGTTGACTAATTATGAAACATTAAGTATAGTATGCCGTGAAATTGGTGAGGGGAGATTTAAGTTTCAAATTTTTGAATTTTAAGGAGGGGTTTGTTAGTTTTTTTTAAGGGGGAATTTGTAAGTTAAGTAATAAGCTGTATCTGTAACTTAATATTTAGTTTCAACAGATTTGTATCATCAGGACTCTGTCTTTGGACAGAAGATTTTGCATCAGTTTTGGATTGTTTAGATTATACAGATGGCGAATATTTTACTAATGAATCCCTCGTGGCATTCAACTCATAAGAATATTCTTTCATACTTTAGCCTTACCTTTAAGGCTGCCTTCATCTATTTCAATTTCTCCACTCAGAAAGATATCGCTTTCTTGTCTTGCAAATATAGCCAGCCCAATTATTGTAACAGCTTTAAAATTTATTGGATAGCTCAATCCTACTTATTGAATAATCTTTCTTGCAGAAATATTAAGTTCAAAGAGCTTTATAACCCAAAACCATTTTTAATAAGAGATATAATATGAAATTGAATAACATTTCAGAGCTTTACTGGTACGCTATTTATGTAAAATCAAGGCACGAGTTTCATGTATTTGAAAGACTATCAAGTGCTAATATAGACGCATTTCTGCCAACAATGGAGAGGCTTAGCAAGTGGAAAGACAGAAAGAAGATGGTAAGCTTTCCACTTTTTCCGGGTTACCTTTTTGTTCACATCAATAAATCTTACAATAATATATTAACAGTTTTAAAAACAAATGGGGTCGTAAGATTTCTTGGTATAAGTCCTCGTGAACCAGAGCCTATTCCAGAGGAACAGATAATATCTTTAAAGAGGGTTGTTGAAAGTAAAGAGTTACTTGATCCCTATCCATATCTAAAAGAGGGTCAAAGAGTAAGAATAAAAAGAGGTTCCCTTGCAGGGCTGGAAGGGATTCTTGTTGAGAAGACAGGACAGCATAGCCTTGTTATTTCAGTAGATATACTTCAACGAGGGGTCTCTTTACAAATAGATGCTACTGAAGTAGAGGTAGTATAGAATCAGGTTTTTAGTTTCTTTGGCTTAATCACTCTGTAGGTTACATTTCCCAGAAATGGGAATGTAACTGAGAGGGCGGAGCTTTATAAAAAGATGGCTTTAATTGAAAAGATAAAATCAAAAAAATGTGTGTATCAATTGAAGATATTAATATACAGTATCTCTTAAGAATATTGCGAAACAGGTATCTTTTATTTTTTGTTGGAATATTACTTATCATCCTTTTTTCCAGAACATGGAAAATTGACCAGAATATAGCTGATAAGAGTCAGGGGTATTTTGTCCATAAAAATATAGAGCAGGCAAATGAAGCCGGCAGACTCGGTTATATTAAATTTGAAGTTAATGATTATGCCCAGGTTTTTGGAACAAAATGGACATGGAAACCAGGAATACACAGAATGAGAATAATACGCTCTGGCCCTGAAGATTTTGATGATATCGGGTATATATCACTCCTTCAGCTTATTGCCATTGCCGGCAAGAAGATAACCATAACATTTGTAGAAAAACTGCATAATTCTGCTTTTATAATTTCGGCACTGATACTTTCCTTTATTATTGCGATATTTCTTAAAAATATTTTTGCTGGATGGATATTTTTAATTCTTGCATTGATACTAAAATCAAAGATACTCTCTTTGGTATATGGTTCGCCGGATAGTAGAACCTTTGTTATATTTTTCCCTCTTGTGGTAATGAGTATCATCTTTGGATTGAATTGGCTGAATACCTCTCTTGGCAAGTTCTGGACTTTAATGCTCGTACTATTGTTTGGTTTGTTGATAGGGGGGATGGTATTAATAAGAAGATCAGAGGGTATGTCAGCTCTTTTGGCAATTTTGTTCTGCATCGTCTTCCTAAGAAACAGAATTAGACAGAAGGCTGTAACAATTATTTTTTTGATGACAGGTTATTTTTTAATTACAATGATATTGCCGATTACTTTTGCCCTTCACAGAGATATTAAAACCGGTGACTTTAACGGAGATATGACTCCCTATATCCAAACCACCGGCAAACACCAGGCATGGCATTCCGTTGTACTTGGTATAGGTAAATATCCAAATAGCATTGGTATGAAATATAGTGATGTGGCAGTCTATGATATTCTCAGGTCTAAATATCCTGATGCTATGGACACTGTCTATAACTTCCATGGGAAGGGATATTATAAAGCCCTGCAATCAATTTATTTTGAATATATTATTAATCATCCCATAGAGTATTCGACTAATATTGCAAAGGCATATACTGAATTATTTTATTTTATTCCTTATTCCGTAAGTGTTGGCAATCTAACATTGTGGCAGTATGGATACCTCCCTAAAAAGGCGGGGGTTAGTGCGGACGATTGGGATTTTGCGTTTCAATACCCAAATAATTTAATTAACCTCAAATATAGATATCTAAGATTAAATTTTATGGAATGGGGGACATTTATTATTGCTGTCCTTATTATAATTTTTGCTGTTAGAGCATCTTTATTTAATATGACAGATTTAAATTCCAAGAATATCTTTTTACCCATCCTTTTTTATGTGTTTTTATCTGCTACCCAACGTGCAATTATCCCCCAGCATGGATTCTCTTTTATGGTTGGTTTCTGGATATTATCTATTATATCTTTATTATATATATCCTTCAATAATAGTATGATAAAAGGTTTTTTATATTGGAGATTGAAAATTTTTAGTATATAAATAAAATGGAAATAATTTTAAAAGAGGCAATTATGACCTCACAACAACCTAATATTGCTTTAGTAATTCCTTGCTATAATGAAGAAAAGCGTTTGAAAACGGATGCTTTTATTGACGAACTGCTAAAGAATTCCAATTTAACCTTCTTATTTGTAAATGATGGCAGCAAAGATAATACCATGAGCCTTATTCAAAAGATTTGCGCCTCGCATCCTTCAAGGGCGCTTTCTTTGTCATTAGACAGAAATAGCGGCAAGGGGGAGGCTGTGAGGAGGGGGATGCTGTATTTATCGGAAAAGGGGTTATACAATATAATAGGTTTCTGGGACGCCGACCTGGCTGTTCCGCTTTCAGAAATTTTGGAACTTGCCGATGTTTTCAGGCAGAATCCTAATGTGCGCGTAGTTATCGGTAGCAGGGTTCATCTTGCCGGACGTTTGATTGAGCATGTAAATCTGCGTCATTACATAGGCAGGCTGTTTGCCACTATTATGTGCTGGACTTTTGATTTTAAGATATATGACACCCAATGTGGCGCCAAACTTTTTGATCAAAAAGCGCTTTCCAGCATCGTTCAGCAGCCTTTTTGTTCAAAGTGGATATTTGATGTAGAGCTTATTATACGGATATCCCGCCTTGCCTTTTTACACAATAAGAATAATTGGCTGACTCATGATAGCTGGCTTTATGAGATGCCGGTAAGGGAATGGAGAAATGTTGCAGGGACAAAACGTTCTTTTTCTGCTTACAGCGCCGCTATTTTTGATTACATGACTTTAGTGAGGAAATATTTATTTTCATAGTATTCAGGCCGCAGAGCTTCAGGTGGGATAAAAATTTAAGGAAGTATACACTTTGAATATATTACAGAATATAAACTGCCGGTTGAAAAAAACAAGAGTTGATAGGTATTTTAATCCTGTATTTACAATACTCCTCTTATTTCCTTTCTATTTTACTTATAATCTATTTACAGGCAATGTCTATTTTTCCCATAACGACTTTCCTGGCATGTATTATCCTTTCCGTCAGTGGTTTCTTGAGAGGCTGAAAAATTTTGAGTTTCCTCTCTGGAATCCATACTGGGGCGCCGGACATGAAGCTGTAATATGGTCCACTGTTCCTATTGACCCTTATACAATTTTGGAATTGATCTTTAAACCTCCGTATAGATATTTTCATCTTATCCAGTGTATAGCAATTGTTATGACTGGTTACTATGTTTTTAGGAAATTAAAATTTGATTCATGGACAGCTGCTATAGGTTCATTGCTTTTCTTTATGTCGCCAATTGTAACCTATTGGTACTTTGAGTTTATTAACACAAATACATTTATAGCCCATATGTTAGTTTTTCTTTTTATGGTTAAGTGGTTTGAGGCAGGAGAGTTTCGTTATGTTTTTCTTATGGGATGGTCTTTTTTCTTCGGCATGTTTGGGACCAAATTGGAATTCTGGTTTTTTGAGACCATTTTTTTTATTCTTTTAACAGCAATTACCTTTTTTATTATCGGACCTAAAAAAATATCAATGGTATTTATAGCATGGGCTAGTATTTTAGCGGCTATCTTGGCTCATGCCTGGCAGATAAATCTTTTACTAAATGCCTTGAATAATTCAGGTCGTTTAGGTATCCCTCATGGACTATCTAATCTTTTTTCTTCCGAAATGTATAAGAATCTATATTTAAATATTGGAGATTCAGATTTAGTCCCACTTCTTTCTATAGGTATCTTGCTATTTGCCAGTTTACACAGTAATAACCGCACATACCGTTGGTTTTTTCTTGTATGCGGTATAGTTGTATCTTTGTTATTTAAATCCTGGAATTTTTCCTTTCTGCCTGCCTTTCTTAAAAGTCCTGTTCTGTTTGGTGGTATATTTGCAACAATAGTGGTAATTCACACTCAATCAAGAAAATATATTTTGTCCACATGGTACTCTTTATGCTCCCGGCTTATTATTGGTGCAAGCCGTTAGTAAATTTTGATGAGTTGTATCTACTTCGTGATGCACCTTTTCTGTTTAAATGGATTTGGGGATTTTTGGTCTGGCTGGGATGTTTACAGGTGCATCGTTACAGGATTAGCCAACTGTCATATCTATCTATTTTGATGGTCTTTCTATTACAGGCTCAAGGCCAGATTATCTTATCGTATCTTTTTGGTTATCTATGGATTCCAGCAAGAGATAATTACCTTGTGGATTTTTCATTTGTTGTTATAGCAGCGTTTGGAACAATAACCTATTTTCAGTTTAAACCAATGTTATTAAGAGTTGCACCTTTTATAATTGTTTTTGCATCATATCCTAATTTATATTATGCAGCCCCTCTTGAGCCGGTGCCAGGTTATGCCAATCCACTGCTTAATTTTAAGCTTCCTTATGATCCCTTTACCGGAGTGCCAGGATTAAGGGATGTTATCAAAAAATGGGACTACCTACCTTATCGGAGGGTAACAGACCCTGATATTGAGAATAGACTTCCCCAGAACCAAGGAACCTTTTTACTGGAACGGACTGGCAATGCTACCTTTTATGGTAGCATGGTTCCCAAACGGTATAATAATCTAATAAATTTTCACAAGTACGGCATCGTTCCGCAGGATAATGTAGCCGCATATCCCTCGGTCTACTCACAAAAGACTATATCAAGACTGCCCAAAGTAAACACTAAGGGCTATAATAATGATACAATGTATTTTATGTCAGTTTGGTTAATTCCCCCGTTTGAATTGGATTTGCTTCGGTTGCTTGGGATTGATTATATTATTACCAGAAGTGAAAGGAGTGACACATTAATACCCCCATTAGTTCAGAGTCTAAAACTTCGCAATGCCACTAAGATTGGTGATTTCAATGTGGCAGAACTGTCCGATACACTACCCCGCACTTTTTTGGTAAAAAACGTCGGTCAGGAGAACCTAAAGCACTTTCAAGAGGACATGAATCCCCATATTGAATTAGAAAGTGGCAAGACCTCTCCTGGCTCAGGTGTCTATATAGCCGAACCAGCCCGTTTTATGAAGTACGAACCGGAATATATTGCTATACAGGTTGAATCAGAATCAGGGGGATATCTAATTTTGACCGATGTTTTCCACCCATACTGGACAGCCAGTGTTGACGGCAGTGTTGCAGAAATTATACCGGCATTTCATGCATTCCGGGCTGTTAAGGTGCCGTCAGGCTCTCAGAAGGTTGAGTTCTTTTGTTCTGTGCCATACTTTAAATCGGCCTTTTTTGTTTCATTTGTTGTGGTTACGTTTTCTCTTATTTTTACATTTTATTTTTGGAACAGGAACTCAGGTAATGTATAATTGTAAATATTATGATGAGGCTTTGGTATATAAATATGTATTATCAATTTAAATGGTTGTTCGGGCTGCTTAGGCGTGAGAATGTAAAGGCTGTACTCGGAAGCTTAAAACGGAGGATATTCAAACTCAATTTTCTTGAGATGAGAATTGATTTGAATAATGCAAAAATACCTTATCAATCGCATCTAAATACAGCTATAAAAGGGTATTCCAGTGACCTTGAAGAAAAGTGTATCAGTCTGTTGAATAGCGTTGGAAGCCTTGGGTTTTGGGATCAGTCAAGATTTCAAAAGAAGATTCTGAACACAGTAGACAATGCTAAAAATGATATTTTTATTGTTAGTAGCAGCGTCTCTCCCGTTGGCTTTGCTGTTCTTCACAAAAAAACCTTGAGCAACGGTTTAAGAGAAGTCGGATATATTGCTGTTAGACCTGAAAATCGCGGTAAAAGGTTGGGATACGAACTTATAATTCATATTCTAACAGAAATGAAGAAAAGGGGTATTGAACAGGCATATCTTCGCACAGATTCATTCAGGATTCCGGCTATAAAGACATATCTGAAGTGCGGCTTTTACCCATATATAAAAAATGAGAGTGAAAAGAAACGATGGCAGAGTGTTATGAAGGCTATAGATTATACAAAGAGCAGCCGCATAAAGATTTTGTTGAACCCTAAAAAGATCCACAAGTTGAAGTTGACAAACAGGTTCAAAGAGCTCGCCCTTGCATATTTGCGAATTATTTTTGGAAGGCTTAAACGGGGAACGCAGACTGTAAAATTGGAGGGGGCATTCAGGTCGCGCTTTAATGCAGAGAGGGCAATTATATTTCCCCATGCCAGAACTGCTTTCCATTTTATTCTAAAATCTATGAACCTTGAACAAGGGGACGAGGTTTTAATGACCCCGCTGACCATTGCAGATATGGTCAACAGCATCCATACCCTCGGCCTGAAACCAGTATTTGTGGATATTGAATTAGATACATTTTGTTTTGAAATAGATGAACTGAAGAAGTCTATTACACCAAAGACAAAGGCTATATTAGTTACTTACATCTTTGGCATCGTGCCGGATATTGAAAAAATCCAGAAGATTGCTCGAGATCATGGTCTAAAACTTATTGAGGACTGCTCACAATGTTTTGATGCCTCATATAAAGGGCGACTGATTGGAACATTTGGAGATGCAGCATTCTTTAGCCTGACAAATTTCAAGATTTGTTCATCGTTATTTGGGGGTATGATTATTACAAATGACGAGAAATTGGCAGACCAATTGAATAAATTCAGGGATAACAGTTTATTGCCAGCCAGAGGATCAATGCTCTTAAAACTTATATCAAAAGATTTGATATATTCAGTATTCTTTTCAAGATGGCTCTTTTCCTACTTCACCTACTTTGTTATTCTAATTTTAGAGGGCATAGATCCAAAGATTACCTATCGTCTTTATTCCGGAAATATAAAGGTTATTCTTGGTCAGCATGGCAACAGGTTGTTTGAAAAATTTCCTGAAGACTATCTAATTGATTATACTGATGTGCAGGCAGATGTGGGTCTGGCCTCTTTAGCAAGGGCAAAAGAGGCTACTGATATCAGAATTAGAAACGGAGAGATGCTCAGGGGATTATTGCAAGGTGTATCGCAAATAAAAATACCTATTAGATTAGAAGATGCAGTGAATGTATACTGGAGGTTCCCTATAATAAGCAATAATATGGATGGCTTAAAAAGGTTCCTTCTTAAAAATGGGATTGATTCAGCTCCAACATATCTTGCATTGTGCAGCAGCGAGCCTGGTTTTGAGCCTTACCATGCATCAATGCCAAATGCTGAAAGAGTAAAAAAGAGTGTGCTTGTAGTGGAGGTAAATGAGGAGTTAAGCGAAGACGGCATTCGCTGGACAGTATCGCTTGCTCGTTCCTATTTCAAGAAAGATGCCTTCTAATATAATACTATGAAAACCTTGTTTAAAAAGATAAGGGCAAAGGTGCCAATAGGCCTCTATCATCTTGTGAAGGCGAGATTTTTGAGAGTTAAATTTCCTCATGCTATTCAGTTTAATATTACTTTTAAGTGCAATCAACGATGCGCTTATTGCGGAATTTATAATGACAATAGATCTGAAATGACTACAGAGCAAATTTGCCGTATGATAGACGAATTTGTTGGGCTTGGGACTTCCCGATTGTCAATTACCGGAGGAGAGCCGCTTTTGAGAAAGGACCTTCCTGCGGTTATTCATTACGCCAGGAAGCAAGGGTTATTTGTGTCTCTGGCGACAAACGGTTTGTTGGTGGCGGAACAAATAGATGGGTTAAGAGATGTGAACAGCACGAATCTAACCCTTGACGGCCCCGAATCCATCCATGACCGGCAAAGAGGCAAGGGAAATTTCAAGAAGGTGATGTATGCAATAGAACTGCTTAAGCAGAAAGGGATTCCGGTTTATGTGGTTTCCGTAGCTACGAGAAATAATTGCGCAAGAATACCCGAAGTGTTGGAACTTGCCAGATCATTGGAGATTAAGGCGCTTATTCAGCCGGTATTCTTTTCCGAACAATCGCATGCAAATAATTTGAAAGGATATGTGAATATCAAATACGATGATAAGGACATGGTGAAAACTTTGGATTATCTTATAAAATTAAAGGAACAGGGTGATGCATGCCTCATTCTCTCAAAGAGATATTACAGGAATGTGAAGGAATCAATTATCAAAGGGGGTAAAATACGATGCCTCAATGCCGGTTCTTTATTCTGCACCATTTCTCCGGATGGCAGGGTAGCCCCCTGCAACCTTCTTGTCCGAGACCTCCGATGGTTGAATGGAAATGAGATTGGATTCCGCAAGGCATTTATGGACATGCCTGAAGTGAACTGCGGAGGATGCATCAGTTCATTTCTTGATATAGATGACCTGTATTCTCTCAAACCAGATATTGTCTGGAACTATTATAAACATTATCTAAAACTCCTTACTTGATTCATGGAACTTTATGCATTCGCATATAAGCTCTCGGTCAGGAACGGATTATTTGATGAATTTAGCGGAGGTGGATTATTTTAACTGAAAGAGCCAGAAACATTATAGGCATATTATTACCCGTTGGTATCGCCCTTTATATAATCTATCCGCTGCTGGCGAGAGATTATATATACCCCAATGGTGAATATGAGCTATATAAGTCTTTCATGGTCAATTTTATAGAGACCCTGAAGAACTTGGAACTGCCTGTATGGAATGAATATGTTGGCAGCGGCCATCCTGCGCTCTATTTCGGGCATTACCCGATTACCCAAAATACTATTATATACATGCTGTTTGGCTTCAATGATTTTACCTATTATTTCACAAAATTTTTAGGTCTTTTAATCCTACTTCTCAGTTTTATATATGCCTGCAGATACCTTGGATTTAGTTACCTCATTGCCTTAATAGGCGCCCTCACTTACTTTAGCATCAACTTTGTAATCAGGATTTTGCCTGCTGAGACAATAGGCAATCTGCTCTTTGTATATCCGCTTCTGATGATTTTCATAGTTAAGATTATAGACGAGAATAGGAAGAAGGATATATTGATTTTTAGCCTGTTTTATATCTTTTGGCTGACAGGAGGCCATATAATCTATGTATATATGCATATGATGATGCTTTCCATTTTTTATTTGATTACGGTGTTTGTATTTTATAAATCCGGTGCATTCAAAGCGGTGAATTTGAAAAGGCTCATACCGTTGTATTTTATTTTATTTATTATTCCTTTACTGGCTGTCTTGTATCAGTATTATTTTATATACGATGTAGTATCTGCATCAAACAGGCTGAAAGAGGGTTTGGTAGTAAGTCCATTTGAGTCAGCGGTCTGGAGACAGCTTATAGTTTCATTTCAATCGTCGTCGTATTTCTGGGTTGGATTATTTTTGTTTTCAATCTATGGGGTTTTAAGATTATTAAAAATAAGATACAGTTTTACCAATATAACCCTAAGGATAAATCCATGTATGTCTTTGCTATTATTATTTGGATTATTTTATGTTATATCAACAAATATACAGATTGCTTCTAATTTAAATATTATAGCAGATTTCATCCCTATTTTAAATTCAGCGGTCTTCAGAATTGCCTTATTATTATATCTTGTCCTTAACATCGCTTTGAGTAGAACAACCGCTGCTCACTTTATTAATTTAAGAGAGGTCTTTACTTTTTTAATCTATATATTCTTACTATCCTATTATTTCTACTCTCCAGGGAATATTATCGGGGATGTTAATGGATATGATTATGACCTTTTTAGAGAATTGAGCTTCCCGTTTCAAATACTATTTACTCTTTCAGTGTTACTTTCTTCCACAGATTACCGAAAAGATAAAATCGTAAAAACTATGGTATTGTCAGCCATAGCTTTGTATTTCTTGAGATCGCATTTCACAATACCCTTGCTACGATTTACAGGTATTGTCTGGTATGCCACTAGGGATGGGTCCATCTTCAGCGTCTTTTTTGCGGTACTATTTATGTATGGCCTGAGAAACATGCTTTCATATTTGTCACAGGTCTTCAAAAATTATGAAGGCCCAATTGTTGAATTTGCTAAATATGGTTTTCTTATTTCTCTACTGGTGCTGATGGTGCTTGACGCCTCTTACAAGTTTTATAAAGGAACATCACACAGGTTTATCTTTCCCAACAAAAAGGAGTTAGCCAAATCTCCGATGGAAGAGTGGGTCATAAAGGGTAGGGAAGAGATTGCTATTCTAGAGGCCAAGTTATTAGCCCTTAACAAAGGAACAAAGCACTTCTATAGACTGTTCTCACCTGAAAATCATTACATCTTAGCAGGGAATTTGCAACATCATAAGATATACGAGGCTTTTATTTACGAATCAAGTATTTCAAAGATACTACAAAATTTATACGATTATACTATATTAGGAAAGAATCCAAGTAGGGACCTAAAAAATTTAATGCCGTATTTCTTATTTACAAGGCATGTTCATGCTGGATTGGACATGGACCACAAACAAATCGCTTACCACGATTTTTACATGTCTTTAGCAAAAGATGATACTGAGGGTCTTCAGAGCCAAAATATTGAATTTCTGTGGGATATAATGCAGGTAAAATATCTACTCGTTGGGCCAGAATTCTCAGAGGCCATTGAAAACTTTGCTACCCATGAGTACTATAAATTACTTGAAAGGTATTCCACTCTGAATTTGAATTTATACGAAATACTTAAAGATAAGAGTTATTCAAAATTTGCTATTTTACCATTAGACAACAGGCAATCCTACGATGAAATGATAAGAAAATTGAATTCTGCCGATATCAATACCTTAAGGGCACTGTACGCAAAGCTGGTCTTTTTAGATGCCAATCCCGAAGGCTTCACGCTAGCAAAAAATCAAAGTTCTAAGAGTGCAAGGCACTATGAAATATCTTCAAAACAAGATGCAATTTTAATTGACTTTGAGAGTTGGAATCACAATTGGGAACTAAAGGTTAATGACAAAGACGAAAAGCTCCAAAAGGCATTCCAGATGTTTAAGGGGATAAGACTACAACCCGGATTGAATCAAATAGAGATCACCTATCATCTTAAATATTTTAAGGAGTTGTTTATTCTCTCCATTTTTGTGATCCTAATATATATAGTCCTTTTAGGCCGAATTTATTACGTAGAAAAGAATAACAAAAAGATAGGGTGAAATCCATTATATGCGTTTTGCGACGCCAAAATATGGGGGTGTATAAAAAATGAAAGAAATCATTAAGAAATATTCTGTCACCATAGAGGTAATAAGCGGCATAATAGCAGTTGTCTTTTTAATATATCAATTACGTTCTATGTTACTACTTGGAGAAACAACCCTTGTCCACGACAATCTCTTTGGGGCTTATCCAAGCTTCCAATTTTTAGCTGAGAATATAATTAATGGTCACTTTCCTTTCTGGAATCCCTTTAACCACGGTGGCGAACCTTTTTATCCCCTACTTGGACAGACCAGACTTTTGGAACCCACTACTTTACTAACCATATATCTCGGACAATTTATCACTAATGACCTCGTTATATTATTTAACTGGAACCGCACCATCCAAGGGGTAGTGATGGCCTTTGGGGTATATATAGTTTTTCGTTCAATAGCCAAACATCTGTTCGTTAGGCTTTCTCTTATACCAATCTTACTCTATTCTTCATTTATACTTGGTTCGTTTAGGCAGGATAGTATCTTATATCAATTTGCATGGATCCCCTATATTGCCTATTTTCTGCTTCGTATTGTTTACCATAAAGATTATCGTTGGCATAATTGGTTTGTGCTTGCCGGACTTATCGGTCTAAACTGGCAGTCCTATTTCTTTGCCGGAACATGGGTATTTCTGCTATTTTTTTCTTTGGGCATGGTGTTTTTTCGGAGAGACTTGTTGTCTGAACTTTTCAGGGATAGGACCCTTATACTTAAACTTGGAGTAATAGTTATTATCATTTGTGCCATGGCTGCACCAAACATTGCCCTTATGATAGAGCAAGACAAGTATGTATTTCCTACCAGAATGATAGATGCCTCTTATAAAGGGCTGGCTCCACAAGGTGCCCCACAGCTATACGAAGGTGAAGGCAGGACTTCTTTAATTCAGGTCTCCGCCATGGACATGCCATACAAGCTCATAGCCTTTAGTGGGACTTTTTCAAATATCTGGGATTTTATTCAGATCATATCCCCAGATGGAAACGGACACATAAAGTGGCCTGGTTGGAACAGATGGGGTACGGCATCTGAGGCGTATATGTACTTGGGCCTTTTGCCTTGGGCTATTGCTATGTTAGGCCTTGTGGCAGGTAGGCATGACATGAAGAAACTGTGGCTATTAATTTTACTATTTTCTGGTTTGTTAATGCTGGGACCCCCTGGCGGTTTACATAGGTTGCTATATTATACATATCCACCAATGTGGTTTGTAAGACACACGCATGCCTTTGTTTTGTTCTTTATATTTGCCCTGTTGTATTTTTATATATTGGGTTTCAATCACCTTTTTTCCTCCTGGGGCGGCTCTCTCTTCCAACCCGATACCCCACAAGGCATCCTCCGCCACATTATAAAAGGGGACAAGGCGTGCAAGGGCGTCGCAATCCTTATCTTTTCTGCCTGTGTAGTGATATCCGGCTATTGGATGGCAAAGACAACATATCTGACAACAGATTATTTATTTTACTTTACCGTTCCGGTTTTTGTTGTGGGATGGTTTCTCCGAAAAGATTTAGGGGAAAGGGGGTTATATATCAGCTTGATAGCAAGCCAGATAGTAATAGTTCTTATAGTTTCCACAAATACCTTTAAATTTGTCCTATATCTCCTCCTCGCTTTAGGCCTTCCCCTGGCCTTATTTATATTTATCAAATCTCGCAAAGGCGTCTCAGAAAGGTTGCTGTATTTATTCGCCCTTGGTTCTCTGTTTGTTTTTAGCGTGATACTAAACGGTGATCTTATCTACAGCCTTCGAAAGTCATCATTTTTGTACCAGCGTGTGAAGCACCCTGGTAAGATACTCCACTTCCAGACAGTACCCCAGAAACCCTTTTTACTTCAAAACAGGCTTATTTATCCACACGGGACTGCTGAGCATGCTGAGTATGCCGAGGCTCTTGAGTGGCAAGAGATACGGTATCTCCCCCTCTTGTATCGCCAGCCTTTTGTTTTTTCTCCTATAATGGCTCCTGCGGGACCGGAGGTCAAAGCTGACACATTTGAATATGCCTTAAAAAGCAAAAGGTGGACTGGTCTCTTTTTTCTTAAAAAATATTTTAAACTTATTAACATGGATGTTCCTCCGTGGATTTTAGAGAGGATGTTTACTGTGGGTGAGCCAATGTTTCAATTTAAACAAGGAATTGTACAAGTGAAAGAAAATGAGATCCCAACTTTTTTAAGAGATTTAGGTACTATCAACTCATCTAAGTTATTACACGAATATGTTATAGTAACCGAGCAGGTAGAGCCATCATTAGTTAAACCAAAGATATCGACAAGAGAATATAACAAAACAACCCCAGCAGTTGCTGCTACAGAAGAACTTAGAGATATAGGAGTTATTTCAAGCGTAAAAGAAGAAAGGGAATTTACATACACTATAGAAAAATACACGTACGATTCCTTAAGCATGGCGGTTTTTACGGATAGTGATGGTATTCTTTACTGGGCTGATGGATATGATAAAGATTGGCGTGCCTATATTAACGGGAAAGAAGTTCCAGTTTATCGGGCTAATATAAACTTTAAGGCGGTTAGTCTTCCTAAAGGAGCCAATAATGTAAACTTTGTCTATGAACCCTTTTTATTTAAGCTCGGATTATTTGTTTTTTACGGAGCATTGATTGTATGCACTTTTGCAGTGGGAATAATCAAAACTTTTTATTTTATTGCCCCGACGGAGAAGACATCAGAAAGCGGATAATCGCATGTCGCATATTTCAAAAATGCCACATTACAAATACTTCCATCGACAAGGCCTAAGCAAGGGGTTCAAAGGCATCTCGCTCCATGAAGGTATAAAGAATGAGTAAGCAAAATATGTTTGCCACTATAAAGGCTACCATTTCAAAAATATTGCGCTACGAGGAGTATAGCTACGAGGAGTATCTTCTGTTTTTTATAGTGGCCATCTCCATAATATTTGTCTCTGGGACGCTAAAGATAGACCAGAGGATAGCCGATAAAAGTGAAGGGTACTTTGTTCACAAAAATATTGAACAAGCCAACGAGGCTGGCAAGCTTGGCTACGTCAAATATGAGGTAAATGACTACGCCGAGTACTTTGGAATACCCTGGAGTCCACCCAAATCCGGTGTCAGGAGTATAATACGTTCAGGTCCAGACGATTTTGATGATATAGGGTATATATCGTTCCTGCAGTTGATTGCGAT
>Ga0209824_10000887_pt1 | contig 17960 bp, 19 predicted proteins | sample VDWuncwatermetaG_FD_184124 | JGI IMG/M metagenome (GOLD analysis project Ga0209824, IMG submission 184124) | Wastewater microbial communities from Netherlands to study Microbial Dark Matter (Phase II) - VDW unchlorinated drinking water (SPAdes)... ... | reverse complement strand
GATCTCTTTAAAATGCTTTAAATCCGAAGGCAAGCGCCAGGGCAATTGCCCATTTTTGCCGATCCCATATTGAGAATCAAAAGCCACTATTATGGAAAATGGTTTCATATCAAAATTTAACTCCCCCATCCCCCTCTTTATAAAAAAGAGGGGGCTCCTAACCTATTTCCCCTCTTTAACATAAAGAGGGGAGACCTTAAGAATTCCCCTCTTTTTTATAAAGAGGGGTTAGGAGAGTTCATTAAACCGCAATAGGAAATTTGATAAAAGCAGCCGGCTGATAGCCTTTCAGTTTAAAATCTTCAAACTTGTAATCAAGAACTTTTTTCTTTTGAAGTTCCAAACGTGGCAAGGTCAACGGCGCGCGCTCTAATTGAATTTTGAGCCCTTCGATATGATTAAGATAAACATGGGCATCCCCCAGGGTATGAACGAATATACCGGGTGTTAAATTGCATTCCTGAGCCGCCATGGTCATCAACAACGCGTAGCTGGCAATATTAAAAGGGACCCCTAAAGCAACGTCCGCGGAGCGTTGGTAAAGCTGACAATCAAGCCGGCCATTAACCACGTAAAATTGAATAAAGGCATGACAAGGCGGCAAAGCCATTTTGTCAATATCCGCCACATTCCAGGAGCTGATAATAATCCTGCGGGAAGCAGGATTAGTTTTAATCAAATGAAGGGCATTTTGAATTTGATCAATATGCTCTTTACGATAATTTCCCGATTTTTCATCCAAAACAAATTTTTCCCACTTGCGCCATTGATAACCGTAAATCGGACCTAATTCTCCATCAGGAGTGGCCCATGCATTCCAAATGGGCGTATGCTGTTTCAAGTCGTCATTAATGTTGGTTTTCCCTTGCAAAAACCATAATAATTCATAGACCAACGCGTCAAACAAGACCTTCTTGGTCGTCAAAAGCGGAAAGCCCTGGCGTAAATCATATTTGCACTGATAACCAAAAACAGAAATCGTACCCGTACCGGTACGATCCTTCTTTTCTTCGCCATGCTCTAAAATATGCCGGACTAAATCTAAATATTGTTTCATAATCTTTTGGGCAAAAATTCTTTATCCCCTGTCACACCACCTTAACGAGATATCAATTTCTTTGAGATGAACCGCTCTAAGATTTTGGTATATGAAAGTTTTCTAGAATTAGCAATTTTAAGAAGTTTTTGCCATTGATTCTCTTGTAATTCAACAACTACCTTATGTGTGGGTTTTGGGAAAGACAAACTGGCCGCAGTAGTTTGAGAAAGCAATTCAGTCGTATCGTGGGTATCAAAAAAATTAGCAGCTTGCGTATCATTTTCAAAATTTGGAATAGAGATAGATTTTTTCATAGTTATTACCTTTCTTGTCGGTAGTATTTTTGTTCCCTGTCAGTCATGCCTCTGGCAGTGATGGCACATGCAATGTTTAAAGGATTCAGGCGAAGCACAGTCAATAAATACCTTCCTGCATCCGTCTGGCTATAAATTAAATACAGCTTTGATTTAGTTTTTCTACATAAAGGCTGATTAAAACAAGCTTCTTCAACCTCTTGCGGAGTTACTCCATGTCTGGCAATGTGATTAATATTCCGTTCATTCCAGTCGAATCCACGAATACGCAAGCCAAACTCCTTATAGAATAACTAATTCCCTGCAACTTCACGATAAAAATACCATTGATTTTAAATTAAATTATATCACGCACTTTATTTTATAGGGGTAAAAATTCTCCAGATATTTTTTGATTTCAATGTTTGGTCTATACGCCCAAAAATGCCCGCAGATCAGTCATCGGCTGGATATTGATAATCACCGGCACAAACCCTGGGGCGTTTTGCAATTGCTTAAGCATGGCGGGATCCATACTAAATTTAATTGCCCTTCCATTATTTTGTGTCTGTAAATTCATATTAGCGGGAATGACAGTGGTGGGCTACGACCACATTTTGGTCTTGTATTCTTGTACCATGCGCTGGGTATTAAAGAACCCCGCGCGGCCAACGCAATGGATCATCTTGTCGATCCAGGGACTGTGAATGTCGATGGCACCATTTTTATTCGTACGGTAATATAGCCCTGTCACCTCTTTAAGCGAGGAATACAAAGCCTTGGAATCTTCTTCCAACCGCAAATCCCCCTCATCACCTATTTGAGGCCCCTGATGACGGAAACCGAAAATCCAGCCGATATCATCATGCTCTGCTTCAACCACCCAGCCATCCAAGGTTGAAAGCTGAAGCACCCCGTTAAGAATTGCTTTCATCCCGCTGGTACCGGAGGCTTCAAAAGGCGGCAAAGGATTATTTAACCAGACATCTACGGAATTGGTCAGGAGTTTACCGAAATATGTATCATAATTTTCTAAAATTAAAACTTTAACCGATTTAAAATCCTTATTTAACTGGTCAACGTGTTCCATAATATTTTGGATATGGCTTGCCCCCGTCGTGTCCATCGGATGAGATTTACCCGCGAAAATGATCTGCAAAGGGCCTATATGATGAGCAATACTCAAAACTTCCTTGATATGCTGGAACAATAAAGACGGTCTTTTGTAATTAGTGATCCTCCTTGCCCAGCAAATCGTCAAGATGTCTTCCTGCAATTTCCAATACTTGACAACATTTAATAAATGACGTTTATTGACCTGATGCGCTTGAAAAATATCTCTCCTGAAATTTTCATTCTGACCAAGTTGACCCGCTTCTTTTAGTTTGTTCGGATCAGAGCGCCAATCACCGAAGACGCTGGAATATTTGTCAAACAAATGAGCGAAACTCTCCGATACCCAGGTATGCGCATGCACGCCGTTGGTGATGGCATCAATACGTTTAGCAAAGGCCGGAAACTGCAGGCGCATGATCTCGCCATGTTTTTGCGCCACCGCGTTGACGTGCCGGCAAAGTCCCAAGCAAATATAGGTCAAATTAACATCTTTAGAACTTGGGAATTCTTTGCCGAATTTCTCGGCAGCCTCGACATAATCGTCCGTAAAAATCTCTTGAAGATCGGTTATTTGAAAACGATCATGCCCCGCGGCAACAGGCGTATGACAGGTATAAACAAATTTTTTCTTCTCTGTTTCCATGAGGGCCTTATCGGCCAGCTGTATATATTTTTCCACCAAAGCAAAAGCCGCGTGTCCTTCATTCAAATGGTAACAGTCAACCTGTATTTTCAATTCATCAATCGCTTTCATGCCGCCTAACCCAAGAATGGAACGCTGAAAAATACGCCAAGAGACCGCATCGCTGCGGTAAAGCTGATCAGTTAATTTACGAAAATGTTCATTGTTGTCCGGGAGATTAGAATCCATAAGAACAAGCGGGACAACATGTTTTTTATCATAACTATAAACGTAATATTTCCACAGCCGCAAAACTAGATCACCCTGTTTGGTTTTAATGCGTATCCTATTTTTTAAAGGAATCAACCCCGGATAAGAATGCGGGTCCCAGGAAAGCTCTTCGGGGACCTGGCCGTATTTGTACCAAAAATTTTGTTTGAAATAACCCTTGTTCCACAAAACCCCCAAGGCCACAACGGACAATCCTAAATCCGCCATGGTTTTGACCGTGTCCCCGGCCAAAACTCCAAGCCCGCCGCTATAAATAGGGATATCCAACATTTTATGAATGTCGATTTTAAACACATAATCAGAAATCCAATAATTGGAAAATACCTGATGTTTAAAGAATTTATTCTTCTCACTCATCGGATGGTTAAGGTGAAAAGAATTATAAATGCTGGGAGCAAGGCCGTATTCCATGGAAAAATAGGCGATGGATTTTTCCGCATGGGCAGTTAATTTGCCTTCAGCTTCCAGGAGAGGTCCGATAGGAAAAGAAAAATAAGTGGACTCGTTGATGTCTTTGTTGTACTGCCCGTCAAAATTCTCAATCTGGCTGGTAAATTCTTTGTATGTCATTAATTTTTTTATTATAGCAAAAATCCACTAATGTTCTACTGCTATGCGTTAAACAGACGTTGGAATAATTTTTGGAGCCAAAACGCGTGCTTCAGTAAGTAGCAATCATTCCCTGTTGGGGCGATTACGGCGCGCCAAGCAAGCAATAGGGAATATTGGCTGTTTTAGGCATACTTATCACATACGGGAAATATAGATGTCCCACCATAAAATCCAGATGGTTTTTAAAATAGCGTTAATGCTCTTTAAATTAAAGGCCTTGGATTTTTCGTGACGACGGCCGGCATGCTCGAAATAAATAGCGCGCCAGCTAATTCCCTGCTTTAAAAGACGGACAATGCATTCTGCCAGGGCCGCTAAACCGGTAGATTTGATAGGAAGGCTCTTCAGCAAGGACGCGCGGCAGATAAAAGCTCCATTGTAATACTTTAATTTCAGCCCAAAAAGAAGGTTCATGATCATGGTAAATATTTTTGAAACAAATCGTCGGAAAAGTGAACGTTTATTGGTTTTTTGCATATAGGAAATGACCACATCAGCAGAGCCGCGGGCCTCAAGCAAATCTTTTAATGAAAGTGCTGACATATCATTGTCACCCGGGAACACCGTGATAAATTCTTTGCTGGCCATTTTGACACCGCGGGCAAATGAATACCCAAATCCTTCATTGACGGCGTTGGTAGCAACACGGATATTAGGATTATTATAAGCCTTTAATCGCGCTAAATCGCCTGTCTTATCAAGGCTGCCATCATCAACAACAATGATCTCAAGATCCCCTGTTACTTGCTTGGCAACCCTGAGTGCATTGTCAATGGCTGCTTCAATATTACCTTCTTCCCGAAAAGCGGGTATAACAATTGTTACACCATTGCTCATAAGCGAACTCCCCCTAACCCCCTCTTTGAATTAAAGAGGGGGAATTTCCTTTAGAAAGTAAACTACTCCCCTCTTTTTTATAAAGAGGGGTTGGGGGAGTTGAGATACTCATAATTCGCGCGATTTCTTCAGAAGGCAATGGGGGGTTTAAATCCTCAAGGCCTGAACCAAATTTTAGCATGGGCTCGATTTTCTGATTCGGATCAATGCTGATATCGCAGACGATCGGACCCGGAGTGGTCAATACCCTGTTAATGACAGATTCAAGCTCATCGTGGTTGGAGGCGCGCAACGCCGGCAAATGAAAGGCTTGGGCTGTTTTAACAAAATCCGGAAAACTTAGGCCACTCTCCTCATCGACTGCGGCATATTTTGAATTAAGCCATGTGTCTATGGTTTGTTTTTGGATGGAATGACCACCATTATTAAAAATAAACAATTTAACATCCAAATGATAACGCCGTATGGTGGCCAATTCTTCGATGTTCATCATGAGCCCGCCATCCCCCGTCAAACATAAAATTCTATGATTGGCCGCTTTAGCCGCTCCGACAGCAGCGGATAAAGCATAGCCCATGGGCGTATGGTTCCACGCTGAAAAAATACGCTGATCAACTTTCATTTCAATGGCCTGCAAGACCCATGAAATATTCGCCCCGGTATCCGCGATAAAAATATCCCCCGGACGGCTGAGTTTTGAGATCGTTTTAACAAAGACATGACCATCGACGTAATCATGACGCTGATATTTTGGCAAGGGACAAACAGGATACTGCCTCTCCCAGGTTTTTATCTGTGCGCGCCAGGATGCAAAACGGTCTGAATTATTTTCTCCCTTTATGTCATTCCCGCGAAAGCGGGAATCTAATTTAGAAAGACATTGGAAAAACGAAGAGAAATCTGATTCAATGCTTAAATCCAGGTGAAAATCATTGGGTGTAAACTTACTTAACTCATACGGATCAATGTCCACTAAAACTTTTTTGGCGTGAGGCGCAAATAAAATAGTTTTTCCGCCGGTGATCATTTGTGAAAGTCTTGTACCCACCGCGATGATCAAATCCGCATTCTGGGCGGCAAAATTACCCCAGCGCGGGCCCACCACCCCGATACCGCCCATATTCAGCGGATCATCATAAGGCATAATATCTTTTCCGCCCCAAGTCAAAACCGCAGGCAGTCCCCATTGACGTATAAATTTTAAAGCAGGGTCAATAACTCCGGCAATACGTATGCCGGCCCCATAAATCACCAGGGGACGCTTGGCCTCTTCAATCCAGGAAAGTAAGGTTTGAATATCATTCTTATTATCTTTAGGTTTGACCTTGCCAGGAGGTATAAATTCTTTAAGCTTGGCTGTATCAATATCCATACGCTGTAAATCATCCGGAATATCCAAAGCCACTGGTCCCGGACGGCCATCCTGAGCAATATATAAAGCTTTTTGCAACTGGTATTTGATTTCCAGAGGATCCATCACGCGGGTTACATATTTGGTAATAGAGCTGAATAAAGAAATAATATCTGTTTCCTGAAAACCTTTTTGACGTAATTGGGCACTCGGACGAAGACGGGGCGTGGTCACTTGTCCGCAGATGCAAAGCATCGGGATAGAATCGAAATAGGCATTGCAGATACTGGTTGTTAAATTAGTCGCCCCTGGCCCTGAGGTGACCATAACAGTCCCCACCTTGCCGCAGGTCCGCCAATAGGCATCAGCAGCAGCGCCCGCGGCCTGCTCATGCTGTACGCACACATAGTTCATCTGGGGATGGCGGGCAACGGAATCAACGGAATGGATAATGGCCCCGCCTGAAACCACGAAGACATGCTTAATCCCCTGCTCGCTCAAAAACTGGGCTATAAAATCGGATAATTTCATATTATGTGCTAATCATTGCGTTAAACAGACGTTGGGATAATTTTTGAAGCCAAAATGCGTGTTTTTGCTCCTGACTTATCCAGGAATCAGTAAGTAGCAATTAGCATTTTGGCGGAAAAAATTCATCCCAATGGCTGTTTAATGCCAAAAAAATCGTTACCATGACGCCGCAATTTATACATATTAACATCTTTTTTAAGCGCAGTAACAAGACTTTGACGTTTATCCTGACGCCAAGGATCATAAACAACTGAAAAATTACGCCCGCTGGTGAGTCGCTTGGGCTGGCCGCAAACCCATTCAATGCAAGCATCAATATCCTTCAGGCTCGTTGATGGTCTATGCTTCATATCATTTTCAGTCTGAATGCGCTTAAGGTTTGAAACTGTTTTATCATTAAGTATGTCTTCATGGATCTTAGTCAGTGTCCACCCCGGGCCGATAATGCTCACATGCAGATGGGGATATTCAGCATCTATATATTCCGTCATCTTTGTCAGCATGATTTTGGAAATAGCATAAGCAGACATGTGAACAACTGTGCCATTAGCCCCACCTCCGGCAAAAAATACCACTTGTGCCCTGCTGTTTGCAAAGGGATATAGGCCGTGCACCAGACGCAAAGGCCCAATGGCATTAACAAGCAATGAATTCTGCCATTGGTCAAAATCACATTCGAAAAAGTCCTGGGCCGGCAACAGACAGCCCACCAAGCAAATCAAACGGTCCCAACGTACCTGCCGGCGTTTTAAATGTGCGATAAAAGCTTTGATCTGCTTATCTTTGGTGATGTCCAGCTTAAATAGATCCACCTTTTTCCCATCGAGTCCTTTAAGGTTCTTTTTTTGGCGATAAGTACCAATGACTCTCCAACACCGGGCTAAATATTGGTTTGCTAAAAAATTTCCGATATCTGATGAGACGGAGATTATGACAACGGTTTTAGACATGTTTAATAAGGGCCTACAAAGGTGTCTTTGATCTCAAGATCGGGGATGGATATTGGGCTCTTATCTAATATTTCCAGGACCGCACGAATGATATTTTTATGTGTCGGATGAAAAGCATCTTCAAGTGTCTTTGATACGGGAGCCGGACATTCCGGCCAGCCGATGCGTTTGATGGGTGCCTTCAAATCATGAAAAGCCTTATCAGCCACCCGGGCAGCCACTTCAGACGCAAAAGAACAATTAAGCCAATCACCATCCGCGCAAATCAAACGGCCGGTCTTTTGAACAGAATTAAGTATGGCCTGCTCATCCAAAGGTTGTATCGTCACCGGGTCAATGACTTCACATTTTATCCCAAACTCGCTTAAAATGTGCGCAGCCCTTAAAGCTTCAGGTACCATGGAAGAGGTAGCAACCACTGTCACATCCTTGCCCTGACGCCAAACACGGGCCTTGCCAAAGGTAAGACGATAAGGCTCTTGAGGCACGGGCATACTAAAATAATAAAGGCTTCGGTGTTCAACAATGACAACGGGATTTTTGTGGTTCAAGGCTTCTAAAATAATTCCTTTAATGTCATAGGCATTACTAGGAACAGCCACGATCAATCCGGGGAAATGGGCAAAAATCGCCTGTAAATTTTGAGAATGCGTCGGACCCTGGCCCCAACCTTTACCCACGATAGCCCGAATGGTTAAACCCACCGTAGATTTGCCGGCATAGGTGTATTTCCATTTAGCCGCATTGTTGATCATCTGATCTAAGGCCAAAAACATAAAATCATTACGGGCATGCACCAAAATTGGATGCTTACCATTTAAAGCAGCACCTATGGCAATGCCTGTCAAAGCATTCTCACTAGCCGGTACATCAAAAACACGGGCTGTACCAAAGCGCCGAGTCGCCTCAATTGTTGTTGCAAAAATGCCCCTGCAATCATCAACCCCCAGGCCAAATAAAAAGGTGTTCGGATTAGCCTCCATCCCCTGAACCAAAGCTTCCGATATCGCTTGACAGTAATTGATTTGTCTATTCATAGATGTTCTTTTAGAGATCCTTCGCGGAGCCTGCCCTGAGCAACGTCGAAGGGCTCAGGATGACAGTGCTAATACACGTGCTCCTCTAATGCCGCCGCATCCGGCCAAGGAACTTTTAATGCCCTCTCATAGGCTTCGTCAGCTTTTAATTTCCATTTATTTTTCATGGCTTGCGCCTGAGACAAACTCAATAAATTTTCCTTTATAAGCTGTGCCGTTAAAAGCGAAACAGGGCAGCATTTCATCCAGGCTTCCACTTCTTCTTGACTGCGGTAACCCCGGTCATAATCAAACAAAGGCCCCACATGCTCCCGTATACGATACGTCAAACATTCAATAAAAAGCGGGCCCTGAAGTCTACGCACGTGGTCCACCGCAATTTTAAGTTTTTCATAAACCAGGCAAGCATCATTGCCGTCAATTTGTTGGGCTGGCATTTCTGGAATGGAGACGCGCTCAAATATCCTTGAAGCCGGCTGGCGGACAGACAAAGGGGTATGCGTCGAATAAAGGTTATTTTCACATAAAAATAATACAGGCAAGGCATTGGTCACCGCAAAATTAACACTTTCCGCGAAAACTCCTTCTTCAATGGCGGCATCACCAAAAATAGCCACGGCCACTTTGCGATTTAAATCCATTTTAAATGACATGGCCGCGCCTACCGCCACGGGAATCATGGCGCTTAAAATGGGTGATGCATAAACACCGGCGGACGTATCCGTTAAATGGGCCGAACCGGCACGACCCTGACAAATCCCGGTTTTTCTCCCCGCAAGTTCATCAAAAAATCCCTGAAAATCACCACCCTTAGCCAAATAAGCCGCGTGACACCGATGTCCAACGAACAACTGATCTTCTGGACATATTGCCAAACTTAAAGCCGCAGCCACAGCTTCCTGGCCAATAGATAAATGCGTCGGGGTACGCATTTGCTGATCTTTGGCATAAACCTCAACGATCTTCTCCTCGACCATACGGATTTTCAACATCACATCCAAAAGCTGTTTTTTTATTTCAGGACTGGTCATTGTACTTACTTGTTTAGCCAAGCCTGGCGCTTGGCGTGATAAACTCCGCTTGTTCCCCCGCTTTTATACATCAGCCGTATGCCAGTAATCGTCATGTCCTGACTGGAGAATTTCATCATGTCATAGATCGTCAAACAGGCCGCTGACACCGCGCTCAACGCTTCCATCTCAACACCGGTTTTTCCCGAACATGATACCTCAGAGACAACCTTGACAGTATTCCTTGATCTAAAATGTTTAAAAGTAACCGATACTTTTTCTAAAAACAAAGGATGGCATAACGGAATCCAGATCGGTGTATTTTTAGCTGCCATAATGCCTGCAATTTTAGCTGTTTCTAATACATCCCCTTTAGGGGATCCTTGTTTTAATAAAATTCTATATGCTTGGGGGCTAAAAATAATCTTCCCCTCGGCACAAGCCACCCGCTTAGTGATCTGTTTGTCGCTGATATCAATCATAGTTATATGATCATCGGGTCCTGTCCATATTCCCTATTGCTTTGTTTTGCGGTAACAACCGTTCTATACCGAAGCAATAGGGCATATAAGCCTGCGCTCGCTGGGGCAGAAAATGAGGAAGCCCTCATTTTCCCTCCCTCGGCCACCCGATGATACGCTATTCCAATATTATTTTTTTCCGGCTCTGCTTTTTAAAAGCATGTTTCTTCTTGTTTTCTAACATCCGTTCCTTGGCTGACAAAGAGCGCTTGCGGTTTTGGCGCCGCTTTTTTTCGCGCTGGGCTTGACGGAAGAGACGTTCCTGATCCTGCCTTTCTTGCAAAGCTTGACGCAACATTTTCCAGGCTTGCTGGCGGTTAAAAAATTGTGTACGGAATTTTTGACACTTGACTATAATTCCGGTTGGTTTATGGTAGAGCGCCACACAGCTGTTTACCTTATTAACATTTTGCCCCCCCGGACCTGAGGAACGCACAAATGATTCTACAACATCTTCTTTTGATAGTGAAGTCCCAACCATGATCATGATTTAAAACAGATTAAAGAAGGAGCATATTCTTTAGGGGCTTCGAAACCTAAAAGATTTAATAAGGTCGCGGCCACATTGGCCAGTCCTTGACCAGGAAGATGCGTCATTGCGTATTCTCCCTGATAGCCGGAATCGACAATGGCACATGGCACAGGATTTAAGGAATGCGCGGTACTGACTTGTTTTTTACCATTTTTAACCGTGAACATTTCATCGGCATTGCCGTGGTCCGCTAAAACAACGGCTATGCCGTTTAATCCACGAATCACCTGAAGTAATTTAGCCACGCCTGTATCCACGGCTTCAACAGCGATGATGATAGCTTCCGGAATACCGGTATGCCCGACCATGTCCCCGTTAGGATAATTCAAACGTCCGAATTTATACCGGCCGCTTTTGAGAAGATCGATGGTTTTATCGGTGATCTCAGACGCTTTCATTTTAGGCGCCTGATCAAAACGGATCTTATCCGATTGGATTTCCACATAGGTTTCCAACTTTTCATCAATATAACCGGATTTATTGCCGTTCCAAAAATAAGTCACATGGCCGTATTTTTGAGTTTCTGAAATAGCAAAAGAAGAAATGCCATTCGCGCACATATACACGCCGACCGGCGCCTCTATTTGCGGCGGGGACACTAAATAATTTTTAGGGACATGCAAATCACCATCATATTCCATCATACCGGCAAAAAGCACGTCAGGTACGCGGACACGGTCAAATTTATCAAAATCTTGGCCCTCAAAAGCCGTGGATAATTCTATGGCCCGGTCCCCGCGAAAATTAAAAAATACGACTGAATCCCCATCTTCGATGGTCCCCACTGGACTGCCATCGTCTTCAATAACAAAAGAATCCAGATACTGGTCCGTGATCTGGGGGTCTTCCTTATAATAAGTTTCAACAGCCTCACGGGCGCAAGTAAAACGACGGCCGCGGCCTAATACATGGGCCTTCCAGCCGCGCTCAACAATAGACCAATCCGCGTTGTAACGATCCATGGTGGTCACCATGCGCCCTCCGCCGGAAGCGATACGGTATTCATAATTCTTGTGGGAGCCATTGATTTCTTTGAGCGCATTTTCCGTCTTTTCAATATAGCTAAGGGCTGATTTTTCATAAACATCACGACCGTCTAAAAGCACATGGATACAGACCCGGCGTACCCCGGCTTGCGCACAACGCCGCACCAAGGCCAGCAATTGGTCGATATGAGAATGTACATTGCCATCGGATAAAAGACCTATGAAATGAAAAATTTTATTCTGGGCATTGACCCGTTCAACTAATTCTTGCCATATCTGGGTTTCAAAAATAGCACCGCTTTCAATGGAGCGTTGGGCAAGCTTGGCCCCCTGATCAAACACGCGCCCTGCTCCCAAAGCATTGTGCCCCACCTCGGAATTACCCATATCATCATCACTGGGCATACCAACGGCCGTGCCGTGGGCTTTAAGCTGTGTATAGAATTTGGACTTCATTAATTCATCTAAGCAAGGAGTTTTGGCCAAAAACACCCCATCGCTATCATCGTGTTTACCAATACCTACACCATCCATAATGACGAGTAACAAAGGACCAGGCCGGCCGGAGAAATTAAATAATTTTTTTAATTCTAAAGACATTACTCCCCCTCCCTAACCCTCCCCACAAGGGGGAGGGAATCTCATATCTAAAACTTGACCACTGGCGCTTGATTTGCCTGTTCGGGGGCTTTAAAATAAACAGCAGGTTGAGTTAAATGGGTCAATGAGGCAAAAAAACTTCCGAATAAACTTTGCTGATACGTGTTGAATTGCTGGACTGCTTCATTATACCGCATACGCTCAACCGCAATACGATTCTCAGTGCCTTCCAGCTGACTTTGCAATTCCAGAAAACTCTGGTCAGCTTTTAAATTAGGATAATTTTCACTGACCATTAAAAGCCGTGATAAGGCCCCGCCCAAAGAGTTGGCCGCTGCCACCTTATCAGGAATGGATGCTGCCTGACCCCATTGGCTTCGCAAACGTGTCACTTCTTCTAAAATTTCTTTTTCATGAGAAGCGTATCCCTTGACAGTATTTACTAAATTAGGGATCAAATCAAAACGCCGCTGCAATTGATTTTCCACCTGGGCCCAACTGGATTTAACCTGCTGATTAAGACCGATCATCTGATTATAGCCGCTTTGGTACCAGCCAAAAGTCATAAAGGCAATGACCACGATAACACCTAAAGCAATCAAAAATTTGTTCATATTCTTCCTTTCTGCAAGTGTCTAAAAGACGTCGGTATAATTTATGAAGCCAAAATGCGTGTTTTTGTTCCCTACTTTACTTGTTGGGGAATTAGGCTTGCCAAGCAAGCAATAGGGAATATTTAGCATTTTGGCGGAATAAATTCATACCGACGGCTTTTCACGCCTACCATCCTCCGCTGGATCCCCCGCCGCCACTCATGCCGCCGCCAAATCCGCCAAATCCTCCGCCGAACCCTCCACCTCCACCAAATCCCCCTCTGCCATAACCACCGGAGTAAAACAAAATCGGTAAAAACATCCCCCCACGGCTAAAAAAGAAGGATATAAAAATACAAATAATTAAAAATAAAACCCAAAAAGAACCGCTCCCTTGGTCCTGATAAACCGGCTGCGGCACGCCTGTAAGTGTTATATTATACTCTTTAGCAATCAAGGTGACAATAGCTGCTGTCCCTTTTTCAATACCATCGGAAAAATGGCCTTCCTTAAACTCAGGAACCATGATTGTATTGATAATCCGGCTGCTGTAAGCATCAGTGATGGCGCCCTCCAAGCCATAGCCTACTTCAATGCGCATATGCCGGTCTTTATAAGCAACTAAGAGCAAAACCCCATTGTCCCTGCCCTTTTGACCTATGCCAAAACGCTGAAATAAATTAACGGCATATTCTTCAATAGACAGAGGCCCAGTGCTGTCCACCGTGACAACCGCGGCTTCCGCGGTAGTTTTTTGCTTTAATTCAAGAATCCAGCCTTCTATGCGGCTGCGGGCAGCACTATCAATGATGCCGCTCTGGTCAACCACATAACCGCTTGCAGCTGGATACGAAACATCCCGGACCTGCCCCTGCCTGTCGGCAGGCAGGGGCGAGGCAGGCTGAGCAAAACTAAAAGGAAAAAAATTAATAGTCAATAATAAACAAAGCAACAATGGCGAGCAGGATTTCATAAAGAATCCATATGGCGGGACAAATTTTCCAATTGATTAAGAAAATTTTGTAAATGAGTTTCCACTTGATTGAAAGAAATCAGAATTTTTTTATTTTTATCATGATAAACAGCTAAAAATGGCTGTAGGTCTAAAGAAAAAATTTTAGCTAATTGACTAAGCATCTCTTCTTTTTGCTCGGCAGGCTTTTGTCCCTTTAAAATAATGAGCTGGCGAAAAATAGGGATCAAATCACTTAAAACGCTTAAAAGAAAATTTTTTAAAACTCTGGGGTTTGATCCAATATCCAAATAAGCCTGACGCAAGTGCAATAATTTACCTTTAACTTGCTGTTCACATAACAGGCGCACGTCCTTAAGAGGAATATCCAAATCCTTAAAAATATCTTCTCCAAAAATAACTTTGTGCTGTTCTTTGATTTCAGTAAACTCTACGGGAAAAACATCAAGGGCACACAGTATATAGTCCTTGGTTAAAAATAATGGTGTAGCCATTTTATGCTTATGGCCCCATTTGACTATGGCCACGCTTTGATTTAAAACAGAAAAATCAAGATTCTTGACGATAACAGCGATATTGATATTGGAAACACCATGATTGTAATTGACCCCTGCCGCAGAACCATAAACAAGGATCGAAAGGACATTATCCGGCATGAGGGCCAAAAGCTTATTGGCGAATGCGATGATGACAGGCTGGATTGATTGTGGAAATTCACTAATATTTTTAAGCGAAGGGGGAATCACTTTACAGAACGCTTTTTCTTATTTTTATTATCGTGATAGGCAACCCACACTGCGGCATGCTTTTTGAGCCAGCTTTCGGCCGCGGCTTCAAAACCAATATCGTAACCGGCGATTTCGCTTTCCAACCATTTATGCCGGTTGATTTCCTCAATCACCTTTTTGTTCCGCAATAGTTTTCTCACTTCTATATTCTTCATTCTTTTAAACCCCTACCGCAAACGAAGCAATAGGGCCTTTTATCCTTCAAATGGGATTTCATTTGCTTTTATTCTAAACGCTGCTTCTTTTTTTTGCAAGACTTGTTCTTAAGCTGACCGCGAAGCTGATAAACCGCAATTCCAAAAGCCACTGCAACGTTTAAAGAATTTTTAATCCCGTCCATTTCAATTTCAATGGCCGCGTCTGATAAAAATTGCAATGCTTCTGCAACACCGTCAAGCTCATTGCCCACGACCAAACATACAGGAGATTTTACCTTAAACGCATCGTGGCTAACACTGCCCTGCATTTGCTCCAAAAGCACAATCTGGTATCCTTCATTTTTTAATTCTTTAATCAAACCTAAAACGTCTTCGCGAAACTCCCAGGGAACATGATCTTCTGCGCCCAGCGCTGTTTTAGCAATACGCCCCTGGGGAGGATAACCGGTAATGCCACACAACCAGATTTTTTCAACTCCTGCCCCATCCGCGGTCCGAAAAATAGTGCCCACATTATGTAAGCTGCGGATATTATTGAGCACCACACACAATGGCAGTTTTGGTCTATCTGCCCGTTTTACCTGCCGGCTGACAATTTCTTCATGAGTAAATTTACGCATTCAACTTCTCCCACTCCTCAGTGACTGCTTCCACCAAAGGCTTGATGATACCTTCAGAAAAATCAAAGGAAATCCCTGCCGCGCGGTATAATTCCCCCACAGGCCTGGAGCCGCCCAAAGAAAGTCCATGTTTATAATCTGCCAAAGCTTTCTTAGGATTGCGGCGGTTATTGAGCCACACTTGCAAGGCACCTAATTGGGCGATGCCATATTCAATATAATAAAATGGTGCTTCAAAAATATGCAATTGCCTATGCCATAACCCATTTTTTATTTCCGTCAAATCACTCCAGTCGATAAACTTACCGCCGAATTGTTCATAAAATGTACCCCAAGCCTGACGGCGTTCATCAGAGGAATGCTGCGGATGTTCATAAAGCCAATGCTGGAAAGCATCAATATTAGCAACCCAGGCCAAGGTTTGAATAATCCCTTCTAAATGTTCGCGGGTGGATCTTTTCAAATCTTGAGGATCATAAAACTCGCTTAAATACTCCCCGCCAATCAATTCCATGGCCATGGAAGCCACCTCACAAAATTCCATGGGGGCATGACGATAGTCGATGATCGGTTCATCGGCACAGGCCAAGGCATGAAAAGCATGTCCTGACTCATGCAATAACGTGCGTACATCGTCATCAATGCCCACGGCATTCATAAAAATAAACGGCTTGCGGGCTTCACTTAGCGTGTTTTGATAACCTCCGGGAGCTTTACCCTTGCGGCTGGCTAAATCCAGAAGCCCCCATTTATTCATCTCTTGAAATTGAAGGCCGAAATCACTATCCAATTTATTAAAAATAGATCCGGTCGCTTTTATCAACTCTTGCGCGTCTTTAAAAGGAGTTAATGGTTGTCTCCCAAACGCGTCTACCGCCGTGTCCCATGGCCGCAAGGATTTTAATTTCATCTGCTGACGGCGTTTACTTAAAATCTTTCCGTTTAAGGGAACAACCAATTTTTCAACAGTTTCATGATATTGCTTGCAATCCCGAGGGCCATAATCAAAACGATGATAGGCTTTAAACTGATAATCAGTAAAAGTAGAAAATCCGGCATTACGGGCTATTGTGTTGCGTAATTCAAACATGCCTTCAAAAATTTCTTCCATCTTATCTTTATCTTTGAGCCGGCGCTGGGCTGTCGCTCTCCATGCCCGCTCACGCAAAGACCGGTCTGTTTCCAAAAGGTATTTGCCCATCTGCGGCATTGTTTGTTCTCTACCGTCAAACATGACAGTCATAGCACCGCAGACAGTCTGATACTGTTGGCTTAATAAGTCTACCTTGGTCTGCAGTGCCACGTTCTTCTCACAAAAAAGCTCGATATCTGTTTTAACCGCACGGTCATAAACCTGATAACGCTTGGCATCTAAGGGAAAAAGTGAACAAGCGCGTACATATTTATGATTTAGGCGGTCATTGACCGGCTTGACTGCGGGTGGAATGGTTTCAACAAACCGGGTATACATTTCTGCTATCTTCGGATCATCGGTCTGACAGGTCATGCGTATATATAAAATAGACCCTGCTTGAGATAAAGCAGCATCCAGTTCGGATCGTTCAATCAGCCAATGCTCTAACTCCTGGACAGACGTGATCGGCTTCTTTTCTAATTTTTCGTACAAACCTATCACAGTGGCAAGATCTGTTAAATCAGCATTTTCCGGCATAAAAACCCGTTTTTGATAAGCCGGCAGTTGAGCTAAGTCCATTTCCCCCTCGATTGTCATTCCCGCGCATATTATCGTTTTTGGAAACGAATTTTTTCAACCACGGGTTGTCTTTTTCTGCCAATCTGTTCTAATCTTTCAGAAATACAACGCCCCTTCGGGGCTGTATTTCTGAATCGGTGACGTAGATTGGCGGGGCAACAGTGGTTTTCAAAAATTGTTTCCAAAAACTCTTTCTACTGATTGATAATGCATACTAAACCATTAGATGGCTTCGGTGTCAGCCAACATGCGTTTCGTCAAGGGCGCAAAATGATTTTCCTAATGGTTCATAAAAATCTTGACAAATAACTACTTTCCATTATATTTAAGACTCAAATTTTGACCAAATTAAAGAGGTATTGTCATGAGATCTTGTATTGTCTGCGAAAAAAGCCCGACATCCGGTAGAAGATATAAACGGCGCGGTATGGAGAAGAAAAAAGGCGGCGCCGGTTCTAAAGTCGTCGGTAAAAGTTTCCGCATGGTACTTCCTAACTTGCAGCGCATTAAAATCACTTTAAACGGCACTGTGCAACGGGCCTTGGTCTGTACAAGCTGCATCCAAGCTAATAAAGTCACACGAGCGGCTTAATATCCTTGAGCATTAATTGGACGGTTGGGGCCTTGTTCCAGTCGTCGATGCTCAGAGTGTACGCCAAATCCACTTGGGCCCCAAGTTTTACCCTATCTTTAAAAGAACCCATACCAAAGCCTACCGCGCTTATAGTCTTAACCCCATCGCTGACCCAAAATTTTATAGTATCCTTACCTAACAGCGATGGGGTT
>Ga0209824_10000886_pt1 | contig 17961 bp, 15 predicted proteins | sample VDWuncwatermetaG_FD_184124 | JGI IMG/M metagenome (GOLD analysis project Ga0209824, IMG submission 184124) | Wastewater microbial communities from Netherlands to study Microbial Dark Matter (Phase II) - VDW unchlorinated drinking water (SPAdes)... ... | reverse complement strand
GGTCATGATCGACAAAGGCAAAGACCGCGGATTTTTGACTTATGAAGAACTCAATAAAAATATTCCTGGCGATGTGACCAATGCCAACAAGCTTGATGAAATTCTCGCTTTGTTTGACGAAGTTGGCATTCAAATCGTGGAAGATCCCTCTGAGTATCGGGCCGACAAAGCCAAAAAAGACGAAGACGATGACAAGGCTGGCGGGGTTGGTGGTAAAGATAAAGAGGACGAAGAGGAAGAGGAAGTCGTTCCGGTTAAATTTATTCCCACAGCCGATGCCAGTTTAAAGGCCAACGATCCTGTGCGTCTTTACTTACGCAAAATGGGTCAGATTGCTCTTTTAACGCGTGAAGGGGAAGTTGAGATTGCCAAGCGCATTGAACAATGGGAACAAAAAGTTTTTGAAATTATTTTAAGTTCGGCGCTTGTCCGTAACGAAATTTTTGCCATTTCCGATGCTTTGCAAAAAGACACAACGCGGGTCTTTGATGTCATTAAAGAACTTGACGAAGCCGAGAGTGGTGCCGCCGAAGACCAGGAAAAGGTTGAAGCCGAATTCAAAGCCAAAGTGCTTAAACTCATTGGCAAAGTTCATAACCTTTCAGAGGAATACAATGTCTTTGATAAGAAGGCGACGAAACTCAACATAAAAGATGAAACGCGTCATGGGTTTGAAGAAAAGCGCAATCAGGTTCAGGGCGGTATGATCGAAGCTCTGCGCGATGTGAATTTCAATCGTGGTGTTATCAATGGATTTGTTAACAAACTCAAAGAAGTCATCGAGACGATTGATCGCGAAGAACACGGCATTATCAAGGCTTTGGAGCAGCTCAAAGTCAAGCCGTCGGAAGCTAAAGAGGTTGCTAAAAAACTGCCAACCAATCTGTACTTGCAGCGTAAAATTGCCAAGGACACAGGTCTTACCAAGGATGAAATTTTGGAAGTGGCCAGCCATGTGTTGTCCGCACAAAAACGCATTCGTAAAATTGAAACTGAATCCGACACCTCTATCGATGCGGTTAAAAAAACTTACCGCGAACTCAAATATGCTGAGCAAATGGTTGACCGTGCCAAAGGTGATTTGGTGGAAGCCAACTTGCGTTTGGTGGTGAGCATTGCCAAGAAATACACTAACCGCGGTTTGCAGTTTTTGGATTTGATTCAGGAAGGTAATATTGGCCTGATGAAGGCTGTCGATAAATTTGAGTATCGCCGAGGCTATAAATTTTCGACTTATGCAACGTGGTGGATTCGCCAGGCCATTACTCGCGCCATTGCCGATCAAGCTCGCACGATTCGTATCCCTGTGCACATGATTGAAACCATCAATAAGCTGGTGCGGACCTCGCGCCAATTGGTGCAAGAGTTGGGCCGTGAGCCGACTCCAGAAGAAATTTCTGTCAAAATGGAATTGCCGGTGGAAAAGGTGCGCAAAGTTCTGCGTATCGCCAAAGAGCCCATTTCCATGGAGACGCCAATTGGTGAGGAAGAAGACTCCCATTTGGGTGATTTCATTGAAGACAAAGCCATTCTGCTGCCAACTGATGCTGCGCAAAATTTTAGTTTGACCGATCAAACTAAAGACGTGCTCAAGACGCTTACGCCGCGTGAAGAAAAAGTTCTTCGCATGCGTTTTGGGATTGGGGAAAAATCGGATCATACTTTGGAAGAAGTTGGCAAAGATTTCTCGGTGACTCGCGAACGGATTCGTCAGATCGAAGCCAAGGCCCTGCGTAAACTCAGACATCCGAGCCGGGCCCGTAAACTTAGAAGTTTTGTCGATTGGTAGACTCTAAGACGGAACAGCCAAGAAATTTTTGAGCACGTGCAGCCCATTTTTTTGTGATTTCTCTGGATGAAACTGGCAAGCGAAGAGATTGTTTGATTCAATGCTCGAACAAAAATTGAAACCATAATCAGTTGTGGTGGCAACAATTGCCGCGTTATTGGGCACAGCATAAAAACTGTGTACAAAATAAAAATTGGCACTCTCGGGTAAGTTTTTAAAAAGCGTGGCGGTGTCTTTGGGTTTGGCTTCATTCCAACCCATGTGAGGAATTTTTAAGTTTTTGAAGTCGTCACTAAAGTTAAATTTCTTTACACGACCCTTTAGAATTCCAAGTCCTGGCGTTGGGCCGAATTCATCGGATTCGTCAAATAAAAGCTGCAGGCCCAGACAAATACCGAGGAAGGGTTTGCCCGTTTTAATCTGATTTTTAATAGGATCGATGAGCGAGTAACGCTGCAAATTGGCCATGCATTCGGTAAAGGCACCCACACCGGGCAAAACAATACGTTCAGCATCTTGCAAAACTTTGGGGTCACGCGTGATGCGGACATCAGCGCCCACAGCTTCAAAAGCTTTGGCCACAGATTTGAGATTGCCCATGTCGTAGTCGATGATGGCGATAATTGAAGACATAAACGAGTAACGCCCCCGCCTGCGGCACCCCCTCTTTATTAAAGAGGGGGATGGGGGGAGTTATAATTTTCCTTTAGTCGAAGGCACGCCGCTGACGCGGGCATCAATTTGTGTGGCCATGTCGACAGCGCGGGCGCACGCCTTAAAAATGCTTTCGACAATATGATGTTTGTTTTCGCCTTCATGCACATTGATGTGCAAGTTGAGACCAGCCGCATTGGTGAAAGCTTGGAAAAATTCGTTGACGAGTTGGATATCAAATTTTTTGATCAGTCCTTTTTTGACTGGCGAGCGGTAAATCATGCAGGGGCGACCACAAAAATCCACAGCGACGGTTGTGAGCGTTTCATCCATGGGGAGAGTGAAGTGCCCATAGCGACGCATGCCACGCTTTTCACCGACCGCTTTGGCAAAAGCATCTCCCAAAACTAGGCCGACATCTTCGACGAGGTGATGGTCATCGACGTCAACATCGCCAGTGGCTTTAATGTTTAAGTCAAACAAGCCGTGGCGAGAGAAGCCCTCAAGCATGTGTGTAAAAAAGGGAATGGGTGTTTTGATGTTATAAGAACCGGAACCATCGACGCTCAGTGTCATCTCGATTTGCGTTTCGGTGGTTTTTCTTGTTATTTTAGCGACTCGTTTTACCTGGACCATGCCTGATTTTTAAAGGGGATTGGACAGATTGACAATCGAAAAGATTTGCATTTACTCGGCCTTGGCTGGCCGCTATGGCAGAAGCCGCACTCAATAAGGGAATATATGGACTTTCTCGAACGCTCGATTGACGACATCTTTGACAACGGCATCACTTGGGAAGATGCCCGGGATGTCATGCATTGCAGTGAGGATGTTTTTTTTACTCATATCGTTCCCTTGACTAAGACTTTGCGCGAAAAAGCCTTTGGCAAGCAAATCAGTTTTTGTTCGATTGTGAATGCCAAGAGTGGGAGCTGCTCGGAGGCTTGTGATTTTTGCTCGCAGTCGGCTCACTTTAAGGGTGCTCAAGCGCCAAGCTATCCGATGTACTCGGCCGAAAAAATTCTCTCTGAAGCCATGGCGGCCGAAGCCAATGGTGCGACGGAATTTTCCATTGTGACGAGTGGCCGCGGCATGAACAAAAAAGACGATCTTGATACGCTCGTCGATGCGATTGGTCAGATTCGCAAAAATACACAGGTCGAATCGTGTGCCTCGCTTGGCTTAATGGAAAAGGCCGATTTGCAACGTTTGCGTGAAGCGGGCATGACGAACTATCATCATAATATAGAGACAGCGCGTTCGTATTTCCCCAATGTGGTGCATACCCACAGCTTTGATGACGAGATGAACAGCATCAAGCATGCCAAAGAGCTGGGTTTTCAGGTTTGCTGTGGCGGAATTGTCGGCATGGGGGAATCCAAAGAACAACGTATCGAGTTTGCTTTTAATCTCAAAGAAATCGATCCACATTCTATTCCACTTAATTTCTTGAATCCGCGTCCGGGTACGCCGATGGCGCATCTGAACGATTTAACGCCGCTTGATAGTCTTAAAATGATTGCCATTATGCGACTTGTTTTGCCAAAAAAAGAACTTTTCGTGTGTGGTGGTCGAGAAGTGAATCTCAAAGATTATCAGGATCGCATGTTCGATGCGGGTGCCTCTGGTACGATGCTCGGCAATTATCTCACCACGTCGGGTCGCCCAGTCGAAGATGATCGCGATATGATCACGCGTCTTGGTCTGGAAGTTGTGCCGCCCCATCAGCGGGCGTTGTGATTTGGCATCGGCTTCTTGCTTGTTCTTAACATTACGCTTATGCCATCGGCATGTCTAAAATGTCATCGTCTGAGGGCTCCGTTCTTTCTCCGGTGGCTCGCAAAATTCTCAAAACAGTTTTTCTCACCATCTTTTTGGATTTGGTGGGGTTCTCGATTATTTTTCCTTTGTTTCCCGCTTTGGCGCGTCATTATTTGACGGTCAATCCAGATGATCCAATCCTTCGCGGCATTTTTGGTGTCATCGATGCTATGGCTACGGCGGGTGGTTCCGTTTCTGAGGCGCAACGCATCGTGCTTTTTGGCGGCCTTTTGGGTGCTGTGTATTCCCTTTTACAATTTTTGTTTGCCCCTGTTTGGGGGGCTCTGTCTGATCGTATAGGGCGGCGTCCGGTTTTGCTGGTGACGATTGCGGGCATGGCTTTGAGTTATGGTTTATGGATTGTCTCAGGCTCGTTTACACTTTTGGTTATGGCTCGTGTGATGGGCGGTGTGATGGGTGGGAATATTTCGACAGCAACAGCTGTCGTCAGTGACGTGACAGATTCGCAAACGCGCTCACGTGGGATGGCTGTGATTGGTATTGCCTTTGGCTTAGGGTTTGTGCTCGGGCCAGCTATTGGGGGGCTATCTTCGTTGTGGAATCCATTGACGATGCATCCGGAGTTGGCAACTTTTGGCGTGAATCCATTTTCTGGCGCTGCGGCGATTGCCTGTCTTTTGGCAGTGCTCAACTTCATCATGGTCTATCGTTCGTTGCCAGAAACGTTGCCTCTAGAAAAACGAGGACAATCCGAAGTCGTTCGCTCAAGCAATCCTTTTAAACTTTTTCGGCCGCTGCCTTACCGTGGTGTTAATCTGACGAATCTGGGTTATTTTTTATTTTTGACAGCTTTCTCTGGCATGGAATTCACGCTTACATTTTTGGCGGCCGATCGGTTTGCTTACACGCCGCGCCAGAATGCCGTTATGTTTGTGTTTGTGGGTTTGTTAATCGCCATGGTGCAGGGTGGTTTTGTGCGGCGCAAGGCAAGGCAAATTGGCGAGAAAAAAATGGTGCTTATGGGTTTGTTGGCTGTGATTCCCGGTTTGCTGCTGATTGGTTATGCCCAAACGCAGGGGCTACTTTACGCAGGGTTAGCTTTATTGGCTTTTGGTTCAGCAACGATTATTCCTTGCCTGACAGCGCTCACGACTTTGTATGCGCCAGCAGACGTGCAAGGCCAGGTCATTGGGGCTTTTCGTTCGCTGGGGGCACTCGCTCGTATGGTGGGGCCACTTGTGGCGTCGTTGGTGTATTGGCGCTATGGTTCACTGGCGCCTTATCTGGCGGGTGCGATTTTCTTGTTTTTGCCGATGCTATTGGTTGCAAAATTGCCTGTGTTGGCGAGTGAGAGATGATTTTAGAGTTCAGCCATTAGCCAGTTTTGATTCTCTTTAATTTCGACTACAACAACAATCGGCTTCAAACCTTTGTTATGGCATGGCCCCGCTGTGCATTCTCCAGATTCCGGAGTAAAGAAGGCCCCATGGTTTTTGCAAACCAGGCTGGTCATATCGAGTGAGAAAAAATCGTTGTCGTCCCAATCGAGGGGCAAACCAATGTGTGGACATTCGTTATAGTAAGCAAAAAAAATGCCGCCGCGATTGATGGCAAGCCCTTCACGGTCAAATTTTTCCAGAGGGATTTTGAATTTGACGCTTTGGTTTTCGCCAAGGTCACTGGTTTTGCAGATGGCCAGGCGCATAAGCACAGTTAGGGGGCTTCAGAATCGACGACAGGTTTATTGGCGGCTAAATCCTGAAATTTAAAATTTTTCACGTATTTGCTAAAGGGAAAAACCAATTCCCGTTGTCCTTTAAGAAATTTTAAATCGCGTTTGAGTAATTGTGAACGGATTTTATTGAGTGGAACCCCTGCATTCACGAGAGCTGATTCGATCATGTGTTGGGGTTTACCATTTTGGCCGTAGACATCGTCATAAACATAAATTTTACTGTTTTTGAGTTCGACCAGTTCATAGAGAACATCGACAATAACGGGGTGGTCCAGCAGCACGACGATATTTTCTTCATTTTTGCCCAGTGAGACATCGAGCTTGGCCAAAGTCATGGAGGGGGCTGCTTCTTTGACAATTTTACGGGCAATGATGACAGCTTCGTCATCGAGTAAGCGAATACAACCGTGTGTGACAGCATGACCAATGCTGATAGGGTCGTTGTTGCCGTGAATATAGTAAAGATCTTGAATATCCATTTTGACAGGCCCTAAAGGGTTCTCGGCTCCCGGCGGCGTATCTTCGTAAGCCTGTGCCCATTCACTGATTTTCTTGGGCGGAATCCACCAAGGATTCCACACGATGCGGTTCATGAGGCGCTGGCCAATCGGAGAGGGAAAATTGGGTTCGCCAACAGCGACTTTGTGAGCACTGATGAGTTTTTCACCACGGTAAAACTTGAGGGTTCGTGCAGGAACATTGACGACAATACGCAGAGCGGACAGCTGCACGGGTTCGGCAGGGGTTTCGATTTTTTGAGCCTTGTCTTTCTTAAAAATCCCTGAAAACAAGGATTTGGAATGGGCATTGGGGGATAGTAAGAGCAGGCCGCTGTAAAAAATGATAAGAAGGGATCGAAAATTCATAAAGTTTAAGGCTAACTTTTGTCAGCTGGGAGCCTCTCTAGATGAAATCATCAGATAAATCAAAACAGGCTTTTGACTGGGCGGAGGCTTTTTTTTTCGTCATTTTATGCTAGGGGCGTTAAAACAGAAAAAACGGTGCTTTTATGTCGCAATTATCAGCCGCTGCTGAATCCCAGGCTTCTTCTCCTCAACCCTCTCGTCCTATGAAAGGTCGTGAGATCATTGTTGAAGCTCTCGAACGTGAAGGTGTCGATACCATTTTTGGGTATCCAGGTGGCGCTTCCATGGAAATTCATCAAGCGCTTTCGTTGACCAATAAAATTCGCATGGTTTTACCCAGACACGAGCAAGGGGGCGCTTTTGCTGCGGTTGGCTATGCGCGGGCGACGGGGCGTCCGGGTGTGTGTCTGGCAACCTCTGGTCCTGGTGCCACCAATTTGGTCACGGGCATTGCCGATGCTAAAATGGATTCTATTCCCCTTATCATCATTACGGGACAGGTGCCCACGACGGTCATTGGGGGCGATGCTTTTCAGGAAACCGACATCGTTGGTGCGACCATTCCCATTGTTAAGCACAGTTATCTCGTCAAAAATACCGAAGACATTCCCGCTGTCATTCATGAAGCTTTTCAAATTGCGACGACGGGGCGTCCGGGTCCTGTTTTGATCGATTTTCCAAAAGACATTCAGCAACGGGAAATCACGCCAGATTTCGACAAACGTATTGTGCGTCCTGGATTCAAAGCGAATGTAATGCCGTCAAAAGCCCAAGTGCGTAAGGCTCTTGATTTGATCAACTCGGCCAAATGCCCTGTGATTTATGCGGGTGGTGGCATTGTCTCGTCTGCAGCTTATGAAGAATTGGCACAGTTCGTTCGTGGATCAGGGTTTCCCATTACGACGACGCTCATGGGGCTTGGCATTTTTCCTGAGGCTGATCCTCAATCGTTGCGCATGCTGGGCATGCATGGGTCGGTTTATGCCAACATTGCCATGAATAAGGCTGATGTGATCATCGCTCTGGGTGTGCGTTTTGATGACCGTGTGACGGGTAAGCTTGCTGAATTTTGCAAGGGGGCCAAAATCATTCACGTGGATATCGATGCTAGCGAAATTAATAAAAATATTAAAGTCGATGTGCCCATTCAAGGTGATGCCAAAATTGTACTTAAGGAATTAATTGAAGGGCTCAAAGCGCCGAAGATCGATGCGTGGCTCGAACAAATCGCGGCTTGGAAAAAAGAGTTTGCACATGGTTACACCAAACAGCCAAACAGCATCATGCCACAGGCGGTGATTGAAGAGTTGTCACGGCAAGCGCCAGACGATGCGATTATTAGTGTGGGCGTTGGGCAGCATCAAATGTGGACGGCACAGTTTTTTGGGTTCAAACAACCACGGACTTGGTTGTGTTCGTCGGGGCTTGGGGCCATGGGTTTTGGTTTGCCAGCGGCTATGGGTGCACAAGTGGCGTGTCCCAAACGCACTGTGATTGATATTGATGGCGACGGCAGTTTTCTGATGAACATTCAGGAACTGCAAACACTCAAACAAGAAAAAATTCCGGTAAAAGTCATCATTCTTAATAATATGTATTTAGGGATGGTGGCACAGTGGGAAGATCGCTTTTACGAATCCGTGCGAGGACACACTTACCTGGGGGAAACAAATTTCGCCGAAATTGCGCATGCCTTCGGGATCAAATCAGCGACTATAACCAAGCCTGAGGAAGTCAAAGGGGCGCTTAAAGACATGCTCGCTTTTGATGGACCCTATGTTATCGATGTCAAATATCCTTACGATGACCGCAGCCATGGGCATGTCATTCCCATGATTCCTGGTAACAGCACTTATCTAGACACACTTTTGCATAATGGGTTAACGCTACGGGAGTATTGGAAGAAAAAGGGGCTGCTTTAAGGGTGTATGGGACCATTCATAAAAGCGACTTTATTTTTTTGTATTTTACTGATTGTTGTGCCCGTCTTTGCCCGTCAACCGACCCAAAAGCAAAACTCACTCGATGATGAAGCAGAGGCTCTTCAAACGGATCCGGCTAAAACGATGGAACTGATGCTACAGCAAATGAAGGCGATGGACAAAGCCTCCGATAAGCTTTTTGAAGATTTTTTTGGGGAGGATCCCAATGCACCGGCTTCTGATGCGGAGTTCGATAAACTCCAACAGCAGTTTTTGAATCGATTGAAGCAACCAGCGCTGCCAACACAAAGCGGAAAAAATGACCTTCGAGGAGAGCCTGAGCCATTGTCGCATAAGACATCGCTGAGCGCAGAGCCTTCCGTTTATGGTGCGCAAGTCACTCAACAAAATAGCCAGAAGACAGTGACGATGCGTGTTGAGGTTCCAGGCCTCGATGCAAGCTCCCTCACTATTCGAGTGGAGAATGGTTTTTTGCATCTTTCTGGAAACTCCGTGGGGCCTTTTGAAAAGATTTTGCCTCTGCCTGATGAGGCGGATGCCAGCAAAATGGACGTCAAGAAACATGACGGTGCCATTGAATTGATTTTTGCCAAGTTATCATCTCAAAAATAAAATATTTTGTAACTGGTCAGCGAATCATTGGGAATTGACACCCACTTTACGAAATATATCGAGCGGCGCTGGCGAAGCTGGACGCGTTGGCTTACCGACTTTTGCAAATAGCCTAGAATGACCACTGTAAATAAAGAATTCACTAGTGGCTAGGCACCCCAGCAAAGCTTTGTTCAAATTGACAGAAAATCGATAGGAAAATGACAATCGGCTATGGATAGATGAAAAAAGGTGAAAAATGACCGCATTAAAAAAAATCCCAGAAAATCCTATGTTATCTCTAATGGTTACGTCACGTGCGGAATCGAGGTTACAAAATTGAGGTTACAAAATCACACAACTTTTCATGCGTATCCTCGATAAGTGAGGAAACAGTTTTCATTCATTGATAGGAGATACAATGCCAGTCCAACAAATGACACACTACAAAGTCCCCGGCAAAGTCAGGGTTGCCGCCGGTAGTTTTAACAGGGGGTCGACACGTTTTGGTCACACTGGCCCCGTGAGTCGAGTGACAATTTCGCACGATTTGTATGTAAAGGCTCACGACATTACTAACATCGAACGCACCCATCATTTTCGGGACATGGCCGCGCGTGGAAAAGTTTTGGCTTTGATGGAAACAACACCAGAAGGCCGCCGCCAAGTCGTGGGTGACCGGACTAAAGGCATAGATGGTTTGTTTTTTGGTAAAACGGCAGAAGAGCTAGTTGCCAGACAAAGAGAGCATCCTGAATACAGCAGCGATCGTATCAACGCCGAGCCAGTCCGAGTCATTCCGGATGAAGATGAATTGAACAGTGTTATTGCAGCAGACCGCAGGCTTTTGGGCCAACCGGCGGCGTATTTTACTTATGACGAACTTGTGGCGATGGTGAATGCAGAGATCACACAACTACCTGATGGTCGTGTATTAGCGGGCAGATTACCGACAGAGAGTGAATTGGAATTCATCATGGGTACGCATGAAAATGGAACTCAGCTCACAGAAGATCAATATCCGACGGCAAGTTTGGCTCTGACTCAAGGCGGTAAGAGATTTGCAGATTTTGGTGGTCGTGCTCCAGTCGATGCCGGAGCCTATGAATCACACCGCAAAGGCCTTTTTGGCCTGGTTGGCGGTGTCTGGAAATATACCGATACTTGGTGGGCTGATCGCCACGATTTGACCCAAACGATTGATCCAAGAGGACCAAAAATAGGTCAATGGCGTGTTATCCGGGGTGGGTCGTCCAACCTTCGTAAGGGCTTTCTGCTGCCGTTCTATCGCGGCGACAACTGTCCCCGCCAACGTTTCTGCTATGTTGGCGGCCGGGACGTTGGCGTTGTGTTGCCCCAGGACTCAAATCCGTAACCCTTTTTTCCCGTGGGCTAGGCCACGGCTATGTGCTCAAACCCCTGCCGGGGTTTTGGGGGCAAGTAATTGAATGAGTGTGATAATTGTGGAGAACATTTATTTGTTTTGGTACCCAGGAGGGGTATAGGCGCGTAGCCGTGGGTTTCAACCCACGGTTGAGAGAAATAATAATAATTCGCCCCAGCGGGGCGAGGGTGTCATGGCCAATACCTATTCCAATCTTCTCTATCATATTGTTTTTAGTACCAAGCAAAGACTCCCTCTGATTTTACCGGAATGGCAAACGGAATTGTATCAATACATTGGCGGTATTATCAGAAATGAGCGTGGTTCTCTGATCGAAATTGGTGGCACAAAAGATCATGTTCATCTGATCGTCAAACTCAAAACAGATAGGATTCTTTCAGATCTTCTCAGGCACATAAAAGGTGGTTCTTCAAAATGGCTCAACGAAGGTCTTGTGAATCAAGCTAAATTTGCATGGCAGGATGGCTATGGTGCTTTTACGGTCAGTGAGTCTCAATTAGGCAAATTGGTTGAGTATGTTCGTAACCAGGAAGCACATCATCGTATAAAAACATTTCAAGAAGAATACCTGGATTTTTTAAAGCTCAACGCTGTTGAATACGTCGAAAAATATTTATGGGATTGAAATCCTACGCCCCGCTGGGGCATTTATGGTTTTGGGTGGATTTTCCGTGGGTTAAAACCCACGGCTAGAGGCTTAAACCCCTACAGGGTTTTTAAAAAAACCAACAATCATAATGATGATCCGGCGGTTCGTGCGGCTGACCGCAACAACAACAATCCCCGCCAACGTAACAACAATATTGGCGGTCGCGGCGTTGGCGTTGTGCTGCCCCAGCACTCCCTAATCTGGAGTAAAAAAGCTTCAAGCCAGAGTCCCAGCCTGCCTAGGCTGGCTGGGAGTGCGCTTTGAGGGAGTCCAGATTGTTCACCCTGGTTTGCCTTCCAAACAGGTGAACCGAAGAAAAACCGTCCCGCCTGTCTCTCGTAGTTCGCCTAAGGCGGATGAGCGTGATAGGCGGGGTTATTTTTTGGTGATCGTGCCTGATGGGCATTGGGGCCAAGCGCGTAAAATTGTCACGCGTGAACCTTCCTTGGCTGGGTTGCCACGGATAAAGCTGCCCCCGGAAGCCCCGTCACGTTATCGCCTGCGCCGTAATCCAGTGCCTGGCCGGGTTTGCACCTATGAAGCCGTTTGTCTGACGTTGGGATTGCTCGAAGGACCACAGGTCCAAGAGGCTATGAAGTTGCCTTCGAAGCGATGGTCGAGCGGATTTTGTGGGGGCGTGGGCGTCCTATGCATGAGTGAGGGTTTTCCCAGTCGACTTATAACTCATAATAATATAATATATGAGCTATAAAATAACTTCTTATTCCTCATAATAACCATGAAATGGAACTGGCAACAAAAAGATTGGCCTCATTTTACTTATGATTCTGCTCTATTAAAAGAGCGGGAAGAGACGTTTTTGCTTAAGTCGGGCGTGTTTTTGGGGACTTTTCAGTATCTTGGTGAGATTGATAAAAGTGCGCTGATTGTCGATTTGATCAGCGATGAAGCCCTGAAAACTTCAGAAATTGAAGGCGAAATTCTCAATCGCGATAGTGTTCAATCTTCTATTCGTCGCCATTTTGGTTTGGCTGTCGATAATCGGCGCGTCCCACCTGCCGAGCAAGGTATTGGTGAAATGAGTGCTGATCTCTATCGGGATTTTGAGAAGCCCCTTTCGCAAGAAATTCTTTTTAATTGGCACGCTCTGCTAATGAAAGGTCGACGGGATATTCACGAGGTGGGTATTTACCGTACGCATATTGAGCCCATGCAAGTTGTCTCGGGGCGCATCGATAAGCCAAAAATACATTTCGAAGCGCCTCCTTCAAAGAGAGTCGGCAAAGAAATGAAAGGCTTTATTGCCTGGTTTAATCGAACCTCACCAAATGGCCGAGAGCCTCTCTCGCCATTGGCACGAGCAGGAATAGCGCATCTTTATTTTGTCTGTATTCACCCATTTGAGGATGGCAATGGACGGTTAGGGCGCGCTCTTGTGGAAAAAGTTTTATCACAGAGTCTTAAGCAACCAACACTGCTTGCGTTGTCTCAAACCATACAGGGTAAAAGAGCCGCCTATTACGACGCACTTGAGCAAAATAATAAAAATCAACAAATCACACCGTGGCTACTGACTTTTTCTGAAACTATTTTACAGGCACAAGCCAGTACGCAGAGTTGGCTAAATTTTCTCATCAAAAAAACCAAACTGTATGATCGTATTCGTGGTCAAATAAATGAGCGGCAAGAAAAAGTCATCGCACGGGTTTTTCGAGAGGGACCGCAAGGTTTCAAAGGTGGGCTGAGCGCTGAAAATTATATCAGCATAACGGGCACCTCACGAGCGACGGCCACACGTGATCTGCAATATCTTGTTGAACTGGGTGTGCTTATCCGTACAGGTGAGCTTAAAAGGACACGGTATGCATTGAAGTTGGATTGAGTGACTTTTATCAATATGGAAGTTTTTTTCCCAAATGGGTGGGTCATTAGTGTTGCTCACACGCGTAAAATTTAATCTAAAAATAATTGTAACTAGTCAGCGTAAGTTGTTTTTTAGAAAATTACGAGGCCACCTTTTAAAAAAAATCCCAGAAAATCTTAATTATCACTGACGGTTGAGCCCTATTTGGGCGAACTGCCCGTGGCGAGCAACTTTTCAGCAAGCTTGCCGATGATGAAGCTATCCATAATAAATACAGCCTCTGTAAAGGAAACTGAATGAAGCATCTCAATTTTGAGCTTATCAACAAAGCGATTCACACATTGCAGGGTCATTACGAAATCAAGACAGAAAAACTGTCTAGCGAGTTGCGGGAACTGGCCGAGACTGTGACTCCCAAAACGCTTGATACGGCTGATTTTTTTGTTCTGTTATCAACCGCAGATTCCCATCAAACAGCAGAGGCTCAAGCTGTGCAAGTGGCTTTGCGCCAGGCGCTGGGATATCCGAGTGAGGATCCTGCAGGCATCCGTTTGTCTTTCTCTACATTACACTTGGCGGATGGTGGGGTTTTGGCAAAAACCCGGCTCGTGCCTGATAACGTTGATAAGACAAAACCACCCATCGTTTTTGCTGGCGGGATTTTCCACAAAACATCTGTGTATCTGGATTTTCTTGCGAAGCTGGCCACGGAAAGTGGCCGAGAAATTCTGGCCTTTGATTCTCCTGGTGTTGGCAGCAGCCGGATCACATCCAAAAGCATTCATTACCAACAATTGGCTGATTCGTTGCCACAAGTGATCGCATCGGAATATCCGCCGGAGCACGCTGTTGTGGTTATGGGGCATAGCTTGGGTTCCATTGCGATTCGCAATCTCTATCTGCATCCCGAAGGACTCGCTAACCCCATTGAGAGATTTGTCATGATAGCGCCTTTGCCAGCTGTCAAAGAACAACAAAATGGATTGAAGTTTTCAATGCCCTATATGCTGTCGGGCACTTTATCGATGGTTAAACGTTTTGGTCGTCTGGCTCCAGAAAAAGGCGATGGTCATTTTTATTTCGACAAACACGATTCTGAGGATCGAAAATGGATTGAAAAAACCATAGCCGACGAACGTATGCCGGCTGATCCTTTTCACTATCTGGATGTGCTTGGACAGGTCGACAAAAATCCTGTCATTGATGACATGCATGATTTCCGTTTGAAGGTCGTTTTGTTTTCTGATGATGAGATCATGAAATGCGTTAAGCCTGAATGGTGGATCCAGAAAGGTGCGCTCATCATCGGGGACCAGGACCATTCGGCTATTGCCGGACGCGAAGTTTCAGACACTGTCGTCAAAGCCATTGCAGATTTGCTCCCAGCAAACGAGTGAGGCTATGAGCCAATTTCTTTAAGGCTGTGAGTTTTGAAACATCTCCACAAGTTTGACGACGGCATTTTGAAAACTGTCTTGTGGATAACTCCGGCAATAGTTGTCGAGCCCCTGTGTGATTTGATCGTTTGGCAGGCCTTTTGCAATGTCTTTTCCTGTTCGGCTGAGTTGATTAAAAGCGCTTAAGTAACCTTGAGTCCAAGCCACAAATAGGTTTTTATCTAAGGGTGGACTGGCGGTAAATAAGCTGCAAGCCGCACCACCAGGGCCTCGCACGGTGGTGGACATAGGGGGCGTCGTTAAAACTTGTGCTGAAGCGGACAGACTAAAAAAGAGGAGAGTGGCAAAAAAAAGAGGTTTGAAGGCCGCATAAAGAGTTTTTCTGAGGGTTATCATTATAATGATTGTGCAAGTCCCCTGCTATCCGTGCAAGGCAATAAGGCGCGCATAAAAAATAGAGTAATTATATCAATGAGATGACTTTTACATGGGATTTTTTTTGACAGGGTTATGCAGGCCAGTGGCAGGCGATAATAAAAAAACACTTAGCAAGTTGACAATGAGCCGGGGGCGCTTATATCTCGCTTCGAGTTCAGGAAAGCCGCGATTATTCAAGGCTTGCGACTGAAATTTTCAATCAACTTTAGGAGGCAGGCAATGAGCAAAAAACTCAAAATTCGTCCGCTACACGATAGAATTATCGTCAAGCGGGTGGCGGAAGAACAAAAGTCAAAAGGTGGGATCATTATCCCTGATTCAGCAAAAGAGAAGCCACAAGAGGCTGAAGTTTTAGCTGTAGGCAACGGTAAGGTTCTGGAAGACGGCAAAAAAGTCGCGCTCGAAGTCAAAGTCGGCGATCGTATTTTGTTTTCCAAATACTCGGGCAACGAAATCAAACTTGATGGCGAAGAATACCTGATCATCCGCGAAGATGACATCCAGGCTATTCTCGAAAATTAATCCACACGGAGGCAAAATATTATGTCAGCCAAAGAAATTATTTTTGACGAAAATGCACGCGGTAAAATTCTGCGAGGGGTCAACACTCTTGCAAATGCCGTTAAAGTCACTCTCGGACCCAAAGGCCGTAACGTCGTTATCGACAAGTCTTTCGGTTCACCTGTTGTCACCAAAGACGGTGTGACAGTCGCAAAAGAAATTGAACTTGAAGACAAGTTCGAAAACATGGGTGCTCAGATGGTCAAGGAAGTCGCTTCCAAGACTTCAGATACCGCTGGTGATGGCACCACAACGGCTACTGTTTTGGCTCAGGCCATTTACCGTGAAGGTTCCAAAATCGTCGCGGCTGGTCACAACCCAATGGCGATCAAACGTGGTATCGACAAAGCTGTCACCGCTGTTGTTGAAGAACTCAAAAAGCTTTCCAAGCCAGTTAAAGACAATAAAGAAATCGCTCAAGTGGGCACCATTTCTGCGAACAACGATTCCACCATTGGCAAAATTATTGCTGAAGCCATGGATAAAGTTGGCAAAGAAGGTGTGATCACTGTTGAAGAAGCCAAAGGTATGGAAACCACTTTGGAATGCGTCGAAGGGATGCAATTCGATCGCGGTTACCTTTCGCCTTACTTCATCACCGATGCTGACCGCATGGAAGTTGTGCTCGACAATCCGTTGATTCTCATCAACGAAAAGAAAGTCGCCAACATGAAGGAACTCCTTCCGGTGCTTGAACAAGTCGCCAAGCTTGGCAAGCCTTTGCTTATCATCGCTGAAGATATCGAAGGTGAAGCCCTCGCGACTTTGGTGGTGAACAAAATCCGTGGCACTCTGCAAGTTTGTGCTGTTAAGGCACCTGGTTTCGGTGATCGCCGCAAAGCGATGCTCGAAGACATTGCTGTTTTGACGGGTGGCCAATTGATTGCTGAAGAACTCGGCATGAAGCTGGAAGATGTCAAAGTTGAGCACCTTGGCAAAGCCAAGCGCGTTGTCATCGACAAAGAAAATTCAACTGTGATTGATGGCGCTGGTAAGAAGAATGATCTTCTGGCTCGTGTCGAGCAAATCCGTCGTCAAATTTCTGAAACCACTTCAGATTATGATAAAGAAAAACTCCAGGAACGTTTGGCCAAATTGGCTGGCGGCGTGGCTGTGATTCATGTCGGTGCGGCAACAGAAACTGAAATGAAAGAAAAGAAAGCCCGCGTGGAAGATGCTTTGCATGCCACACGTGCGGCTGTCGAAGAAGGCATCGTCCCTGGTGGCGGTGTGGCTCTTCTGCGTGCCGGTCGTTGCTTGGATAAAATCAAAGCTGATGCCGATGAACAGTTCGGCATTAACATCATCAGACGTTCAATTGAAGAACCCCTCCGTCAGATCGTGTTCAATTGCGGTCTTGAAGGCGCTATCATTGTTGATAAGGTCAAGGAAGGCAAAGAAGGCTTCGGCTTCAATGCACTGACAGAAACCTATGAAGACATGATCAAAGCCGGTGTTATCGATCCGACTAAGGTTTCCCGTACGGCATTGCAAAATGCAGCCAGCGTGGCTTCGCTCATGCTGACAACGGAAGCCATGATCGCTGAGAAACCAGAAGATAAGAAGGACATGCCTCCGATGGGTGGTGGCGGCATGGGTGGTATGGGCGGTATGGGTGGCATGGGCGGCATGATGTAATTTGCCCCGCACTCTTTAATTATTCTATGAAGCGGTCAGCCGAAAGGTTGACCGCTTTTTTTATGGAAGGCTCTAACCCTTTTTCTAAAACAGTCTTTCAACAAAGGTGGCAGCCTCAAAGGCTTTTAAATCTTCAATCGCTTCACCCAAACCGACATAGCGGATGGGGATACCTGTTTTTTTGGTGATAGCAATGATGATGCCACCTTTGGCTGTCGCGTCGTATTTGGTCAGAATAATTCCAGTCAGAGGGACAGCTTGTAGAAAAATCTGCGCCTGGTTAAACCCATTCTGGCCCGTGACGGAATCGACGACCAGCCAGGTTTCTTCGGGTTTTTTACCCAGTTCTTTTTCGCAGGCACGCACCATTTTTTGCAGCTCGGACATGAGGTTTTGTTTGGTGTGTAAACGCCCGGCTGTGTCGACAAGGACGACATCGATGCCTCTGGCTTTAGCGGCGCGCAGGCCATCAACAATGACAGAGGAAGGATCCGCTTCGGCTTGGCCACTGATGCAATCGACCCCATTGCGTTCGGCCCAGATTTTGAGTTGATCAGCAGCGGCGGCGCGGAACGTATCGCCAGCGACGAGCATGATTTTACGTCCCTGTGCCTTGAATTGGTTGGCCAGCTTGCCAATGGAGGTTGTTTTGCCCACGCCATTGATGCCGACAAGATAAATAAAAAAA
>Ga0209824_10000885_pt1 | contig 17961 bp, 21 predicted proteins | sample VDWuncwatermetaG_FD_184124 | JGI IMG/M metagenome (GOLD analysis project Ga0209824, IMG submission 184124) | Wastewater microbial communities from Netherlands to study Microbial Dark Matter (Phase II) - VDW unchlorinated drinking water (SPAdes)... ... | reverse complement strand
GCTTCCTCGAGAAACACTTTCTCTCGCCTACGAAATAGCCGCACTCCGGAAGAAATTTGAAAGTGAGGGAGGCATACTAAGGCATATTTCAGGCGATGATAATCCGGCGGATCTCGGCTTTCATAGAAGGTAACCTGCAGGCAATAAGCTAAACCAGTTCAAAAAACAACGTCCAATTATCCACTCAAAACAAAAACCCCCGGCAGGTGCCGGGGGTTTGCTTTGTTATCGATCGTCGCGTGAGTTGTATCGCTGTTTTGGTCGTTCTTCGCGCGGTCGTGCTTCATTGACCACGAGGGGACGGCCATCCATTTCCTTTCCGTCGAACATTTCGATTGCTTTGTCAGCTTCCTCGTCGCTGGACATTTCCACGAAACCGAAGCCCTTTGAGCGTCCCGTCATTTTGTCAGTAATAACCATTGCTGACTCCACGGTGCCCGCTTTCTCAAATGCTTCCTGGAGGGATTCGTTGGTCGTGCCATACGAAAGGTTGCCTACATATAATTTCTTCGCCATGTAAAAACCATTTTTTCTCCATCCGCTTGAACTGGAAGCGCATTGTACGATCTTGCGCAGGCAGAATGCGGTGAAAAACAAATTCGTTTGCTTTTTGTGTGAGTAGGTCGACCTCTTTCTCTGCTGGGGTTTTTTATCTCTTTCACCAAGTTGGAAGTGCAACTTTCAATGCTGCACAGGCAGAGTCATGGCGAAGAGGATACCCCATGAGATCCTACATTCCAGGGAAACTATAAACGAAAATTGAAGAAAATGCAAGGGCCGGCGTTGCGGGCACGTAACCGGGGAGAACAAGGGTAGTCAATTTTGGTTAACGTGCGGGGTTGCTTAAAGATGCCGCATTCCAAAAGCGCACTATGTGCCCTATGGAGAGCACGCGATGTTTTCATGGGCACCATCATTCCTTGGTGCCATTTTGGAGCGTGATATTCATATCCTTCTTTTCAGATAAACGAACATACGGAGGAGAACGTTGTCATCAGCGTGCATGATGACGAGAACAAGGGCGATAAACAGCATGCTGACATCTCGAAAGACAATATCAAAAGCGCCGAGATTTTGAAGGATAACCCCTCCCACGGTGACAAATGAAAGGAAAGCGCTTACAAAAATCCACTTTCCGTAGAAAAGCCACAACGCAAGAAAAATCTCATAGACGGAAAAAACCATGAGAATTCTCTCCGCGCCGAAAGGATGCACCCACCGGGGCAGAAACCCGACCCATGCATCAGGAGTCAAGAATGAGGATAGGGCCGCGTAAAGGAACGGAAGCCCTATCCCCGCGCGCAAGAGAAAGGAAATTATCTCAAAACGCTTTTTTGACTTGGTGGTCATGAATGGATTGCTCCCAGCGGACGATATGCCGATTATTCCACAATAATGGTGCCTCCGTCAGCCGGATGCATGTGGTTGTGGTATTTCCACGTTCCGACCTCGTTAAAGGTAAAGGACCATTGCTGTCCTTTTGCATTCGCTTTGCACATGTCAAAAATTGTTGTCGCATCGGGCGTACCGCACTTTCTAATGTCGGATCCCGGGTATACCGTATGAGTCGGATGAATGGCGCTTGCAGTCCACATTTGCTGGTCGCTTTCGTTTTTGAAGGTAACGGGCGCTCCTTTTTTCACATGAAGCGTTGCAGGCGTATAGCCGTTTGCTCCATAAGTAACCGTATACATAACCACAGGGGAATTCGTCCTTGTGGTTTTGTCCGTTTGCTTTTCATCAACAGTCGCGGAAGAAGCGGGCGCAGTGGTATCCGCGTCTTGTCCGGTTGCTGCGTCTTTCGTTTCCGTTGTTCCGTTTTTCTCTGCCCCTGTCTCTCCCTCTTGGGTGTCTTTTTGAACCTCTGGCGCCGTAGCCTGGGTCGGGGCCACTGTTGTTGTTTTCGGCGTTGTCGTTTCCGCTGCAGGACTCGGCTGAGTGCTGTTTGATGTTTTGATGAGAATGTATCCTCCCACAACCACGATAACAGCGCCGATAATGATGGCAATTTGAGATTGTTTCATAATGGGTTAAATAAAAATTGTTAAGTGAAGATAAAGTTTTGCTTGATGGTTATGGTAAGCAAGAACTTTTTCTCATGCTTGAGTTAACCAAAAATGTATATTTTTTCTACCTCCTTCCTTTTTTGTTTTCGGAACCGCGAAGAATCACTCAAGAAAAAGAGTGTCTCAACGTTTCTTGGTTTATAGCTCCGTAGTTTATTCCCCCATTGTACCGAGTGAATTTTGATTTGTCAAAAACACCCTCGGCAGTTCATATGAAATCTCAAAAAGAGCGCGTTCTTTCGCGGGGCCATTTTTGCGATTTTCCCGCGGATATGGTAAAAAGAAAGAACTATGGAAAGCGAATCAGGCAAAATGCCACCCATGCAAACAGGCGGGGAACTTGAAGAGAGAAGGCCGGATTTGAGCGTAGCGGAATCAGAGCTTGATCTCCCGTTTGATCTGCGCAAGTTAAAGGAAATGCTTCCTGTAAAGGCAAAGGAGCTTGAAACGAACGGATCGTTTTATGCCGGTACGCTTGAACGGGAATGGGTGTATCGCAAACTTTGCGAGCCGGGTTTTCTCGGGGATGACGTAAAACGTGGCACTGAAACGAAGCGTAAAGCTTTTCAGGAGAATGGCGAAGCATTTTCTTTCGAGCAAACGTTTCAGAAATTGAGCCCGGAGGCGCAAGAAGTTGTTGAGCTTCTCTCCCGGGCACTTTCACTTGCCGAAGCAGGTATACTTTCCGAGGAAGAACTGAAAGAATTTGAGGAGCGATTGCGTTCGGGAGGCGCTGACGCGGCGTTTCTCTCAAAAAGACAGCATGATGCAAGGGTTTCATTCTTGAAGGCCTTCCCGAGCTTTGCTTTTTATGATTCCAAGGGTTTGGAAAAATGTGCGCCTTTGCACGTTGCTTTTTTACAGCTGTTTCCCAACCAAAACCTCTTGGACAAAACCATCGAAGAGCGCTACCTGTGTACGCTTCTTGGCAGTTTGGTTCTCCCGCGCGCCGGGGAAAAGAAAGAGCAAGAGACCATGGAAAGGGTTCGATTGCTTTCTCATAAGGAGATGACGGCCCTTGATGCCAAGCTTGCCGCATTGAATACCATACGGCGGGCTCACCTGCTTGGCGTTATCACTTCTCAAGCCCATGCCGATGCTCTTGTTGAGGGTGTTCGGCGTAATCAGTAATCATGCCATATCAGAATTTTTTAGAACGTCATACCGGTATTTTGCGATCTCTTCGCTATGAAAGCGGAATTTTCAGCGCATCGGCCAAGGACGCGCCCACCGGGTATGAAAAGGCGTGGTTGCGGGATAATGTGTACGTGTCGTTTGCCCTGGAAGCGCTGGGCGACAACGCCGGACTTTCGGAATTGTGCGAAGCCATGTTCGACATTTTTTTGAAGCACGAATGGAAACTGGATTACGCAATTCTTGTAAAGCCCATGTTCGCCTATCAATATATTCATCCGCGCTATAACCCTGAAACATTTGACGAGTACTGGGAGGCATGGGGCAACAAGCAAAACGACGCAATAGGAGCTTTCCTTTTCGCATTGGGATCGTTTGAACAAAGAGGGTTGGGGGTTATTGATACGGACGATAAGCGCCGAATAGCGCAGAAGCTCGTGCATTATTTGGCTACCATAGAGTACTGGCACGATGTTGATTCCGGTATCTGGGAAGAAGATGAAGAAATCCATGCTTCTTCGCTGGGCGCTTGCGTCGCAGGGCTCAAAAAAATACAAGAGATTGGATTTGATGTTTCTTCGGAACTCATCGAGCGCGGAGAAGATATGCTCCGCCACGAGATTTTACCCCGCGAGTCGCATAGAAAGTTTTGCGATTTGGCGTTGCTCACTCTTATCTACCCGTATAATGTTGCAACTGAAGAAGAGCGAAAAACAATTCTTCAGAATGTTGAATACCATTTGGTGAAAGAGCGGGGAGTTGTCCGTTATAAAGGAGATAGGTACTACAACCGTAACTGGGACGGTATGAGTGAGGAGGCCGAATGGACTTTTGGGTTTTCTTTTCTTTCTCTCCTCTACGCGCAATCAGGTGACCGCGACAAAGCCGAGCATTATCTTCGCCGAGCAATCGAAACCATTGATGAGCGGGGAAACATTCCCGAGCTGTACTATTCTCATACAAGCGAGTCCAATGAGAACTCTCCCTTGGCATGGTCTGAAGCAATGTTTCTCGTCGCGCTTAAACAGTTTGTTTGATTGTACTTTCTTTTCGTAAGTGCTTAAAACTAAAAACTCCCATAGATGAAACAAAGCGCTCGCCAAGTTTATAGCATTTTTTGGCAATACGCCCGCAAGTATAGGGGGTTGATTTTTTGGATGCTTCTTTCTCTTTTTATCGGCACCGGGGCTTATATTGCCTTGCCTCTTTACTATCAAAAGTTTTTTGATACCTTAACGGCATTCACTCCGGGCCAAGCTGGCGCGATTGAAAAGCTTACAAGTGTCCTTCTTTTTATTTTGGGGATAAACGCCGTCATGTGGGCATTTGCGCGCATTTCGTTTTTCAGCGCTATGCACTTTGAGCTTTCCGTGATGGAAGACCTTGCCAACGCCTGCTTTTCCTATCTTCACGGGCACTCGTATCGGTTTTTTACCAATCAGTTTACGGGTTCACTGGTACGCAAAGTCAATCGTTTTGTAGATGGGTTTGAAGGGGTGGCCGATAAAATCTATTGGGATCTGCTGGCTTTGGTGTTGCGGATCGTAGGAGCTCTTATCGTCTTGTTTTTCTATAATGTCATTGTCGGGGCCATTGTGTTCTTGTGGATAGGGCTTTACCTTATTACGAACTACGTCTTCAGTATTTATAAACTCAAGTACGATAAAGCATCGGCCGAAGTTGATTCGGAAACTGCGGGCAGATTGGCGGACACCATTTCAAACAATCTCAACATTAAAATTTTTTCCGCGTTTGACGACGAATTCCGTTGGTTTCGTGATCTTACCCATAAACAACGAACCTTTGCCGGCTATGCAGGGAATTTAACCGGTGTTATGGATGCGGTGCAGGGCGGTTTTCTCGCAGTCATTGAAGTGCTGGTGTTTTTATTCGCGATTCGCCTTTGGAACAAAGGAACGTTTACCATAGGAGGGTTTGTGCTTGTTCAAGGGTATATCTTCCTCCTGTCGCGGCACCTCTGGAGCTTTGGGCGCACGATGCGCGACCTCTATCGAAATCTGGCAAATTCCTTTGAGATGGCGGAGATCTTGAATACTTCCCACGAGGTTACCGACAAGCCGAGCGCAAAGGATCTGCTGGTGGAAAAGGGCCAGGTCGAATTTAGCGATATCACGTTTACATATACAAAAACACGGGAAGTTATCAAGCATTTCAACCTTGTCATCGCGCCCGGAGAAAAAATAGGGCTGGTAGGACCTTCAGGGGCGGGCAAGTCCACGCTGATAGGCCTTATCTTCCGGTTTTTCGATCTTCAGGAAGGCGGAATATATGTTGACGGCCGGAATATAGCGGATGTTACGCAGGATTCGTTGCGGCGCCACGTTGCTCTCGTGCCCCAGGATCCGGTTCTGTTCCATCGTACGCTCAAAGAAAATATTCGCTATGGCAGGAGAGAAGCGAGCGACGAGGAAGTCGTCGAAGCGGCAAAATTGGCCCACTGTCACGAGTTCATCGCAGGGTTTCCCCAGGGGTATGATACGTTTGTGGGGGAGCGGGGGGTTAAGCTTTCCGGCGGGGAGCGCCAGCGCGTAGCCATTGCGCGCGCCATTCTCAAAAATGCTCCGATTTTGGTCCTTGACGAAGCAACCAGCAGTTTGGATTCTCGCTCGGAAGGTTTTATCCAGGATGCTCTCTCCTATCTGATGCGCGCCAAAACAACCATCGTCATAGCTCATCGCCTTTCCACGGTGATGAAAATGGATAGGATCGTCGTGCTCAAAGAAGGCAAAATCCAAGAAACCGGCAGCCACGAAGAGCTTTTGCAAAAAGAAAGCGGACTCTATAAAAAATTATGGGATTTACAGGTAGGCGGATTTTTGGGAGCATGAAAAAACGCAAAAGTAAAAACGAAAAACGCAAAAGTACAGCGTAAAACTAAAAACGGGAAAAAGTTTTAAGTTTTGCCTTGTAGTTTTTCCTTTTTCATTTTGCCTTTTGCATTTCTATGTCCGTTCCCTCATTCCAAAAAATGATCCTTGCATGGTATGCGCAAAACAAGCGCGACCACCTTCCCTGGCGACAACAAGAGGCGCTCTGTGATCCCTATAAAATTTTGGTTTCGGAAATTATGCTCCAGCAAACGCAGGTTACGCGCGTCCTGGAGAAATATCCGCAGTTTCTGGAGATGTTTCCTTCATTGCCGGTTTTGGCGCGTGCGCCGTTCCCTCGGGTGCTTCAAGCGTGGCAAGGCATGGGGTATAACCGCCGCGCGAGATCACTACACATGCTTGCCGGTCGTATTGCAAGCGAGTACAAGGGAATAATACCTTCGGATGCCGGAGCACTCATGGAACTTCCGGGCATCGGGCCTTATACTGCCGGGGCGATGGCTTGTTTTGCCTTTGGCAAGCCCGTTGTTTTTCTTGATACGAACATCCGTAAAGTATACTTGCACCATTTTTTCTCGGGCACAAACGACAAAGTGGCGGACAAAGAATTGCTCAAAGTAGCCGATGCCGCGCTGTACCGAGAAAATCCTCGCACGTGGCATTATGCGCTCATGGACTATGGGGCGATGGCATTGCGTAAGGAAAAAGGGATTTTGGGAAAGGCCAAGCAGTATCACAGACAATCGCCTTTTGAAGGATCAACGCGTTATTTCCGTTCAAAAATTGTGCGACATTTATTGACATATCAAAAAGCAACGGAAAAAGAATTGGGGCAAAAATTTTTGTGCGACCGATTTTTTTCACCGGCAATCAATCTTCCTTCAGTCCTTTTAAGTTTGGAGCACGACGGTATTATCCAGCATGAGAATGATTACTATGTGATTACAGGGTAACCATTTGCTTTATGAAACACGCATTTCTTTTTTCCTCTGGTATTGGTATACTTGTCTTGGCTTTATTGTTCTTCTTTTCTAGAGAAAAGAGCCAATCGCCTCTGCCCAATGCCATGGACGCAATCACCTATCAAAAAGTCAATTTTCTCACGCAAGATGGTGTTACGATCGCGGGGAATTACTATCTCGCAAAAGATTCCCGCGCCGCGGTTCTTTTTTTGCACATGAAGCCCGCGACAAAAGAAAGCTGGGATACCCTCGCCCGGGCATTGCAGGGGAAGGGGATATCCTCTCTCGCGATTGATTTACGCGGCCACGGAGAAAGTATCAAACAGAAAGAAACGGTCCTTGACTACCGGAATTTTTCTTACGAGGAACGACAAAAATACGAATTTGACGTGGAAGCGGCTTTGGAGTGGCTGCGAAAAGAAGGGTTCTCCCCACCCTCCATACGTTTGGCAGGAGCAAGCATAGGGGCGAATTTGACGTTGCAGGCGCTTGCCCGCCATCCGGAAATTAAACGAGGCGCGGCATTGTCCCCCGGGAATTATCAAGGCGAGGTAAAGCCATTGGCGGAGAAGTTGCATCCCGATCAAATGGTGTTTTATGCGACTTCACAGGATGACGGAACAAATACAAAAAAAGTGGAAGAGCTTTACCAAGCAACTCCGGCAAAAAAAGAATTGAAAGTATACGAGAACGCAGGCCATGGAACAACCATGCTCGAGAAAACCGACGATTTATTTGGGTTGGTCGTTAGGTTTTTAATGCAATGAGCTGGAAATGACCAAGCCCCACCGATCAATGCCCAATCAAGTCCGAGTGCTTAAAAGAATTCATTGGAACTTGGGATTTGATTGGTCAACTCTGCCTTCGCAGCATACTTCGTAAGGGGGATTTGGTTATTGGGGTTTATACTCTCCACTCAGTTAAATCATGCACACCATTGGAATAGACGAAGCCGGGAGAGGATCTCTTATAGGCCCTTTGGTTGTCGCCGGTGTTTATGCGGGAGCAAATGAGCTTAGGATATTTCGCAAGCTCGGTGTTCGGGATTCAAAAGCGCTGACACCCGGCAAGCGCGAGATACTCTTTTCCGCTTTGGAAGAACATAATACCTTGTTTCATGTCGTCGAAATCTCTCCTTCGGAAATAGATGGGTGTTCTCTTAACGAGCTTGAACTTTGCGCCGCCGCAGAGATAGCTCGCACAATAGACAGGCCCGAGGCGCGCATTGTTTTGGATGTTCCCGCATTTGGAAAGGGTATAGAACGGTATTGCAAAAAATTGCAAGAAAAATTATTCCGCAAAGAAACCGTCATCATCGGCGGTAATCGCATGGAATCAAAAAATCTTGCGGTTGCCGCCGCATCAATCATCGCAAAGGTAGTGCGCGATCGCAAGATAGAACAGCTCAAAAACCGATATGGCGACTTTGGATCAGGTTATCCAAACGAACGAACGGTAGCGTATGTACGCGCGAACTATCAGACCATTGAGCCAATCGTGAGGAAGAAGTGGAAAACATTAAAGACCATGAAGCATGAAACATGAAGCATCCAAACCTTTATAAGCATACTTTTCTGCGCCATGCGGAGAATTACTTGGGCGATATTATCCTTGGAATCAACGATGGTTTGGTTTCCATTTTGGGTTTTGTCGCGGGCGCTTACGGAGCAATAGAAAATAACGCTCTGGTTTTTGTTACCGGAGTTGCCGCGACCCTAGCCGCGGCGCTTTCCATGGCAGCCGCAGTATATTTAGCGCGAAAATCAGAGCGAGAGCTGAAACGAGATCACAAAAAAACGACCTTGTCTGCAATAAAGGCCGGAAGTGCGACCGCAGTCGCGTTTACTATTTTTTCGCTCTTTCCGTTGCTTCCTTATCTTGTTATCGCAGACCTTTGGCGTTTAGCATTTCCATCGCTTTAACGCTCTTGGGGCTTTTTTGCGCAGGCGCATTCAAGACACTAATCACCAAAGAGCATGAAAAATGGTTTTTGCGCGGCCTCGAAATGATGATCATCGGCGCCTCGATTGCGCTTATTAGCTACCTTGTGGGCGTGTGGATCGGGAGCGTTACGCGTGTTCCCTCGCTGTACTAAAAGATACGGGAGCCGCCATATTTTAGACGGCCCCCTGTTTGGAACCCGAGGCCTTCTTCATAGCGGAGTTTATCTTAATTTTCTCCGTCCGCGCTTTTTCGGCGGAGCGGGCATACTCGCGGGGTGCTCTTTGATAAACTTATTAAGTTCCTCTGCCTCGCACTGATGCCACTTGAAGTCCTCCTGTGCTTGAGCCAGTTTTTCTGGCGTCAGCTCTTCAAGGTACCGAACGATGTCTCTAAGGGTTTGGAGGTTTTCCGCAACTTTATCCGGGATGCGAATCCCGAACTCTTTTTCCACCTCCATGATGACTTCGATGCCGTTCACCCAGGCATCGGGATCTCTTTCGTCCGCAAGTTGTTCCATAAAGCCAGAACATAGGGGGACTTTTTTCTCCTCTACATCAAATTGTTCCGCGATAATCTTGCGAACACGTTCCTCAACTCGTTTCATGTCGTATCTCCCGCAAATGGTTTTTTCCGTACCCCCCTCTTTTTAGATTTTATCTTTTTCTTTGTTTGCGCGCAAGACCATGAGAATGGGCAATTTAAAAGCCCCACTACTTTGGAGGGGCGCAGGCAGGATAGCTAAGAAGCTATAATTCCAGTTCTGCGTGAATACCCTGCATTGCTTTGAGAGTCAAGCCCGCAAGCTCTTCAACGCTCATTCCCAAGTATTCGGGGGCAAGTTCCATGATCTCTCGCTTCGCCCCTGCGCCAAAGGATTTTTCTTTGAATTTTTTCATTATCTTCTCGGCGGTTACGTCGGCGAGCTTTTTTGAGGGCTGTACGAGAGTGACCGCAACAACAAATCCGGTCATCATTTCCGAACAATAAAGGGCCTTCTCCAAACGTGTTTGAGGTTCAATCCCGTGGACGTAGTTGTGAATCTTTATCGCGGAAACGATACGCGGATCCACGCCTTTTTCTTGGAGTATCTTTTCAGAAACAATACTGTGTTTCTCGGGCTCTTGCTTGGTCATGTCCCAGTCCAGATCATGCAAAAGACCGGCAAGCCCCCAGGTTGCTTCGTCTTCGCCAAAGTGTCTTGCAAGCGCCTTCATTTGAGCTTCGGTGGCAATGGAGTGCTTGAAAATATTCCGGTTTTTGATATACTCGTTCAGGAGTGTTAATGCTTCTTGGCGTTGCATAATAAAAATCAAAGAAAAAGGTTTACGAGATATGATTGGGTTTTACGCGATTGGAGCTTGTGAGGAGAGAAAACATTGAAAATTATTCTAATTTCTAATTGACCTAATTTCTAATTAAATCCCAAACCCCAATGTCCAATGACCAACCAAATCCTACTTTGTCCGCTTCAAGCGGACAGTGCCGCGAAGGCGGTGTCCCAATGACCAAGAATTTTCCTTGGGACTTGGGCCTTGGAGTTTGATTGGACATTGGGATTTGAGCATTGGGATTTGATTAGAAATTAGGTCAATTAGAATAATTAGGTCAATTGATTCCGCGCTTCGAATTTTCTCTATTAACCTATCACATCTATTCAATCATGTCAAAGAACACTTTCAACCTTGATCTTGTCATTGATTTGGGCGGTTCGCTCTTATATTCGGACGGAGAGCTTGATGTGCTTTTTTTGAAGCGCATGGCGCAATTTATCCGGGAGGAGTCGGCAGGCAAGCGCATTGCCATTGTTGTGGGGGGAGGCAAGGTATGCCGCGATTACCAAGAATCTGCAAGGCGCTTGCTTGTTCCGGTGAGGCGCGCGAAGAAGGCAGGGTCACAGGAGAAGGAATTTGCCCGGGAGCTTGATTTGATAGGCGTCGCGGCAACCAAACTTAACGCCGAACTGTTTCGCGCGGTTTTGGGTGACATCGCATATCCCAAAGTGCTTGAGAGTCCGCATGAACCCATAGAGGAATACGAGCGTAGCGAGAGTGCTGCGCAGGCAGGGTACGAGCGTAGCGAGAGTGCTGCGCAGGCAGGGTTTGATCGGCATCGGGTTTTTTTCTTCTCCGGCTGGAAACCCGGGTGGTCGACGGATTTTGTCGCCGTACTTATTGCAAAGCGCTTCGGGATTAAGAAGGTTATCTCCCTTTCCAATATCAAGGGGGTCTATCCGGTGGAAAACGGCAAACTTAAGCGGGGCAAAACGCTGGAACGTTTGGGTTGGGACGAATACGAACGTTTTGTGGGGAGCGAATGGATTCCGGGGATGAAGATTCCCTTTGATCCGATAGCGACAAACGAAGCAAAGCGCGAACATATGGAAGTGGTGGTAATGAGCGGACGAGACCTTGGCAACATCAGAAATTTTTTGGATGGAAAGCCCTTTACCGGGACGGTGATACATTAGCGTTTTAGGGTAAAGCGTTTAGCGTTTAGGGAAATACGTTTCAAAGACAATCCCGATTTGACTAAAAGCTAAAAGCTAAAAGCTAAAAGCTAAAAGCTCTACCCTACTATATGATATGAAGCTTCTTGACGGCAAGGCGCGTGCGTGCGCCATTATGAAAGAGCTGGAGAGCGAAATAGCGGCTCTTCCGAAACCCCCGGGATTGGGGGTTATTTTGGTAGGCGACGATAAATCTTCCCACTTGTATGTTTCCCTAAAAGAAAAGCGGGGAACAGAGATTGGGGTAGAAGTTTTTGTTACCCGTTTTCCGGAAGGCACCAAAGAGGAAATTGTTGCCCGGAAGATCAAAGATTTCAACGCCGATAGGCGAATTCAGGGTATTCTCATTCAATTGCCACTCCCCAAAGGCATGAATACCGGCGATCTCCTTTCCCTTATTGATCCATCGAAAGATGTCGATGGTCTGCTTTCGGAATCCGGAGTTGATTCGCCTCTTTTGCAGGCCATTGAAGATCTTATTCAGGTTGCCTCTCCTTCACTTGAAGGCAAGAAAGGAACGGTTTTTGCAAATAGCGTTTATTTCAGGGAAAGCCTCGTGGCGTTGCTTGCTAAAAAAGGAGTTAAGTGTATAGATGAATTCCGGGAAGCCGATGTCGTCATTACCGCAAAGGGCATCGCCGGATTTATAACAGCTGATATGATACGTCCCGGAGCGATTGTCATTGATGTGGGCATTACCGAGGCGGGCGGAACAGTAAAAGGAGACGTGGACCCCGGAGTTTTTGCGAAAACAGATCTTGTGAGTCCTGTTCCCGGGGGTGTTGGCCCTCTGACCATCGCCTATCTTTTCAAAAATCTTGTTCGTCTGGTAAAGGGGGCCTCGTCATAAATTTGCCTTTTTGGGTTTTCCTAGTATAATAAAATTATCCCTGCACGAGAGTATGGTGTAAGGGCGTGCGGCCTCCTTTCCAAAAGAGTCGGTTCTTTGACCTTTTGATAAAGGTGCTTGCACTTTCTCCGTTGCACCCCTGCCCCGTATTTGTTCGTTTTGGCGATTAGGCCTTGCCAACCGCTGAAACGTAGTGCGAATTTGCGACAGGTAGGTACGCAGGGTGTTTGCGGTTAAAGAGATCGCATTCCAAAAGGATACCACGGTATCTATAAGAACAAGCGATATTTTCATAGACATCATCCTTTGGTATTATTTCATAGTGTGATGTCTATATAAATGAACCACGTTTCATCTCATCACTTGCGCGTGGTTCATTTTCCCGCCACGTTGGAGGTGGCTTGAAACAGGCGCAGCTTGTTTCTTTGCCTCTGCGTGGCTTCGAAATCAAAAAAAGAGAGGAAGGTGAATATGCAATGAAAAATAATGCAATTTGGTGGATCGTTTTAATCGTTGTTGTTGTATTGGGAGTTTATTTTTTGGTGGCCAATCGCCAATCAACCCCCGCTCCCGCTTCTGACGTTAACACCGTGACGCCGGGTCAGGGCACTTCCGCTCCGGTAGCGCCTTCAGACCAGCCGGGCACTTCCGCTCCCGGAACTGTTTCTCCGGCACCTTCCGCTGGTCAGGGGACAGTAACGAATCCGAGCAATGACAGCAAGCCCAATCCTGACACTATAAAGGAGCCTTCTGCTCCCGTACAGCCGACTCCGGCTCAGTAGTATGATTTTTTGTTTTTTTCCAGAATTTCCATCGTAGCCGCTCTGCGGCTACGACGTGATTATTCAACAAGCTAGAAAAAAGCAAGTCCATGGATATTCATTATGAGCAAACCAACGGATCCTGTTTTTTGTGTTGCTCTTAACAATATCCGCAGTTTATATAACGTCGGTTCCATTTTTCGCACTGCTGATGCGTTTGGAGTTGACGAGATTATTTTGGGCGGGTACACGGGAAGTCCTCCGCGCAAAGAAATTTCAAAAACCGCGTTAGGCGCGGAAACGTGGGTTCCGTTTACCAGCCGGTTCAATGTTGCGCGCGCGTTAAAGAATCTCAAACAGCAAGGGTTCTTATGCGTTGGTCTTGAAAACAATCGCAACCATACGCGCGCGCTCACTGAATTTCATCCGACGTTTCCTCTCGTGCTTGTTCTGGGAAATGAGGTTCGGGGAATAACCCCAGCAGTCGCAAAGGTCCTGGATCTGATGGTGCACATCCCCATGGCAGGAGCAAAAGAATCTCTCAACGTCTCGGTCGCCTTCGGCATAGCCGCCTACGCCATCTCCCAAGCCAGAATTTCCAAAACTTTTAACTTTGGACTTTAGACTTTCCTTTCATGCCCATCGGCCCTTTTTTCCTCACCTATCCTGACATCGCTCTTCTTCTGCTCCGCATCGCGCTCGGCGTTATTTTCCTTGTTCACGGATGGACAAAAATCCGTAACCTGGCGAAAACCAGACAAGCGTTCACCTCCATGATGGTCCCGGTTCCTCTTATAAGTTCCATTTATGCGGCTTTCGTTGAATTCTTCGGAGGGCTTTTCCTTTTCACCGGACTTTATACCGGATGGGTTCTTCTTGCCCTTGTTATTGATATGTTCGGCGCCATGCTCTTCGTTGATTTTAAGAAGGGATTTTCCGGAGGATGGGAGTTTAATCTTGCCCTTGTTGCCATGGCTTCGGCCCTGCTCCTGATGGGTCCGGGCTCGTTCACCGTGATGCAGTATTTGGGGAAGTAAATCGGAAGAATTTTCAATTTACAATTTTCAATAAATTTTCAATGAACCAATGTTTCAATGAATGATTAAATTGTTTGAAAATTGAAAATTGAAAATTGTCGTTTTCTACCTTGAACCGTCAGCATAAAGTAGTGCATTAGTTGTTCCTAAATTAAACTTTACTAATAATTTTAATCTTTATGAAAAACAACATCTACATTGTCCCCCTCGCAATTATTATCGCAGGAGCATTGATCGGAGGCGGGCTTGCCTATGGATTGGCGGGCACGGATTCCGGGAAGCAAACCCCGCCTGCGGCCAATCAGCAGAATGAAGCCGATGTTTCGCTGCCGGCACTTGCCCAGCGTGTCGGGCTCAACATGGACGGGTTTAATGCCTGTGTCGGTGCGCATCGCTATGCAAGCCGCATAAACGCGGATCTCCAAGAAGTTGCAAAAGTCGGAGGAGACGGCACGCCCTATACGGTTCTGCTTGATGGCAAGGGCAACGCAATTACCATTCGCGGCGCCCAACCCTACGAGCAGTTGAAAGTTCTCCTTGATGCGGTTCTTGCAAATCGTCCCATTCCCCAGCCCTATGTTTCCCAAAAATCAGCCATCCGATCCCTTGAAGCGGGCGATCATATTCGCGGCGCGGCAAAAGCGCCCATCACCATGGTTGAGTATTCGGATTTCCAATGTCCCTTCTGCAAGCGCTTCCATCCCACCATGCAGCGCATTATGAAGGACTACGACGGCAAAGTAAGCTGGGTATACCGCAATTTCCCTTTGAGCAGTATTCACCAATACGCACAGGCCCGCGCAGAGGCCGCAGAATGCGCCTCTGAGCAAGGCAAGTTCTGGGAATACGCGGATGCCTTGTTTGGAGGATAAAAGTCTCCATGGTGATTAGGCCGCGTCGAACGCGGCGTGATTATATTGTGATTCGTAGTGATTTGTTGCTTTACAATCAGTCACTACGTAATCACGATAGATCACACCTTAATCACGGTATATATACAATGTCCTTCAACCAAAAATTCATTTTGCTGCTTGCCCGTCTTGCCATGGGCTGGCTGATGCTGTATGCGGGATTTGTTAAGATTATCGATCCCGCGTGGACGGCAAAGGCCTATATTCAAAAGGCAACTCTCCTGCCCCAGCTGTACTCATTTTTTCTGCGCCCGGACATATTGCCTTACGTTAATAGTGCAAACAAATGGGGACTTGCGCTCGTTGGCGGAGCCCTTATTTTGGGACTCGCGACAAGATTTGCGGCATTTTGGGGAATTGTTTTAATGGCACTTTACTTCGTTCCCATTTACAATCCGCAGAGTATTGCCATGGACGAGCATATCATCTACGCTCTTGTTTTCTTGCTTCTCATGGTCTTTGCCGCCGGCCGATTCATGGGCCTTGACGGATTTCTTGAACGAGCTAAGTTCATCCGTAAGCGCCCATGGATGGGGAAGCTATTGGGATAGGCGAAAGTTCATCGTTTTGATCTGACCCTTGAAACCCTCGCGAGCGTCGTACAGTGGCAGTATGCAACCTTCCCAAGGTTGAGACGAGGGTCCGATTCCCTTCGCTCGCTCTTTACAAATCAAAATTTAATTGACGTACTTGCAAAGGTTACTGATTCATTTGTTGAAGTAAAAACGGTAAGATGAACGGAATTATTTACATTCTTATAAATGAATCAATGCCCGGATATGTAAAAATTGGGCAAACAACTGATCTTGAGAAGCGTATCCGTTCCCTTGATACCACCAGCGTTCCGCTTCCGTTTGAGTGTTTTTATGCGTGTACGGTAAAGGATGCGAATTTCGTTGAAAGACAGCTGTTCGGGGCCTTTTTAGACCACCGCGTCCGGTCAAGTCGCGAATTTTTTGAAATTTCTCCTGAGCGAGCGGTGGCGGCCCTTAAACTTGCAGAGATTGAGAATGTTACGCCGAAAAAGGATTTTGTGGAAACGCAAGAAGATGAAAAAGCAATAGATCAAGCGCGTAAGAGACGTGCGGACTTTAATTTTACAGTGGCTAATATCCCCTTTGGGGCGGAACTTCTTTTTAGGCAAGACAAAAACATCAAGGCTAAGGTTGTAGACAACCATTCTATTGAGTTTGAGGGCGAGAGAACAAGCCTTTCCAAGTCGGCGCAAAAAATTCTTGGCCTTGATCATGGCGTTGCGGGGACTTATTATTGGGAGTATGAGGGCGAAACGCTTGATGAGCGCAGGAGAAGATTTGAAAGCGGAGAGTGAATTTATTATGGCGAAAAAATTTTCCACAACGCAGGCTAAAGCTTTATATGGAGCTCTTCGCAAAAGGGGAGTTGACGCAATTTTGGAGCATTTTGATGGACATAAGACAGTAGATATCGCCATCCTTGGCGCTCATATTTTTATTGAAGTTGATGGCATAAACCATTTCGTCGATCCCGAACAGATTATGCGAGATTTTAAGAGGAACCATTATTCCGATGGCGACGACTTTAGTACTTTTTATGTTACCAATCAGATTATTGATAAGTATCTAGATAAGGTTGCTGACGCCATCGCCGAAGTCGCAAGAAAGAAAAATGCCCCACCGCTGCAGAAAATAAATATGCTAAACGCTAAGCCCTAAAAGCTCTAATAATGATTGACCTTGAATTCGTAAAGAATAATTTTTCCGCGTATAAGGAGAATTTACAGCATCGGCAGATGGATGCGGGGAAACTTGGCTTGGATAAAATGTTGGCTTTATATGATGAGAAAAAGGATATAGGGAAGGAGATTCAGGAATTGGAGCGCAAGCGGAATCTTCTTACGGGAAAAGTGGAGGAACGGGACGCGGCGCGGGAGCTCAAGAAAACATTGCAGGAGAGGCAAAGCAAGTTTCGGGAAATTGAAAGCATGCTTGAGGAGCATTCGCTTGCACTCCCCAACATGGCAAGCAAGGATGTGCCCGTGGGAAAAGACGAGAGCGAAAACGTTGTTTTGCGCGAAAGCGGGGAGAAGCCAAAGATAGATGCGCCCAAGGATTACCTTGCTCTGGCGGGCTCTTTGATTAACATGGAAGAAGCCGCAGAGGCCGCGGGCGCGCGTTTTGCGTATTTGCTCGGTGATCTTGCCTTGCTTGAGTTTGCCTTGGTTCAGCTTGCCTTTGCAAAACTCATTCCGCAAGGATTCGTTCCCATCATTCCTCCGGTGATGGTAAAACCCGAAGTCATGAAAAAAATGGGAAAGGCGAAATTTATCAAAGATAACGATGCGTTTCAGATAGCCGAAGACAACTTGTATCTCGTGGGAAGCGCGGAGCACAGTATCGGCCCGCTCCATATGGATTATATGTTCAAGCAAGAAGAATTGCCTCGTCGTTACGTTGGGTTTTCAACCTCGTTTCGCAGGGAAGCCGGCTCGTACGGGAAAGATACCAAGGGCATTTTACGCGTTCACCAGTTTGACAAAGTGGAGCTCTTTTCTTTTTGCAAACCCGCGGAAAGCGAAGCAGAACATCAGTTTTTACTCGCGCGTCAGGAAGAGCTCATGCAGTCGCTGGAGCTTCCGTATCGCGTGATGCAAATTTGCACCGGCGACATGGGCTTTGGCGATTACAACCAGTGCGACATTGAAACATGGCTTCCGGGTCAAGGGAAATACCGCGAAACCCAATCTTGCTCAAACACTACTGATTTCCAGTCGCGCGGCATCCACGCCAAATGGCGCAACCCCAATAGCAACAACAAAGCAGAATTTGTCCACACACTCAACGCCACCGGCTTTGCCATGACTCGCATGATCATCGCGATCCTTGAAAATTACCAGCAGCCGGACGGGAGTGTTCTTATTCCCAAAGCGCTGCAACCTTACATGGGGAAGGAGAAGATAGAG
>Ga0209824_10000884_pt1 | contig 17969 bp, 7 predicted proteins | sample VDWuncwatermetaG_FD_184124 | JGI IMG/M metagenome (GOLD analysis project Ga0209824, IMG submission 184124) | Wastewater microbial communities from Netherlands to study Microbial Dark Matter (Phase II) - VDW unchlorinated drinking water (SPAdes)... ... | reverse complement strand
AAAGCGGCACTCGTGGGCATTTAAAGAGTTTGCAGATTTTTCTGACCGAAAAGGAAAAGTTTGTCAAAAAAGCCATCAAGGTATCGGCAGCCCCGTTTGCCAAAGATGGCATCATTTATTCTCTGCCATTCTATGCTTTGCTTAAACTAGAACGTGGGCTGTTATAGGAATGAGGAAATAATCCCCTCAATACGGCGAGATACGATTCTGGTACGAAAGCCCAGAGCCATGTACATCGCCGTCATGAAGTCGGAAAAAATTACCCACGTTTACACAGCCGATAAAGCCTTTGCCAAAATTCCGGGTTTAAAGGTTTTGAAGATGGGGTGATTGGATTCATGTAGCTGCTCGCACTTAACATTTCTGCATGCGCAGTCTATAGATCCTCACAATGTGGAGGGTTGACCGAATAGTCCCCTGGCACGCACACTTGATCAGAGGCGCAATATGAGTACACCTCTGTCCCGCCATCAGTATAGCAATCGCTATGCTTCGTTAACGCCCAGCGACTCATACCACCGTCCCATTCACAATAATAAAAATAAGTTGGATCGCAACAACTGTCATCATAGCAGATATCATTACCTGCGCAGTCTTCAACCGCACGAACTGGGTCATTGCACTCATCGTACATCCAAAGTGAATTCTCGTCGGCACATGCAGTATGATCATCAATTCCAGAAGCGCATTCATTACAGGTGACATGCAGAAGATAGGACAAATCTTTGCCGTAATTTAATCCATTGCCCTCACTATCTACCCCTATCTTGACATGGGCCTGACCTTCAATCCAAGTTGAATCCCAAGTAGCCTGCTCTTGATATAGATCAAACAACAAACCAACCACATTTTGCTGTTCAGTTTCAAGACTTCCCCCAATTTGGGATTTCTTATCTAAAGTCACATAAAAATGATCGAAATCAGTCTCGCTTGTAATAGCAGCCTGAATACTTTGATCACATTCAATAAATGTTGGCCCAGATTCAGAAGAATCTTCACTGAGACAATCCTTAAATATATCACTTGAAGAAGGTGACATATCTGGGTCGTTGTCATCACAATCACTATAATTATTCACGTAGCCGGCAGGACCCTCACAGGCTGTCATAGCTTCACACGGATCCGCATTTGAACCATTACAGCCATAACCGTCACTATCTTTATCTTGGTAATACACAAACTTAGGCAGATCCTCATCAACTTGAAAATTGCAATTCTGGTCAACTCCATCACATATTTCACTCACTCCCGGATGAATTGAAGCATCATGGTCATTGCAATCTACGTCGACATATGTCCCCGAATTATCATGAAATTCTTCATATTCATACGCACAAGTTTGATTCAAATAACCGTCACTATCTTCATCACCAACCTCAGAGTTAAAACATTCGGTTTGCTTACATCCAGAAAACAGCATGGGTAAAATCAAAAAAGGAGGAATCCCAATCGGTAAACTTGATTGCGCAACAGTGGCATAAGAATCAGTCGCTAGAATATTTTGTGTTGCTGGTTCGCTTGTCAGAAAGGCTTCTGCATCAGAAAAAATCTGACTCGGGTTAGAAATATAATTGCCAATGGTTTCAGAAATGGTCGACATAAAATCTCCTAGTTGTAGAGCCCCTAATTCACTGTATCGGGGTTAACTGGGCCATCGACTCTGTGTCAAGATGTGCGAGATTTACGAAGTGTATTTTATGACGAAGTGCGTTCTAGGGCATGGCACAAGATCTACCTCCCCCCAACCACGCCTTACAAGAGGCTGTTTCTGAAGTCGAAACAATGGTGTTTATGGTCATCCCCGCGAAGGCGGGGATCCAGAAAAGTGTTGAAATTGCTGGATTCCCGCCTTCGCGGGAATGACGAAGTTTTTGATTTCTAACTTCGGAAACACCCTCTACAAAGGCGGGGAGTCTAATCACATCCCATACCCACAAGCCGTGTTGGAGTAATAATCCTTATCGAAGAAGAAGTTCGAGCCGATGTAGTAATTCGTGTAGCGGTTACGATCGGTTGGGAAAATTGTAAAGTTCACGCAAGACATGTAGCGGTAATAGATGTCCCAATCATCGGGAATTGTTTCATCCTCATCGTCATCACCATCTATGTAAACGATCGGATCAATGGAAGATAAGTCTGAGCACTGTATCGGCGTGCCATCGTAACCATTGGGCTCGGGGTTACCATCCTCAATATAGCCATTTGGTAACATTCCAGCGGCTGTATACTTATCTAAAACTTTTGTGTCTGGATGACTTGCGTCATAGACATCATTAGGGATATCTTTTTCGTCAGCAAATTCATCTCCATCGGCATCAAAGGTCATAAATTCTGGAATGATGAGATCTTTGGCATCAAGTTCAGATGACTGACAACCTTGTCCGGCTAGAACATCATCATGGTCTTGGCCATTGTACAAACAACCATGCAGGGCAAAGTAGAGCGGATTGCCGACGCCACTGGAATCTTCTTTGGTAAAGATCGGAGCCGTATTGCCCTTGCCGTGGAAAGAACCCAGGCCAACAATGACCCCAAGATTGCGATCGTCGTAATTGATGGGCCAACCGGCATGAGAAATGGCCGTATGCGCACTTGAAATTTCACCCGTATCTTTATCAACCCAGCGGAAAACGCCCTTATCGACGCCCGCTATTTCAGATCCATCGGATGACTGGGTTTCAAATTTGTTAGTAAATTCGGAATTGATTTGGCCATCATCCCAAAAATCTTGCACATCCCAGAACTTGTCATCTTCAACGAAGATTTGATTTTTGGTAAAATCGGCCCGCGTGTTGACAGCGATCAAGTCCTGCCAAGAACTATCTCCTGAATTCATCTCGGCCACAGCCGTACCGATTCGCTTTGTCGTGAAGGTCACATATAAATCAGAATAGAGCAGATGACCGGGGTGACTAAAAAAAGCAGTTTTATCCCCAAGATTCAGCACAAAAACCTGCATCTTGATGTTGTACAATGTCAGGTCATACTGCGTGGAAAGCGTTTTGGTTGGATCGTTCGGATCAACAGCTTCTTCATAAGGGCCATAGGCGATGCAATCATCTGGATGCGACAGACAATTGGGGTCTTCGACGCCAGCTTCAACATTAAAATTAAAGTATGAGCATTCATCGATCATGCCGCCAGCCCGATTGTTGTCACTATCACTGGCGAGTGCCTGGTAACAATCTTTGATGGCTTGCGGATCTTGTTCCGCCGTGATCGTGGTTCCGGCTGTGTAAGTTTTGTTGCCGCACGTCGTGTTGGCATTAAAAGTGATGTAAGAATCGTAGCGGTAGGCGCCGTACAACTCTTCGTAATAGGCCTCACTCTCATTGGGTTTTTCTTCCGAGAGCTTGAAGATACTCGAAATACTTTCGCCCTTGTCTGGATTGTAGGCAAAATTGGCGATCCGGCCGTATAATTTAACCTCACAGGAGCCGCCTGTATCCATCTTGGCAAAGTCATGATAGAAGATGATGGATTTTGTCGCGTCCTCATTCGTGTAGTATTCACCCGCATTATTATCCATGCAGGTCGCCGAAGGAATCATGTGCATCGAGCCATAGTCCGCATCTGGACCCGTAAGATCTTGAACCGCACACGTGTAGCCCTCGCCCGTCCAACTGCCCGCCTCGTATTCCAGCTTGTAAGGATTCGATGGCAATGGCGCACAGCCCGTCATGCCGGTGGCCTGGTGAGCATAAGAGCGCATGAAGAGCGTCGGATCATTTTCTTCCGGTTTTTCATACACAGCCTTGAAGGGCACATCTTTGGCTAAGCGGACTGTCCCAGCCTCTTTGTCTATCTCAAAAGGCAGTTGAAATTTGAACGGAGCCAGATTGCGGGTCGGCTCAGCTAGCTTGGTCATGATCATGGTAATTCGATCAGACACAAAGGTAACGATACTCTTGCCATTTGCATCGGCAGCCGCCTCATTCACCCCTGCATCAAACTCACACTCACCCGAATCCAAACCAGAAGCGGTAAAATTAAGTGTGTAAATAAATTGTTGGTCTGGCTTCGTAGACTCAGGAAAACTAGACGTAACCGATACTGTTCCCGAGACACTACCAGCTGCATCGGCCACAAAATCGATAGTAAAACTCGATGAGGCGCCAGGAGCCACGTTGATGGCGGCTGTTGAAGATTGTGGTGTTGCGGTAAATCCTGTCTCACCTGTATTCACGACCGCGTAAGTAAACGACAGTGTATTTCCCGGTGAGTTATTCACCACGGTAAAGGTGTGAGAGGTTGTTACACCTGCTTCACTGGCTTTTGTCGCCATGGCACAAAAGCTTTTGGTGTCAACAGCGGCAAGCAAGGTGCCACCTTTGGAAAATTCCACAGCCAAGCCTGATTCTTCATCACCCACCAGAACAGCTTTGGCATAAGGTCCATTGCCTCCTGTGTGTTGCAGGTACAATTGGCCAAAATCCCAATAGCTCTCATCATCGGCTGGAGCGTCCTCTAGCGTTGCTGGGGTTGGGTGATAAACCATGACCACAGTTTTTTCTTCGCCTGGAGCCAAACCGGCTCCGTCATCGTTTGGCGAAAAAGGCACACTTAGGCCGGAATTTTCATCGCCAAAAGCAAAGAAGCCTGTGGGATTTTGCGCAAACACTCGCAAAGCTTTGGAACCCGTGCCAGCATTTTTTATGGTGACTTCCACACGGCGCTCGTCTTCAAATACCCAACCATCTGTAAAAACTTTGGCTGTGCCAAAAAGTACCGCTGGTGAATCGGAAGACAAATCAACCGTCTGCGGCAAAAGATCATCGTAAGCCACTGTTTTGACGCCATCGACTTCTGTGTAAGAAAAGGCACGATACGTCATGGCCAAAACAGGCTCTTCGCCAGAAGTCGCCCCAAGCAAATTGACTTCCATGACACCAAGTGACGTATCTAAATTAAGTAAGGCGTTGAAAGCCACAGGCTCATACAGCGAGCCTTCATCGGCTTCGACAGCAAGCTCTGGCTTAAAGGCAACATCCATCAAAAGATAAGAACCTGCAGCAATCGTGCGACTCGAAAGCGAGCCATTGTTATGGTCTGTAATTCCGTAAGAGCCAGCCGGATTGTCAATGGAGCCTTCATAGCTCAGCATGACAGGCGCCGTAAAAGAATCCAGCTGCGCCGGTGTAAATCCGCTGGCAAATTCCGCACTAATGACATCGTTGGAACTCCAATCAAAATATTGTTCAAGCGCGTTTTCCTCATCGAAGACATCGGAGAGAATCTCGTTATTGGCATTCTCAATGTTGATGCTGTTCAAAACAATATCTTCGCCGCCGCTGTTACAAATTTTAAACGACTTGGTGAACGTATTGCCACTGGCGACTTTGAGAAAATCCAGGCTGGTGATTTGCGGCACGTCTTCATCTGTGCACATGTACGCACTCGAAATAACGCGAACATCAGCAGCCCCCTGCACGGCGGCTCTAAAAGGGAAATAAATAAACCCACTTTGTTCTTTGGCCGTCACTGTCAGGTAACTGGTTTGTGTGCCAAAGTAGTAAGCATTGAATTTGAGGTAAAATGTGCGCGATTCGCCTGGTGCCAGAGCAAGCTCATTCCAGGTACCAAAAGCCTGTTGATCTTCATCGAGGACAGAAAAACCAGATGAGATGGAATACATTTGGAACGAAAACGTAAAAGTTTCCGAGGTGCCATTGGTCAAAGTAAATGATTTGGCAAGTTCATCGTCTTTTTCGAGTGTACCAAATTCAAGAAAGGCATCACCGTCTTCCCCTGTCATCGTGATGTCGATGCCATTGTCCTTAAATGTATTGATAACCAGATCGCCCAGACTTTGATCGGCATCCGGGGTGAAATCTGGCGTTGGTTCCACTGCCGGTGTTTCAGGGTCAGCAGCAGACGAACCGGATCCACTGCAGGAAGCAAAGGCCACCAGAGCCAAAATCGAGAGCACCCGGATTGTTGTTTGCCAAAGTTGCATACCCTTACTCCTGAGCCGTCGTAACAATTCCTTGAATCATCAAAAAGATGTAAGCCTCGTTCTCCACAATCGCCGTGTGGGCGACCGAAGAGCCAAAGAAACCTTCGTCAACAAAGCGCCCAATGCCCACGAGCGTCACAGCGCCATGGCGCAAGGCACTCCCCTGCAGGTAATAAGCCCCCGTCTCTCCTGTGATCGGCAAAAAATCTTCGCCGTCATCATCTGTCACGAGAGCCAATGAATCCAGGTAAGCATTCGTCGCTGTGTCGCCTGTCGTCAGCTCTTCAATTTCCAAAGTCACCGCAAACTTACCGGTGACTTCGTCCTGAATGAGCGATTCTGAGTTGTTGATCAGAGCTTCCAGATAAGCCTTAAAAGTTGGGAAAGATATCTGCCCAATGTCTTCGCCACTGGTCACAATGGTTCCTGTGCCGGATTCTGGATTGTCCGTCGTGGCTGTGTCTGTGGTTAAAACACTATCGGCCCCACGCAAGTTCACATCGGTAATTGGCGAAGGCAAACGGAAACCTGCACAAGCATCAATGGCAGAAATAACCAAATTGCCTGCGCCATCAGAGGTGAAGGGCAGATAAATGGCTTCATAAACATTATCTGGATCGATGCTATCGAGATTGACATCAGTCCCCACACCAATGGCCTTGTCGGCAAAAGCGCCAGAGGGTTGAATGTAGGCCCGCATACGATCAATGCGAAGGTAGTAAGTTCCTGCTGGTTCCAACGTACGCGAAGGTGACTCGCCATTGAGTCCATCATTATAATTGCGCGAGACGGTCTCACAAGCTTCGGCAATGTCGGTGTTGTCGGTCACAGTCGCCATCAATTGGACCGAACGACTCTTTTGTGCACCGGTTTCGTCATTATAAAAAATCACCAGGTACGTGGTGTACTCGGTAATTTTTTCACCCAAATCATTTAAGCAAGTCGCTGGGGAAAAGCGCAAGTTAATGGCCACAGCCTTGTTGATACCGACGCTAATCGAGAGAGTCTCTCCCGATTTATACAAAACATTGCCGACTGTATCGGTCGCATTGATGACAGAAAAAGCCCCGCAGGTGTTGTCAACAAAAGCCAAATTGGTGATTTCGTAGTTGCCCGTTGAAGTATTGCCAAAATCAATTGCGCGGTAAGTGACAGTCCCGACTTCCGCGTCAAAAGCTAACTCGGAGGGAACGTCTTCGCCAATTGTCTGGTCGCCTTCGTCACTTGTGGTGCCGCCATAAATGGCTGAGCAAGCTATTGATGACGCCAAAAATACACAGGCAATTCCCATACACAGCAAGCGAAGCAGAGATTTTGTCTTTTGCAGCATCATAGTCAAACTCACTCTGAAACCTCATTCACCCAATCAAAAATCTGCACAGCCAACTCGACAGCCAAATGAATGTAGCCATTGGTATTATCAAAATCCAACCGCAGCCCACTAGTCCCACCAGCAAAAGTCAAATCCTTGATGCCAAAGTCACACAGGGCATCTTGCAAAGGATTATCGAGCGAATTGCCCTCTTCATCCTCTTGATTATCATCGAGTGAATACATCCAGCAGGGATCGTCAGTGATAATGCCAGGACCAAAATCATCACCCGGCTTAAAATCATCTGGATTGATGACCACAGGCTTGCCAAGTGTTGGAAGCGTTTCATCAGTTTGATTGACGGCCACATCAGGGAGATTAGCCACATTCGTCATCATACCACCCAAAGGGAGCTGCCCAAGTTTACCTTTACCAATTTTTGTCTCTGTCGCAGGCGGAGGCGGTCCATCGGCATCGTAATATTGGGGTGGAACAATACCTGAGTCTTCACAAGAGACTGTCTCTAGAGGAATGATATTGTTATCCGTCTCAATATTATCCATCAGATTGACCAGAGAGGGATCCGTCACATTGCCTAAACTAACGGTAATGGTTGGCTCTGAATAAGAGACTGTGCCATCGTCCGCCACAGACTTGGTAAATGGCCGATTGATATCTAACGTACCCGTCATTGTGCTGAAGAAGCCATAAAGCGTGCTGACAATATTCAGGTCATCGTAGGACAGCCCAGGATTGGTCACACTCAAATGCAAGTTTTGTTCAGTCAAAGAGCCAATGTAAATCTTCACTTCGCGCGTAGTCTCGTTGTACCAAAGTTTGAGATCAATCACGCCATCGGCGCGCAGACGAAGCACTTCAGGATTACTGGGTTTGCTGCACGTATCAAAGGCTTCGCCCACATCACAATCTGACGTATCGTATTCGTAAGTATAAGTAATATTAGTTCCGTCATTATAGGAATAGAGATTCTTCACACCAATTTGCAAGTTGGTGATGCCAAGCTTCACATGCGTCATATTGAGACCAGCCGCCAGTAAATCGCCGTCTGCATTGGCATCATCGACCGTGTCCATGTAGAAGGAAGGTGGGTTGTCCTTATCCAGAATAATATCCAAGTGCAAAATGGACGCTTCAAAAAGATTTTTGACATCAGGAAAAAGAATCCCTGGGCTGATTTCACTCACCAAGCCCGGCACCAACTCCCCACAATTATCCATGTTGCCCATGACAACTTTGTCAAAACCAATTTGGAAGTTATTGGTTTTTTCTAAGCCTTCAACATCGAAAACATCGAGCAGCTCCATGGGGCCTTTTTTGAATAAAAGATAGAGCACTGAGTTAGCGACTTCTTCCAAATTGAGGGAGGCGCTGGCAAAAACATCTTGCTGGGCATTGTCCGCCGAGTAAGGGTACTTAGAAACATCCATCAGAGCCGATTGTGAGCGGACCACGTGGCCAGTCGTGTTGGCTTCCGTCCAACCCGAATTGGAAGAGTTCGTTCCTGAGAAAAGACCGGCCGGCTTCAGACTCCCCACACTGCCCAAAGTAAAACCACCCTTTGAAATTGTATTGCTGACATCGTTGACGCCAAGAGTGAAAGGCAGGCGAACGAGAATGCCGCCATCATGTAAATCCAAATCAGCACCGCCTAGATCAATGGCAAAATTAGCTAATTTATCTGGTGCTGTTTCATCATCAGTAAATTCCAATTCTTCGGTTACATAGAAAGCGTTGCTCAAGGTAGTCTGTTTATCCTCTGGCACCCAGGCTGGGAATGGGAAAGCCTTCGAATTGAGCATCGGATTGACGATTTGGTCATCCATACAACCCACCATGCTCTTGAAGAAATCGAGCACACCGGTCCAAAGAACTTCACTCAGATAATAATTAGCCCCATCATCCAATACCTGCGCATAAAACTCATCGCCGTATTCGTAATTAAGCTCGAAAGGAAATGGATAGTTGTACTGAGGATCATCCGAGCAACCATGTGGCAATTTTTCGCGATAAATCATGCGCTGTTCAGGCGTCAGACTTGGATCAAGAGATTTTTCGTAGAACTCGGCACAAAATTCGAAAGGCTCAAAATAGATTGAGTTCGACTTCGTTCTGGCATCGTGCATGGTGTAATAGGCACCCTTACGCAGAATTGAATCAACGATATCGACATCTTTGGAACCGTCCTGGATCGTAAAGTCTATTTTGCTCTTATCAATATTAAGTTTATTGCTGACGATATCACTCTTGCCGTCGCCATCAGTATCGACTTCAACTTTGACAATGCTCACCACATCCGTGAGATTTATGCGGAGTTTATCGAGGCTCCAAATCAAATTGAAGGTATCGTCGTTGAACCCACCTCCGGAACCGGCCGGATATTCACCAAGCACACCAAATTTTGCTAAAGCCTGCGAGAGGAAATGCCCCCAGAAAGCGGGCAGGTGATCTGGATTATTTTCCTCAGTAATCTCGTCATCACAATTATCTACAGTTGAGGTCTTGGGAACTAAGCAAATATCCGCGTCGATTTTCCCATCATCACGAATATCTAGTTTTTGAACAATCCAGCGCCCAACCACAAAGTCGTTGTAGCCAATATTCGTTCCGGCTACTTTTGGCCAGTAGGTGTAACGCGAAAGGGCATCTTCAAATCCGTCGTTATCTGAAGTGACGTTGTCATAGAATTTCTTCATGACATATTGCAGCTGTTGAATAGGCACAAAAGCATCCGTGAGCGTGTCACCACACATGCTTGTGGCAACATTATAGTTATCCGGATCCATTGGATCGCCTTCGTTTTCAAAATAATGATTCTGCTCTTGAATCATCTCTTGATAACGCCACAGAGCCCACATTTCCATGGCCATCGAACCTGAATGCAAAGCCTGATAAATAAATTTCTGCTTGTCGGTGTCCTCAAGTGACTTGAAATCAAAATCTTCAAATTTGCCACCGGTTGCTTCCATCCACTGGCGAGCAAAATCAGCTTCGACATCAATATCGTCTTCATCAGAATCATCTGGATCAACCTGCGGCAAGGCGCCACCTGCATATAAATCAAAGAAAGAGACATTCTCGTTTAGCGTAAATTCTAAAACATCTTTTATGTTCCGATCATTCAAAATCCCCTCAGCCAAATTCACCATCAATGGTGCACGCGTCACGCAAGACGACGTTGTGCAGCCCTCATCCACTTTCCCCAGCCCTCCTGCCGTCAAATCACCTTTGACGCGGTTGCCTTCAGCCTTGGTAAAGTTGGACTCACTCTCTAGCCCATACTGAAAACTCCTCACCCCAATCGCGCGGTGACCCGAAACGCTCTCACCCTGCACTTCAATAATGTTGGTATAATAATTCAGTTTGGATTTAAGAGCCTCGCCATTTTCTGAAGAGGCATACAAAGTCTTCAAATTGAGATTGAGAGAGAAGCTTCCCTCAGGAACATTGCAAAGCCGCGTGTTGACTGTCTGAGTGACTTCGCCTGACTCTGGATCGGTCGTCGTCGCCGTCGTGATGACGGAATCATCGGTCTCATTCACTTCCGTGCTGGAAACCGTGCCATCGGTCCCCATGACGACATCGGCGTTGTATGTTTCGCTATCGTCTTCAATCGTGACCACGCTCTCGCTCGTCTCTTCACCATCCACCGTGGTGGTTTTGGTTACCGTGCCATCAATCGCTGTGGTGATAACCGTCGTTGTCGTGACGCCAGAATCATCTGTATCGGTAATCGTCGTGACAACTTGGCCATCAATGATTTCCGTGACGCCCGCGCCACCTTCTTGCAACGATTCCGTAGTTTCGGTTTCGATGCAATTTCCTTGATTAAAGCGGCCATCAACACTCACCCCACCACTCGCCACCGGATAAACATAAATCGGTGTGCTTTCCTGATTCATGGTCGTATTAGGCACGTTGACCCACAAGCGCACGCCGGATTCCGGGCATTCAGCATCATCTTCTGCGCTGGGAATACAATAAGTGCCTACATCGTCAGCACTGGCACCTGACGTTGTCCCAGCCACTTCGACTGTCGCTGTTTCCGGATCATCCACGGGTTTATAATTTTTAACTGTGCCGCTCACCGTCAAGGTTTGGGTATCAACGTTGGCCTGGCAGTCGCCATCAGCACCACTCTTGTAACAAAGTTCATTCTCGTGTGGGCTGGTGATACTGACCACGGGGCGCTTGTTATCGACGATAAAGCTGAAAGGCTCATCGGAAGTGTATTCATCGCAGCCAAGAGGGTTGCACGCCTTCACCGTAATCCAATTGTAGCTGCTCTGGAATTCAATAATATTGCCCAAAGGATAACACAGCGTCGTGTCGGGATCAAAACCCTCATAATCGCTAGAAGCGTCTTTGTTGTAGCACAAGTGCTCGTCAGCATCTTCTTCGCCACCATCAGTATCTTGACCATAATAAATATCGGTATCATCGGCGATCGGCTCACCATTAAATGTCATATTTGACAGGGTCACCTTCATACCTGAAGTCGGCCCTGAAAGTTGCAAGTTACTCACTTTGAAGCCAACTATGAGATTTTGTAAATCCGTTGTCGAAGAAGACGTCACCTGGACACCAGAGGTATCCATTAAAACAATTTCGATCTCTGGTTTATCTGGCACCACAACATCGATATCTTTGCTGATGGTGTAACCCTTGTTGGTTTCGCGTGAGAACGTGATTGTATAAATGTCTGGCGTTTGCGGCAGGGGGAAAGGGGAATTGGGGTCAGAACTAAATGCACCCGATGAGGTATCGTAATTGGCGCCTTTTTTAACGCCCGCAGCCGAAATAATAATGGGTGTAGAGCCATCGGCATAAAAATCGGTCGTGGCGCTGTTAACGGGATCAGAGACATTTTGGAAAATGCTGTCGATCCCCACGTTGGTGACCCCAGCCACATCGACCGTATAATCCCCTTCGACATCATCGCGGCCAATCGTAGACGTCACATCCGGATGGAAAATTAGCATCTCCGCTGGAGAATTAACCGTAAAATAGGGCTGACTGGTTTGGCCACTCAGCGAAATAACATGTGCATAAGCGGCACTGCCATCGCCACCGGCCACTAATTTAACTTGGGCTGAATGTGAGCCGAGACAACCATGTACATAACAAATGGTCAGCGTGCCTGTGCCGCCCGATTGCCGAGCTTCACTGTAAGTCCCGCCTGAAGTTTGAAAAACAAATTCATGAGCAAAGGTCTCGTCCACAGCCGCCTCTGAACACGTTCCGCTCGCATCAATAACCGAAGAGCTATTGTGATCCAGCTCTGCACTGAAAGTAATGCCATTTGGAATGCTAATGGAGCTGCACTCAACAGCACCTAGTTCATTCACGCCAAAATCGATGCTCTGCGTGGTTAAAATAAATGGATCTGTGTTGCTGGTCGATTCATCTTGGCAATCAGGGTAAAGATTATTGCCTTCAGCGTCTTTTGCACAAGGATCAGCCGTGCCGCTGCCGGTGGGATTGTAAGTGCCGCCATCGGAAATGGACGTATCAGAATCGGGAATATCGTCTGGATCAATCGCTTGGTTAGCCGATGGCGAACAAGCGGCAGCTTGCAACATGAGCGCGAACAGACCCATCGCTAAAAGGTAGCGCAGGCGCGCCACTTCTTCACCGCGCGGCGAGAGCTGGCGAACTAAAAAAGAAAGACAAAGCTTGAGAAGGGAGGTCATCACTTAAGTTCTCGGCTTCTTAGGCAAAATGTTGCCAGTCTGGCAAAATTCTCTTGAGATTTTTTAGGGAAAAATGACGCGATTGGCTAAAGCAAACTCAGGCACAGACTGCTTGTGTCACAATTGATTAAATCTTTGGCGCTATTACAAATTTCAGAATCTGAAGGAAAGCCCAGCTTGCAGCCCTGGCGCCTTCCCGCCTGTTGCGGCTGGCAGCATGGCTGGTGCCAAATCAAATTTTAAATCTGTTGGTTGGCCATGCCAGGCCTGTTCATCTGGATGTGCAGAATCAGGCTTTGGATCTTTGCCAAAGATATCAGATTGATGCAGCACATCAACCCAAAGCCCTCTGTATAATAGCCCCAACCCAACCCCACTGGCAAAAGTGACAATCCCAACCATTTTAGGATCCATGGCATTCAAGGGATTAGAGTCCGCACGGTATTGCGGCTCACGTGCCTTAACATCCAATATACCCATATAAGTCGTGGTCGCCACTACACCTGCCAGTGCGACAGCCCCCGGCACTATCCGTTCAGGCAAGGATTTATCCTGATCAAAAATGGCATTGCCTGTGGCAACCCCTCCCATTGTATTTTGAAAAGCATACAAAGCATTACCGCCAAGATAAAACATATCATCATATTTTCCGGCATCTTCTGTATTGTACAAGACTTCAAAAGCGCGCGGGGTCTCGGCTGCCATCATGAGCATGGGAATGACTGACGTCAGGCGATACTGTGTTTCTGGATCATCATGAGTCGTATAAGCCAAGAGAAAACCGCCTCCTTGCAAAGCCAAATCGCGCAAAAAGTAACCGCCATCACGGCCTGCAAAATCCCACGTATCCCCTTCATCATGACGCAAAAACAGGGACAAAATAGGCACAACAACGCCCGCAGCTAAATTCATTCCCGTAGGCTTGCCATTTACCAAAAGTGTTTGTTGCAAGCCAGTGGCTGCAATGGCTGCATCAACTCCACGCGTGCCATTCCCAATATGATCGGCTACAGCAAATGGAGAATCTAACATACGAACTTCTTTGCCACCACAAGCATCCTTCCATTCACATTCATCAATGGCCTCAGATGATTGACTCGTCGCCTGCCCCGTCAAGCCATCCCAAAAAGATAAGGGGCTTTCCCCAATTTGATTGGCTTGTGTTAATTCAGCATCCACCAGTAACCGTAAACCAAAATAAGCTGTGTACATGTACTTCCAGTCACTATCACCAACATAGCTGTAAGAAAGCATTTGACGAGAGAGCTGAAAATCAGAAATCCCATCGAGTGTCGGACCCAATAAAGCCATTTCAAATCCATCAATGCCATATCTGGAAATTCGATAATAATTTTCAGCAAGATCAGTCGCCATATCAAACAAACCCGTACCCATGGTCATGCCACCCAACACGAGGCGCTGTCCTTGTGTAAGATTATAAGATGTGATGGATGGAAAGGGCATGCTGACATTACCAATAGGCACAGTCCCTGCCGCCATGAACATCGGTGAACTTTCCTGCCCAGTCAGATTGCCCAGATAATTACCGCCGCGCCAACCTTTAAAAAAAAGTTGTGTGCCATTATAGGCCACCAAAAAAACAAAATCTGTATTGTGCTTAAGATACTGAGTTAAAGAATTGCCAGAAGCCATTGAAGGCTTTTTTGCGCTGGAAACGGCCGTAAACCCATTATCAGAGTCTGCTTCGTCTGCAACCGCCCGTGCTTGCGGTGATAGTTTGGGAGTTGTTGTGACACTTGGTTCAGGCATAACAGTTTTACTTTCTTTGGATCTCAAAACCGGAAAGAAACTCCCGCTTGTAGCCCAGGCGTTGATCCGCCTGTTGCTGCTGGCAGCATGGCTGGTGCCAAATCAAATTTTACATCCGTCACTTGACCATTCCAGGTTTCTTCACCTGCAGGACCATTGGCTGCATGAGTTGAAGGACCTGAAAAAAGTTTAGGAAAAATAATCGGCACCAAGTTACCCAATGACGCCATCCCAACCCCACCTGCAAAAGAAACAACACCAACCAGTTTTGGATCCATGCCACTCGGAATAGCAAACAGGCCGGTACGAGAAGACTCATCGCGCGCTGTCACATCCAACTCATTCATATAAATAGTTGTCGCGGCTAGGCCTGCAGCAGCAACAATCCCTGGAACCGCGCGAGCTGCGCCCGACTTATCTTTGTCAAAAATGGCATTGGCTGTGGCGATGCCAGCAGCCATGTTTTGATAACCATAAAATAAAATTCCGCCTAAGAAAAATTGATCATCATAAACACCAGCATCTTCTGTCTTGCTCAAAACTTCAAACGCCCGCGGCGTCTCGATTGCCATCAAAAGTGATGGCATCACTTGCGTCATACGAAACTGTGTTTTTGGATCGTCTTGAGTCGCGTAAGCTAAGAGGAGCCCACCACCTTGAAAAGCTAAATCGCGCAATAAGTACCCGCCCTCTTGGCCTAACAAATCCGACGGCTGTCCATCATCATGACGCAGAACAAAAGAGACCAGCGGCACAGCCACACCAGCTGCCAAATTCCCTCCGGATGGTTTGCCATCAACGAGCAACATCCCATGCGCTCCTGTGGCTGCCAAAAATGTGTCGACACCCCTCATGCCGTTGTTAACATGATCGGCAACCTCAAATGGGGTATCCAGCATACGAGCTTCGCCTGTATCACCACAGACATCTTTCCATTCACACTCAGGAATGGCCTCAGGCGATTGACTGGCCGCATAACCTGTCAAATCGTTCCAGTACAAAAGTGAGGTTTCACTGACCTTACCTGGCTGGGTTAATGCGGCATCGGCCAACTGACGCAATATATAATACCCCGCAAACATGACTCTGACGGGCTTGTCTGACGGCCTATCTCCAACAAGAGTGGTGTACGCTAATAGCTGACGGGTGCGTTGGACATCTGCCATTGAATCAAGTGTGGGTTCAAATAAAGAGACTGCAAATCCTTTAAAAGACGTATAAGGAATGGGAAACTTCGCTACAGCAAAATCTGTGGCCATGTCGACCACACCAACGCCTGCTGTTATGCTGGCTAAAAGCAATTGCTGCTTGGCTGTCAGATGATACGCTGTTAGAGGTGGAAAAATTGGCAAGGGGACAGGGCCCACAGGAAAAATATCCATCGCCATAGGCGGCTGAGTTTCACCAGCACCAATATTTCCGACATAATCAAGTGCACGCCAAATAGGAAAAATGGATTGTGCACCTGTGTAAGTTGCATCAAAAATAAAGCACAAAGGTCGATTGGCGAGATAGTTATCGCTCAGCTGTGTAGGTTGTGAAGACTTATTTGTCCCGCTCGATACAGCTGTAAAACCATTGTCATTGCCGGCTTCGTCTGCAACAACTGGCACTTGCGGTGATAGCTTCGATGTATTTGTGACACTTGGTTCTGCCATGTCTTCTCCCTCTCAGTTTTGCTTCTTTTTGAGAAAATTAGGCTGCCAATTGGCCTCAATCATTGGAGCCACACGCACGCCGTCCAAATCTGAATTAATCAAAAATGTCGCCCCAATACCGACTTCAAAATTACCAACTTTTAATGCAGTTGGAACCACATCAACTGTGACACCAATGGCCTGCTGCACCACGGGAGTGGCTTCGTTGTAAGTGTAGGTATAATCGTAAGGCGTATCATTTTCGCGATCGCTATCCGGAGTGTACGCAGCTGTCACGCTCGTCACAGTATCTGTGAGTTTCACTTGATTAAGCCCCAATGTCACATGCGGCGTCCAGCGGGTGTCCCCTGTCACCAAATACTGTGCACTGACTTCCACTTCAGGGGAAAACACACCAAACAAGCCGCCCCCAATATCCTGACGCGTGACGTGTTCACGAGAAAAATCATAGGTCACATTTTCTTCCATCTCATCAGGAGCCCGGGCATCAAGGTCTTCTTCATAGTCATGCTGAGCCCCGCCCACAATAACCCCTGCCCCAGCCGAAGTGCGCAACGTAAAGCGATCACTAAAACGATGACTGTAGGATAACCGAGCCGAAAGATCCAAAACCGCCATTTCGTAATCTTTCTGGAAAACAAAAGCCAATTGTGTCCCGAGATCCAAACCAAATTTTGATTGCTGAGTGGACGTGCTTGCAGGTGTTTTGGTTTTACTCGGAACAGTGTAAAACCCACTATCCTCACCAGCATCATCGGTGACGACAGATGCAGGTGCTACAGATGCTGATGTATTTGAAACTGGATCGGCCATTTTTCCCCCGGGACGAGTTACGCTCTGTGTGAGTTATCGGAGAGAGCCGGAATTTGTTGCGTAGTTACGCCGATTTTATGGACGGGTGCGGCATGGGTAAGGGCTTGAGATTATTTGGTTTACTAATAAATCGACGAAAAGTTTTCTAAATTTAAATGACTGAGTCGACATAAAGTTTCCATTCAAAGAAATAGGCTGCTCATTCATAGCCAACAGGAATGAACCTTGACGTGCTCTTTCAAAAAGCGCTACCAGCGCCCCCTAAACAACTATTTTGGAGCCACACCATGACTGAACCAAACAAGACTATTCCCTCACAAGTTTCCCCGGCTATCGACATAAGTTATCTTCTTGCGTCACCCATCATAACGACCGAAGCTCAGAACATCGTTACCGCTGCCGCTTGCAATAATCCAAACCTATTGGAACCCGACGATTTTACGTTGACGAGCTGCCCTTCCGCTCCACAAACGACACCCAGCCAAACTTCGCAAGCAACTTTTAATACTTATCGCCTGCAAGTTGTAACAGGACTGGTTCGCGCCAAAGCCTCTCCCATTATTTCTCAATGGCCCAAGCTGCAACTGACCACCCTCGTGCAACTCGTCAACAATGATGCAAAAGGCGTGGTCCAATTGTCAGAAATGCTGGACCAACTCATTCCTGCCATGGCTACACAGAAGCAGCTCAATGAAGCTGGCCTTCTCGTTTTTGCCAAAACTTGGCTGATCCTTTATGCCTTTGGTGAC
>Ga0209824_10000881_pt1 | contig 18016 bp, 19 predicted proteins | sample VDWuncwatermetaG_FD_184124 | JGI IMG/M metagenome (GOLD analysis project Ga0209824, IMG submission 184124) | Wastewater microbial communities from Netherlands to study Microbial Dark Matter (Phase II) - VDW unchlorinated drinking water (SPAdes)... ... | reverse complement strand
CCGGAGCGACCGCCGCGATCGCTCCGGCCACCACACCCGCCGCGGCGACGAGGGCCTCGAAGCCGTCCACGGGGCGAGACTATCGGCGCAGCTCGGCCCCCAACGCATCCAGGAGGCGCTGCGAGGCGACCGGGCGGTCGTAGGCCCTAGGACTCCCGACCGCGGACGAGCGTCTCCTGCGTATAGAGCTGGAACTCCTTGCCAGCCATGGCGAGCTCGAAGCGTGAGTGAAGCTGTTCTCCGCGGCGCGCGACCGTCTCACGAGCGCGCATTCCCGCGGGTCCGTTCTGCACGTACGCAGCCGTGAAGACCCATTCGTCCGGGTCACTCTGTGGCGAGCACACGTACTGGGCGACGAACCGCTCGACGTAGAACACGTGCAGGACGAACAGGCCCGTGGCGCGGTCATGGCTGATGAGGCTCAGATCTTCGTGGACCTCAGGATCGGCGTGACCCGGTTTGGGGGTCCACACCGTCCTGTTGGTGCCCATGATGAATTCGCCGCGCAACACCAGCTCATACCGGCGCAGCTGGTGGCCCGCCCCAGGTTCGCCGCGAGCCTCGCCGTGCCACTCGCCAAGGAGCCACTTCAGCGGCGCAAGGCTGTCATTCATGCCGGCATCATCCGTAAGAAGCTACGTCCGCGCACGGGCCAATTGGCTATCTTTCGCGCGTGGCCGGACGGGAGCGCGCGCGCACGGTCGCGCAGGCGCTACGCGGTTGGGACTCTGGCCCGGGACCGCTCTACGTCGCGCTCGCCGAGGCGCTCGAGCGCGCGATCGAACTGGCTACCGTCCCCGAACGGCTTCCGTCCGAGCGCGCGCTCGCCGGCGAGCTCCACGTGAGCCGAAGCACGGTCGCGCTGGCGTACGAGAGGCTGCGGGAGCGCGCCTTGATCGAGCGCGAGCGCGGAAGCGGTACGGTCGCGCTCCCTGCGTGTCACGGCCACGTCTGTCCCGACCCATTGACGTGCGTGCTCTCGTTCTTCGAACGCCCGTGGCGAGCTGACACGGCGGACGTCTAGCGCAGGAGAGCGTTCATCTCGTCGACGGCGCTGCGAGCAGCATCTCGGGCAGCTCGCGCTCGATGGCCGCCCGCTGGGCCAAAGCGCTCAGGACGAGCTCGGGGAAGAGCGCCTGCGCCGCGGCGATGTTGGATTCCGCACCCGAATGGTCGTTGAGCACGCCCGCATCGATGCCGTCCTGGACCCTGCCCGCGACGCGGTCGTAGACCGGCCGCCCCGCCGGGTTGCGTTCGTGGAACCACGCCCGCGCGCGCTCGGAGAGCTGCGTGAACCGTCGCTCGCCGGTCACCGCGGCCAGCCGCTCGACACCGAGCAGCGCGGACGCCACGCCGTACGGCTGCACGGTCGGAAGGTCAAAGCCGGAGTCGATGAGCGGCGCGAGGTAGCGGAGCGCGCTCGCGCGCGCCACCTGAACGAGGTCGTCGCGGTCCAGGTAGGCGCCGGCCTCGGCCAGCGCAGCCTCCTGCACGTGCCCCCAGAGATGCGGCTCGTGCTCGTCGGGATCGTCGAAGAGGACGCCGTCGCGGCGGCATTCGGCGAGCTCGGCGCACCATGCCTCTAGGTCCGCCCTGAGCTCCGGCGTCCCGCCCGACCGCAGAAGGTCGACCGCCGTGAGGACATGGATGGCGCGCACGTTCGCCGGGGCGGCAGCGCCGCGCACGTGCGCTATGCCGCGCGCGAGCGCGGCCGAGACCCGTGGATCGTCGAACGTGAGGGACGCTCTCGCGAGGCCATGGACGCCGCGCGCATGCCAGAAGCTCCCACCGGCGAACGACGTCGGCCCTTGCTCGTTCCGCGTCCCCGACCAGTCGCTGACGAAGTTCACGAAGCGGCCGTCGCCGTCCTGCATGTAGAGGACGAACTCGAGCAGGGCGGCGGCCCACGCGCCGACGACCGGCAGCCGCGTGGCGGTCCAGAGATCGCAGAGGAGCACGAGCGCCCGCGCGGCGTCGTCCACGCAGGCGACACCCTCGTGGCCGCGATCGGTCGCCGCGATCGGGACGCCGGCCGCATCCGCGTACACGGCGATGGCGACCGCGCCGCGCGACCCGCCGACCGGGCGCGTGAGCCGCGCGAGCTGTCTCAGCACGCTAGGCCCCGGTCGGCCCGCTCCGGGGCTCGAGGCTCGCGACGATCTCGCGCACGTCGAAGTCGGCGGCCGCGAGGACGGAGTCGGCCGCCCCGTAGTAGAGGCGGATGCGGCCGTCCCCAAGGTCCAGATGACCGCACGAGAAGATCGTGTCATTGAAGAGGCCGTTGCGCTCGTACTCCTCCTCCGGTGCGAGGATCGGCCGCGGGGAGCGCGCCAGGACGCGGACGGGATCGTCGCCGTCCAGGAGCAGGGCGCCCATCGCGTAGTGCGAGTTGTGGTCGACGCCGTGGTAGAGCTCGAGCCAGCCTTCCGCGACGCGGAAGGGGACCGCCGACGCGCCCGTCCGCCGCTCGTCCCACCGGCCGCGCCGCGGCAGACAGATCGGAGCATGCCCGCCCCACTCCTGCAAATCGTCGCTCGTCGCGATCCAAATGCCCTGGATCTTGCCGAACGACTGCGACATCGGCCTCGTGAGCGCGCGGTACTTCCCACCCACGCGCTCGGGGAACAGGACGACGTCCTTGTGGTCGGGCAGGAAGATGACGCCATGCCGCTCGAAGGTCCGGAAGTCGGCTGTGCTCGCGAGGCTCGTGGTGATGCCCCACCGCGACACCGACACGTACGTGACGTACCAGACGCCGTCGATGAGCGTCACCCGAGGGTCCTCGACGCCGTACTCCTCGCTGTCCCGATCGGGCGCGAGCGCCGGCGTCCGCTCGACCTCGAAGTGGATGCCGTCCTGGCTGCGAGCCACACGCAGATGCGAGATCTGCGCGGAATAGTCGGTGTAGCCGTCGTCCGCCCCGTGCGCGCCGCGTGGGTCCCGGAAGCGGATGGCGCGCCGGTCGTGGAGGTCGAGCCCGGGCAGGTTGACCGGGATGTACGCGACCACCATGCGCACGGGGCTCGCGCTCGTGTCGACGACGCACATCCCGATGACGTCGTGCTTTCGGTAGCCGGCGGGGAGCCGCCGGAACGCCGGGAAGGGTCCGTGCAGATCGAGGGTGAGCGCGTCCGCCGGCGGATCGACATCGCTGCGGGGCTGCTCCGCGACGCGCAGCAGCAGGATGACCTCGTCACCGACCTTCGCGACCCCGGCATTGAAGACGGAAACGACCTCGAGCTCCGGGAGCGACGGCGGCACGTCCCTGGCGGTCAGCAGAGGATTCTCGCGAAGCCGATGCCCCAGGCTCATGCGATGAGGACAGGCGCGGGCAGGAGCATGTCCTCGCGCGGCGCGGCCACGTGCCGCATGAGCGAGAGGACCTGCGCACCGATCACGGGCCACGTCGTGGCCCTGCCGTAGGCATAGGCGCGCTGCTCGAGCGCACGCTTGCGGAGCGGGTCCTGAAGGATCCCGGTCACCGCGGCCGCGATCGCATGCGCGTCGCGGAACGGGACGAGGATGCCGCGGTCGTCGGCGAGGACCTCGCTCGCGTGCAGGTACGGGGTCGACACGATGGCCTTCCCCGCTCCGAGGGCATACGCGAGCGTGCCGCTCGTGATCTGTCCCGGGTCGAGGTAGGGCGTGACGTAGACGTCGCTCGCCAGGAGGTACTCGACGATCTCCGCCTGTGCCAGGTACTCGTTCACGAACCGTAGCTGGTCCGTGACGCCGACATGTCGGGCCGTGTCGATGATCGAGTTGCGGTAGGCCTCGCCCTGGCGCTTCAGCAGCTCGGGGTGCGTCTGGCCGATCACGAGGTAGAGGGCGCGCGGGTGACGCGCGACGATCTCGGGCAGCGCTTCAACGACGTACTCGAGGCCCTTGTGCGGGTCCACGAAGCCGAAGGTGCTGATGACGCTCCGGTCCTCCATGGCGAGCGCGCGCTTCAGCCGCCGCCGGCCGTGCGGCTCGATGACCGGCATGCCGTGCTCGATGACGACCGGGGCCTTCGAGATCCCGTAGACCTCGCGGAGAAGGCGGGCGCCCGTCGCCGACATCACCACGACCGCCGCGCTGCGATCGGCCGCGTCGCGGATCGCCTCGAGCATCCACGGCTCCGGGCGCGGCGGCACGGTGTGGAGCGTCGTCACGACCGGCTTGGTGCACGCGTCCAGGAACACGCGCAGGTGGTCGTCATACCGGCCGTCGTGCCAGACGCCGTACAGACCGAATTCGTGCTGGAGGTTCACGACGTCCACCGCTGAGCGGCTGATCGCCCGCGCGACGGCGGCGTATGCGGCGGGGTCCTCCTGCGCGATCCGCCAGGTGACATCGCAGCCGTAGGTCCGGGCCGCGAAGGGCTCGTCGATCGCGGCGAACTGGATACCGACCGCCGGGTCGGCCATGCGAACGCCCGCGGCCAGATCGAAGGTGAACGTGGCGATGCCGCAGCGCCGAGGGACGGCTGACGCGACGAAAGCGACGCGCATGGGGCACTTCATTTCCAGGGAGCGCTACATCGAGGAGGGTGGAAGGAGGAAAAGGGGGGGTCGCGGTCTCCCCAGATCCGCGAACTGCTCTAACTCTACCACTCGGGATCGCGGTGAAGCGTGCTATCGTCACATCAGAGCGGTCACGAAGATCGCACCACGCGGCGTCCGAGCGGAGCTTCTCCCTTCAGACCCCGAGTCGGTGAGCTCGGGTATCGGCCAGCTAGCGACAAAGGGAGAAGCCACATGAGCTTCAGCGACATCACTCTCACCTGCAAGGACTGCGCGCAGCCGTTCGTCTTCACCGCGGGCGAGCAGGAGTTCTATCAGCAGCGCGGCCTTCTGAATCAGCCCGGACGGTGCTCGAACTGCCGCGGCGCGCGCCGCGCGGGCGGCGGGTCAAGCAACGGCGGCGGGTACGGCGGCGCGCGTGAGATGTTCACGGCGACGTGCTCCCAGTGCGGCCAGGAGGCCCGTGTGCCGTTCCAGCCACGCGGCGACAAGCCCGTCTACTGCAGCAGCTGCTTCGAGACGAAGCGACCGGCGCGACGCTAGGTGTCGCGTCGCAAGGGATCGCGCATGCGGCTGAAGGCCGCCCGTCGTCGCGCCAAGTCGTCCGTCTCTTCGAAGAAGAAGGCTAGGGACAAGAGAGCGGGTCGGTCCTTCGCCGCCGCGGCCTGAGGTGATCGGATCTCATCCGGACATCGACCGGGCCGTCAAGGCGCTCGGCTGGCTCGAGCCCACTCCCGTCCAGGCACAGGTCGTCCCGCTGCTGCGCTCGGGCCGCGACGTCATCGGCCAGGCGCAGACCGGCACCGGGAAGACCGGGGCGTTCGCGCTCCCGCTCCTCGAGCGGGTCACCGGTCCCGTCCGCCGTCCGTTCGTCCTCGTCGTGGTACCCACCCGCGAGCTCTGCCTCCAGGTCGCCCGCGATTTCGAGGCGCTCGGCAGGTACCGCAAGGTCCGCGTGGCCGCCCTCTACGGCGGCAACGGCTACGGCGCGCAGGAACGGGAGCTTCGGCTCGGGGCACACATCGTCGTCGGCACGCCCGGCCGGCTGCTCGACCTCGTGACGAGACGGACGCTCGATCTGGGCGGCGTCAACGTGCTCGTGCTCGACGAGGCGGATCGCCTCCTCGACCTCGGCTTCATCAATGACGTGCGGCGCATCGTGGCGCTGCTGCCCACGCGCCGCCAGACCGCGCTCTTCTCCGCGACGGTCACTCCCGAGGTCGATGCGCTCGCGCGCGGTCTGACCGTCGACGCGGTGAAGGTGTCGATACGGCCGGAGCAACCGACCATCGACACGATCGACCAAGCGTTCATCGAGGTCCGCCACGTGGACAAGCTGCGGGCGCTGCGAGAGGTGCTGGCGCGCGACGAGGCGAGCCGAGTGCTCGTCTTCCGCCGTACGAAGCGCGGCGTCGACAAGCTCGCACGTGATCTGGTGCGCCTCGGACATGACGCCGGCGCGCTGCACGGCGACATCCCACAGCGCGCGCGAGAGCGTGTGCTCGAGGGGTTCCGGCGAGGCACGGTCGCGACCCTCATCGCCACGAACCTCGCGGCCCGAGGGATCCACGTCGAGGGCATCGATCACGTCGTGAACTTCGACCTGCCCGAGGATCCGGAGACGTACGTCCATCGGGTCGGCCGCACCGGCCGGGCCGGCGAGCGCGGTAAGGCCGTGACGTTCGTCACCGAGACCCAAGGGAGCGAATTCCAGGAGCTCAAGCGGAAGGCTCGCGTGCCGTTCCGGCAGGAGCGTCTCGCGCTGTACTCGTAGTCCGGATCGCGCCGGCCGCCGCGGCCGGAGAGGGAGGGACCATGCGGACAGGTGGGTTCCCATGCCGGCTGCTCGGCTGCGACCGCACGTTCCAGGTGGTCGACCAGAAGTCCATGGACGCGCTCACGGCGGCAAGCGCCGCGCGCAGCGAGCACGAGGTCGCCGCCCACAGCTATCAGCACGTGAGGCTCGCGGACGAGCGCTCCTACATGTCGTTCCAGCGCGCGAAGGCGAAGCAGGCCAGCAGCAAGTAGGGCGAACGAGCCCGCTCTAGCATCGGCCCGTGGCCGATCGGCCGCTGCCGCTCACCCTTCGCGAGCCACCTCGAGGCGCCCTTTGGGGACCCGAGGTGCTCGAGAGATCCGGACTCGACATGCTGCGCGCGAGCATCGAGCGCGCGCTCCCGGATCCCCCGCTCTCCAGGCTCACTGGGCTCCGGTTGTCCGAGGCGGGCCTCGGCATGGCGAGCGCGGCGATGCCGGCGAGCCTGTGGTGGCAATCGGGAGCGGGCGTCTTCCTCGCAGGGACCATCGCGTTCGTCGCCGACCTTCCGCTCGGCTGCGCGGTGCTCACGAGCGCGCCTCCCGGCGTCGCCGTGACGTCGTCCGAGCTATCGGTGAGTTTCCTTCGACCTGCCACGATCAAAAGCCGATCCATCATCGGGCGCGCGCGCCTCATCCATTCGACGCGCTCGCTCGGCCTCGCTGAGGCGACCATCGAGGACGGGCAGGGTCGCCTGCTCGGCCATGCGACGTCGCGCTGCGTGCTGTTCCCTGCCGACCGGGCGCTGTTGTCATCGCGACAGCATCGGCAGTCGAGCAGCTTGCCGGACCCATATCTGCGCGAGGTCGAGGGCGACGTGTACGGGCAAGAGTATTGGGACTCCACGCCGGGGATCGAGGTCATGCATCAGACCGCGGCGGGTCTCTTCAGACCGCCGCTGTTCCTGCTCATGGGCCTGCGCGGGGTCGAAGCGAGCCAGGGCGAGATGAAGCTTGCCATGGCGATCTCGGACTGGCTCTGCAACGCCTTCGGTGTCGTGTACGGCGGAGCGATGGCGCTGCTCGCCGATGCCGCGATGACGCTCGCGGCCGGCAGCACGGTGCCTGCCGCGACGGCGTACAGCCCGCTCGACATGAAGATCCACTTCCTGCGTCCGGTCCTTCCTGCGGATGGCGAGCTCGTTGCTCGCGCGCGCGTCCTGCATCGCGGCCGCAAGATCGCGGTCGTGACCTGCGAGATCGTCGATCCCGAGGACCGGCTCGTCGCGCAGGCCTCCGGCTCGATCCTCATCCTTCCAGGGCGACCCTGGCAGCGGCCCGTGCACGTCGCGGACGAGATCACTCCAGACACCGATCGTGTCCTCGCGACCGTGCTCTTCATCGACATCGTCGACTCGACGCGCGTCGCCTCGGAGATGGGCGATCGCCGCTGGACAGAGCTACTTGCCGAGTACCACGTCGCGGTCCGCGAGCAGCTCCAACTATTCCGCGGGACCGAGATCGACGTCGCAGGCGATGGCTTCCTCGTCTCTTTCGATGGCGCTGCACGCGCGATCCGCTGCGCCGTCGCCACCCGGGACGCTGTGCGCCGCATAGGCCTCGAGGTGCGCTCGGGAGTGCATACCGGCGAGTGCGAGTTGAGCGGTGGGAAGCTGGTCGGCCGTACGGTCCACATCGGGTCGCGCCTGGCCGCACAGGCGGCGCCGGGCGAGATCATCGTCTCGAACACCGTGCGCGAGCTCGCGTCGGATCCGGGGATCGAGTTCGTGGACCGCGGCATTCACGCGCTCAAAGGCATCACAGGCGAGTGGCGCTTGTATCAAGTGCAGGCCTGATCCACAGCCGACCGCGAACGCCAGTCAGATAGAAGGCCTGCGAACGAAAGGGAGGCGGCAGGCCGTCCTCCTTGGCTCAGAGCTCGGCGAAGATGAGCGCGGCGTCAAGATCGCCGCTGGACTGCTCGCGCTTTGCGCGGTCGACGTTGAGCTGCGCGAGCTCCAGCCGTGTTCGCGCCCGGGCGGCGTCCGGTCGAGCGCGTCTGACGACGCGTGCCTCGGACCACCGTCGCTCCCACTGAGGGACCGAGTCGTTCGAGCTCATTGTCATCCCCCACGATCCAGATCTTTGGCTTTCTCAGCACGGCCCTGAGGAACTTCTGCTGTGTTCGGGTCGGGGTTGCCAGTTGATGCAGGCTCCAGACGACGGGGTTGATCTCCCGGCCGAACTCGTTCGAGAGCGACGCGAGTTCCTTGCTCAGATCGTCCCAGTCCGGTGACCCCACGAGAAAGAGGTCGATGTCGCTGCCGAGCCTGTCCTGCCCTGACGCGTACGAGCCGAACAGGAACGCAAACTGCACACCGCGCATGTGCCCGAGCGTCTTCCGAAGCCGCTCAGCCAAGCCCGTCGTCCGGCGGACGAGATCGCGTACGACCGGTACGAGAGCGCTATCCCGCGCGGCCGACCACAGCCGTAGATTCCCCAAGCGTCGACTCTCCACGAGTCCAGCGTCCATGAGGCGCTCCAGAGCCCGTTGGACGGGATGGGCGTCCGCCTTCACCCTGCGAGCGATCTCGCGAGTGTGGAGCTCCTGGCCCGGCGTACTCATGAGGAGGCTCAGGACCCCTTGCGAGATCCGACCGCGGCCGATCACTGGCGAGAGCATGTCCGCATGCTACCACGATCGTGGTCGAATTGACCACGCTTGTGGTCGGATCGGCTGGCTGAGCCGCGCTCGCTGAGGCTGCACGGCGACCTTCTTGCCTTCGGTCGCGCGGAGGAACGGCTCGCAGAGCTGCGGCGGCGAGCGGGGATCGGGAGCCCGACGGTCTAGCCCGCCATCCGCTCCGCAGCGCACTCCGCGGCTCGTCTCTGCAGGAGCTCGCGCTCCCGCACGTTCTCCGTCAGCGACGCGGCGCGCTCGAACTCGGTGCGCGCCTCCTCGGACCGGCCGAGCTTCCTCAGAAGGTCGCCGCGGACGGCCGGCAGCAGGTGGTACGCCTTGAGCGAGGGCTCAGGGACGAGCGCGTCCACGAGGTCGAGGCCGGCAGCGGGACCGAACGCCATTCCCACGGCGACCGCCCGGTTCAGCTCGACGACCGGCGACGGCGCGAGCTGCGCGACCGCGTCGTAGAGCGCCACGATGCGCGGCCAGTCGGTCTCCGCCGCGGTCGCCGCTCGAGCGTGGCACGCGGCGATCGCCGCCTGCAGCGCGTAGGGACCCATCGCACCCCCGAGCCGCTCGGCGCGCTCGAGCGCCGCCAGGCCGCGGCCGATGAGCAAGCGATCCCAGCGCGCTCGGTCCTGATCGAGCAGGAGGACGGGCTCCCCGGACGGTCCGACGCGAGCATGCAGACGTGACGCCTGGATCTCCATCAGCGCGACAAGTCCGTGGACTTCCGGCTCGGTCGGGGCGAGCTCCGCCAGGATGCGGCCCAGACGGAGCGCCTCCTCGCACAGCGCCGGTCGGACCCAGTCCTCGCCCGCGGTCGCGGCATAGCCCTCGTTGAAGATCAGGTAGATCACCTCGAGGACCGAGGCGAGGCGCGCTACCCGCTCGGGCCCGCCCGGGACCTCGAACCTGACGTGCGCCTCGGCGAGGGTCCGCTTCGCCCGGACGATGCGTTGGGCGATGCTCGGGACCGGGACGAGGAACCCCCGGGCGATCTCCTCGGTCGTCAGACCGCCGAGGACGCGAAGGGTGAGCGCGACACGTGCATCCTTCGAGAGGACCGGATGGCACGCTGCGAAGATGAGGCCGAGGAGATCGTCCCCGACGTCCTCGTCGATCGCCGTGTCCAAGTCCATACCTTCCTGAGCCCGCTCGACATCGCGTCCGATCTCTTCGTGCTTGCGCTCGAGCGTCTTGCGGCGGCGGACCAGGTCGATCGCGCGGTGCTTCGCGGTCCCCATGAGCCAGGCGCCCGGCCTCTCCGGCACGCCTAAGGTGGGCCACTGCTCGAGCGCGGCGACGAGGGCGTCCTGGGCGAGCTCCTCAGCCGTCCCGATGTCGCCGACGATGCGAGCCAGCCCGGCGATGAGCCGGGCCGACTCGATCCGCCAGATCGCTTCAATGGCGCGATGCGCCTCGGTGGCTTCCGTCTCGGCGCGGCCTGGGCCCTCGGGCGCCTCTCCCCTTCGCGGACCTATGGCGAGAGCTCCTTCACACGCCCTCGTGCTCGAAGATCTGACGGATCTCGAAGGTGCCGCCATCGTAGGGTGCCCGCTTGAGCCACTCGAGAGCCTCGTCGATCGAGCGCACCTGCCACAGCCAGTACCCGGCCACGAGCTCCTTGGTCTCCGCGAACGGCCCGTCGATGACGGTGCGCTTCTTGCCGTCGAACCGAACGCGCTTGCCCTGCGAGCTCGGGGACAGGCGGCCAGCCCCGACTACCACCCCCGCCTTGACCAGCTCTTCGTTGAACTTCTGGTACTCCGCCATCGCCTCCGGCGTCGGGGGGGTCGCCGCATCGCTCCGCTCGCCTTCCTTTGCCAGCACCAGTACACGCATCTCTGTCTCCTCTTCTCGGATCTGATCCGGAGGCTTCTCGGAACATCTGACCCAGCATCCTCGCGGCTTGGGCTCTTCAGGGCCTCACTCATGCATCGAATGGCAGGCGGCCTTTTCGACAGGATCCGATCGCCACCGCTCCCCAGTAGCGCTTGGCTCACGGAGACCGAGGGCTGCCTTAGGGCCAATATCGAATTATCAGTAGCCCGGACGGGATCCGGACCCGTGACCTTCTCCTTGAGACGGAGTAGGGCGAGAGATACGCCTAGCGACCGAACTGAGCACGAAGCCGCGCCGGACCGACCAGAAGACGCACGGCAGAGAGACGACCCAGGAAGGTGTTGTCACCGCACTGGGCGCGCGCCCATCGTGACGGGCCTGACCTGACCCTCCGGGCTCAGGCCACGCTGATGACGACCTTGGCCCGAGCCTGACCGCTCCCGACGTAGCGAATGGCGTCGGGAGTTTCGCTCAGCGTGTACTGCCGATCGATCACCGGGCACAGCTGTCCGGCCTCGACGAGATCCTTCAAGACGACAAGATCCTCGTAGGTCACCGTCGCCAGGAACGGCACGAGCCACCGGGTCCCCAAGCGTGACCGAACGAGTCCCATGAGGGCACGGGACATCACGCCGAGCAGACTGCCTTTCGCGGCGCCGACTAGCACGAGCTTTCCGTTCGGGGTCAGGGCCCGCCGGCAATCCCCGAACGAACGGTCCGCGGCGACGTCGAAGATCACGTCGTATCGCTGTGCGCGTCGGGTGAAGTCCTCCTGCGCGCGATCGATGACCTCGTCGGGACCGATCGACCGGACGATTTCCAGGTTCCTCGTGCTGGTCACGGCGGTCACGTGCGCGCCGAGCGCCTTGGCGATCTGCACCGCGAACGTGCCCACGCCGCCCCCCGCGCCGTTGATCAGGACCCGCTGCCCCGGCCTCACCTGGCCTCTGTCACGCAGACCCTCCAGCGCGGTGACGCCGGCGACGCCCATGGCCGCCGCCTGCTCGAAGGACAGCTGGGCAGGCTTCGGCAACAGGCTCTGCTCCGAACCCGTCGTGTACTCCGCGAACGTGCCTCTGCCCGTGCCGAAGACCTCATCGCCGGGCCGCAGTCGGCTCACGTTCCTCCCGACCGCTTCGACGTGCCCGGCCACATCCACGCCCCGAATGGGAAGCGTCTTCTGGCGCATCACGAGACCGATCGCGCGCAAGAGTCGCCCGCCGTGCACGGTATGCCAGTCGAGCGCATTGACCGAGGCCGCGCGTACCCGCACCAGCACGCGGCCGTCTGTGACGACCGGCTTGTCGATCTCCCGAAGCCGTAGAACGTCCGCTGAGCCATAACCCTCCTGGACGATGGCCTTCATCGGGCGATCCGTCTCGCGCCGCCTGCGTGTTCCATCACGCTTGGACTCCGCCCTCGGCGGCTCGGGACGGACTGGCGGTTTCGGCGCGCTCGAGCGGTGTCGCACGCATGCCTGTGATCAAGAGCCAGAGGAGCATCGGCACCTCTCCAAGGCCTTCAGGGATGGGCGCAAGCCTGGAGACCACGCTCGCGAACTGCGGGAGAAGGATGTTGGTGGAGCTGGCGATCACGTACGCAAGACCCGCAGGGATCAGCAGGACACCGATCACCCGAGGAGCGAAGCCCGACCGCATGACGAGCACCCCGAGCGGAAGCAGCCACAGCCCCCAGAAGATCGACACAACGACAAGTCCTTCGCCATGCAGGCTGAGGAACATCGACGCGAGAGCGTCCAGCTGCGGCTTCTCGAAGACGGACAAGAGGTCGGCGCGGCCCAACAGCGCCAGGACTGCGATCTCGCTCAGCACATTGACGAATGAGATGGGGACCGCGACCAGCACCAGGATCACCATCAGTAACGCCACTCTCCGGTCGACCTCCTTGAACAACTGATACAGGGCCAGCACCAGGAAGATGGAGCCCACCGCGCTGATCAGTTCGCCCGCGATCCCGAGGCGAAGGAGCCACTCAGAGCTCACCACGCGTTCGGCCGTCGCCGCTGCGTCCCCACGCACGATGAGAGCGCCGGGCACGTACTGGTAGCTGAAAACGGCGGGGAGGCCGCTCAGCAGATACAGCAGTCCCGCGACCCTTGCGTTCTTCTTGATCGTGTCCATGCCATCCCTCTCTCATCCGGATACCTCTGCCGAACCGGCGGCGACCTCACGCAGGCGCGGTCCGCGCCTCGCACGGCGATGACGATCTTTCCACGACCGAACCCGTCATTGCCCCTTGCTCGCCACGCCGGTTGAGACGAGCCCGGGCGCGCCTTGCCGAAGTCGCTCCTGCTCCTCTGGGCTCAGGCGTTCCCAGCGCTCGGCCGTGCGCCGACGCGACCCGGAGCGGTCCCTGGTCGGGTTTCCAAGTCCACCGAACAGGATCCGGCACAGCGCCAAGATCCCGAGCGCTTGCCAGAAGGTGGCCTCCGGCACGCCGAAGAGCGGCGGCAGCAGCCAGTTCCACAGCTGAAGGACGACTCCGCCGCCCAGAGCGATGAACACGATGAACGCCGTGAAAACCTTCACGGCCAGCGCAACGATCCGCCTGGTCTTCACATTCGTCGCCGTTCTCACTTTTGGTTCCTCACACTTTCCCCTGATCCGTCGTACGTGCTTTGCAAGCGTCGGCGCAGGCGCAGCACCGCATAGCGTTTGCGGGAGAGCAACGTGTTGACGCTTAGGCCGATCTCGGCAGCCATCTCCTTGAAGCTCCGGCCCTCCAGCTCGTGCCCAACGAATACCCGACGCTGCTCCTCGGGCAGCTCGTCGATCGCCCGCGCGAGCTCCTGCAGGAGCACGTTGCGGGCGAAGATCGCCTCCGGTCCGGCATCGGGCGAAGGCAGCAAGTCCCCGAACTGGAGCAGCTCGTCGTCGTCGCTTCCCGCCGTCTCGCTGAAGCTGTCGGGCTGCATCTTGCGGAACAGGTCCGTGATCCGATTCCGCGCCACGCGGAACAGCCACCCGGCAACGTCGTCTATCGGCATGAGCCGTCGGTTCGCCTCGACCAGCTCCGAGAACACGTCCTGCAGGATGTCCTCAACGTCCCGCGGATCGGGCACTCGCCGACGGATGAAATTGCGGAGGCGGGACTGCTCCCGCTCCACCACGTCGGAGATCCGCCGGTCCTGCTCGAGCGCCACCCACTCCTCTCCGCGTTCATCACCCACGGGATGTAGACGAATGAGCGGTGCGGATATTGTGCTTGCCGCCGCATCGAGGAGGCTAACGCGCCGAGGACCAGCAACGGATCCAGCGCGTCGAGTCGCGTGGCGAAAACAGACGAAACGAGTAGCCCGGACGGGATTCGAACCCGTGACCTTCTCCTTGAAAGGGAGACGCCCTAGTCCACTAGGCGACCGGGCCGCTCTTTAAGGATACGCGGGCTCATCGATCGAAAAGCGGCGTCAGACGATCCCCAGGATCCCGCGGGCGATCGCGCGCAGCGACGCGCGCCCGGTCTCGTTCGCTGAGCGCGCGTGACGCTCGAGCAGCCGGATCGCGCGCGGGACGTCGAGATCGTCCTCGAGCGCGGCGAGGACCTCGCGCGTCGCCGCGTCACGCCCCAGCGCGTCGGACCGCCGAGGCGCGCCGAGATCCGCGGCGAGGCGCCGCTGGCGCTCCGCCGCGCGCGCCAGACGACGCTCGTCGTGATCGAACGGACGCCGGTACGGGACGTCCAGCAGGTACAGGCGGAGCGCCTCCGGCGACACGCGGTCGAGCGCGTCGCGAACGAAGACCATGTTGCCGTCGGACTTCGACATCTTCGCGCCGCCGAGGCGCACGAGGCCGACATGGACCCACCAGCGCACGAAGGGACGCTTCCCGGTGCACGCCTCGGACTGCGCAATCTCGTTCTCGTGATGCGGGTAGACGAGGTCGGCGCCGCCCCCGTGGATGTCGATGCGCTCGCCGATGTGATGGAGCGACATCGCCGAACACTCGATGTGCCATCCCGGCCGGCCGGGACCGAATGGGCTGGGCCACGTCGGGCCGTCCGGCACCTTCCGCCACAGCGCGAAATCGAGCGGGTCCGCGCGGCGCGGATCGTCGAGCGCAGCGTCCTCCTGCGACGCGAGGATCTTCCGCATCTTCGCGGGCGCAAGGCGCGAGAGCTCACCGTACGCGCGCGCCTTGCCCACACGGAAGTACACGCCGCCATCGAGCTGGTATGCCGCGCCGCGGCGGATGAGGCACTGCGTCATGTTCCGGATCGGCCCGATCTCGCGTGTGGCGTGCGGCATGACGTCCGGCTTGCGCCAGCCGAGGCGCGCCATGTCCTCGATGAACTTGCGCTCCTCGCGCCGCCCGAGGTCTTCCCAGCCGACGCCGTCGCGTGCCGCCCGCTGCAGGATGGACTCGTCGATGTCCGTGACGTTCTGCGCGTAGCGGACCTTCTGCCCGCGCGCTTCGAGGAGCCGTGCGATGACGTCGAAGACCAGGTACGTGCGCGCGTGGCCGAGGTGCGTCGTGTCGTACGGCGTGACCCCGCAGACGTACATCGTGGCGACGTCCCGGGGGCGGAAGGGGAAGATGCCGCGACGACGGGTATCGTACAGACGCAGCACGGCGTGAGGGTATCGTCAGCACGATCGATGCGCCTGCCCGCTGCTGACGCGGTCCTCGCGACGCTCCGGGCGATCGTCAGCGCCCCCACCGCGCCCTATCACGAAGCGCGGGCGCTCGCGGCGATCGTCGAGCGGCTCGAGGGGGGCGCGATCGACGTCACCCTCGACGCGTACGGCCAGGTGCACGCCCGGATCGCCCGCGGCGACGCGCGCCCGGTCGCGCTCCTCGCGCACACCGATCATCCCGCGTTCGAGGTCGTCTCCGGCCACGGGCGCGAGGGCATCGCTCGGGTACTGGGCGGGTTCGGCGGTGACGTGCTCGACGTCCCCGTCGCGGTGCAGGTCTATGACGACCATGGGGGCGGACCGTTCACCGGGACGATCGACCGGTTCGTCCCCGACCTCGATACGGTCCACAACTCCGCGGGTCGCGTGCGGATCCGCGCGGATGTCGACCTGGCGGCCGGCCAGTGGGCGGTCGTCGACCTGCCGGCGCTCGAGGTCGATGGCGACGAGCTCCGGATGCGCGCCGCGGACGACCTCGCCGGCTGCGCGCTCATCGTCTCTGCGCTGCTCGAGCTCGCGCATGCGTCCTTCCCGCTCGACGTGACAGGCGTCTTCACACGCGCGGAGGAAACGGGGCTGTACGGCGCGCGCCTCGTGGCGGAAGAGGGATCGATCCCGCGCGAGGCGATCGTCATCTCGGTCGAGGCGAGCCGCGCGCTGCCGCACGCCGCGGCGGGCAAGGGCATCGTCGTGCGCGCCGGCGACCTGCACAACACCTTCACGAACGACGCGGAGCGATACCTGCGGGCTGCGGCCGAGCGGCTCGAGCGCGAGGGGATCCCCACGCAGCGCGCGCTGCTCGACGGCGGCACGTGCGAGGCGTCGACCTTCGTGGTGCACGGATGGGCGACCACGGCGATCGCGGTGCCCAACGTCAACTACCACAACCGCGGGTCCGACGATCGTTTCGCGCCCGAGGTCGTGCGGCTCGGCGACCTGCGGAGCGGGATCGCGCTGATCGTCGAGGCGGTGCGCGCGATCGCGGACGAGGCGCGCGAAGCCTGGTGGGCGCATGCGGGTCCGGTCCCGGACGAGATCAAAGGCCTACTGAGAAGCTGAGGCGCTACGGCGCGTTCTCGGCGGAGCGATGCGCAACAACGGATCAAGACCCTTCAAGGGGCGGCCCGCTTGACCGCCTGCTACCGACTTTGGTCCCTTGCCACGGCGCCGCGAGGGGAGTACGACAGGGGTGGTCACCGACAAGGGCCCGTCGGACGGACCGACCATACGAAGCACCGATCGTGGGAGGTCGCATGGTCAGACTGCATCTCCGCTTGGAGGTGCTCCAGGTCGATCTATGACGCCCCCGGCGGAAGGGGGCATTTAGGTCGCGGGCGCGGCCGGCGGATGTCGAACGTATGGGGACTCACCCCTTTGTCGGGTGATGGAAGTCCCGCATCGTGACCGGATGTGAGGCCTGAAGTCGGCCGCGCGGTCCTGATCCAGCACCGCGCCACGGCTAGCCGTGAGGAAGACCTCCTGGACGTATCGTCCAGGAGGTCTTCATGTCCGAGTCCTCCTGGTTCTTCGAGCAGCTCCGCCGTTCGCTCTTCTCCCCGAGAGCGTTCGCGCGCTCCCTCGCGCACGAGCATCTCGGGCTAGCTCCGGTCTTCGTCGCGCTCGCCGCGGGCGCGTCGCTGTCGATCGGGCTCGACCTCCTCGTGATCGCCGGCCGGGATCTGGATCCGACGCCGTTCGCGCCGCGCCTCATCACGGACGCCCTTCTGCTCGCCGTCCGTCTGGCCGTCCTTGTGGCTCTGGTCGGGCTCGTGCTCGCCGGCGTGCTCCGCGTCATCCGCCGCGACGGCGCGCCCACGCTCGACCAACTTGTGACCGCTGTGGCATTCGGGCTGGCGCCGCTCCTGGTCCTTGCACCGGTCGCCGTGCTCGCCGCGATCGCTCCGCTGCTCGGACGGATCGTCGCGGTCCTGGCCATCGCCGTCACGGCGCGCGTCGTCTACGGCCTCGCCGTCAACCTGCGCGCGCTGCTGCCCTTCCCCCTCGCGCTGCTCGCCCTGGCGGTGCTCGCCGTCGCGGGGACGTTCGGGCTCGCGGACGAGCTGGATCGGGGCCGCTTCGTCACGTACCGGTACCTCCCGCAGCTGGCCCCGACGCTCGCGGCCGAGCCGGCGCGTGGGACGCTCTGGACGCGCAACGCCATGGCCCTCGTCATTCCCGAAAGATGGCGGGTCGTGTCGAGCACGGGAGAGCTCGGGCGGTTCGAGACCGACAAGGACGTGCTCACCGTCCGGAGCACCCGCGGGAGCGCTCTGCTCACGCCCGGTGACCTTGCCGACCAGATCGCGCTCGCCGACGTGCGCGGCATGAACGAGAGCGCCCGCCGGCGCGAGTTCGTGCGGATCGGGGAGAGGATCGTCGTCGACGACACGCACGTCGGCATCTACGAGGGCCGCCTCGTCGCTCTCCGCCAGTTCACGACCGTGAGCGGGACCGTGGCGCTCGCGCTGGTCTTCCGCTCCATCGAGCCGACCGACGTCGACGCCTCGCTCGCGGAGGACGCGTCGATCGCCGCCACCTGGCGCGTCGGGGTCGCCCCTTGAAGAGCTGATCCGC
>Ga0209824_10000880_pt1 | contig 18051 bp, 20 predicted proteins | sample VDWuncwatermetaG_FD_184124 | JGI IMG/M metagenome (GOLD analysis project Ga0209824, IMG submission 184124) | Wastewater microbial communities from Netherlands to study Microbial Dark Matter (Phase II) - VDW unchlorinated drinking water (SPAdes)... ... | reverse complement strand
GATTATCAATATAATCATCATGCATACAACTGGATCATGTATGAAATGCGGATATCAGGCAAGACCTAGAAAAAATCAATCTGCCGGCATAGAGATTCCCACTTGTCCAAAATGTCATTCCGAATTAACCTAAGATTATACCAACAATACAAGGCCTTTAATCTAGGATTGCACCTATACTACCGCGGAGTAGTGTGAGTTTGCACATCCCTGATGTTTCATGTCGGAGAAGGACTGGAGTAACTAACCAGCTCTCAATAAAATAAAAATTATTTAGATTCTAGTTTTCTTTTTTGCTTGCATGGTGGACAGATAGGGCCGTAATCACGATCTTTACTGAATATTACTTTTTTACAATCCAAACAATAGTAAACAGGCATTTTATTTCTTACTCTATTCCATTTATTATCACTACCGCATATGACTAGGATTTCCCCAAGAGAGATTTGAGATGATAGACAAGACAATTTCGAGAATTACTCATCAAATCGATGACGTAATGAACTTTGTCAGAATCAAACCACTAGTTATCAATGAGATAGATGTCATGTCAATCATAGATATAACTTTAAAGTCAATTACAATCCCAAAAGGAATCTCAATCAACGTTGAACCATAAAATATCAAAATAAAATGCGATTCAAAACAACTCGACATAGTATCCAATAATTTGATAACAAACGCCATTGAATCAATTAATTACCAAGAAACAATAACAGTTCTACCAAAAAATATTGATGCCTTGGAAAATTAAGCAGTGGTTGAATCTGACTGTGGTACTAGACTTTTTGGATTGGGGTTAAACTTGCTTACTATGTATTGTACCTTGTCGTCACCTTCTGGCATTGGATTTGCACACCTGCCACATTTTGGTAAGACTACAACTGCGTCGGAGTCAATCTCTCCTATGAATCTGTCACATTGGGAACAACGGACTGATTTTTTATCATAAATATTCATGACATATAGTTAGTGGTTGCCACTAATAAATAATGCCAATGATTTCTATCAGTGAAAATGGTTTTTGCATCAACTAATTGTTGCAAACCATCTGACCTAATCTGTTAAATGTCTGACACAGAATAACAAATCGTGTCATATTCTGATTGGATGCCATTTAACAAAGAAAACGTAGACAGAACTCCTGTAAAATCAGGCGTCTATTTTCTTGGTTCAGAACATGAGACAACATACATCGGGGCAAGTAATAACATACAAGAGAGATTGAAAGAACAACTCAATTCTGACGATCCATGCATAAAATCTACGGCCTCATTTTGTTACCATGAAACACTATTCCCAGAGGCCGAAGAGGAGAAACAACTAACAGCATTCCAATTTGAGCATGGAAGACTACCAAGCTGTAATAAATCAAAATAAACTCTACCTAGTTTTTAGAACTAGCATTTTAGAGAGATGAGAAACTGAATTTTCAATTTATTTTGTAGTTTCTATTTTTGTTATTTCTTCATTGGCAATTTTTCTTTCAGATTCAAACATGCTTCTTTGCCTGTCACTGAGATTTTGTTCTTTTAGTTTCTCATTTACTTGATTGATTCTCTCTTTGTAGATTGCAATCGATTTAGCTATGGATTCTTTCTTGTTCACAACTTATCTGGGATTAATCTATGATTTAGCAATATCTATTTGTAACAGTCATGATAGCAATCATAGTTATCATAATCAACTGTATCATCAAAATGTGTTAAATTATAATTGATTCATCACTAGAATAATTTGGATTTAATCTTTAAAACTGATTACGTTATACACAAAAAACAAGTGTCAGAGACTACTCCCGAGCGATTACAGACTCTAGCCCAACTTAATCGGCTAAACAATATTATCGCTCACTCTATGCTTATTACTTTCAAATAACCATAGAGACACTTTTTTTTAATTTGAGCGTTGTTAAGGAATCCATCTTTTAAAAGGTCCAGTTTTGAGATTCAGGTGATGTTATTTTTATAGTTCTTACGCAGTACAAGTATATGATACAGTGCTATAATGGAGATTGTAAATTTACAATTTTAAGAAATACGGAATGTAGCAACTGCGGTACTGACAATACACTTGAAGCATTAGAGGTTGCTTTTAAAAAACTAGAAATTAATGGGCTAGAAGATTTTAATGAGTTTATGCTAGCACATTTCCCTTTAAAAGAAATACGTGATAAACACGAGATACGATTACTCTCATTAGAAAAAGAACATCTCACTTCTAAGCTTCAAAAGATACAAAAGGTCCAAGTAAAATGATTACATGAACATGTCAGAAAAACTGATGTTAAGATCTGGTATGTTTTTCAAAAGAATTTAGAAACGGATCCAAGATCTTTTGTGGAAGTTTTCTCCCATTCCTTCTTAGAATAACATAACAAATTATTATCTCTTTGATTTTTTCTTCAGGAGTAAGATTCTGTAAATCACATTCAGCTAAAAAATCCAAATAATCTCCGCCGTTGATGCGGATAATCATTCTGGGATACAATAGAGAGCATTTTTGGCCTTATCGATTTAATGGAATTGGAGATTACTAGAGATTAATTATCAACTAAAGATTTTAGACGGATCTTGGATTTGATTTTTCCAAATTTGTAAATTTGTACCAATTTTTTCTTTTTATACAATATTCTTTTTCACTTTGATATTCTACTCTCTTGTGTTCGTTGAGTTTTTTATCTTCAAGTATTAAATCCAATTTTTTGAGTCGCTCTGAATAGTATTTAATTGATTCAGTTGCAAATTCTTTCTCATTCATAATATATCACACATCTAATCAAAGATTTAGCAATATCTATTTCTGATTTATGATATATCAGTAATCTGTTTTCTATGTGCAGTCCCAACCTGCATTTGAGGATACACTGGTAGGCCTTCTTCATATTCGACCTTCTCCTCATCAAAATAATCAAAATCTCCAGCTCCTTTATAATCTGACAAGAGTTCTAGTATGAGTATTTTCTCTCGACTTGGCTTTTGTGACATTTCATATGTAATAACATAGACATCTACTGTTTTGTTGATGCGGGGATCATACCAATGTCCTTCAACACATTTTTCGTAAAATACGTCAGTCATTGTACCATTTTTTCCTTTCAGAGTAGCATACCATCAAGACAAGTGTTCTGCGCTTCATACAGTCGTAGATTTCCTGCGTACCTTAAAGATTCCCCAATAAATCAGCCAGTAGATAGTCCAATCACACCAAATTTTTTAGCCACAACTCATTTCGCATATTTTTCTATAACAGTACGTTCACCAATGTTGCGTATTTCAGTCAAGAGTTCATCTAGAATTTTAAGTCCTTGTATAATCTGCTCTTTTTTTAATGATCTATTTTCCAGTTTATTTGTCATTACTAGTTTTTCATTATATACAAAACTTGAAAGGCTAATACTATTTTGCATATTTAGCCCCACATAGAATTGCACGTATTCTGATACAGTTCTAATACCCATATCAGAACATAAAATTTCCTAGTATTTTATTTAGTTGTATTGTATTAGTAAAACAAAAAAGAGTTTAGAATCTATTTTTTCTTTGATTCTTCAGATTCTTTTAATGCGTTTATGTCATTAGATGATGACTTGTTACAAGTGCAAGATTTTATTTTTGCAATGATTTCTTTTAACATGATTAGACTTGGTTTGACGCACATATAAGTCAGGAATTCAATGTCAAAAACTTCATTTCTTTTTCTTTTTGTCCTTATCTACAACAAGAATTCCATCAAACCCACCAAGATGAATAGTTTTATTGATGGGTAGTTTTCTCATTTCTTTTCTTTACATTTACAGAGTATGGTATCTTGAATAGGATCATCAACATACTCTGAGACCATGTGCTGATTATTGTAATCGCATTTACAGCATGGATAAACAATTTCAAGCATGCATTGTTCGCTATCGCATATAAAATCACGATGACATTCTGAACAGTGGTGTTTTCTGCCTTGTGTCACTATATAGCAGATAGTCAAACTAGTGTTTAGCAATTTCTATTGCATCTTTGATCGCAATTATCTCCATTATTCCAGAAGATAGTCTACACTAGACAAAAATAGAACACAAAAAAATTCTGTTTATTCTAATTTAGTCTCTTTCCATGTGAACTAGATTTTGGTCCAGATCTTACATGAAAGTTAAGACAGCACTTGCATTCCTTTTCTATGCACTCCTTTTCTGTATGATGCCCACAGATGCCACAGTCACAATGCATCTGTATTCGTTCTATACTGCTCATTTTTCCACCATATTACATACTGCGTCAGATAAAAATGATCGCTCTATAGTTTACACTGGATACAATTTTAGAATGAAAAATTGAAAAAAGAAATGACGTATGATTGTGTCGTGTATAGTCTCTATGTATTATGACTGACTGATGTATTGGGTTGTTAGTAACAGCCAGCTCGCCCCTCGGCGAACCTTGGGGCATACACTGCTGTTCTATCAAAGCAGTCTTCTGCTGCCACCCTTCGTCTTACGACCGGATACCTTTTCTCGGGATAGGTTTCCTCCTTAGATGCTTTCAGGAGTTAGCCTAAATGGCTTAGCTGCACGGCTTGCCTTATCAGACAACCGTTAAACCAGAGGCCACGCTGCTCTGTTCCTCTCGTACTCGGAGCAACTTCCCCTCAAGTATCCACGCTTCCATCAGGCAGAGTCCGACCTGTCTCACGACGGTCTAAACCCAGCTCATGTTCCCCTTTAATAGGCGAGCAGCCTCACCCTTGGCCCCTGCTGCAGGGCCAGGATGGGAAAAGCCGACATCGAGGTACCAAACCGCGGGGTCGATAGGAGCTCTCGCCCGCGACGAGCCTGTTATCCCTGGGGTAATTTTTCTGTCACCACGAGCCCCCAATAGTGGGGACGTCATGGATCGCTAGGCCCGAATTTCTTCTCTGAATCCCGTGCGTTTGGAGATCCAGTCAGTCCAGTTTGTGGCCTTGCCCTCTTCAACGGATTTCTGACCCGTTTGAACTGAACTTTGGGCCCCTTCGATATCTTTTCGAAGGGGTGCCGCCCCAGCCGAACTGCCCACCTGCACCTGTCCCTCAAACTAATGAGGTAAGAGGTACGAAGGAAAATGACTGGTGTTACACTTTTGCTTCCAACGCACCCGAAAATGCGTTAGCATGGCTACCAGTTACTCTATGCAAATTCCACCATACCACAAGCACAAGCTGCAGTAAAACTCCACGGGGTCTTCTCTCCCCGATGGAAGATGCTGGACTGTTCGTCCAGCTTATGTGGCTTCACCGGGTTGTAGGCGGGGACAGCGGGGCCCTCGTTGTTCCATTCATGCACGTCGGAACTTACCCGACAAGGCATTTGGCTACCTTAAGAGAGTCAGAGTTACTCCCGGCGTTTACAGGCCCTTAGCTCAGTTGAACCCAAGTTTTAGGTACCTGCACTGGCCAGGATTCAGTGACTATACGCATCCTTTCGGACTAGCAGTCACCTGTGTTTTTATTAAACAGTCGGGACCCCCTTGTCACTGCGACCTGCGACGGCAATTCTACATTACCGCTGCAGGCATCCCTTATACCAAAGGTACAGGACTATTTTGCCGAGTTCCCTCGCCTACGGTATACCCGATACATCTTAGACTTCTCATCCAGCGCACCTGTGTCGGATCTCGGTACGATCATTATAAGACGCTCACTACACATTTTTTCATGGTCTCTTGGACTCGAGCAAACTCAGCTAACGCCAAGCCATTCGCGTCTCGAATTGGTTCTCGTCATTGCGACACTCCCCAAATCTTGAGCGCTTAGACAGAACGATGGTTCTGCAAGCCCTATCCGAAAGCGTATGCTAGATTATAACGCACCTATAAGGTACTTGAATATTAACAAGTTTCCCGTTCGATCAACTCTGTTGAGGTTGATCTTAGGATCGACTAACTCCCGGCTGACGACGCATTGCCGGGAAACCCTTACGCTTACGATGGTGGAGATTCTCACTCCACTATGCTGTTACTGCCGCCAGGATCTGCAATAGGAATCGGTCCACAGGACCTCACGGCCCTGCTTCGACCCAATCCCTACGCCTAACTACCATGTGTTATCATATGATAACAATCTGAAGTATCGGTGCTTTGCTTTAGCCCCGTCCATTTTTGGGGCATCCAAGCTCGGCAGGTAAGCTGTTACGCACTTTTTAAAGGATAGCTGCTTCTGAGCTTACCTCCCTGCTGTCTTGGCTTAAATACGCCCTTCAGTTTGACACTTAGCAAAAACTTGGGGACCTTAACTTCAGTCTGGGTTGTCCCCCTCTTGATTACGAGCCTTACGCCACGTAAATCCGTCTCTTTACTTCTACGACGCGCATCCCTTCGGAGTTTGAATGGGCAGCGAAAGATTTCTCTCCCGACATGCCCTATCGGTGCTCTACAGGACACGCTGTCTCCATAAAGGCTGTACTGCGATACACTTCGTTAGGAACTAGCGATCACCAGACTAGATTGGTTTTTGACCCCTATCCCCAAATCAGACAAACAAATTGCACGTTAGAACTGCTTCAGACCTCCATCAGGCTTTCGCCCAACTTCGTCTTGTTCAGGGATAGATCGTCTGGTTTCTAGCCTTGCCGCTATGACTCTACGCACTTTCACACGCTTCCCCTCGTTATTCACTGCGGGAACTTGGTTTCCCTTCGCCTCCATCTTTTTAGATTTAGGCTTGCCATAACAGTAAGCTCCCTGGCCCGTGTTTCTAGACGGAACACATGACATTGGAGCTATGAACGCCAGATCTTCAGTCCTATTGCTAGAACCTCCAATCTGACAAAAACTCCTTTCACGCCATGCACGTCTGTAACCAATAGATTTCAGGCACTTTTCACCCCCCTTCCGGGGTACTTTTCAGCTTTCCCTCACGGTACTACTCCGCTATCGGTCTTGAGAAATATTTAGCCTTAGATGCTACTTTCACCTATATTCATTGCCCACTACCAAGGACAACTACTCGCGTTATGATAAGATCCTCTCTTCTTTCGCTCACGGGGGTTTCACCTTCTTCGCCAGGCCTTTCCAGGCCACTTAAGCTCTAATTTGAGGATCGTAATATCATAACAACACCACATCTCTACCATGTTACCATGGCAGATTCAGTTTGGGCTATTTCCTTTTCGCTCGCCGCTACTTGGGAAATCTCTGTTGATTTCTTTTCCACGTGGTACTCAGATGCTTCACTTCCCACGGTTCGATCTCAACTACCATTGTAATTGAGTATGCTTAACGCATCGGATTCCTATTCGGACATCTTAGGATCATAGGTCGCCTGCACCTACCCTAAGCTTATCGCAGCTTGCCACGTCCTTCATCTCTTCTCAAGCCAAGCCATCCCTCTATTGGCGTCGGCACATCAGCATATTCAGTCATAATATTACACGACTATACACGACGATCATCGCTAGTCCCAGGTTACGGGTACCAGCTACGTCCTTCACCGAACAATTTCTTGTCCAGTTGCATCTTTTTTTTGAAGAAAGTGTGGACAACCCACACAACCCAATTCTATGTTTAAGGAGGTGATCCGACCGCAGGTTCCCCTACGGTCACCTTGTTACGACTTCTCCCTTGTTGCTAAACTCGTGTTCGATGACGTCAATTAGGCGTCACCTCGCACAAACCCAACTTCAATGAAGCGACGGGCGGTGTGTGCAAGGAGCAGGGACGTATTCACTGCGCGGTTATGACGCGCGGTTACTAGGGATTCCATATTCATGAGGGCGAGTTGCAGCCCTCAATCATAACTGAGATAGAGTTTAAGGATTGCCTCCCTCTTTCGAGTTCGGAACCCGTTGTCTCTATCATTGCAGCCCGCGTGTAGCCCCAGGGTTTCGGGGCATACTGACCTGCCGTGGCCCCCTCCTTCCTCCACTTCAGCAGTGGCGGTCCCCTTAGTTAGCCCAGCTACTCCTGAGAGTAACTGCAGCAACTAAGGGCAGGGATCTCGCTCGTTACCTGACTTAACAGGACACCTCACGGCACGAGCTGGCGACGGCCATGCACCTCCTCTCAGCTTGTCTGGTAAAGTCTTCAGCTTGACCTTCATTCTGCTGTCTCCCCGGGTAAGATTCCTGGCGTTGACTCCAATTGAACCGCAGGCTTCACCCCTTGTGGTGCTCCCCCGCCAATTCCTTTAAGTTTCAGACTTGCGTCCGTACTTCCCAGGCGGCAAACTTAACGGCTTCCCTGCGGCACTGCATTGGCCATAAGCCAATGCATCACCGAGTTTGCATCGTTTACAGCTGGGACTACCCGGGTATCTAATCCGGTTTGCTCCCCCAGCTTTCATCCCTCACCGTCGAACGTGTTCTGGCAGACCGCCTTCGCCACTGGTGGTCCTCAATGGATCAGAGGATTTTACCCCTACCCACTGAATACCGTCTGCCTCTCCCACTCCCTAGCTCTGTAGTATCTCCAGCGGCCCATCTGTTGAGCAGGTGGATTTAACCGAAGACTTGCAGAGCCGGCTACGGATGCTTTAGGCCCAATAAACGTCCTGACCACTCGAGGTGCTGGTATTACCGCGGCGGCTGACACCAGACTTGCCCACCCCTTATTCACCTGTGCTTTTAGGACAAGTAAAAGACTCCTTTATCAGGAATCACTCGGACTGACCCAGTCGTGCTTTCGCACATTGCTAAGGTTTCTCGCCTGCTGCGCCCCATAGGGCCTGGGTCCGTGTCTCAGTACCCATCTCCGGGCTTCTCCTCTCAGAGCCCGTACCTGTAATCGCCTTGGTGGGCCATTACCTCACCAACAAGCTGATAGGCCGCAGTCCCATCCCATGGCAGTAAACTGTTTGGACCATAAGCCATTCCAGGCACTATGATCTATCGTGGTTTATTCTCAGTTTCCCGAGGTTATCCACGTCCACGAGTTAGGTTGACTACGTGTTACTGAGCCGTCCGCCTTGTATTGCTACAATGACTCGCATGGCTTAGTACCAATCCGATAGCAGTCAGGTCCGGCAGGATCAACCGGATTCGTTTTGTTCGTACATATTTCAGTACGCGTCGAAGTAAGACGTAATATTTATTGGAAATTGGTGGATTGCACACACTTTCTTCAAACTTCGGATAAGATCTTTTGATCAAACCCACATGTTGTATGCGTAACTGGAGGCCTGTGAATCACAAACTGGTACATTACCAAACATCATCACAAGCGCCGCCTTGCTGTTACGTATGCAAAAAGGGGATCAATGAGAAATAATATAAACCATGCCTAAAACCTGTTTTTTTATAATTTTTTTCCGATCACTAATATTAAACGGACTGGTAATTGTATTCAGTTGTCTTTTACTTTAGAGGCATACAAGAAGAATACCAAAAAATCCGCCAAGATATTTGAGAGATCAAAGAAACTCCACATCAACGGTGTTAGTCATAACATAAGATTTTTTGAGCCATATCCATTTGTTACAAAGTCTGCAAAAGGCAAGTACCTGATAGATGTAGACGATAACAAGTACACAGATTACTGGATGGGTCACTGGAGTCTCATTTTGGGCCATGCTGCGCCAAAGGTTGCAGACAAGGTCAAAAAACAAATCCAAGATTGTTGGATGCATGGAACCGTAAATGAAAACACAATAGAATTTTCCGAAGTAATACAGGGTGCAGTTCCAGTTGCAGAAAAGATTCGTTATGTTTCTACTGGAACCGAAGCTACAATGTATGCAACAAGGATTGCAAGAGCTAAAACTGGAAAAAAAATAATTGCAAAAATTGAGGGGGGCTGGCATGGATATACAACTGATTTACTAAAATCAGTCAACTATCCATTTGATCAGTCAGAGAGTGCAGGACTAACAGATGAAAATCACATCATTTCAATTCCATATAACAATTTAGAAAAATCAATCTCAATTTTAGAATCTGTTAAAAATGATCTTGCTGGGGTAATAATAGAACCGTTACTCGGTGGCGCAGGTTGTATTCCTGCAACAAAAGAATATTTGACAGGAATTCAAGAATTCATCCATAATAACAATTCACTTTTCATTTTAGATGAAATTGTCACGGGGTTTAGATTCAGATTTGGTTGTCTTTACAAAACAATGAACCTTGATCCCGATATTGTCACACTAGGAAAAATTGTTGGTGGTGGATTTCCAATTGGAGTGATTTGTGGAAAAGATGAAATCATGAAAATTACTGATACCAACTCAAATAAAAGAAGAGATAGATCATATATCGGTGGTGGAACGTTTTCTGCAAATCCAATGACAATGACTTCAGGAAGGGCGATGTTAAAATTTTTAAAGAAAAACTCTGGCCCGGTCTATAAAAAGATTGGAAGATTAGGAGAAGAGACAAGAAAGGGACTGTCAAATATATTCCAAGACAAGGTGACAGTCACAGGGATGGGCTCACTTTTTATGCCACACTTTTTGGCGAATGGAGTAACGCAGGTTACAAATGCAGAAGAGGCGGCAAAGTGCAATACAGAGATTCTAAAAAAATATCACTTTGAATTGATTGCAAAAGAGGAAATATTCTTCCTTCCAGGAAAGCTTGGGGCAATATCCTATGTACATTCAGAGTCAGACATAAAGAAAATGCTTGAAGCTTCAAAGAGATTCGCAGTTTCGTTAAAATAATTAGCCAAACTCATTAACTAATCAAATAAAGAGATTCTAGTCATGCTCAAGATAGCAATCGTTGCAGCAATTGTAATTTTACTTGCTCCAATGGCAGAATCCTCCTTTGCTGAAGATTACAAGACCATTTCAGGTGTTGGAAAAGATGCAGGGGATGGAATGACAACATATGATGTACAATACTCTTCTGTAAAGAACATTGTAAGCTCATCAGTTAGCACAAAAGACAAGTCCATAAATTTCGTACTTGTTGGAAAGACTGACACGAATAGTACTCTAATTCTAAAACTACCAACTGGACTGATTAGCGGTCCATTCATAGGAGTTTTAGAGGACGGTCAGATAATCACAAGCTATACCACAACAGATGAGGCAGGGGATACAAGGGTATCAATACCAATTACTCCCCTTACTGAGAACATATCCATTGTTGGAACAACCGTAGTGCCAGAATTTGGACCAATAGCTGCCATAGTTTTAGCAGTCGCCATTGTAGCAATAGTGACAGTTACAAGATTCAGACCAATTCATCTGTAAAAAATACAGCCAATTGGAAAAATCTTTCTTATTTTATTAAATTAAGCAGAGTAGCTTTGATCAGGATCAAAGCGTTTCCCGCGACTACGTGATTCTACATCGTGGGCCATAGAATCAAGATCAGATGTATCACCAAACTTGCGATAAGTCATCTTTTCAAGTGTCTTAAGTATACTCTTTGCAGAACGATATTGTGGAAGCTTGGGTTCGTTTAATTCAGCATACAATCCAATTCCCTGTATTCCATTCATCTTTGCAAATCCAAGTATCAATCCATTAAATCCCGTAATGATAGAGGCCTCCGGAGTTGTCAGGATTCCAAGTTTTCGCACCTGCTCTGTCAGCTCTTTAGATGTTGTAGTGAAAAATGTCTTGGGTTCTCCGTCAATTGGTTTTTGGGTATGAAAACCACCAAGTGTATAGATGAATCTAGTAGAATATTTTTTTGCGACATTTATCACATCTTGACATAATACGTTGAGTTCCTCTGTCGAAGATGGTTGACCAGAGCCTCCTCCAAATACAATGATATCTTTTGCATATCTATAATCCCACTTTTCTTCTGGGATGTCAATGTATCCTCCATTGTCAATCACATATGCAGGGTACGATGGTTGTACTTCACGAAAGATTGACGTATTTAGATTTGAATTGATAAAATCAATTACAATGCTCCCAACATCTCCCATGTCCTGCATGGCTGCAATTAAGAGTGGCTTTGAAACATCAGGCTCGCTCTTTTGGATAAAATCCACACTTGATTATATGACCTTTTATGATTAATACCTTAGCTCTCAATTCTATCTAGATCCCATAGTTTTTCCCAAAATAGCAAACAGGTTAGGCTGCGAGCGATTATTTACTAGGTATCCCAGGAGATCTTGATGGAAGATAGAGAGCCAGACCCATTTAGTAAATATTCGGAGAACAAGATTCTTCTCAATTCAATTTTCATGAAGGAGAAAATATCAAAGTATTCCAAACAAGTAATTGACAAATATTTCAAATCATTACTAAGGGCACATAAGAGAGTAGAATTAACTAGAGATTTGCTTGAACTTGGCATGATCCAAGACATAGTAGCAGATTATCTGATGGATATGCAGTGGCATGTAAAATACGATGCATCCTACTCTGATTTTGATCCTCAGTATAGATTTGATCTTGTGGCAAGAAAAGAAAAAAGAGCAATTGTGATTCTCGTCCAACCTGAAATTACCAGACAATCAATACTAGAAATTCAGAAAGATGTCTTTAGTGTCAAAAAAGAGATACCAAGTACGAGAGTGCTCTTGGCTACAGATATTTTGGAATTGCCTTCCATTTTACAAAAGAGTGTACTTTCAGATTTTATCATAGACATGGCAAGAAAATTCAAACTTGGAATACTCCTTGTAGATAAAAATCTAGACTATCAAGAGACCTGGCTAGTTCCATCAGAATTTCTTTATGCCTAGTTCAAATCTTCAAGACAAATATAGGATTTCAGAGAATTTATCCGAAAATAGTTGGGTTATTATGGGATAACAGCTTGATAGGTGTGTTATTTATGGTAGTACAAGGCTCTGAGATGGATGCACGATGTGCCAGATGTGGAAAGGCCAAGATGCTAACAGACGGTACTACAGGTGAACGATTTTGTGGAGGGTGCGGATTTGTAGTAAATGAGATTGTAAATGACTTGGGTCCTGAGAGACAGTCATTTTCAAAAGAACAATTCGAAGACAGAGCAAGAACTGGTGTTCCAACGTCCCTTGCAATGCATGATATGGGACTTGCAACAGTAATCGGACAAGCAAACAAGGACTCGACTGGGAAACCATTATCAGCATCAATGAAAAATACAATCACACGTCTTAGAACATGGGATAGTAGAAGCCAGGTACATGAGGCAACTGAAAGAAATTGCAGACAAGCATTTAGTGAGCTCAGCAGACTAAAGGACAAACTTGCACTATCAGATGCAGTAGTTGAAAAGACTGCATATATTTACAGAAAGGCATTAGAAAAGGGATTAGCAAAGGGTAGATCAATTCCAGGATTAATTGCAGCTGCATTATATCTATCATGTAGAGAGACTGGCACACCTAGAACATTAAACGAGGTTGCAAGAAGAATCAATGTAAAAAAGAAAGATGTCTCAAGATGTTACAGATTATTATTACAAGAGCTTGACATGACAATGCCAGTACTAGATCCAATAAAATGCATGTCAAGAATTGCAAGTGAATCAGGTCTTAGTGAGAAAGTAAAACGAGAGGCGCTCAAGATCTTGGAGCAGGCAAATGAAAAAGAGATCTCAGCAGGAAAGGACCCAATGGGTCTTGCAGCTGCAGCGCTGTATCTGTCCTGTGCAATACACGGAGACAGTACAACTCAAAAAGTAATTGCAATAGCAGCAGGTGTAACTGAAGTAACTATACGAAACAGGTACAAAGGATTACGAGAACTATTAGACATACAAGTTCCTGACAAAAAGACAAGGTCAGAATTGGCTTGAAAATTCATTCTAAAGATTTTACCACCAGTCCATAAAATTAGCAAGATGGGCTATACTGAAGATGTAATCCTAAAGGTTTGGCAAAAGGGTCAGATTGATGAGTACAACATTCCAAATAATTTCAGAAAAGACAATTGTGGTGCATGGATTGAGAGAACAGAATATGAAAACGCCAACTCCCCATACGGATGGCACATCGATAAAATAAATCGAGACTTGAATTCAGATGATATAACAAATCTGTACCCAGTACACTCCAAGAATAATTTACGAAATCAGGACGGTACCATATCCTGTAAGGTAACTTCATTGGGTACAACAAACGTTGAGAAGTTATAATTCTTAAAAAATTATCTAAAGTGAGATACAGTTACCTTTTGTCCAACTTTAAGATCCTTTTGAATCTTGACTTTCTTTACTGCGTCCTCAAAGTCTTTCATCTTTACTTTAGCCATTTCAACTTGCTTTTCTGCCTCTTTTGGATCAGGGTATTTTTCAACAAAGTTATGTAGTACAATAGATGCAGCGGTGTTTGCAATTGCAGCAACATCCGCTCCGCTCATACCATCTGTCATCTCTGCAATCTTTGCCAAATCAACATAGTCCGGGTTTAGTCCAGTTGGGGTTCCCATCTCTTTTTCAATTGGAATATCACGTGAGCTAATCTCTAATATCTTGAGTCTTCCTTCCTTGTCTGGAATTGGAACTACAATGATTTTGTCAAATCTACCTGGTCTGATTAGTGCCGGGTCAATCATATCGGCTCTGTTTGTTGCAGCTATTACCACTACACCATTCAGAGAAGTAATTCCATCCATCTCTGTTAGTAACTGGCTGACAACTTTTTCCGTAGTTGCACTTTCACCCATTCCTCGAATTGGTGCAATAGAATCAACTTCATCGAAGAATATGATACATGGGGAGGACTGTCTTGCTCTTCGGAATATTTCTCTAATTCCACGCTCTGACTCACCTATCCACTTTGATAACAATTCAGGACCTTTTACTGAGATGAAGTTTGCCTCACTCTCTGTTGCAACTGCTTTTGCTAATAGGGTCTTGCCAGTTCCACTTGGTCCATGTAGCAATATACCACGCGGCATTCTATATCCAAGCTGGGAGTAAAGATTAGGATATTTCATTGGCCATTCAACTGCCTCTTGGAGTTCTCGTTTTACATTTTCCAGTCCACCAATTTGGCTCCACTGTACATCAGGGGTTTCAATATAGACCTCACGCATTCCTGCAGGAGTTACATCTCTGAAAGCAAGTTGATAGTCTTCAGCATTTACAATTAGTTTATCCAAAGTTTCTGGAGGAATCTTGTCATCGGATAAATTAATTTCTGGCAACAATCTTCGCAGGCATTTCATTGCAGCTTCTTTACATAGATATTCTAAATCGGCTCCTACATATCCATGGCTTGAGCCTGAAATTTTTTCCAAGTTTACATCTTCATTTAGCGGCATGTTTCTTGTGTGAATCAATAAAATCTCGAGTCTTCCCTTTTTGTCCGGTACTTTGATCTCAATTTCTCTATCAAATCTTCCAGGCCTTCTAAGAGCTGGGTCTAGTGCATTTGGTCTATTTGTTGCAGCAATGACAATTACTTTACCTCTTCCTTCAAGACCGTCCATTAGTGATAACATCTGTGATACTACTCTTCTCTCTACTTCTCCTGTTACCTCTTCTCGTTTTGGTGCAATAGAATCAATTTCATCTATGAAAATAATTGAAGGTGCTTTTTCTTTTGCCTCCTTGAATATCTCACGTAGTCTTGCCTCACTTTCTCCATAAAACTTGCTCATTATCTCAGGACCGGATATACTGATAAAGTGCGCATTAGTCTCATTTGCAACTGCTTTTGCTAATAGGGTTTTGCCAGTTCCTGGTACCCCATATAGTAAGACGCCCTTGGGAGCTTCAACTCCTAGTTTTTCAAATATCTCTGGGTGTCTCATTGGAAGTTCAATCATCTCTCTTACTTTTCTTATTTCATCAGACATTCCTCCAATGTCTTCGTATGACACCTGTGGTACTCCACGCAGACTCTCTCCTTTTTCAGCAATATGAAATTCTGTCTTTGGAGTTACAAGTACTGCATCAGTAGCTGGAGTTATTCCAATTACTTGAAATGTCAGTCTGCCACCAAAGTATGGCACCATTATATTATCACCTTTTACAAGCGGGATATTTTCTAGAGAATCAGTAAGATATCTTTCATCAATCGGGGGTATAGAATCAAGTGGTGCAACTATGACTTTTTCCGCAGGAACAGTCTTTATCTTTCGTACAGTTACAGTATCTCCAATTCCAACACCTGTGTTGTTTCTGCCAAGGCCATCGACTCTGATAATTCCCTTTCCTTCATCAGATGGATATAGTGGAAGGCATCTTGCAACAGATCTTCGCTTTCCAGTAATTTCTAAAATGTCACCAGTTGATGCACCAAGGGTGTCCATTGACTCGTAATCAATACGTGTTACACCTCGGCCTACATCACGAGTATATGCTTCCAATATTTTTAACTGAGCAGAATTTTGGGCTATATGTATACTTGGGAGGTATGTCTTGTTATACCTTTGGAATCTTTGGTACATGGAGGGTAATTCTTTCCCGATCTGGTAGAGAACAAAAATTCAGGGCCGAAATTCGTAATTACAGTACAAAACAATTGAGAACTTTTATACCATAAACGTAATTCCAAGATTGAATTGGACGCATATCTTGAAGAGGAGTTGTATGACCTCATAATATATGGTATTCAAAACTCTGATGCCTCAGATTATTCCGCCAAGGAAAACAGAATCAAAGAGATAGGCCAGGAGTTATTTGCAGATGGTGGTGTCGACGCACTTGAGAACATGTACTTTTCAATCGAACATAGGATAAGAGAAGAGATTTCAAAAGATGCCAAGCCTTATCGCTCCCTTTGGAACGGTATCTCTAACGAGTGGAATTATTAGGCAACTGCAGCCAGCGGTTCTTCTTTTACTGGTTCTTGCATCTCTTTTCTTGCTCTGGCTAGTGCCATTCTGAGATGTTCAATTTCTATTTCGTCAATCATTTCACACATGTTTATTTTATAAAATAATTATGATACTTAAGAGCTGTGCATCTTTTATGCAAAGGATCTCTGGAATTCAGGATTATTTATCGGCTTTAGATTTGCACAATAATCAATCCATTGGTGTATAAATGAGATCTCCTTGTCACCGTGCAAATAGCATCCAATTACATTTTTGTCATCTACTTTTAGTGGAAAGTCTACTACAAATTTTTCCTGCTCGTCTACTTTTCTAAAGTATGTTGGTCGAAGACCCATTGAGTATAATTCAATTACATATTCAAATGGATTGGTTCCGCCAAGTTTTTCCTTGACTGATTCAAATGCTGCATATCTTGATGCATATTTTGCAGCATCTCTTGCCACATCCCTTACAGTCTCACCGGTGAGAAACTCACTACCATACCACCCATAATTGTTGCGGGCAGACTGACTTGCTTCCTTCCACGCATAATTCCATGCAGAGTCCCAAGTGTTAGTGCAGTTTGATTTCATTGCCTCAACTCTTGCCAGATCCCAAAGTGAATCTGAAGCATGCTGAACGGTATCGTTTTCCTTCTTCCAAGTCATCAAGGCATTGGTATACTTTTCAACAATCTCTTCTACTTTTGGCAAGATAGAATTTGCTTCTGCAATAGATCTTGCAGGAGTAAAATACTTGATTGACTGTAACTTAGAAATTTGTGAATCAGTCGAATTGGTTTGTGACATTCCCAGTATTCAAAAATTTCGTGGTTTTATATTAATCTGTTTTTTTGTGTTCATAAAATTTCTCAGGCGGTTCTTGTCTGTCCTTTTTACGTCCTGGCAGATACAGCTTGGCCACGGCACCCATCATAAATCCCCCAACAACAACTATGGCAATCCCACTAACAATTAGCACCAAGACCCGTCCAATTGATTTGAGTATTGCCATCTCTTTATAGTTAGATCTACCAGTAAATATGGATTGGTCATAGCTTGTGGTCTTCTGCCCTTTTTTCAATAGAGATTTCTTCTCGGATTGCCACAAGTGCCAATGCCCCCACTACTATCTCCACTATGAAGATCTCAACGAACGTCCAATAGATCTTCTCTCCGAGTTTTACGCATTCACCATTGTTGCAAAATAGTATACGGTTGTCTTTTATCACAATGTCATCAGGATTTAGCAGTGGTGAGACCTCGATTACAAATATCAAAGCAGATGAAACTAGAAATATTATAACACTCCAGTGTATAATCTCAAGAATTTTATGTTTCATGGAATAATATTCCAGGCTCTCACAAATAAGAGCCTTTCAAGAAATGAGCTGATTTTTATCAGCATATCTTAGACAACTAAGGC
>Ga0209824_10000879_pt1 | contig 18113 bp, 15 predicted proteins | sample VDWuncwatermetaG_FD_184124 | JGI IMG/M metagenome (GOLD analysis project Ga0209824, IMG submission 184124) | Wastewater microbial communities from Netherlands to study Microbial Dark Matter (Phase II) - VDW unchlorinated drinking water (SPAdes)... ... | reverse complement strand
GGCTGTCCTTTCATGCTCTTTCCCCTTTATAATTGCGCCTCTCCCATTAACGCGCAGCCATTCCTTCTGGATGACATAAGCATCAATTATTTGTTGCTTAAAATTTAGGCAATTAATAGAGGTGCCCTTAAAAGCCGTTAACTCCACAGCAGTTAAGTTTTTGAAATTTTTTCTGATGATCGCGCCCGCATCCTTGCATTTTTTTCGCAATAGAAATTTCTGCAAGACTTGCGCGTTAACCGACGAACTGATGAGTGAAAAGCTTCCGGCGATACCAAGATTTTTAATAAAGTCACGCCGCGAAAAGATTGAATGTTTCATTTTTACCCTCATGATTGATGGATGCCAATGTCAAATGATCTCCCTATCACCGCACCCGTTAAGTAATAGCCGCCGAGATGCATATTCGACGCATTGATTTCTAACTTGGCAAAACAACTACCTTAACAATGCGCCGCGCATGGTTAAGCCAAACGCGGCACTGGAAAAGCGGCGGTACTCCTTTCCCAACCTCAATTTTTTATCTCAATCAGGCATCACAGGAATCTGCGTCACCTGGCTGAGCCTGCTTTGGTCACGAGGAATAAGGGTCACTACCTGAGGGCAGCGCAAACAGGCTGGCTTGCCGTTTTCGGCGTACCAGCGGCAGGTTGGGCGGATCTGGCACGACGGCAGCTCGTCAACCACGGGGTCTAACCCGCTGACAATGCGCCTCCCCAAGCCACAACTCTCGCCATCGAATTGGGCGCAACGGCTCTCCTCGCATTTGGCGGAAAAACGAAAAACGTGCGTCGCTTCAAGCTTGCCAAGCCCCTGTAGGACAGCCGGTTCTACCGTTGCGTCCGTTTTCAGGTAAGCAATTTGGGGTACTGTCGCCGTACCCGAGACCACCCCAAACACCCGCGCATTCTCCATCTCCGGCTGGGCGCTGGGACACGAAAACAGCTCGCTATTGTTTTTCGCCATCTGTTAGCCTGTCCGCAATCAAAAGCCCAACAAACTTCAAAGACCGCATCGCATTTACAACAACTTCTTTGCGACCGGAACACGCGAGCGTTCGAAGAAACCGGCGATGATTTGTTTTTTGATGATTAGGGTTGCGGGTTCAACCGCCACACCGCCCAGCGAGATTTGCTTGGCGACATCTTCAGAAAAGCTCTGCGCCAATTTAATGTCGCGGACGACGCGCCCCACTAAGTCCCATTTCGTAATGATGTTTTTGGAATCGACGGTCATATCCAGCCGCTTAGCGGCTATGCCGACGGCTTTGTCCACCATTTTTGAGAGCTCGATTGCTGAGACGCTTTGTGCTTTTATCTTGACGGTAGTCATGTCCTTTTTCTCCTTAATGCATTAATGTCAATTGAAAACTAAGACGCGAATACTTCCGCCCCCATCTCCGTTTGTGCCTACAGCACAAGCACAAGACTACGCGCTTCACTCGACTTATTGCTGACCAATGCTGACTATCCCTGACCAATGCTCCGCTGCCACTTCCTGCACCTTGACACCGAACAAGTATCCACGACCTTTCACCCCCCGAACCGGGAAGCCTTCGGGTGCGTGTACGGATAATTTGCGGCGCAGACGGCTAATGAGCGCTTCGAGGCGGCGTTCGTCATAGCACAAAAATTCATGCCCCATGGCCTCGATCAGCGTTTTGCGGCTGAGCAGATGGCCTTTTGCACAGGCAAAAACATGGAGCACACAGCATTCGTTGCACGATAGCGGGATCACTGCGCCATCGGGTGCGACCAATTGCTGTAAAGCCATATTGAGTTGCCAATGCGACGGCTCTGCACTCTTGATCTTTGCGGATTTTGTCCTGCTGTCGGGGGCGCGGACCGGCTGCTTGCTTTTTGACGGTTGGTGGAGCAGCAACACCGCCGCCCCGCCCTGTGCCAACCATGCGTTCAGGCTTGCGAGGTCGGGTAGCGGCGAGGCACTATTTCCAACAAGTTTCAGTTGGGCAGCAATGTCACCCAGCAGACGGGCATCAACAATACCAACGCGGTTCATCGTGAGACACCCCGCGTAAATTTGTTCAGATGAACGTCCAAAGGCCTCAGACAAAAAAATCTCTGCGCCATCATGCTGCCCCCCTTTATCCCAAATCTCCCATCAGAGAAATTTACCTGCCGACCAAATGCACCCATGTTTTTGTGGGCTTATCCCCCACTGACATTGCCCTCTGGTTGCCTTGAAATTGAATCACCGGGCAGGTTATGCTCAGATTACTGCCATCACTTGGACTTCTTCGGCGGCGGCACCAGCGGCACATTGGTTGTAGAAAACAAATGGCTGACCGCAGTACTCGATGATCCAAAGTGGCAACCAAAACAGCCGTTCTTATTGGTCTGGTGATAGGTTTCCATGGTGCTGTTGGCTAACAGCTTGGAACCGATTTGCTTCGCCGTGTCGCTAGCGCTGCTGGGTATCGAACCATTTTGTGTCCACACCGCGCCGACTTGGAAATAGTGGCTGCGAACATCGCTCAATTTGCTGAGCATTCCACGGACATCGTTGTTGAGTGAAATCAGTTGGCTGTTGTTGTTTGCCGCAGCGGGGGTCGGCAGATTTCCCCAGGGCATGGCACGATAAACATTGTTGGGCTGTATGGTGTTGCCCGTGGTCGCGGTGATCGCCCCAGTGGTGCCGTTGACGGTCATCTGCGATACCAGCGCGCCAGTTTGCGAGCCGCCGTTGGTCATAAAATTCCAAGTTCCGCTGGAGTTATAGGGCACTTGAAACGGAGGAATAAACGGATTGGGGATGCTGACGTAAAACGTGTTGTCGGGCGCGTTTCGAGCGTGTTCAAAAGTCGCCCACACCAATTCCGGGTGACCCTGCACCGGGCCGACCACATGCATCCCGACCAATGCCAAAGTCTTGTTCACGGTTGACTGAGATGTGTTGATCGTCCATGACGTTGCGCTGACTTTTGTATAGTTCGGCACACTGGCTTGGATGGTCACGTAATCGCTCAGAGGAGATACGGTCGTGGCATCAACCCAAGCGGTTTTCAATTCCATCGTCAGCGCGTTGGCATCGCCCAGCGCGGCTCCATTTGCTTGGGCGTAGTTCACGATAGGGGTCAACTCGGCCTGTGACGACGGAAACGGCGTAGTGGCTGGCAAAACACCATTGGTGACCGCAGTGTTAAACCATGCATACACATCGTTGGCATGCATCGCAAAATAGACCAGTGAACCGTTCAATGACAGCAAAGTATCGCCACCGCCTGCCTGCCCACCCGGCTGTATGGATTGTGGCTTGGCCCCGCGTAGCGCAAAGCGGTTGTTTTGTGTGCCGCCGCTGGCGTTTGAAATATAGGTCGCGATGCCTGTAGTAGGATTAACATTGACATCATAAAACACCGCCGAATCGAGCAATATGCCGCTGCCCAGCGGCGAAGTCGTCCACAAAAACATCTGGTGTGACCATTTGTAAAAATCGCAAACCGTGTTATTCGTCGGAAAGCCGACGCTGTTGGCGAATGTGACAATGCCATTTTTGGCGGGCTGGCCGGATGCGAACCACTTGTTAAAATCTGACTGCGAAAGATTGCATGTTGCCACCGGGTCGTAGGCTTGCGCGTTGAACGCGCTGCCAAGACTTAAGGCAAACGCGGCGGTCATTATTTGTTTTTTGAACATTTTATTACCCCCCTTTAAAAGTTAGATTGAATTGAACTTGAAAATTACAAACGCACTACTACTTTCCTACTGCGCTGGTTTTGTTTGAACTTCTACCAGCTCGATATGAAATTCCAACTTGCCGTTTTTGAGATTGCCCTGACGGGAATCAAAACCGACTTCAAAACAAATCGCATCGTTGTTGCCAAGCAGATGCGCCTGTTCATTTAGCGTCAACAAAAACTGCTTTTGTTTATGCGGATCTTTCGCCGAAAACGCGCGCAGCGGATGCACCGCAAATCGCCCCACCTCATGCCGCTCGGTTTTGTTGGCTGACAGCAACGACACCACCAAAGCCGAATTGCCAGATACGACAGGCTGAAAGCCACGCACCACGACCACCACGCGCGTCGTGCCCTGCTGGAGGGCGCGACGCGTGTCCGCATCGCTACGTACGCACGTTTGTGCAGGCTGGTTGGCGGTTGCTACCACCGCGCCAGCAGCATTACTTGGCTGCGCGGCGAACGTATGCAACACGGGCATCCCTAGCCCAACTAACAGTACTACAATGCGCCAGCTTTTTCGTGTCATGCTATTTTCTCGTTGCATTAGAAACCGTATGGTATTCCCCTTAATTCGCAAGGCTCAAAGCGACATCATTCATTTTGACGGCGGAATCAGCGGGCAGTTTTGCGGCTGTTGCGTGATGACGATAATCAGTTGCGCCACCGCGATCACCAGGGAGACGAGGGTCTCGGCGATGGCCACCGCCGCGCCAAAAAATTTCACCAGGATTTTCACCAGCAGCTTGCCCAGCGCCCACCAACCCATGGTGGTCAAGACGATTTTGATCAGCGGCCACAGCACCCCGTAGCTGTAAAGCGCGCCGATGATGGTGAACAGGCCGCCTGCGGAGATACTCGCGGGGATGTTGCCGATGGCGCGCATCAGCGCCGCGTTTCCCAAGATGCGGGTTTGAATAAACTGCAAGGCCTTGTTGGTGAGCGAGGCCGTCACGCCGAACACGGACAGCATCCCCATCAATATCGTCCAGATGATGCGTATGCGCCACATGGTGCAGTCGTCGAGCACGTCCAACGATGCGCGAAACACCACGGTCGAGCGTACCGGGGTGTGATGGATGAGCACGTGCTCGCCGTCGATTTTGTGATAGGTGATGAGGAAGCGCAGCTCCAGCGGGCGTTCGCGTACCAATTTTCGCACCCGCTGCCACTCGTCTTCGAGACGCGATTGGAGTTGCGGCACCATGGCCGCGGGCAGCAACAGGGGCAGGTGGGCTTGAAGGTCGCGCCGCATCGCCGCCTCCAGCAACTTGTCCAGATCGGGGATGTCCGCAAAAGTAATGCCCGCACGGATTTTCGCCATTTCGTCTGCGGGCAGTTGCGCGTAGGGAGCGTCGTGCGGCGCGGCGGCGCGCTTCTCGCTGGTGTGTATTGCCGCTGCCGTGGGGGAAGGGATCGCGTTCGCGCTTTGGCTGGCGATGACAGCACGAGTTGACAAGCCGACGGGCGCACCGTTGTTTTCGTTACTGGTGAGTTGGTTGCTGAAATCATAATGCGCGGTTAACCCGTCTTCCATCACGGGGTAATCGTTTTGCCATTGCTGGATTTGCGCTTGCGCGAGCGCGATGTTCCAAATATCCACCGTCTGGATATAGCCTTGCAACGCCCAGCCGGCGGAAGGTTGCGAGGCGATGATGGCACCGCCGATCAGTATGCTCGGTGTCGGCAGTGCGGGTATGGCTGGGAACGATGAACCGATAACGTCGAGCCCGGCGTTGATATAAATCGCGAGGGTCACGGTCGCCGGGTCGTAGGTGGTGGCGATGTTGACCCACTGGCCGAAAGGGATGGTGTTGACCGATCGCAAGATGTTGCTGGAATTGCCGATATTGCCGCGCAGCGAGGCCGCGCGATACGCGCTAGCGGCACTGTCATATTCCAGGTAAAGCGCGATGCCGCTGGCCGCATCCAGCGCCTGGTTAACAAAAATCGCCTGCCCGTCGGGCACCAACCCTTGCTCGGTCAAGCTTGCGGTGGGCCGCTCTATCCACACCCACGATTGGATGGTGTAAGCATCGTTGCCCGCGCCGCCGGGGTTGACGCTGCCGTCGTTGATCGGCTGGCAATAAGCATTAGTCAACAAGCTCACAGCAGGCGCGACCGACTTCGTGACCGCGTTGCCGTTGAGCGTCAGCGGCAGGTTGTTGCCCGAAGTGTCTCTGGGCGGGTTTAAGGTGAAATCGAAATTGGCGACATATTGCTGCGTGGGGTCGGGCTGGAACATCGCTTCCAGAATCGCGCCCGCCGACAGCGCGGTGTCGAATATCCGTACGCTGTTGAGGCTGCCCTGAAAATTGTTGGCCATGAAAAACGCGTTGGAATTATCCGCGCCGCTCCCGGACACGCCCGCCTGCGTGTCCAGATTGCCGTCGATGTAAAGTTGCAGCATGCTCCCCGTAAAAACACAGCACACGTAGTGCCATTCGTCCTGGGTGATGGGGTTGGTGCTGCCGTTGGAAATCAATGTCGGGAAGCCGTTGATAGCGACATACAAGGATTTTCCTTGCACCCCGAAAGCGAACACATCGCCCTTGGTTAAAATTTGCGCGGCATCTTGCACCGACTGCACTTTCACCCACGCGCTCACCGTGAACGGCACGCTGCCGTTGAGTTTGATGCTTAATTCAATCGCGGTGCTGGCGTTGCCGGTGACAAAAAAACTGGTTTCAAAATTTGAGCGGAACGGGTACATGGTGTGGTCTCCAGATAAAATGCGCGTCAAACGATATAGGTTGTCGAAGTGTTGCCGACTTCGACCAGTACACCGGCTTGCGCCGCGTTGGAAAGCGTACGCACCAGTGCTTTTGCGCCGATCACCGACGGGTGTTGTTCGTCGCTGCCAAAGTGGTGCGCGAACTGCGCCGCCGGTGCGGGCTGCGCCATGCCCACGTAAGCGGTGGTAAGGATGGCGGCACCGCTCGGCCAGGCGGATGTGCCTCGCGGTAAATTGGCGACCGTTTCGATCAGCCCGTTAAATCCCGCCGGGCACGTCACCCCTTGGGAATAAATCGTTTGGTTGGGCGAGGTGGTGGCTAGTGTGGTGTTGATGCCCAGCGCGGAACACAACAACTGCACACTGGTGCCCACCGGCACGTTGACGCACTGCGCCGACACCAGCAGCGGCGCGGGTGCGTTGCCGGGGTTGGAAAAGCTGTCGAGGCGGTCCCATTCGGGCTGGTCGGGGTTGGTGACCAGCGTCAAATTTCGCCAGCAAATGTTTTGGTTGGTGCGCACCCACATCACGAAATCATTGTACGAATTGAACGAAGGAGCTTGGGCGGGCGGCCAGGTGTAGGGCGGCACGGTGTTCACCGCCGCCACCAGACAAAAATGATCGTTCGCCGATATGGGCGGCGGGGTCCAGTTAAACGGGTTCGCGCCCACGGTCACTTGGTTGGCGGCGACGGCGGGCAGAGCCACATATTGCTGGTACTGGTTATTGATCAGCGCGGTGAGCGGCTGGTTGAACCAGAGATTGGGGGTCAGCAGTAGCGAGGCCTGGCTCCAATACAGATACATGTTTCCGCCCTGCGACACCGCCCCTAGGTTTTTTCCTCGAACATAAAAATTGTTGTTCTGCCCGCTGATCATCGGCAGATTCGGATCGCTGGCGTAGCTTGTCGCACTGCCAAACTGCACGGCGGGGTTGCTGTAAGTGTTCTGCTGCACGCAGATCACATCGGGCGACAGATAAGGGTAGCCGGGCGAGGGTACCGTGCCCGTATCTGACTGAGAGTCTCTTATCAAAATACCGTTGTAAGCGGGCATCGCTTTTTCTCCTTTATTGACGTTCACCTAATTCGCGACAGCGAATTCACTGTGCAACGCGAAGCAAACATCCCGATTGATGGGTCTTGCACCACATATTTACCCATCCGTTTGCGACGCGGCCATCGACCTAGTGTAGTGCGGCGTAATTGATGAAACTTAATTTGAATACAGGCAAATCCTTTGTGGGAGCGGCTTTAGCCGCGATAACGGAGGTGATAACTGCAAATCCATCGCGGCTAAAGCCGCTTCCACAAAGAAAGATAAGTGCCAAATAGAATGCCGCACTACAATAGCGCATCTCTCGCAATCCGCATTCCCGCGCAGGCGAGAATGCGGATTGACGGCATCAAAGCACCGCGATTTCCACCGAAGCCGGCACCACCTGGCCGACGGATTTCGCATCCACACCCGGCGCGGCAACCGGCAACAGTTGCACGGTGATGTTGTCGCCGGTGAGTTTTTTGCCTGCGGCCAATTTGATCAACGTTTCGGTCAGATCGACCACGGCTGACGGCAGGCTTTTGTGCTGTTCGTGCCCTTTGCCGGCTTTGTGGCGCAGGAAACTGAGCGTGGTGACGTAGTGCGGGTCGCTGTCGGGCACGTCTTGCGAGAGCGCTTCGCGGTTGATGAAGACGCGGATGGCGCGGATGTTGTCGCCGATCGCAATATCGGAAATGAGGGCGACGATTTCTTTGGTCGGCTTCTGCGCGGGAGATTCCAGGGTCATCGCCTTGAGCGTTGCGGGCTCCAGCGCGAACGGTACGCCCAGGTGCGCCTCCACTTTGGCGGCGGTGGTATTGGTTTTCAGGATGCGCTTGGCGGCACCTTTTTTGGTGGGGTCGAACAACGCCGCCAAGTTTTGATCGCGCTGCGTAGCGGTCAGAGCTTTGTCCGCTTGGGGCAGGCCGTCGTAGGTATAACCCAACGCCGCAGTGCTTTGCAGGTCTTTCACCAGCCACGAATAGAGGCTGCCGTCGGCGCGGATATAGTTGTTGGCGAAAGGCATATTGAGCCACAGCGGGTCGGTGGAGTTCTGCCTGCCGAGCGCGCTCCAGTACGCCCAAATGCGGTCGATGTTGCTGTGGTGCATCATGAAAATCGGGTCGCGCGGCGAATTGGATTGCGGCATGAACGCGCCGATGTTGTTGTGGACGTTGTTGTGCGGGGTGCTTTCCAAAATGCCCTGGCGACCGCCCCCGGCGGGCACCCAGCGCGGGTCGAGGTCGCGCTGCTGCGGGTTGCGGCTGGTGCCGAAAGCCTCGAACACGGTTTCTTTGTAGATGCGCCGCATCACGTCGGGGCCGACCAGCGCATCGGTGAGCGCGTTGCCGCCGGTGAGCGCGTTGCGCTGCGTGGGCGGGTCGTTGCGGTTGGGCACATACAGCGGGTTGGGTTTGCCTTTGTAAGTCGGGTCGGTGAAGGCCGCAGGGTAATTCCGCAAGGTGGTCCAATCCCAATACGGCATGGCGAATTTGTCGTTTTTTATCAGCGTCATCGCGGCTTTCTCGTACATGTCGACGTAGCCGCGATGCCAGGGCAAAAAATACCAGTCGCCGTGCGGGCAGTATTTGAAGCTCTGCTCGTTGCCGTGCTGGTTGGCGAAGCCCAGCCAACTGACGTTTTGGGTTTGCGGGTTGTTGCGCATCAGCCCGACAAAATCGCGGTAGGTGGACAAGTCGGGATCGTCGAGCGCCATGTTGTTGACGCTGCGCCGCGTCCGCAACGGCGCTGCGGCGAACGCGCTGATGCCGGGGACGATGCCGCTAAAAGTGGTGATGGCCCCAACAACTGTTGCTGCTTGCAAAAACTTTCTTCTGCTTACCATAGTGACGCTCCCTGTTATATGATGAAAACACCCGTTAAAACTATTCTTATCTAGCCCACATACCCGCGGCATTAGACACCATATCTCCGGTTTTGACACCCACCTAAATCAGTAGCTTGTAGAGATTTTGTTTTTATGCTAGCGGCACATCGTCCGGTTATTCGCGCGCTGCCCGGATCGCCCTCTCGACTTGCGACGCGCCGCAACTACCCTTACTATGTGTTCATGCAACCGTTCATAGTCGTCATCCCCGCGCGCTTCGCCTCGACCCGTTTGCCGGGCAAACCTCTGCTCGATCTGTGCGGCGCGCCGATGATCGTGCGCGTCGCCGAGCAGGGGCGCTTGAGCGGAGCCGATGAAATCTGGATCGCCACCGACCACGGCGGCGTGGCCGAGGCGGTCACGCGGGCGGGGTTCAAGGTGTGCATGACCCGAGAGGATCACGTTTCCGGCACCGACCGCATCGCCGAAGTTTGCGCCGCACAAGGGTTTGACGACGACGCGATTGTTGTAAACGTGCAAGGCGACGAACCGCTGATTGCCCCCACGCTGATCCGCGACGTGGCGCTGCATCTCCGCGCCCATCGCGCCGCCGCGATGGCGACGGCCTGCCACCCCATCGACGATGCCGCGCCGATGTCCGACCCCAACGTGGTGAAAGTGGTGCTGGATGCGAACGGCGACGCGCTGTATTTCAGCCGCGCCCCGATCCCCTACGCCCGCGACGCGCGCGCCGCCACGCCGGCTTTTCGGCATATCGGCATTTATGCCTACCGCGTTGCTTTCCTAAAAAAATTCACGCAGCTCGCCCCCGCCGCCATCGAGCAATGCGAGGCGCTGGAACAACTGCGCGCGCTCTGGCACGGCTACAAAATCGCGGTGAGCGTGACGCACACGCCGCCCGCCGCCGGGGTGGATACCGCCGCCGACTTGGAAAATGCGCGCAAGGCGTATATGCTTAAGCACTTGCACCCGACTCAATAAACATAACGAACGCCGATAAACGCAGATAAACGCCGATGTTTCAAGCACTCGAATCACTCAACAGATAAAAGTTGAACTATCCAAACGCTACTGTTTTATGCCTTTTATTACTGAGACATGCAAATATGACCTATAACGTCGAGCGGCGAGTTACCAAGGGTTTTTGTAGGTCGGGCTATGCCCGACATCGCGCCGCCATCATCTTGCAGGGTTGTCGGGCATAGCCCGACCTACAAGGGCCACTCGCCTAACAGGACATATTTGCCTATCTGAGTAATATCTGCGTTCATCTGCGTTTATCGGCGTTCTAATGTTTTTTAGCCAGCTATTTTCATTAAAGGAGCCCTCATGCGACTCATCCTGTTAGGCCCTCCCGGTGCGGGCAAAGGCACGCAGGCTACCGCCATCACGCAGAAATTCAACATCCCGCAAATTTCCACCGGCGACATGCTGCGCGCCGCGATCAAGGCGGGTACGCCGCTCGGTTTGGCCGCCAAAAAACTCATGGATGCGGGCAATCTGGTATCGGACGAAGTGATTATCGCCTTGGTCAAAGATCGCATCGCGCAAGCCGATTGCGCCAACGGTTTTTTGTTCGACGGTTTTCCGCGCACCCTGCCGCAGGCCGAAGCGATGAAAACCGCCAATGTGCCGATAGATTACGTGGTCGAGATCGATGTCGCCGACGAAGAAATCGTCAAGCGCATGAGCGGTCGCCGCGCACACCTGCCTTCGGGGCGCACCTACCATGTGCTCTTTAACCCGCCCAAAGTCGCGGGCAAAGACGATGTCACCGGCGAAGATTTGGTGCAACGCGCCGACGACAACGAGGCCACCGTAAAAAATCGTCTAGAGGTGTACCACGCGCAAACCCAGCCGCTGGTCGCATATTATTCGCAATGGCAAGCCAGCGGTGACGCGCGCGCGCCCAAGTACATCAAGGTGGCGGGAAGCGGATCGGTGGACGATATACGCGCAAAAGTGTTGGCGGCATTGGTGTAGGGGCAGGCCCCCGTGCCTGCCCGCGTGGCGCGCGTGATTCGGGCAGGCACGGGGGCCTGCCCCTACAAAACCATCCGACAATAATTGGGGAGAAATTATGGCTGTGAAAAATGCTTTTTACGCTCAATCCGGCGGGGTCACCGCCGTCATCAATGCGTCTGCCTGCGGGGTCATCCAGACCGCGCTCAAACACAAAACCAAAATCGGCAAAGTCTACGCGGGGCGCAACGGCATCATCGGCGCACTCACCGAGGATTTGATCGACACCTCCAAAGATTCCGCTGCGGCGATCAAAGCGCTGCGCCACACGCCTTCGGGCGCGTTCGGCTCGTGCCGCTACAAGCTCAAAGGCCTCGACCAAAACCGCGCGCAATACGAGCGCCTGATCGAGGTGTTCAAAGCGCACAACATCGGTTATTTTTTTTACAACGGCGGCGGCGATTCTGCCGACACCTGCCTCAAAGTTTCGCAAATCTCCGAATCCCTCGGGTATCCGATACTAGCGATCCACGTCCCCAAGACCGTCGATAACGATTTGCCGATCACCGATTGCTGCCCCGGTTTCGGCTCGGTCGCCAAATACATCGCCATTTCCACGCGCGAGGCGAGTTTCGACGTGGCGAGCATGTGCAAAACATCGACCAAAGTATTTGTGCTGGAAGTGATGGGGCGGCACGCCGGCTGGATCGCGGCGGCGGGCGGGATGGCGGCGGACAAAGATTGCCCCATCCCCATCGTCATTTTGTTCCCAGAAATCGTTTTCGACGAAGCCAAATTTCTGGCGCGCGTCGACGCGCTGGTCAAGCAGCACGGCTATTGTTCGGTGGTGGTGTCGGAAGGCGTACTCGGCGCGGACGGAAAATTTCTCTCCGACCAGGGCTTGCGCGATGCTTTCGGCCACGCGCAGTTGGGCGGGGTCGCGCCGGTCATCGCCAACTTAGTCAAGGATAAACTCAAATACAAATTCCACTGGGCGGTGGCGGATTACCTGCAACGCGCCGCACGCCACATCGCTTCCAAAACCGACGTGGAACAGGCCTACGCGCTGGGAAAAGCCGCCGTCGAATTGGCGGTAAAAGGCAACAACGCGGTGATGCCCACCATCGTGCGCAAAGCCTCCAAACCTTATAAGTGGGCGGTGGGGGTTGCCAACCTGAAAGATGTCGCCAACCAGGAAAAAATGATGCCGCGCGATTTCATCAGCGCAGATGGTTTCGGCATCACCCAAAAATGCCGCAACTATCTCGCGCCGCTGATTTCGGGCGAAGATTACCCGCCTTATAAAAATGGTCTGCCCGATTATGTGCGGCTGAAAAATGTGGCGGTGAAAAAGAAGCTCAAGCCGTTTGAGATATGAAGGGAAAGGGACGTTTGAGATATAAAGGGAGGGGGGCGTTTTAGCCACGGATTGACACGGATAAGATCAAAAGCAAAAAAAATTGGGGTGGATTATGGGCGTAACCCGGTATCCAACCTAATAGGTAGTCAACATGAAATGATGGGCGTAGATCGGGCTTCAGCCCGACAGATGTGCGTTGTCGGGATAAATCCCGACCTACGGTTCTCGCTATTTCAGTTGACTGCCTACTAGTTTTTGTTTTTATCCATGGCAATCCGTGTTCATCCGTGTTAATCCGTGGCTAATCTCCTACCCAAGTTAATTTGTTAATTTGTTATTTCGTTTTATCTGTATCAATCCGTGGCTAAAGTTTTTCTGTAGTTAATTTTCTAAAGGGGAAAATGTATGGGAACCAGTCTCACCATCGCTATCGGCTGTTCGCTGTTCGCGTTACTTTTCGGCGGCTTCTGGATCAAGGGCATACTCGCGCTGCCCGCGGGCAACGCGCGGATGCAGGAAATCGCTTTGGCGATCCAACAAGGCGCGTCCGCCTATCTCAACCGCCAATACCGCACCATCGCGGTGGTCGGCTTCGTCTTGTTCGTGCTCATCGCGATATTTTTTCCGATGAAAACCGCGGTGGGTTTTCTCATCGGCGCGGTGCTTTCCGGGCTGACGGGGTTCATCGGCATGAACATTTCGGTGCGCGCCAACGTGCGTACCGCAGAGGCGGCGCGCACCGGCCTCAACGAAGCGCTGGCAGTGGCATTCAGGGGCGGCGCGATCACCGGCATGTTGGTGGTGGGCTTGGGGCTATTGGGGGTGGCGGGTTATTTCGCGCTGCTCATCGGCAGCGCGGAACACGGCGCGTCGGTCGGCAAAATCGTCGAGCCTCTGGTAGGGCTGGCGTTTGGCGGCTCGCTGATTTCTATTTTTGCGCGGCTGGGCGGCGGCATTTTCACCAAGGGCGCGGATGTCGGCGCGGATTTGGTCGGCAAGGTCGAAGCGGGCATCCCCGAAGACGACCCGCGCAACCCGGCGGTGATCGCCGATAACGTCGGCGACAACGTCGGCGATTGCGCCGGCATGGCGGCGGATTTGTTCGAGACTTACGCGGTGACCATCATCGCCACCATGATCCTCGGCACCTTGCTGTTCAAAATCGGCGGCGAGAACGCGGCGGTGTATCCGCTGGTATTGGGCGGCGTGTCGATTATCGCTTCTATCATCGGCTGTTATTTTGTCCACGCTAGAGCCGGCGGCAAAATCATGAACGCGCTGTATCGCGGCCTCGCCGTCTCCGGCGTGTTGGCGCTGATCGCGTTTTATCCGGTCACGAACTGGCTGATGCACGGCCTCACCATCCAGATCAACGGCGCGGCCATCACCGGCGACGCGCTGGTGCTGCGGCTTTACGGCACCGCCGTGGTCGGACTGGTGCTGACGGCGGCGATGGTATGGATCACCGAGTATTACACCGCCACCGAATACGCGCCGGTGCGGCATATCGCGCAAGCCTCGACCACCGGCCACGGCACCAACATCATCGCGGGCTTAGGCGTGTCGATGCGTTCCACCGCCGCGCCGGTGCTGGTGGTGTGTGCGGCGATTTGGGTATCGTTCTCGCTCGCGGGCTTGTATGGCATCGCCATTGCCGCGACCAGCATGTTGTCGATGGCGGGCATCATCGTCGCCCTCGACGCTTACGGCCCGATCACCGATAACGCCGGTGGCATCGCGGAAATGTCCGGCCTGCCCGATTCGGTGCGCGCCATCACCGACCCGCTCGACGCGGTGGGCAACACCACCAAAGCCGTCACCAAAGGCTACGCCATCGGCTCGGCGGGCTTGGCCGCGCTGGTGCTGTTCGCCGACTTCACCCACGCGCTCGAATACGCCGGCAAAGTGGTGGCGTTCGATTTGTCCGATCACCTCGTCATCATCGGCCTGTTCATCGGCGGCATGGTGCCGTATTTGTTCGGGGCGATGGCGATGGAAGCGGTCGGTCGCGCGGCGGGTTCGGTGGTGGTCGAAGTGCGCCGCCAGTTCAAAGAAATCCCCGGCATCATGGAAGGCACGGCCAAACCGGATTATTCCAAAGCCGTCGATATGCTGACCCTCGCCGCGATCAAAGAGATGATGATCCCGTCGCTGTTGCCGGTGCTGGCACCGGTGCTGGTGGGCGTGCTGCTGGGGCCAAAAGCCTTGGGTGGGATGCTGATGGGCACTATCGTCACCGGCCTGTTCGTGGCGATTTCCATGACCACCGGCGGCGGCGCGTGGGACAACGCCAAAAAATATATCGAGGATGGAAACTACGGCGGCAAAGGCTCGGAAGCGCACAAAGCCGCCGTCACCGGCGACACCGTTGGCGACCCCTACAAAGACACCGCCGGCCCGGCGGTGAACCCGCTGATTAAAATTATCAACATCGTCGCGCTGATGATTGTGCCGTTGTTGTGATTTATAAAAACGTGATCGGTGATCGGTGAAAGGTGAATAAAAACCACTTCTCACCAATCACCAATCACTGATCACCGATCACCGATCACGCCTCACACACACATGCAAACCAAACCCACCCTCACCCTCGCCGACGCAAAAACCATCGCTGCCGCCGCCGAAACCCACGCGCAAAAAAACAACTGGCCGGTCGCCATCGCCATCGTCGACGACGGCGGGCATCTGTTCTATTTGTCGCGCTTGGATGGCACCCAATACGGCAGCATCGAAGTCGCTATCCAAAAAGCCGAAGCCGCCATCGCCTTCCGCCGCCCCACGCTGGCGTGGGAAGAACGCCTCGCCACCGGGCGCATCGGCTACTTGGGTTTGCCCGGTATCCTGCCTATCGAAGGCGGCGTTCCCATCAGCGTCGACGGACAATTTGTCGGCGCGGTCGGCGTAAGCGGGGTAAAATCCAACGAAGATGCGGAAATCGCGCAGGCGGGAATAGTTGCGTGGTTGAAAAAATGATGAAATTAGGCGCGTACATCACTAGCCTAAGATATTAACCACGCCAAAAAACAGTATCACCGCGTATCTGAAAAATCAGTCATCTTGATTTGTATTGTCCGTACAATCGCCATATTGTGCTGTATCGCTCGATGACATTTATAAGCAGGAGTCCAGCCTTGTTGAACGCATCCGCACTTTCCTTTACTAAAATTTTAGTTACTACGTTTCTGACAGTACTCCTTTCTGCCTGTGGCGGAGGCGGGGGTGGCAGCGGGGGCACACCAAATTCATCTGCTGGCTCTCTTTCGAATTTCGCCGGAAATTTGGGCAGCGCGGGCTACAGAGATGCCACCGGGGCGTTAGCGATGTTTAATACACCGCTGGGCATTGCCACTGATGCCAGCGGCAATGTGTACGTAGCCGATAGAGATAACCACATCATCCGTAAAATCACCCCAGCAGGTGTCGTAACCACGTTTGCAGGATTAGCGGCATCAGCCGGGAGCGTTGATGGCAGCGGGGCTGCAGCGCGTTTCTATATGCCATCTGGCGTTGCTGTCGATGCCAGCGGAATTATGTATGTGGCTGACACCTACAATCACACCATCCGTAAAATCTCGACAACAGGAGTCGTAACCACACTTGCGGGCACTGCAGGATTAAATGGTAGCGCAGATGGCAGCGGGGCTGCCGCACGCTTTTATTTGCCAATGGGCATTGCTACCGATGCCAACAGCAATGTGTATGTGGCTGACTACAATAGCCAGACCATCCGTAAAATCACCCCAACTGGGGTCGTAACTACCCTAGCCGGTACTGTAAATGTAAGTGGTAATATCGATGCTACCGGATCAGCGGCACGCTTTAACTATCCCTTTGGGATTGCCGTCGATGCCAGCGGCAATGTCTACAGCAAACAATGGGGTCAGGTCTTGACATAACAGTTACCGCTGCTATGACCATTGCTGCTATTTCCATCACCGCTCTCCTCTGATAATTTTGCTTACCGTAGAGTAGTGAATTCCGGCGTGACGCGCAACCTCGGACATGCTGTAGCCATGCTCAACGTGCGCCTTGCGTATCGCCGCGTCTCGCAAAACCTTGTCGTCCCGCACTGGCTTGTCAAAAAGTTTGCTCAAAACTGGCCGATGTAACAATCGCTGCGACCTTGGGATTTCTTTTAACGCTTGCTTCTCATCGAGCATGGGGCGCATGGATTCCGCGAATGCTTGGTTGCCAAGCAGCACTTGCCCTTTGACTTTGGCCCACGGTGAGGCAAGCCCTTTGCCTTGCGCGACAAACGCCGCGTAGTGCCGCTGCGCCGCCTTGCGTTGTTGGCCAAACTGGCTCAGCAACCAATCGGTGCTGAGCCATTCAGGTGCGGGAACTAATCCCAGTGTAGCGGGATAGCTGCTCCACGGGTAGCGGTCTAGCTGTTTTATCATTTTGGCGCGTAGCGGATTGAGCACCACATAACGGCACAGCTCCAATAAGTAGCTGTCGCGTTCGACCAGGATGGCTTTGTATCTGCCCTGGAACACGTGCCCAACCCGCCCGTGCTGCCGATTAAATCGCTGGGTGTATACACCATTTAGTTGCCGCATCCCCTGCGAGAGATTGCCCTCCGGGGTTTCGATCAGCAGGTGGTAATGGTTGTCCATCAAACAGTAGGCATGGCATAGCCAGCCCGAGCGCAGCAGCGTTTCTTCGAGGCAGGTGAGGAACGCTATTCTGTCTGTATCGTTGAGGAATATCGCGCTCTGCGCGTTGCCCCGCGCAGTGACGTGGTAAAGAGCACCTGGAAATTCAAGTCGGAGGGGGCGGGACATGAGCGGAAGTTACGGTAGAAAAAGTGTCATGTCAAGACCTGACCCCATTTCGTTTTGCGTTTTTGACCCCATTTCGTTTTGCATTTCGTTTTGCATTTCGTTTCGTGCATTTCGTGTGACCCCATTTCGTGACCTGTCAAGACCTGACCCCAATTCGGTGTACTGGGGCTGCTTGTTTTCCAGTCGCATCTGGTGTTCTATCCTAAAACTGGGCGCGCGCTGGTCGCCACACCCCGCGAAATCGGTTTGCCGTACGAAGACCTCCTTCTCAAAACCTCCGACGGTACCGGCTTGCACGGCTGGTACATCCCCGCACCACGGCCGCGCGGCACGGTGCTGTTCCTGCACGGCAACGCGGGGAATATTTCCCATCGGCTCGATTCGGTGCAGATGTTTCACCTAGAAAATATGCGCCTGCGAGCCACTCACGGAAAAAATTTCAGATTCCACCCAGATGAAAAACCTCGCGCAGCAAGTAGCCGGTGAGATAAGCGATGCCCGCAGCGGCACCGCCCGTCAACAGCGTGTTGAGCCCGGAACGAAATAGCGGTTTCGCAAACACTAGGCTTTTCAGGGTGCCGATCAGAAAGAAACTGATTGCGGCGAGCGCGGTGCTGACGACAAACTGCTGCTGTTGCGCCAGCCCGCCTGCAAAAAACGGCAGCAACGGGATGATGCCCACCAGCAGGA
>Ga0209824_10000877_pt1 | contig 18123 bp, 25 predicted proteins | sample VDWuncwatermetaG_FD_184124 | JGI IMG/M metagenome (GOLD analysis project Ga0209824, IMG submission 184124) | Wastewater microbial communities from Netherlands to study Microbial Dark Matter (Phase II) - VDW unchlorinated drinking water (SPAdes)... ... | reverse complement strand
ACCCGAACGTCCGCTGGTACAGCACCCAAAATACCCCGATCGCCAACATCCCAAACCAGCCGAGCTTCGCCGGCTTCGAATCGTACCACTGCGAAATGTCATACCCTCTATCGCTGGCCATAATGTGTCCCTCCCTCCACTATATAAATCTCAGAGACTGCGCTCTCCTACTATTTCGCTACAATGATTTCTAGAGAAAACGCCTTCTCCTTCCTCTCACGCATGTATAATTTATACTCATCAAGATACTCTTTTCAACTCAATTACCCCCACCACTCTCATACGATCTAATTCTAGCATGCTCGGCTTTCTCTGCTGCATTCTAACTTATTGATAATTATGGCCTGAAAGAGCGTCGGCATGCAATGAGATAAATGGTTAGCACGCAAGACCTACATCCAGAATTACCACCGATTTTAACATTCTGCGTAAAGGATTAGAGATGAGAATTCCTTACTGCTGATTAAGACCCCACCTCATGGTTGATCCATTCCCATGGATATCCTCAAGCTCTGATGAGCACAACATTGATACGCCCTCATCCATAAGAGTACGATGAACGCGTTTTCTCATTTTTCAAATTGTTGACGATTTGGAGTTACGCAGTGCCAGCTAATAAGTGGGTGCGCCAATTGCTGCTCCTGGTCCTCATTGGGGGCGCTTGCCTAGTGGGTTCCCAATTCTTGATGCGCCCGGCTGTCCAAAAGGACGCGCTCATCGCCGATATCATCAAGAACTGGCAAGAGGCACATCCGGCGGCCGAACGTTTCGTGATCTTGCCTGACTTCAACAACAATGCGGTTCTCGATAAGGATACAAACCTCATCTGGGAGCTCTCCCCAATGCCAACGTCCGTGACATGGAACGAAGCCCGCACTACATGTGTACCCCGAGTGACCGGTGGTCAAAAAGGCTGGCGCCTACCGGCACCCTCCGAAATGCGTAGCCTCGTGGGGCCGGCAGTGGACTCCCCGATACCCAATATCCCCCCAGGGCATCCATTCTTGAACATCCAGCCAACATCCTATTGGACAGTAGTCCCCGAAGAGAATCAGCCTTCCTATGCGCGATATGTGGATGCATTCCTCGGTAACGTTCTGAGTTTCATCAAGATCTACACCTATCCAGTCTGGTGCGTGCGTGGACCGATCAAATCCGATGACCATTGAGCTGAGCAGTCACGTTGCAGTAGATCTCCAACAAGTCTTGCTCACAGCGTAGCTCATTCACCTCACCCACTTCCCCAGTACCACACATTTTCCGAAACCCTCTCTCTGTGTGACTGCATTGAAAACCACTGAAAACCACGATCCGCATCGCAGGGATATGAATTGGCGTTACTGATACACGCGCTGGCGCATCGAAAGAAGAATCATCAGGCGGCTGTGTAATGCGGGGAGATCATCGAGCAGTTCAACTTTGGTCTCACGAAGAAGGTCTCCGAACGCATGAGCACCCTGCCCACCCACGGCCAGAGGCCATCGCGTAGCCAGTTGTTCAAACCCCTTCAGTTGTTGGAGCATGGCATCCTCAGACTTCGCTTCAGTGAGAGAGAGAAGCACGAGATCGGGACTGATCTTCTCGCAGAAAGTTATGAGGTCTGACATGGGCAGGTTAGGGCCTAAGTAATAGACTTGGCAACCTCTCGTCGCTGCGATATACGCAACGGCTTGGGCCCCGATTTCATGCGTTTCACCTTCAGGACAAGCGATCAACACACGCGGACCGAATTCATTCACCGGAAGCTGATTCATGACAGAAAACAACTTCTGCTGGATGAGCTTCGTCACGTAATGTTCGGTGGCTGTACCAAGGCGACCCTCGTGCCACTGTTCCCCGATTCGTCGTTGTAGTGGGAGTAAAATCCGCTGAACAGCTTCTTCGAACGGAATGACGGCCACTGCACCGTTCAGTTTCCTCTCGAATCCCGCCTTGTCGATCGGGTCAAGCAATCCGATCAAATCATCTAATAAATGTTCATGCGGCTTCTGTTCCTCTGCGACGAACGGAGTTGCGAGACGCATACGTGCGATGAGTGGGTCACGTCCCTCTGTGGCGAGACCACCGATTGTTGCGCCTTGTTCCATCTGGGCCTTCACAAAGCGAAGGAGTGCCACATCCTCATCACTGTATTCGCGATAGCGATTCGAACTTCTCGAAGGTGTGACAAGCCCATACCGCCTCTCCCACACACGAATGACGTCCTTTGACAGGCCAGTTAATTTCGCAACCCTATGAATTCTATGTTTATTCATAAACATTCTCTAATTATATTAAAATGTCCAATGTTTGTCAAAAATAATTCACGCACACTATTGACACATTGGACATGATCAATTATACATTAGACATACAAGATACACACATTGGACAACATTGAGGATGGTCATCATGAAAGGGAGGATCAAGAAATACTTGAGCGGGTCGGGTGGTGTCCTGCTTCTTGGCGTCGTTCTTACGGTCGGAGCAATCGCCGTGGTATTCGGCGGCGAGCACGCCCTCTCCAGAAGCGAGTTCTGTGTGAGCTGCCACTCCCAGACCTACCCCTATGAGGAGCTAAAAAAGTCATCGCACTATGGGGCACTAGGGGCCGATCCAGGCTGCAAAGACTGCCACGTGCCCCAGGGCTTAGGAAATTTTCATCTGGCTTTATGGACACACATCTATGACGGAACGCGGGCGGTGCTTGCGGAGATAAAATATGACTACTCGACGCTCGAGAAATTTAACGAGCGCCGGCCAATCATGGCCCACTACGCTCGCATGTCTCTGAAAAACTGGGACAGCGTCACTTGCCGGGAGTGCCACAAGAATACTAAGCCACCTGGCGCATCAGCGAAGGCCGCACACAAGAAGATGGAAACCGAGGGCGCCACCTGCATTGACTGCCATCAGAATCTGGTCCACAAGAAAGTCCCGGAGAGCGATCTCAATTCAAGTTTGGCGCAGGGCATCATGGTCTTGAAGGAAGTAAAGAAAGAAACAGAAGACAAGGATGAGAAGGACTAGTCTATACCTCGTGACCCGTCCTAATCCAAAGTCAACATGGCGTTGTCATCCACTTGATAGAAAAACACTATCAGATATCCAATAAGTTGAGGTAGCAATAGGAGGTCGCGCATGAGTGGCAGGATGATCGCGCAATGCATCATGGTGTTGGTATCGAGCCTGACTCTCTCAGGAGGGATCGCCGGTTCGGCAGAACTCATGCCGTTGGATCCAGTGCCAGCCGCTTATGCCAAGAACAAAATGCCAGCCGGTTGGTGGACGGATCCAAAAATCATTGAGGAGGGAAAAAAGATCTATCTCGGTGAAGCCGACCCGCTTGTCTCCTGTACTGGTTGCCATGGCGAGGACGGTGAACCAGTAAGAAGTGGGGAGGGGGTTCGTAGCCTGAAACATACTAAACGCTTCTCTGACAGCTATTGGTTCTGGCGGGTGGCGGAAGGGATTCCAAAGACGCCAATGATGCCATACAAATCGCTCCTCTCAGAAGACCAGATCTGGCAAGTTGTCGCATTCATGCATACCTTCTCGCATGGAGGAAAACCTGTCGAACACAAAGATTATACGGGGTACAAGCGACCGGAGAAGATCAAGCCCAAGAATGTGGGGCCGATGGTCCTCGTGCCAGCCGGGGAATTTACCATGGGGAACAACGAAGGTGGTGACGATGAAAAGCCCGAGCACAAGGTCTTTCTCAATGCTTATTATATCGATGTCTATGAAGTAACGGTCGGGCAATATGCGAAGTTTCTTGAATTTACCAGTATATTCCCACCGCCGAAGTGGACGACTATGAACGAACCACCTCATCAGAACCGACCGGTTGTGAATGTCGATTGGGCGGATGCGAACAACTATTGCAAGTGGGCCGGCAAGCGGCTGCCGACCGAAGCCGAATGGGAGAAGGCGGCACGGGGAACAGATGGGCGCATCTATCCCTGGGGTAACGATCCACCCGATCCGATCCGCGCTAATTATGGAAAGGAGAAGGAGAAGTGGAACAACCATGATGCGCTCCTGCCGGTTGGGCAATTGAAAGCAGGCAAGAGCCCCTATGGGATCCATGATCTGGCGGGGAACGTCTGGGAATGGGTGAACGACTGGTATGACCAAGACTATTATGCGACCAGCCCATCGCGAAACCCGGCAGGACCGAAAGGCGGAAAATACAAGGTGATGCGGGGCGGCTCGTGGGACTTTACTCCCGAGAGCCTGCGATCAGCTCGCCGGGACTTTAACATACCGTCGACCACCGACTACGACTCGCCGGCGTATCGGAACTTCAACAGTGGGTTCCGCTGTGCAAAGAGTCCGTAGAGGAACAAGAAGGCCTACCATTGACATGATCTAACATCCGAATCGCAAACTAACGCTGACCGGAGTTCTCACCACGCTCCTGGCCAGTACGCTGCCCCTCCAGTCAGCCTTCGGCAAAGGATGACCGCTTATCGCAAAGAGTGGTTTGTAGGAGCGAGCTAGGGCAAATGACTCTGCCAGCTCACTCACTATGCGGACGCGAAAGAGCAGATTTGCATGCATTTTCTGGACAGGTATGCGAGCGACCAGTGAGCCGCAATCGGTTCCGTGCAAACCAGGCATAGGCCCTCACGACAAGTGGCTCGACTAAAGAAAGACGAGTGAGTCTCGCCAAGAATCCCAGGCCAACTGCCTCCCACATAGCTCGAAATACATTGATGCCGGTGATCACGGTCCCATCACCCCAACGGGCATGAATGATTCTCCCAAGTTCAGTGGGAGAAATGTTTATGGATGTTGAGTCATAGTCCGACCGTGAGAAGTCGCAAAATACCAGTAGCCGTCGCTTATCCAACCGTCTCATGAGGGCGATTTCTCGATCGCAAATCGGACAGGCCCCATCGAAGAAGACAGTGAGTGGGTATGATGCCACCTGATCGACCTCTCATCGTTATCCGCGAGATACGGTTTGCCTCATCAATCAATCCAACCTGTGATCCAACTCAGCAAAGGTCTCCAGAACCCGAGTAAATATTCATACGGTAGTTGATAAACAACTCACGCCTGGCGAGAGCACTCCATCTTCCTCTCTGCAGTTTCAATATCGAATTACTCCCCTAGTCAGTTTCATAAGACCAACTCGACGTCCCCAGGCATGAATGACATCTCTGGATAGGCCCACGAGCTTCATAACTATATAACTTATTTAAATATTTAATTCTATAAATCTATTCTATTTCGATGTCCATTGTTTGTCAAATATTTTCAATTATAACACTTGACACATTGAACATGTTGCTTTATACATTAGACATACTTTCGACATACATTGAACCTCATTCAATGGAGGTCACCATGGCAAGCGCGAAACAAAGAACGAGAGTCGGTGAACTTGGAAGTGAATCATACTTCTCTCCAACACTACGTCCATCAAGCTGCTGCAGATGTGGCGGTCTTATGGTGAAGGAAATCTCTATGGACCTGTGGAATAGCACGAGCGAATTAGAATGCGTCACAAGACGATGCGTGCAGTGCGGTGACATCGTCGATGCCGTCATTCTGAGGAATCGTTCAATTTATGGCCAGTCAGTAGCGACACAGCATGAGCCGGCATCGGCTCACTGAGGAAATAGATTGAGTTGCACTTAAACACGTGAACGAAATCGCGTCTCAATCGAGGAAGGATGTCATGACAACAAAGAGCACATCGAGAATTGAGTTGATCACCCGAACCATAGGAGAGGGAACCGAGGCGTACTTCATCCTGGAATTGGCCGGAGAAATGGCCAAGCATTCGAATTCGTTGGGATAATCCGAGTTGCATTTTTGCTGTACCAGGGCGGTCCTGGTGTTCCAAACCAAGGAGGTCTCTTATGCGGAGTCTAACGGTGTTTCAGGTGGGATTGGGGGTGGCAGTGATGGTAGGAGCCGTCTCAGTCGCCACAGCGTCGGACATGGTGCTCATCCCAAAGGGAGAATTTACCATGGGCAGTAGCGAGCATTCAGATGAAGCCCAGCACCAGGTCGTGCTTGATGCCTATCTCATCGATAAGTTCGAAGCCTCGAATGCACGCTACAAGGAATTTATGAAGGCAACCAGTCACCCGGCACCGGCCTATTGGGATGACCCGAGGCTTAACAAGTCCAACCATCCTGTTGTCGGTGTGAGCTGGACTGATGCCAACGCATTCTGCAAGTGGGACGGCAAACGGCTTCCGACGGAAGCAGAGTGGGAGCGAGCCGCTAAGGGTCCACAAGGCGACAACCACTACCCATGGGGACACATGCTGGATCCTAAGAAGGCCAACTATGGGCAGAACGTGGGCCGCACCGCGCCAGTCGATTCCTACCCAGATGGAGTAAGCGGGTTTGGCGTCTACAACATGGCCGGCAACGTCTTCGAATGGGTCGAGGATTGGTATGACCTCAACTACTACAAGACCAGTCCGGCAATGAATCCCCGCGGCGCCGAAAAGGGGTACAACTTCGCCAATCAAGGACCGGTGAAAGTGCTCCGTGGTGGGTCCTGGCTTGCGCCGGAAACCTCGCTCCATACGAGTCACAGATTCTGGAATCAACCTGATAACAATTCATACGGAGTCGGTCTTGGATTTCGTTGCGCAAGGTCCGTACAGACGGTTTCGGACGAAGCCGTGCAAACAGGACGTGACGCCTTCATTCAGGCGCTAGTCGCCATGGGTGCCGAAAAGAATGCGGACGCCATGGCTGCGATTGAGAAAGCGTTGGCCTCGGATCCTGGGAACCAGGAGTATCTTGCCACTCGTGAACTGATCCAGAAGACCATGAAGAAGAAATAGTCGAAGCCTGGGAGGGGGGTATCGCCCCCTCCCCTGGCCCAAGTCGTGATGCGAGGTCTGAAGTGCATACGTCTGACACCGGTCTAAATACATCGACAGCGAGCCCAGCAGCAACACCAGGGACCTCTCTGATCCTTCTCACTGGTGCGAGCGGATACATCGGCGGCCGCCTCCTGCCGTCGTTGGAGAATCAGGGTTACCGCTTGCGCTGTGTAGCCAGACATCCAGAGATTCTTAAGCCAAAGGTCCGTCCCTCAACCGAAGTTGTCGCCGGAGACGTCCTTGATCGAACAAGTCTCGACAACGCGTTCCGCGGAGTCGACGTGGCCTATTACATGGTCCACTCCATGCGTTCGAGCGGTTCTTTTGAAGAAACGGACAGGCAGGGTGCCCAAAACTTTAGCGAAGCGGCCAAGGCAGCGGGCGTGAAGGGACTCATCTATGTGGGAGGCTTGGGCAGCGACGAAGAGGAACTCTCCGCACATTTGCGCAGTCGGCACGAGGTCGGTGACATCTTGAGGCAGTCGGGCCTGCCGGTCTGTGAGTTTCGCGCATCCGCTGTGATTGGTTCCGGTAGTGCCTCCTTTGAGCTGGTTCGCGCGCTGGTCGAACGCTTGCCGATCATGCTCACTCCGAAGTGGGTCAAGGGGAAGGCGCAGCCGATCGCAATCGACGACTTACTGGATTACCTAATGGAAGCGCTTCGGATTCCAACCTCCAGTTACCGTATCTACGAAGTCGGCGGAAAAGACAAAGTCTCCTACGCGGATATGATGCGGGCATACGGGCGGCAACGCGGGCTTAAGCCTCTGATCATCCCAGTGCCGGTCCTCACCCCCTGGCTGTCTGCTCTGTGGTTGGGGTTGATCACACCGCTCTACGCTCGCATCGGCCGAGCGATTATCGAGAGCATCGTCCATGTCACGGTGGTACGAGACAATGCTGCGCTAACAACCTTCTCGGTCCGTCCGATGGGAATCGATGAAGCGATCCGCCGAGCCCTTGTCCGTGAAGAGCGACACTTCTCCGAAACGCGCTGGTCCGATGCCCTCTCTTCATCCGGCAGGCTGCCGGCGTGGGGTGGAGTGCGGTTCGGCACGCGCATCGTCGATTCACGGACGTGGACGGTCGAAGCGCCGCCAGACGTGGTCTTCAACTGCATTGAGAGGATCGGTGGTGACCATGGCTGGTATGCGTGTGACTGGCTGTGGCGCCTGCGTGGCTCCATCGACCTGCTTCAAGGGGGTGTCGGTATGAGACGTGGACGGCCATTATCCACGACCCTGCGCGTCGGCGACACGGTCGACTCATTTCGCGTTGAGGCCATTGAGCGGAATCGCCTCCTGCGGCTCAAGTCCGAGATGAATTTGCCCGGGCGGGCGTGGCTCGAGTTTGAGGTGAAGGAGGCCGGCTCCTTAACACAGATACGGCAGACGGCGATCTTTGATCCTGTGGGACTGAAAGGCCAACTCTACTGGTATTCCCTGTACGTGCCGCACGAGTTTGTGTTCGATGGGATGTTGGGAGGAATCGCGCAAGCTGCGTTGCAAGAAATGAAGGACCTCGATAAAACCATTATGCCTAACGAGCAGTCTACAAACGATGCAACGGGGTCTTCTGCTCAACCAGGCGTGAGACCGCCAAACGGAAAGACTCATCACCTCCATCCCGCGGTCCAAACGGATTCCCACCTTCCTGAGAGCCTATCGATATGGACCACGGATTCCAAGGACATCAAACGATTGGGACTCCGCTCTCACCTTGAACGATCGAGGGAGCGGTCATGAGGGAAGATGGAAACAGTTTGTATTCGTAGTTTGATCATGACGGAGGCGCACCAATGATACCCAGGAAGATTCTTTATCGAGGGATTGTCCTCATCGCCCTCTTCGGAGCCTCATCCCTCCAGGCTGGTCCCATCGATTCACCCGGACACGCGCATCAGGATAAGGCCAAATTGGTCCACGAGGCCAATCATGAAGTAGACCACGCATGGGAGGTCTACCACCAGGCAGCATTAGGAGGAACAGTGGCCTCGCCTGCCCTTCAGGCGGAAATTGAGCAGCACCTGCACGAAGCCAGAACCCTCGTGACCCAGGCACAAGAAGCAGCTGACAGAGGAGATGAGCACCAGGTTGAAGCGCTCATCAAGCAAGTAAGACTCCATACCACCCAAGCCATAAAGGGTAGCAAGGAGCAGAAGAAATGATCACTGGTCTGTGGCAGAGATCAACTCAGCTCAAGAGAATGACGATGGCAGTTGTCACAGCTCTGGCGATGATGCAATTGCTCACCCTGGAAGCATTCGCGGAAGCGAAAGAGCTTGACCCGGTGCCGATGGTCACGATTCCGGCTGGAGAATTTCTGATGGGCAATCCAGAAGGAACAGGGCGGGAGGATGAGCGACCTCAGCGATCTGTCTACCTGGACGAGTTTGCGATCGATCAAGTTGAAGTGACAAATGAACGGTACATGGTCTTTGTGAAAGCGATCGGCCATCGCACACCACCCAATCCCTATGGCACCGGGCCCCTCCAATCCATTAAGGGTATTGAGCAACTACCGGTGGTCCAGACAACCTGGTACGACGCCAAGGCCTATTGTAGTTGGGCGAAGAAACGGCTGCCGACGGAAGCAGAATGGGAGAAGGCTGCTCGCGGGACTGACGGCCGCCTCTACCCATGGGGGAATGACCCACCCACGGCGAAGCGGGCAAACATTGATCGAGAGTGGGAGGACGAGCATACCCTGCATGCAGTCGGATCACTTCCAGATGGAGATTCACCCTACGGAGTGAAGGATATGGCCGGGAACGTCAGGGAGTGGGTCTCCGATTGGTACGACGCGGACTACTATCAACATGCGCCCAATCGGAACCCACAAGGTCCCGACAAAAAGGGAGTGGTTCGGTCGATTCGTGGCGGGTCCTGGCATAGTCCAGCGTCCGATATCACCACATCGGCGCGCGGTCGCGGCGGGTTCGCCTTGCAAACTCATGGAACCGGCTTTCGCTGTGTCCGTGGTATCCAGGAAGCGATCCAGAAGAAGTAACCGGTTGTAGTGACCCTGCGAGATAAGACGATGGCAACGACAAGATTTCGGAGGCCGGTTTATTGGTTTTGTAGAGGTGACGCCGAAACTCCGCACGGCGTTGCCCACCGAGGCAGACAGGTCGCTTCGTGAGGAGAGGCCTGTCTCCTCGGTGAAGTGTAGCTCTATGAAGGACATGGACCTTTTCAACAGTTGAAAGGAGAAACGACATGGATATGAGCTTCGTATTTTTAGGTGCGATGGGATTCCTGACTTTCACGATGGTCGCTGGACTCTTTCAGGCTGTCGCCGCTGTTGTTAGGCGGCGGACCAACAGAAAACCGACCCGAAGGTAAGACACTATCGGCTTGCCAGGCGTATCAGTCGGCCTGTCGATGGCTCTGCCGGGAGACATGTTTATGAATATCGTCGTAGCTGGAGGAACAGGGTTCATTGGTCAGGCGCTGTGCGCAGCGCTCTTACACGGTGGCTACAGAGTCAGTCTACTGACAAGACATGCGGGGCAGGTTCTTCACCGGCCCGACGCACATATGAACGTAGTGGAATGGAATGCACGAGACACCGGCCCCTGGGAGGAGCTGCTTGAAGGAGCCGATGCAGTCATTAACCTCGCTGGCGCGCCGATAGCCGACGGACGCTGGACCAATGAGCGCAAGCGACTCCTTACCGAAAGCCGAGTCCTCACTACCCACTTACTAGTCAGAGCGCTGTCCCGCCGGTCATCGAAACCTCGGGTGTTTATCAGCGCCTCCGGCATCGGCTATTACGGCGCCAGCGATGACCGCCTATTGGATGAAGGTGCGGCTCGCGGGACGGGATTTCTTGCTGACCTTTGTCTGGCCTGGGAGGCGGAAGCGATGAACGCCGCAGAGTTTGGAACCCGCGTGGTCATCTTGCGGACCGGCATGGTGCTCGAACAAGACGGCGGGGCTTTAGCCAAAATGGTGTTGCCATTCAAGTTGTACGCAGGTGGTCCGATCATGCCTGGTACTCAATGGGTCTCCTGGATTCATCGACGTGATCATATCGGCCTCATCCAATGGGCACTCGCCAACAGCCATGTTTCTGGCCCCCTCAACGCGGTGGCCCCGGAAGCGGTCACCATGAACGAGTTCTGTTTGAAACTCGGCCGCGCACTGCATAGACCATCCTGGATCCCGGCGCCAGAATCCCTCTTGAAACTGGCCTTGGGAGAATTGGGATCGCTGATGACCACGGGCCAGCGCGTGGTGCCAAAGAAGGCCATTGAGAAGGGGTATGTGTTTCAGTATGCAACGCTGGACTCTGCGCTTCAGGCCTTATTTTCTGAAACGACCGTAGTCGGTCGCGTAGCGTGAACTTGGGAAGCTAGTGCGATGGACACGACTCTGATGTATCTGGTCCTCTTAGGAGCAGTGATTTTGGCTGGGAACATGTTGCTGATCTCATTTGTTCGTATTGCCGCACTTCCCTAACACGGTGGCGCGATAGGAGGAGTGATCGAGAGAAGAAACAGATGGAACAGGTGGGCATTGCTTCTGCTTTTCAAACGGGACCGTCATCGAGGGCATCAATGCTCCGTTTACAGGAATTCATTCGTGCTGCGCTTGAGACAATGTCTCCTTGAATTGGCAGATCCTGGTAGCCCATGAGGAGGTGGGCCCATGAGAATTCCCGACAACTATATTCATGTTGCAGCAGGATTGTTGGCAGGCGTTCTCGCAGTTGCGGCACTGTCTTTATTTGGTTTGATTAGTGTTCGGTGAGCAAGAGGGTACTTAACAGGAGGTGCTTTTATGCGAATCACTGGCTTCCATATTGTGGCAGGGTTGTTGATGGGCCTTCTCGTTGTGGGATCGGCTATAGCCGACCAACCACCGAACCAGGCGCCGTATGGGCATGGAAACGATACCAAGCTGCCCAAGGGGGTGATCGGTCTCTCTCTCCAGATCGGAGCCGAGCGGATCGGTGATCCGGCCATCCTGTATGTCGGCATGGTCCATCCGGAGGGACCGGCCCACAAGGCGGGACTCGGACATGGCGATGAGGTCGTGAGTGTTGATGGAACACCCGTGAACGGAAAGCGTTATGAGGAGGTTGTCGGCATGATTCGAGGGGAAGCAGGAACTGCCGTGAAGGTTGGAGTTAAGGGTGAAAACGGCCTCCGTGAGCTGTCCATCACACGAGTGGCCGGTGACAAGCTTTCAAGAGGCCCATCGGGATCACATGGCAACCCAGCGCCTTAGCACTTCAGAGAAGGGGGAATCCTGTGCGAGGAATGGTTTGGTTCAGGCGCGATCTTCGATTGCACGACCAGCCGGCTCTTACCGCGGCCTGTGCGGAATGTGACGAGATCATTCCGCTGTTTGTATTCGACGAGCCGTTGCTGCAATCGCATGAGTTTGGATCAGCCTGTGTGACCTTCATGCTGGGATGCCTCGAAGATCTAAACGCTGCGTTGAGCGGATCGGGAACGCCGCTCCAATGGAGGCGGGGTGAACCAGTCGAACAGCTCTTACAAGCAGCACGTGAATGGAAAACTGACACGGTCTATTGGAATCGTGACTACGAGCCGGGAGCCATCGAGCGGGACCGGTTGGTGCAACAGCGTTTGGGACAGCTCGGGGTGGCGGTGCGGACGTTCAAAGACCATGTGGTGTTTGAAGCATCTGAGGTGCGGGGCGCGACGGGTGAGCCATTGCAACGGTACAGCGCCTATCGCGCACGCTGGTGGACCAAATGGCATGCAACAACCCCAGCAGTTCAACCGATCCCAACCACCCTCGCAAAAAAGAAAGCCGCACCGCTGCCACTCTCTCGTCCTCTTCCCACCGCCGGTGAGCTGGGGTACGAACCCATCGTCTTGGCGTTTGAGCCTGGCGAGCAGAACGCCCTGAAGCGATTGCGCTGGTTCATGAAAGGACCGCTTCATTCCTATGCGCAAGGTAGAAACCTGCCGGCAATCGATGGCAGTTCAACACTTTCCCCGCACTTCCGGTTCGGAACACTGTCGCCGCGCATGGCCCTTCACGCAGTATTGAATGCACTGACTAAAGGCGGGCCAGTATCCCGGGTTGATGTCCTGACCTGGGTTGATGAGTTGATCTGGCGCGAGTTCTTTCAGCAAGTGTTGGCTTCGTTTCCACACGTGGCAGAAGGACCATTCCGGAAGGTGGCGGTCCCACCAGCTCGACCAGCTGGGAGTGAGCGAGATCAGCTGTTTCGAACATGGTGTGAGGGAAAGACCGGCTATCCGATCGTGGATGCAGGCATGAGGCAACTCAACCACACGGGATGGATGCACAATCGTGTTCGGATGGTCGTGGCATCCTTTCTGATCAAAGATCTACGAATCGACTGGCAGAGCGGCGAACAGTATTTCATGCAGCATCTGATCGATGCTGACGTGGCCGCAAACAACGGCAATTGGCAATGGTGCGCTGCAACCGGCACGGATGCCATGAGGGGTTATCGCATTTTCAATCCTGCGCTCCAGAGTAAAAAGTTCGACTCGGACGGAAGCTACATTCGCCGGTATGTGCCTGAACTGACCCGTGTATCGATGAAGAGGATTCATGAGCCGCATCTCATGACCGCAGATGAGCAAGCACGCGCTCAATGCCGAATTGGGACCGATTATCCGTCACCGGTTGTAGATCATCAACTCGCTCGTCAGGAATATCTCAACCTTGGGAAGCAGGAGGCAACGAGATGACGACCTCCCCGCTTCGCCTTGGCATCAGTCGATGTCTTCTCGGAGATGAGGTTCGCTTCGACGGAGGACACAAGCAGGACCATTTCCTAACCGATGTCTTGGGCCGATACGTCGAATGGGTACCGGTCTGCCCTGAAGTGGAAGCGGGATTGGGCACCCCGCGTGAAGCGATGCGTTTGGTGGGCAATCCGAATCACCCCCGGCTGATGACAATTAAGAGCAAGCACGATCACACCCAGGCGATGGAGGCAATGATCGACACGCGTCTCGATTCACTCCACAAACAAGACCTCTCAGGATTTGTCTTCAAGAGAGGCTCACCCAGTTGCGGAGTAGAACGGGTGCGTGTGTACACCACACAGGGGATGCCGAGCCATAACGGGGTCGGGATCTTTGCGAAAGCCTTCACAGAGCAGTTTCCGTTGATTCCCGTCGAGGAGGAAGGGCGGCTCTGTGCCCCTTCCCTTCGGGAGAACTTCATCGAGCGGGTGTTCTGCTACCGCCGGTTCCAAGATCTGGTGCAGAACGGAGTCACAAAACAGGCTCTGATACGCTTCCACACGATTCACAAATATCTGCTCTTAGCCCATAGCCAGCAGCACTACGAAACGATGGGTCGGCTGGTCGGCCAAACGAAACGGTATGGACTCAAAGAATTGACATTGAAGTACGGTGAGCACTTCATGAAAGCCCTGACCCTGAAGGCGACAGTGCGGAAACATGTCAATGTGCTGCAGCATATTGTGGGCTACTTCAAGACTCGATTGACCACTCATGAAAAGGCCGAGCTGTTGGGCGTGATCGCCGATTATCATGGGGGGCTTACACCGTTGATCGTCCCTCTCACGCTGGTCAAGCATTACGTCCAGATCTTCGACGTCGGGTACATTCGCGACCAGGTGTATCTCAATCCACATCCAAAAGAATTGATGCTTCGAAACCACGTCTAGGAGGACTCATGGCGATGCACAAGCAGGAAATCATTTTGGTGGGTCACGGCGGCATTCCCAAGGGCTGCCCGTTGGAAGCTCAGCGGCGCACTGCTCAAGAGGCGCCATCATCAGAGACGTGAACGCTACGTGAAACACTCAACTCCACACGTGCTCATTATCGGCGCCGGTCTTGCCGGATTGGCCTGTGCACGTCGTCTGACACAATCAGGACTCACCTGCACGGTCCTTGAAGCTTCTGACAGCATCGGTGGGCGTATCCGGACAGATCGGGTAGAGGGTTTTCAGCTCGATCGCGGATTCCAGATCTTTCTCACTGGCTACCCGGAAGCGCGCAAGACGCTGAACTATGCCACGTTGGATCTCATGCCTTTTCATCCTGGAGCGCTCATTCGCTATGACGGCCGCTTTCACTTGATGAGCGATCTCTTTCGTCGGCCGCAAGATCTCGTTCAGACTTTGGTCAGCCCTATCGGCTCCCTCGCCGACAAGTTACGACTGTTGAGAGTGCGACGGGACGCATTGCACCAACGCCTCTGCTCCGAGAAGAGCGACCCCGCCCGTCCGACTCACGAAGTCTTGCAGGCGTATCAATTTTCGGACGCCATGGTGACGCGTTTCTTCCAGCCATTTCTCAGCGGCGTATTTTTGGAGACAGAGTTAACAACGCCCTGTTGGATTTTTGAGCTTGTCTGGGGTGCCTTCTGCCGAGGAGCAATCGCCTTGCCGCGAGATGGCATGGGTGCCATCGCACAACAACTTGCGGCTCCATTGCCTCCGGGGACAATCCGCCTCAACCAAGCCGTACAACACATTCAGGGATCGAGTGTGAGGCTGGAGTCCGGGGAACAGCTCACGAGTGATGTACTAGTGGTCGCGACAGATCATGCGACCGCTGCCCGCTTACGTGGGGATCAAGGGGCACGCACCTCAGCGCGTAGTTCGATGACGCTCTATTTTGATGCGCCAGCTGCTCCGCAACGAGGGCCCTGGTTGATATTGAACGGAGAAGGCAATGGGTTAGTCCGGACCGTCTGTGTGCTGAGTGAAGCAGCGCCTTCATACGCACCGACAGGACGTGCTTTGATCTCGGTGACTACAACAGAACAGATTGGGGCACACGATGATTCTGTGCAAGCGGTGCGGCTGTTTCTCCAATCCTGGTTCGACTCGCAAGTCGACGGGTGGCGTCATCTGCGGACCGATCACATTCACTGCGCGCTACCTCCGATAGACCTGCTGTCCCCAGGGAACCGCACAGCCTCACCGCGCGTGGCTGCGGGTCTTTACCTGTGTGGCGATTACCGGGAAAGCGGTACGCTGGATGGGGCGTTGTTGTCGGGCCGGAAAGCAGCTGAAGCAGTACTGTCTGATTACGATCTGTCGTGACTCCGACTGCCGGTGTTTGCCAGACTCACTATATCAGTCGCTAGGCAATCCGCCTCGTACAGGTAGGATTTCGTCTCGCGAACGCACGGATCACATGCTCATCGTGAAAGGTTGATAGCTGCAAGCCCTGTTACGAGACTTTCAAAGCCCACAAGCAACCTTCATGAGCGCTGCAGTGGACGTCCCCGAGACGGAGGTTGTCAGCTTGCCCGTAGCTCCAGTAGTGCGCCCTACTGCTCCGGAACCCATGTGGTCGGCATACCACGTCGTTTTCACTGGCTGGCTCTTTTGATTCTGACAATCGTATTCTCGCACGGTGATTTTCGAGAGTGCCGGGATGTCACCCTCCGTCTGTGCCGTCTTATAATCGAACAGATCAGACATGGTGACGGTTTCGTCCGCTTTCCGAATACTCCCACGGTCGGCGTAGTAGACGTATATCTCCGTCTCGCCAACTTTAGACCAATCAGCTGCAGAGATCGTCGTCGGACCTGATGACGGCTCCCCTCCTGTACAGGCCGTCATCCACACACAACTCAGCACCAGCAACATACATAGTCGCGGCATATCACCCCCTGCTATCCATGACTCAACCTCGATGGGCCTGCCGACAGGCCACCTTCATTTCAGCATCATCATCGCTACCGGGAACTACGCGAGACCACTCGCGCGTCGCTGGCGCAGCATACAACACGAGGCCTTGCGCCATGCCATCTGGATAGTACCGAGTGCGGAGCGGCCGGCTCTTCCTCTGACTGCAGTCGTACTGACGTTTGATCGTCAGTGACCGATAGGGACCGCGCGGAATGGCTCGCTCGACACGAAAGTCCCGGAGTGTCCAGAGCGTTACCCTTTGCCCCGACACCCCAATGGTGGTCATATCCACATAGCGGTCGTATTTATGGGTCCCTCCAACTCTTGCCCACTCAGCCGCTGCCAAGTTGGGACGCAGCGTGTCATGCAGAAAGAGCCCCGCACAAATAACAATCATGATACTGAACCGACACATCCACATTCCTCGTTCCTCGTTCCTCATCGACATGCGGTTTCAGCTTTTCGCCAAGGCTTTTTCCACATCGGACAGAATGGTGGGCGATAAAGGGTTCATGCCGGGATCATACTTCCCGATCACGTTGCCGGATCGATCTACCAGATATTTCTGGAAATTCCACATCACGCGGCCAGGGAAGGGACTCCGCTCAGTCAAATATTGATAAAGTGGATGCTTCTCTTTTCCAACCACGCTGATTTTGGAAAACAGGGGGAAACTGATGCTGTATTTTGTGTAGCAGAATCCTTTAATTTCTTGATTCGTACCCGGCTCCTGCTGCCCAAAATCATTAGCCGGAAACGCCAGGACCTCGAATCCCCGCTCCTGATACCGCTCATACATCTCCTGAAGGCCAGCATACTGAGGAGTATTGCCGCACATGCTCGCGGTATTCACAATTAATAGCACTTTACCCTTGTACGTCTTGAGATCGACGGGATGACCATCGATGTCTGGGAGACGAAACGCATAGAGAGGGGCCATCGAGGTCTCAGTATGCGACGGCACGTTGAATTGTTTCTCCCTTGCATTGATGTCTGACTCCGTGATCGCAAAGAGTCCCAGTCCGAAAAAGACGAGACCGAATAAAACTAAGGTAGTTTTTGAATAGATCGTCATGTCGAGTGCTTCCTCCCTTGGTCTAACCATCAAGATTATTATTGATAATACTACGACGTCATATGTTTGTCCATATTGCGCTTGACTAACATTGGACGTCATGGTAAAATTATCATGAATTTGATATCGGTCTCATCAAGAGGAGAGACCTAATGTCCCCAAGTAATCACAAGGCCGCGCGTCGTATCATCAAGGCACTTGCGTTTCTCATGATCCTCTTGCCCGACGTCGGCCTGCGCATGGCAAGGTGGCGATTGAGGCAGTGGTGGGTCTTCTGCTCTTCATGACGAGGGCATCGATGCGGAGGGTCGTCTAACAAGGAGGTCATATTATGGCCAGCGATAGAGGGTATGACATTTCGCAGTGGTACGATTCGAAGCCGGCGAAGCTCGGCTGGTTGGGGATGTTGGCGATCGGGGTATTTTGGGTGCTGTACCAGCGGACGTTCGGGTACTCGCACGGCCTGGACTCCATGACGCCAGAGTTTGAATCGGTGTGGATGGGGCTGTGGCGGTTTAACATTCTGGCCAATGCCGCGTTCTTTGCCACGGCGATCGGATGGATCTGGGT
>Ga0209824_10000875_pt1 | contig 18151 bp, 17 predicted proteins | sample VDWuncwatermetaG_FD_184124 | JGI IMG/M metagenome (GOLD analysis project Ga0209824, IMG submission 184124) | Wastewater microbial communities from Netherlands to study Microbial Dark Matter (Phase II) - VDW unchlorinated drinking water (SPAdes)... ... | reverse complement strand
CCTCAATATCGAGTTTGTGAAGAATTCCATGCTCATGTTTCTATTCCCACCGCCCACTTGTGCGCCACCCTTCGGTCCCTGTACGGTAAATTCTTATCCTCAAGTGAATTTTTCAGCAGCCTGCTAGTGATGACCCTTCTGCGCCTGGATCTTATGTGGACCGAAGGCTGGGACCTCTTTGGCTTCGGCGGCCCGTGCATGGGGAACAACACGGAACGGAGCAGGAACCAAAGGGAGAGTCGTTCGGAGCGAAGTTGCCAGGAGATGCAGCATTTTTTCTTTTCGATGACTCCACTTTAGCCCGTACTGATGGCGCAGCTTTTCCGGAAGCAATCCGATGGTAATCAGCGCTGAGACAGGACCAGCCATTTTGAGGATCCAGGGCTTGGGACGAAGGATTTCCTTAGCAAGGGCACGTGCTGTGGCGCCGACAGAGATCGCATCGCTGTCGATCATCTCCCGCATATAGTCGTTGAAGGCTTCGAGAGAATCTGGGATCCGGGATTCCGGCACTCCCAAAAGCAGTGCAAGCCTCTTGGTCTCATCGTAGTACCGGCGCTTCCCCTCGCCGGCGAGTGGTCCGACGAAAAGCTCGTAGGTCAGCAGGGCGGAATCGATCAAGGTGGCGTGCACCCATAGGAGGAGAGCGGGATCTTGCGCGCTATAAGGAGTCCCTACTGGTAGAACATCGCCCTGCTTTAAGGCCCCTTGCACCTGGCGGTGGACCTGCTGGATCCGCTGCAGGGAAAGCTGCGCCGCCGGAACTTCATCAAAGACAATCGACCACATCGTATTCATCGTCTGATACAAGCGGCCCATAGGGTCTTGCCGAAATCGACTGTGATCCGCTACCCCCTCGGCGACCTTGGGATGAGCCAACTGCATTAACAGCGCCCGTCCCCCTCCGAGGAGCAAAACCATTTCGCGATCTACTCGCCAGATCACGCTGTCTGGCGCGAAAAACCGCTCGCTCATAGCATCATCCTCTACGCTTTCGATTTTGCTTGTCAACGAACGCCGCCAGCTACAGGGGGATGCGTTCAGGGTCCCTGCGCTGTACCGCTCCGGCCCGAACCATCTCTGCGATGGCCTTTCCGGAGTCACCCGGTTTGAGATCCACACCCCTGACCGCATCCTCCAATAATACGATTCTAAACCCCTCTTTGAGCCCATCGAGAACCGTATATTTAACGCAATAATCGGTCGCCAATCCGCCCACAAAGAGGCGCTCCGCACCGCACTGTTGCAGCAGATCGGTCAACTTGATTCCGCCGGCGTCTCTCCCCTCAAATCCAGAGTAACTATCCTCTTCGTAGCCCATACCCTTGGAGACAATCACGACATCACTGGGGAGCGTCAGATCCGGATGGAAATCCGCGCCCTTGCTCCCCTGAACGCAGTGGGGAGGCCAGACGCCGCCGCAGGTGCTGAAATGGCGGGTTTTTTCCGGATGCCAGTCGCGCGTGGCAAAGATCGGAAGATTGGCCGCTGTGAATCTCTGAATATAGCGGTTCAGCACCGGGACAACTTCGTCCCCGTCCGTAACCGGAAGCGCTCCGCCAGGACAGAAATCATTCTGCACATCGACAATGACAAGGGCGTCTTTGCCTTGCGAGGTGAGCCTCAAGGTCGAACCTTGCATAGCGATCCATTATAATGGAAGATAAAAGTCTTTCAATAACGTTGCGAGCCCGTGTTCGGATCTCGTGGTTCGTGGTGGGTACACGAGCACGATACACGATCACGAAAAACGATCATGCCACTGAAAGCGATCTTTTTTGACGCCGCCGGGACGCTCATCAAAACCGCTAAGCCGGTGGGGGAAAGCTACGCCCTATTGGCGAAGAAGTACGGCATGGAAGTTTCGCCCAAGGAGTTGAGAGAGCGGTTCCGCGCCTGTTTTTCCTCGGCACCGCCTCTCGCCTTTCCCGGGACAGAGGCCAAAGAGATCAAGGGCCTAGAGCGGCAATGGTGGAAGGATCTGGTAAGAAGGATCTTCGAGCCTTACGGACGTTTTGCCCACTTTGATGACTACTTTTCTGAACTCTTCAGTTATTTTAGCTGGCCCGAGGCTTGGTCGCTCTATCCCGAAACGGTAGAAACGTTGTCGGCCCTGTGCGAGCGGGGATTTGTTCTCGATGTGATCTCGAACTTTGATTCCCGCCTCTTCGCTATCCTCGAGGGTCTGGGCATAGCTTCCCGGTTCGATTCCGTCGTCCTATCGAGCCAAGTCGGATATGCCAAACCCGCGCCGGAGATATTTCGAGCGGCCCTGGGGCGGCACCGCCTCAAGGCCGAAGAGGCGCTGCATGTAGGCGATAGCCCGGAGAAAGATGCCGCAGGAGCCAGCGGCGCCGGATTGACGGGGGTGCTGCTCGACCGCAACGGCCGTGCCCTCACGGACTGCTTCCCCAGAGTCCGGGACCTTAAGGAGATAATCACCTTAATCAAACAGCGGAGTTGACAGAGTGAACTCCAACCCTCTTTTCCCCATTCAGCGTAGGACTCCCCTTCCCGGCGGATATATGGGCAAGATCTTGCGCGTGGATTTGTCCTCAGGATCGATCAAAGATGAAAACCTGCCGGAAGAGGCCGTTCTCAGGAAACTGGTCGGGGGACAGGCGCTCGCCTCTTACATTCTGCTCAAAGAACTGCCCTTGGATGCGGGACCCTTTGGCCCTGAAAACCGAGTCGTCATCATGACCGGCCCGATCACTGGAACGGGACTGACCCCTGGGGGGACCAAAGCCACTGCAGTCTATCTCAGCCCGCTCACCGGCTATACGCTGGGTCGCGGAGCTACGAGCGGCTTTTGGGGCACTTACCTGAAGGCATCCGGTTACGACGGCCTTATCATAGAAGGAGCGTCCTCGAAACCGGTCTACGTGTTCGTTAACGATGGCCGACCGGAACTGCGGGATGCGAGCCGGGTCTGGGGCAGAGGCACGCGAGCCACAGAAGAGATGCTGCGTGAAGAGGTCGGACTCAGAGACGCCAAAGTGCTCTGCATCGGGCCGGCGGGCGAGAATCTCAACCGCGCCGGGATGTTGGTCAACGACTATAACCACAGCGCCGCGCACAGCGCGGGGGCGGTCTTTGGCTCCAAGAAGTTGAAGGCCATCGTAGTGCATGGGACCGCCCGTCCGAGGATCCATGACAAAGAGAAGCTCATTAATGCCGGGCTGAGATGGCGCGCGACGCTGGAGGTGCACGATGTCGAGAAGAAAAAAACCAAATTCGGCCACGGAGAGTCCTGGGGCGCACTCAACAATTTGAATTGGCGCAGTACCGACATCTCACCCGCGCACATCCGCGGCTTCGATCAGAACCGAGTGACGCTGCGCCCCTGTTTTCAGTGCGGCCGCCTGTGCCCCTGGGATGTGGAGATCCAAGAGGGCCCATACAAAGGGACCGTCGCCCATTTCAACGCCGGCGGAGAGTGGCTCGATGCCTTTTTTAATCTGGGCATCAAAGGAAATGCGGTTCTCTACCTGGCCGAGAGGATCAATGATCTGGGAATCGAGTGCAGCCATTTCTCCTGCGGCGCCGGAGTCGCGTTTGAAGCCTGGGAAAAGGGCCTGTTGGGGCCTGAGAAAACCAATGGCATGGCCTTGCAATGGGGCGATGTCGAGGCAGTAGATCGGCTGTTGGAGATGGCCGCGCGCCGCGACGGCTGGTTGGGAAATCTTTTAGCCGAAGGGCCGAAGCAACTCGCAGAGGCGATCGGCGGCGATGCGCCGAATTGGGCGGTGCACACCAAGGGCGGAACTCCGGCCATGCACGAGTGGCGGCCGCTGCTAGGACAAATGCTGCGCGAGCTCACCGCAAGCGGCGGAATGAAACCCCAGGGCGGTGGGTCGCTGAAACCGCCGCATGACCTGAGATACCGGGAGCAATGGGGGCCGTTGGATCGGGACAAGCCGGATGGCTGGGCCTGGTCCCAAGTCCTATCAGAACAGTACCGCCAGTTCTGCGGTATTATCGGCGGCTGCTGGTTCGCTCAAATGGCGCATAAACCAGACGGGCTTAAGAGCGTCCTGGATTCGCTGAACGCGACAACAGGCTGGAATCTGGACATGGATCAAGCGCTCGAGGCGGGTCACAGGAGCATTCTCCTGCAAAGCCTGTTCGGCACCCAGAGAGGCTGGATCGCTGATTTCGACTGGAAGGACGTGGGGCCGAGATTCCTCGAGCCGATCCCGGACGGGAAATACCGAGGATTTACCATCGCCAGGTGGCTGCCTGACTTGATTTACGAGTATTACCGTTTATCCGGAAGGCACGAAAGGACAGGCCGACCTTTCAAAGAGACGCTCGCAAGGCTCGGGCTGGAAGAATTCGCCGAATGGAGCCAGGCGGGCGAGTGAACCCAGATCCGAAATTCTTTTTCGCGGCAATGATGCTCAGAGGCGTTCCAAATCACTTCCTCGCCCTCCCTTGGAGGGAGAGGATTAAAGGTGAGGGTGGTGCGCTTGGATTTTGCCCTCACCCTCGCCCTCTCCCGTGAACGGGAGAGGGAAATTGTTGATGGAGAGTCGAAAAGTTTTTCGGCGCGGGATGAAATGTCGGAGGTGACCGATGAAATCCGATTGGAGAGCGCTCGTAGTTGTACTGTTGCTCGTTTTGGTCTCACGCTTAGGATGGGGGCAGGACGCCAAGCTCATCGCTGAGGGCAAAAAAGAGGGCAAGGTCGTGGTCTACGGATCGCTTGAGTCCGACATCATGGATCAGATCGTTAAGTCCTTCCAAAGGCAGACCGGGCTTCCGGTAGACTACTGGAGAGCCTCCGCCGCGTCGCTGACCGACCGGACCCTGAGTGAGCAGAAGGTCGGGAAGGTCCTCTCCGACGTCGTGCTGACCAACGCCGGACCGATGGAAATCCTGCTCAAAGAAAAGATCTTTGCCAAATACGACTCTCCGACGAGTAAAAACTTCCCGCAAAATATCATCCATCCCCAGTTGGGTCCGAGATACCGGGAGGGTGTGGTGGGGATCGTCTACAATAAGGGTGTCCTCAAGTCCCAAGCGGCACCGAAGTCTCTTGAGGATCTGCTGAAGCCTGAATACAAGGGAAAGCTGGGTTTTCCCGATCCGACGAGAGGGGCGGTTGCCGCCATGTGGCCGGCCAGTCTGTACAAGATCATGGGCAAAGATAAGGCGGAAAAATATATTCGCGACCTGGCCGCTACCAGACCTGTTTTAGTCGAAGGCGTGCTCAACGCTGCCGAGCGCGTCACCACCGGGGAGACCCCGATAGCCATTACTTACCTCAAATATGTGGTGGTCTTCGGCCAAAAAGGCGCGCCGATGGATTACGTCAGGTTGAAAAAGATGCTGGGACACGGCCATTATGTCGCCCTGAACAACAGGGCTCCGCATCCCAACGCCGGGAAGACCTTCATCGATTTTTTTCTCGGCGACGAGAGCATGAAGGTGATAGCCGCTATGGGCGAGTTTGTCGGCAGAAAGGGTATCTACCCTTCGCTGCCGGATGCGAATAGGATTCAGGTGGTGCAGATGGACGAGCTGGACACGGCGGGATTCGCTGAAAAGAGGAAAGAATACTCAAAGCTGTTCTTGCAGTAACTGTAAAAGTGAGACCGCGCTAGAAGGAGGTCAAATTTCATGAAGGTCACGAAACTCTATCATGTGGGAATTCCGGTGGACGATCTCGACCGGGCGCGCGATTTTTACACCGAGGTCCTGGGCATGCAATTCATGGATCGCGTCGGCGGCAATCCGAACAACCCCGACGCCTTGGAGATCCACGGCAAAGTGCAGCGGCTGGACCGGCTGCGCTGCGGAAATGACGATGTCGTTCTGTTCGAGCGGCCGCGGCCGATTCAAAGAGACGCCCTGGACCAGGATGGAATCGCGCACCAGGCGTTCGACATGGACTGGAATGATTACGAAGAGGCGCTCAAGAAAGCCAAAGAGCTGGGAAAGTTTCACCGCATCGTCGAGCGCAGCAGCGGCAAGACCATCTACATGTTCGACACCGAGGGAAATTACCTGGAGCTGCACTTTGCGACGCCACGATAGGGCTTGAGGCTTTCATGAACGGTTACCAGGCCAAGAATCGCTCACTCGGGGCGGTGATGAGTCTGTGGATGATACTATTGCCGCTCTGCTTTTCGCTCGTTCCCGCTGAGGCGGCGACGCTGGAGAGAATCCGCGTCGCTTTGTCCACCAAAGATTTCGGCTATCTTCCGCTCTTCGTCGGCATCCGCGCCGGCCTTTTCAAAGAAGAAGGGTTGGAAGTTCAGTGGCTCGTGGTCAACACCAATGTCGTTATTACGGCCCTGATTAGCGGAGAGCTCGATGTCGCTGCCTCAGCCGGCTCCGCCATGAGGGCGGCCGCCCGAGGAGCAGCCCTCAAGGCGATCTTCTTTCCCCACCACAGATCAACCTTCGTCCTCATCGGCTCCCCGGAGATCAAAAAGGTCCAAGAGCTGAAGGGCAAGGTGATCGGAATCACTTCTCCGGGGAGCAGCACCGAGCTGGCCGCCAGCATGGTGCTGGAGCACTATGGATTGAACCCAAAGAAGGACGTAACCTTTTTTTCCGTCGGAGGAGCTGAGACATCGCTGCTGGCGATGCAGCAGGGGATCATTCAGGCGCGCGCCTTCAATCCGGACGCCGCCTTTCTGCTGAAGAAGAAGGGATTCACGGAGCTGGCTTCTCTGGCCGACATCGGCTCCTGGCCTTGGGCCGGCTACGCCACGACCGACGCAAAGCTTCTCAACGAGCGCGACAAAATAAAGCGTTGGCTGCGGGCGATGCTCAAGAGTCTCCTCTTCATGCTCAACAAGCGGGAGGAAACCATGCGCATCGCGACGGAAGAGTTCGGTCATCCTCGAGACGTCACCGAAGGCGCCGGGGCCGTTTCGATCAAGGCTATCGACCGTCGCAACTTGGGCGGCGCCGACGAGGAATCTCTGCGGAAGAACATCAACTTCACGATCACGGCTCCATTGAAGCTTAAGGAATCTCCGCCGCTCGCCAAGCTGGTTGACTTCTCGCTGTTGAAGGAGGCGCAGAAGGAACTGGGTATCGTGAGATGAAGAAAGATATCCAACTTCGCATCCTAGCAGCCGCGGCCCTGGTGTTTGCGCTGGTCTTGCACGTTGTGCCCAACGAAGCTTCCGGAGCAGAACGCGTCAAGCTCGCCCTGCCCTCCAAATCGATGGGCTATCTGCCGCTCTTCGTGGCGATGCACCGCGGCTTCTTTAAAGACGAGGGCATCGACCTCGAGATCGTCATGATGCTTCCCGACATCGCGCACAACGCCCTCTTTCAGGGCGAGATCGACTACCACGGAGTGGCCGATTCCGCGCTTCGCCTGGGCGCCAAGGGCGCGCCGATCAAGACGATCTTCTTCGGCACCACGCTCCCCAATTATTTTCTGATGGCGAGCCCGCAGATCAAGTCAGTGCCGGACCTCAAAGGCAAGTATGTCGGAATCAGCCGCTTCGGCGGCACTACCGACTTGGCGGCTCGCGTGGCGCTCAGCAAGAACGGGCTGGATCCCCAGCGCGACGTGGTGCTGATTATGATCGGCCTGCCGGGCACGCGGCTCACCGCCTTGATGGCCGGCTCGATCGCCGCGACGATCGCCAACCCGCCCGACAACGTCTTGCTCAAGCAGAAAGGGTTCAATGAACTTCTGTTTCTCGGCGACGCGATCGAATTCCCCAGCAACGGCTTCTCGGCCACGGAGCGGCGGTTGGCCGAGCAGCGAGACCAGGTGAAACGACTCCTGCGCGCTCTCTATCGCGGTCTCATGTTGGCGCGAGAGCGCCCCGCCGACGCGATCACGATCATCGAGCGCGAGTGGAAAGTGGATCCGGTGGTCGCAAAAGAATCCTACACGTCTCTCTCGAAATCCCTCAGCAAAGACGGAACTTCCAGCGAGGCCGGGCTAAAGGTCCACGCGCAGCTCATACAAAAGATGGAAAAGAGGATCGGCGAGATTCCTCTCGACAAGATGGTTGACTTCAGGATCGTTGAAGAGATCCGCCGCGAGCTCGGGGGATGAACATGGCCAGGCTGCTGTTAGTTTTTCTTATCGTGAGCCTTCTCGCCGCGAGCGCACGCGCCGAGAGGGTCAGGACCGCGATCCCGCGAGCCACGCTCAACTATCTCTCCGTCCAGGTCGCAGATGTCAAAGGATTTTTCCGCGGCGAGGGTTTGGAGCACGAGACGCTGGTGATCGCGGGCACCACGGCGATTGCGGCGCTCGTCAGCGGCGACGTCGACTACAGCGGCGCGGGAGGGAGCGGCATGCGGGCGGCCGTGAACGGCGCTCCGATCAAGGCGATCATGTTCCAAACCGAAAAGGTGAGCTGGTATCTGGTGACCGCGCCCGAGGTTTTCAAGGTCTCGGAGCTCAAGGGCAAAAAAATCGCGGTGGGAACCATCGGCGACACGCAGGACACACTGATCACGATGCTGATCGAGCGGGAAGGACTGTCCGCCCGCGACGTGACGCGAGTGGCGATGCCTGGAAGAAACACCACGATGACACTGCTTGCGCTGAAGAGCGGGGCGATCCACGCCGCCACGTTGAACGGAGACGAAGCGCTGCTGGCCGAAAGAGAAGGGCTTCACACCCTGGCTTTCATCGGCGACTTGTTTCCCTACCCGTTCCAGGGCTTTATGGCCACCGACAAAAAGATCGCCGAGAAGCCCGGCGAGATCAAAAGGTGGCTCAGGGCGATGATCCGAGCCTTGCTGTTCATCCGCGAAAGACCGGAAGAGGCCGCCGACGTGGCGGTGAAAAGACTCCCCTTGCGCAACATGAGCCGGCCGATGCTGGTGGAGGGCATCCGCCGTTTTGTCCGGGCCCTGCCCGAAGGCACTCCGGGCCTTCCCTCCCCGCAGGGCATAAAGAATGTCACCGAGCTCGACGTGAAGGTCCCGCTTAAAATAAGGGAGGATATCCCCCCGGACAGGTTCTTAAATTTGCGGCTTGTCGCGGAGGTCAAAGAGGAGTTGGAAGGCAGACACTGATCGGATGAAACCGCCTACCACGGTCTCTATCGCCACGACCTCCAGACGTGCGGAAATCGCGATGCAGGTCGCTTCCTCCTTTTATCGCTGCGCCTCCCTCCCGCTCACGTCCCAGGTCAATCTCGCCCTGGGTTACCGGGATTCCGATCTGGGCGGAACTAGAATTCCAATCCTCGTCGACCAAAAGAAGTTTGACTTTGGCTTCGCCAACCCCTCAGGTTTGGCGCGCATGGCGCTTCTCGGAGCCGGGCCGTACAGGAAGAAGCTGGCCCTTCGCGCTATCGGCGTATTCCCTTCCTGGGACCGGCTCGTCTTTGCTGTCCGCGGAGATACCGGGATCCGCTCTCTCGAGGAAATCAAAGAAAAAAAATATCCCTTGTCCGTCTCCACTCGCAGCGGAGGTAAATACCACACAACCCTATACGCCATCGACGAAGTCCTCAGAGGATACGGTTTCAGTCTCGCCGACATCGAAAAATGGGGCGGCAAGCTCCTCCGTGCCGCTAGCCCAAGCGATCCGGCTCGGGCGCAACAGATCCGCTCAGGAGCGGCCGATGCCGTATTCGACGAGGGAATCAAGAGCTGGGGAGAGCTGGCCCTCGAATCGGGAATGAGGTTCCTGCCGGTCCGCGAGGAAGTCCTCAGGCGGATGGAGCGGCTGGGTTTTCCCGGAGCGGCGCTAACCAGAACCGCCTTCCCGACATTGAAAGAAGAAATAACCACTGTGGATTTCAGCGGTTGGACTTTCTTCTGCCACCGCAAACTGCCCGGAGCGCTAGCCTGCCAGATGGCTATGGCGATTGACCTGTGTCACGATCGAATTCGCGCCGATCATCTCAACCGCACAACCATGACCATGCAGGAATTCTGCCGCGGCGGCGAAGGCGGAGCCCTTACCATCCCACTTCACCCTGGGGCAAAAAAGTATTATCGAGAAAAAGGATACCTATAGTCTCTTCAGATAAGGGGTTGACAACCGCAAGGAGAGCGATATACACGCCAAATATCCTTCTCTTGGGGGTGAGCAGATGGCATCCTTATGGGAGAAAATAACAGTCGACAACAGTTTGATGCGGCTTTACTTGAGCCTGCCTGAAGGTTCAGGCCCTTTTCCGGCCGTTGTGGTGATCCAACACCAAGGGGGAGTCGACGAATTCGTTCAGGAGATGACCAAAAGAATCGCTGTTGCCGGCTTCGTCGGCGCGGCGCCCGACCTTTACCATCGGGACGGGCCGAACTGTCGAGACGACGGTCCCACCCGCAGGGCGCGGCTACGCGACGCGAGCGTATCAAAGATGTCGACGCGACAGTGGAGTTTTTAAAGGGCCATAGGTCGGTGAATCGTGGGGCGCTGGGGATCACTGGATTCTGCATGGGCGGCCGGGTCGTCTACCTCATGGCTGCGGCAAGTCCTAACTTCAAGGCTGGCGTCGCCTACTACGGAGGGAATATCATGGTGCCTTGGGGTGATGGACTATCGCCCTTCGACCGCACTGCCGAGATCCACTGCCCACTCCTCGGCCACTTTGGGGAAGATGATAAAAATCCCTCTCCCGAGGATATGCGAAAACTGGATGCCGAGCTGACCAAGTACGGAAAGGTGCACAAGCTTTACTCCTATCCAAACACCGGCCACGGCTTCATGGATCAGCACGGAAAGAACTACCGCGCTCATGCCGCTGAGGCTTCATGGCCCCGCACCGTGGACTTCTTCGAGCGATACCTGGCGAAGCCAGCACCCAAAATGGCGGAGGCTTCGCGCTAATGGCCAAAGAGAAACCACGCATCAAGCTCGGCCTGCCCTGCGACTACCGGACCCGGGCCTTAGTCGAGGGGGAAGTCGGCATCGAGGGTTACGGGCTCGATATCGTCCACGACTTTGCCTCACCTGGGGAACGGCACTATCGCTTCGCCCGGGAAGAATTCGACGTCGGTGAATTTTCCGCCGCCACCTTTCTAAGGAGCAGGGAAAAAGGTCCCCGTTTTCTGGCCTTACCGGTCTTCTTCGATCGGGGGCCGCGCCAGCGCAACATCTTTTACTGCGAAGACAGGCTCAAACACCCCAGTGAGCTTAAGGGAAAGAAAATCGGCTGCTTCCGCTACGGCGCTACCGCCGTTGTCTGGGCGCGCGGCTTTCTTCTCGACGAGTACGGCCTCAAGACACCAGAGATGGGCTGGTATGTTTCCGGCCAGGAGGTCTATATCGGCTCGGAACTGCCCGTGAAGGTCGAGCGGCTGGAGCCGCCGCCGCCGTTCGGCCAGGAGAAACCTGTCCTTGCCCGGTTGGTAAGTGAAGGAAAATTACATGCAGCCTTGGTTGCGGGCGATATCGGCTACCTGGGAATCTTCGGCGGCGGCTCCCTACCGAAAATCATGGGAGAGTTCACCGGAGTCAAGCCCTTGTTCGAAGATACCGAAGAGATCATTCGCTACATCAAGAGGACGCGCATCTATCCCATCATCCATCTGATCGCCATCAAAGAGGATGTCGCTGAGAGACACCCCGACCTTCCGGCAAAACTGATCGAAGCCTTCCGCGAGACGAAAAAGCTGGGGGTAAAGAAGTATATGACTCCCGAGCAGCTTGCCGGCTACGAAAAGGAGAAGGCGGTCCTGGGAGAAGATCCCTACGCCCACCTGCTGGGAGAAACCGAAAAAAGGAGCATTCAAGCCCTTAACCGATATCAAATCGAGCAGGGGCTTATGAAAAGCGAGCTATCCCTGGAGAGTCTCTTTGTGCGCGAGGCCTTCGCGTAAGAATAACGTCTAAGGAAATACGTCGATGAATGAAAAAAACGGCACCTTGATCCCGACCGGTCGGCTTTTGGACGGCAAGCCCCGCACGATTCTGTTCGATGCCACCAAGTGCATCGGCTGCCGCCAATGTGTCCAGGCATGCAAGGACTGGAATGACCACCCGCGCACGACTCTCTACGAACTCTCCAGCACCACCTGGATCACGATGGAGCCGCCGGTGCTTGAGGGCCTCTCGCCGATCTGGGCGAGAAACAGCTGTATGCACTGCGAGTTTCCCATGTGCGCCGCGGTTTGTCCGGTGGAAGCGATTACGAAGTACGAGGAAGGACCGGTCGTCATCAACAAGGAGGTCTGCATCGGCTGCGAATACTGCATCTATGCCTGCCCTTGGGGCGTGATCTCCAAAGACGATCTCACCCACAAGGCGACCAAGTGCACGATGTGCAGCGACCGGGTGAGCGAGAACAGAAACCCCTTCTGCGTCCAGGCCTGCCCGGTGGAGGCGCTCGATTTCGGCCTCCAAGAGGAGATTTCGGCAAAGGCGAAAAAGCGGGCGGAAGAAGCGGGCGGTTATCTCTACGGTGACAAAGAGGCGGGAGGAACCCAAGTCCTCTACATCCTCAAAGAGAAAAAAGCGGATTACGGAGTGCGTGCCGTCGGGGCAGAGAAATATCCCCAGCACAAAATCCCTCTGGCCCTCATGATCAAAGATCTCTTCACCCTGCGCTGCGGAATCCCGGGAAAAATCCGGGCGCTCTATCTCGCCGTTATCCATCCCCGGCGTCTGATCTACCGCTACTGGCCGTGGAGAAGAGGGGATCAAAATGAAATTTAGGGCGCTGGTTTTTGCCCTTTTGCCTTTTGTATTTTCGATCTTCTTCCCAGCCCATGCTCAAGCGGAGAAGATTAGAACCGCCATCCCGCAAGCGAATCTAAACTATCTCTCCGTATATGTCGCCGACGCCAAAGGATTTTTCAGAGAAGAGGGTCTCGACAATGAGACCGTGGTCATCTCCGGGCCGCTTTCCATAGCTGCGCTGCTGAGCGGCGATGTCGATTACAGCGGCGCCGGCGGCAGTGGCATGCGCGCCGCACTCAAGGGAGCTCCCGTTAAAGGGATTATGTTCCAGGCGGACAAGGTGACGTTTTATCTCGTGGCAGACCCGAGCATCAAAAGCGCGGCCGACCTCAAAGGCAAGAAGATAGCCATCGGAAGCGCGGGCGATACGCAGGACCGCATCATGACGATGTTTGCGGAACGCGGCGGCGTGTCCGCGAAGGATATCATCCGCATCGCCATGGGCGCCGACACAAGTACGCGGGTCATGGCCATAAAAACCGGCGCGGCGCACGCGACCACGGTGGATCCTGGCGGGCTTGTATTCGCGCAAAAAGAGGGCCTGCACTCGCTGGGTTTTCTCGGTGATCTCTTTCCGATGCCCTTTCAAGGCTTCGTGACCACCGACAAAAAGATCCGCGAGAATCCGGGTCAGATCAAGAGATGGCTTAAAGCGGCTATTCGCGGTCTCATGTATGTGCGGGAGAGACCCGAGGAGTCGGTGGACTTGGGCATAAAAAAGCTTCAGCTAGGCAACGCCACGCGTCCGATGATCGTCGAAGGAACTAAAAACTATCTGCGAGCCGTGTCCCAGGGCGTGCCGGGACTACCTTCCGCGGTAGGTATAAAGAATTTTCTCGAGTACGATATCAAGATCCCGATGCAGATCAAGGAAGACATCCCGCCGGAGCGATTGCTAGACTTGCAGCTTGTAGAAGAGGTAAAAAAAGAGCTTGAAGCCGCACAGAGGAGACCCAATCGATGACCTCGGAAAAGGATTTACGCGAACAGCTCGCCACTTGCACGCGTATCTTCGCGATGCAAGGGATGATCGGCGTTTTCGGCCATGTCAGCGTCTACCAACCAGAAACGAAACGGATCTTCATCACGCCGGGCATGGGCTCCGACAAAGGGAGCCTGCGCGCGGAGGAGATGGTCCCCATGGACATTAACGGCGGACCGCTCGAGGGCGGCGAGCGGCCGCCGGTAGAATGGCCGATCCACACGGCGCTCCACGCGGCTCGCGAGGACGCACTCGCTGTAGCCCATCTCCACGCGCCCTACGCAACGCTATTCGCCATCGCCAAACGCGAGTTCCAACCGGTGACGTTGCAAGGCGCTATCTTCAGCGAGGGCGTTCCGCTCTACCCGGAAGCCCAGTTGATCACAACGCCGGCGCGCGGCAGCAGCCTGTTGAAGGTCATCGGTGAAAAACGCGCCACTCTGTTGCGCGGTCACGGCATCGTCGTGGTTGGCAAAAATCTTCAGGAAGTCCTTTTCGCCTCCCTCGTGCTGGAAGACGATGCCAAGAAGACCATGCAGGCGGCGACACTGGGTGAGGTCGGCACGATCAGCCCGGAGGAGTGTCGCGCCTTTGGTGGGGAGATCGCGCTGGAGCGCCGCGCGCAAAGAGCATGGAATTATTTTTGTAGTCTCGAGGCCCGTTGGGATCGCCAACCCGCTACAGGGAGAAGCGAGCTGTTTCCGTAATAGAAGGAGTCTGCCATGAGCGAAGGAGTACGGCTTTACGCTGGGACACAGCACGGCCTGATCGTGTGGAAATCGAATAACGGCGGCTGGGAAGAGGTCAGCCGCAGCTTCAAGGATGGCATCATCGATTCGATCTACGGCTGCCATGAGCATCCGGAACGGGTCTATGTCGGCGCAACCCATGACGGTCTTTACCGAACCGAGGACGGAGGCAGGCACTGGAGTAAAGTCTTGGACGGCGACATCCGCTCCGTCACGGTCGATCCCACTTCCGACGACGTCGTCTACGCCGGTGTCGAGCCGGTCGGCTTGTACCGGAGCGAAGACCGCGGCGATAGCTGGGAAGAATTGTCCTCGCTTAAAGAGCTACCCGAGGCGGTGCGCGAAAACTGGCGCTTCCCGCAGCCACCGTACCAGGGCCATGTCCGGAACATTTTCATCCATCCCGAAAACTCAAAGATCATTTATCTCTGCATTGAGCATGGCGGCGTCGTGCGCAGTTTCGACCGGGGAAAGAGCTGGGAAGACGTAAGCAAAGGCATCGATTATCTGGACATCCACGTTGTCTTGAATCTTCCCCGCCGCTTTGACCGTTATTTCCTCGCCACCGCCCGCGGCTTTTTCACCGCCGATGATCCGGCCAAGGGCTGGAACAGGGCAGAGAGCGGCCTCACGCGCGATTACTTTCATGATTTCCTCTTTCTGCCGCCGTCCCGCCGGAGCGAGAACCCCGCCATGCTCCTGGCGACGGCCGACAAGTCTCCCGGCTTTTGGCGGCGTGAAGGCCGGGGGGCGCGGGCCGCCCTTTTTAAGAGCGCGGACTGTGCTCAGTCGTGGCAGCGAATCGGGAAAGGCTTAGCCGACAATCTCGATCCGATGGTCTGGGCTTTGGTGCATCACCCACATGACCCCAACGCGGTATTCGCCGGCCTTGGGGCAGTCGCGCGCGGCCACGCATCCGGCTCAGGCGGAGCCGGCACGATTCTGGTCTCGCGAGATCGTGGTGAGAGCTGGCAGGAATTAAAAATCGATTTGCCGGCAGACAGAGTTCTGTGGGCGGCGGCAGATTAGTGTCGTGACGACCATGGAAAGAACAAGCCAGAATTACGCCGACTTCTTTCCAGACGAGCGGCGCACGCCGCTGCCGGGCGGCTACATGGGCAAGATCCTGCGCGTCGATTTAACCTCGGGGCGCACGCAGGATCTGAATCTCCCGGAAGAGTCCATGCTGCGCGAGCTCTGGGGCGGGCAGTTGCTGGCGGAATATATCCTGCTTCACGAGACGACGATTGGGATCGAACCCTACGATGCTAAGAGCGTCGTTGTCGGCATGACCGGACCGATCACGGGCACGGGCTTTACGCCCGGCGGGACCAAATTGACTTTTGTTTATCTCAGCCCTGCCACCCGGCACACGCTGGGTCGGGGCGCGACCAGCGGCTTTTTGGGAACCTCCCTCGAAGCGGCTGGCTATGACGGCCTGATCATCACGGGCGCCGCTCGGCATCCAACCTATCTCTACGTTGCCGAGGATCGTGTGGAGCTGCGCGACGCGCAACGTGTGTGGGGCAAGGGGACGCGGGAGACTGAGGAGATCCTGAGGGCGGAGGTGGGCCATCAGGACGCGCGGGTAGGATGCATCGGTCCGGCCGGGGAAAATCTAGTGCGGGCCGCCATGCTGGTCAACGACTACAACCATAACGCTGCCCACGGTTTAGGCGCAGTGATGGGCTCTAAGCGGCTGAAAGCGATTGTCGCGTGGGGAACCCAACGGCCGCGAATTGCTGACAAGCATGCTCTTATTGATGCCGGCGTGCGCTGGCGAACGGCATTACAGCCGCGCGTCTATACGGTAGCCAAACGAAAAAAGAGCGTTGGTCACGGTGAGGAGTGGGGCGCTATTACGAAATATAATTGGCGCAGCACCGTCATCACGGACGAGAACCGCGGCTTCGACCAGAACAGAGTTACCATGCGCCCCTGCTTCCAATGCCCGCGCCTCTGTCCATGGGACGTGGAGATTGGCGAGGGGCGGCACAGAGGCAAAGTGGGACACTTCAACGCCGGCAGCGAATGGATGGATACCTTTTACAATCTGGGTTTCAAGGGGAACGATGTCCTTTATCTCTCCGAACGCATCAACGACCTGGGCATCGAGTGCAGCCACTTCGCCTGCGGGGCCGGTTTGGCATTCGAAGCCTGGGAGAAGGGATTGCTCAGAGCCGATCGAACCGACGGGCTTGTGCTCGAATGGGGCAACTTGGAAGCGGCGGAGGCGCTGCTAGAGCGCTGTGCCCGACGGCAGGGCTGGCTCGGCAATCTTCTCGCCGACGGGCCCAAAGAGTTAGCGCAGGCACTCGGCGGAGAGGCGCTTCAATGGGTAGTTCACACGAAGGGCGGCACACCGGCGCAACACGAGTGGCGCCCCTTGCTCAGCCAGATGCTGCGCGAGCTGGTGGCCAGCGGCGGCATGAAGCCGCAAGGAGCCGGCGGAAAAGAGCCTCCACCCGATCTACGCTACCGGGAAAAATGGGGCCCCCTCGATCCGCTCCGCCCCGACGGCTGGGCCCAGTCGCACCTTCTCACGGAGAAATTTCGCCAGGCCTGCGGCTTGATGGGAGGCTGTTGGTTCGCGCTCAACGACAAACAGCCCGATGGCTTAAAGAGCATGATCGATTCACTGAACGCTACCACCGGCTGGGACGTGACCCTGGACGAGGCCCTCGATGTGGGGCACCGAAGCATTATACTCCAGAGCTTATTCGGCACTCAGAGAGGGTGGATCGCGGAGCAGGACTGGAAAGATGTCGGGCCGAGATTCCTAGAGCCAATCCCGGATGGAAAATATAAGGGCTTCACTATTGCGAAGTGGCTTCCGGATCTCGTTTATGAGTATTACCGTCTGTCAGGAAGGAACGAAAAAACCGGGCGACCCTTTATGGATACTCTGACGAAGTTAGGGCTCGAAGAGTTTAAAGAGTGGAGTCAACTAGACTGATAACGGATAGCCCCTCAGAGCGAAAAGAGAACCTAGCGGACGCCAAGTAAGAGGCCATAATGAACAAAAAACCAGGGGTGATTGTAGTGTTCGTTCTATTTTACTTTCTCGCCGAAATATTTCTTTTTCCCCCGTATAGCCATGCCCAACCGGCTCTCAAGAAAGTCCGCATGGGAAGTTCATCAACGAATGTCTCCTTTTTGGCGATATACGCGGCTTATCATCGGGGATTTTTCAAAGACGAAGGCATCGATCTTGAGATCATCTACATGCCCGCGAATCTGGCCAGCACGGCGGTGTTGTCCGGAGATATCGACTACAACGGCGCGGTGACCGGCACCATCGGAGCGGCGGTGCGCGGCCAGCCGATGAAGGTCTTGCTCTTCACCGTCGCCCGTCCCCTGCTCTTTCTCATGAGCAAAAAGGAAATCAAAGAGCCCAAGCAGCTCAGAGGCAAAAAGATCGCGGGCAGCTCTCCTGGGGGCTCCGCCACGCTGCTGGTCAATCAGATCCTGAAGCACTTTGGTCTCGAGCCCGGCAAAGATGTCTCCGTTCTCCCTATGGGCGGAAGCGCTGCCGGCCGTTATGCCGTGCTCGAATCCGGCGTCGTGGATGCCTCGTTTCTTTCAGTTCCGGAAAACATTATCGCCCTGGAAAAAGGCTACAACGAGCTCATATTCGCCGGCGACATTGTAGAATTCCCCCAGAACGGATTTGGCACCTCGGAGAAAAGAATCCGCGAGAATCCCGATGAGGTCTACCGCATGGTGCGGGCGACGCTGCGCGGTCTCCAGTTTGTCTGGGATAAGAACAATGAGGAAGCTGTGACGAACATT
>Ga0209824_10000874_pt1 | contig 18151 bp, 19 predicted proteins | sample VDWuncwatermetaG_FD_184124 | JGI IMG/M metagenome (GOLD analysis project Ga0209824, IMG submission 184124) | Wastewater microbial communities from Netherlands to study Microbial Dark Matter (Phase II) - VDW unchlorinated drinking water (SPAdes)... ... | reverse complement strand
GTATCGGATATGTTTAATGGTATGCTTCACAGCGGTTGCCCTTTGGGTGCGATTATCCAATTACTTTAGCAAATGCAGCGGGAAGGGTGCGCCTGTAGTTGTTGCGGTGGGGGTACTGAGGTGCTGGAATTTATCAAAAAACGATGCTCATTTAAAAACACGCACCCCTGTTAATTTGCTGCTCAGGGTTAAGCTTAGACAAGCCAGGGCGTAGCCTCATGCCATCCAAAAAGAGCGGTTCGTTGTCGGCGAATCTCTCCGGAAGAGCCGCGATAAACCAGATTTGAAATGCCTGCATGGGGATTGTTGTTGACAGGAGTTCACCTCAATCGAGGACTGCCATGAACATAAAATCCTCACTCAATAGCTCGGTAAAATTCAGCGTGCTTAAAAAAATTTCATTCCAGGTTTTCTGCCAAATCGGAAAACAGATTCGCTGCCGATGCGCCTATGCGCTTGTAAAATAGAACGATGCCTCAAAATCGTGCCGATTGTGGGGGGGAAGTCGTCTTGACATGCCGATTTTCATGCGTATGATTATGCGTATCGTTGCTTGAGGAGCTCGTTGTGCCAACTCATTTAACCTCGTCCGCTAAAAAAGGTCGTCTGTCCTTATCGATCGATCAGGATTTGCTGGATCGCTTCGAGCCCTACAAGCATCAGGTCAATTTTTCTGCACAGGCCGAGCAGATGCTGGCCCGTATTCTGGAAGAGTTTGAAAATCGCGCCTGGGTGGAACGCAATTCAGAGGCGCTGCTGGCGCACGGCAGGGACATCGCAGTGACCGGCTTAGCTGGCGCTGAGTTTGACCGGATCTGATTGTGGCTCAGTTCGATATTTATCCCAATCCCGGCACAAAGCGCGCTGAAATACCCTATCTTGTCGCCATCCAGAACGACCATATCACCAGAAAAACCGGCGCGACTGTTGTTATTCCGCTGCGTGCCAATGCGCAACCTGTCGATGTGATGGCACCGGTCGTCGAAGTGTCCGGAGCAGGGCGCTTCGTGCTGTCCACCGACGAAATTTTTGCGATAGACGCCTCCCGGCTTAAATCTCCCGTAGCAAAACTGAGTGCGGAGGATCGCGAAAAAATCAGACCCGCCATAGATAAAGTCATCGGCGAATACTGACCATGCCTGTTTTAAGGTATTGCGCGAAATCCAAAACAAAAAAGCCACTAAAAATCAGTGGCTTAGATGTATTTTTCTGGCGGAGAAGGGGACTGCCATATTAACATCCTATCCAGTCCAATACTATTTTAATTTATATAAAAAACCTATTTATTACAGTGTCTTGAGTTTGTGGTGTGTCCTATCACGCTCTACTCTGCTCTACGGAAGCCTACGTATTATGGCATACTGGATGGCATACTGAGTCCAAAAGGAGGTCGTTGATGGCCACTCTTACCGATACCAAAGCGCGTAACATCAAAGATGGCGATAAACCAGTGGCGCACGGTGGTATTACAGGATTGAGTTTGCATCCTTCCGCTACAAAAGGTCGTGGTAAATGGGTATTGCGTTACGTTAGCCCAATAACGGGTAAGCGCCGTAATGCTGGGCTAGGTGTCTATCCCGAGGTCAGTATTGCTGATGTTGGCAAGCTTGCTGTGGTAATGCGTGAACAGCTCTCTGCTGGAGTTGATCCACTTGATGCAAAGCGGATCGAGATTGTTAAGCCGTGCATCCCTACATTCGAGGAGGCTGCCCGAATGCTACATAAGGAGTTATCACCAGGATGGAAAAATATAAAGCACTCGAAGCAATGGATCGCCACGCTGGAGCAATATATTTTCCCCGAGATTGGTGCAATTAGACTGAATGCACTCACTCCTGCGCACCTTGCTGATTCTCTTCGCTCAATCTGGCTTTCAAAACCTGAGACCGCAAGTCGCGTCAAGCAACGACTCCATGTCGTATTGACATGGGGTTGGGCGCATGGACATTGCGTATCAAATCCGGTCGATGTGGTTCATCACCTCTTGGCTCAGCAACCTGGAAAGGCTGCGCGTACTGAACATCAGCCAGCAATGGCGTGGCGTAAAATTCCGGCATTTTCGGCAGAGCATCTGCGCGTTTCCACTCGCAATGAGGTGACACGCCCAATGATGGAGTTTCTTATTTTGACTGCATGCCGATCAGGAGAGGTGAGAGGTGCGTGCTGGTCAGAGATTGACCTGGATTCTGCCATCTGGACGATTCCTGCTGAACGAATGAAAGCCAAAGTAGCGCACCGTGTTCCTCTCTCTGGTCGAGCTATAGAAATTTTGAAGGCGCAGAGTGGGAAGCACAAGGATCTGGTTTTTCCTTCGTCGCGTGACCGCGTTGCGCTGTCCGACATGGTGTTGACAGCTTTTCTACGTCGTGTGAATGCGAAAAGCGATACGCCTGGGCGGGTAGCAACGGCTCACGGTTTTCGTTCAAGTTTTCGTGATTGGTGTAGCGAGCAAAATTATTCTCGCGACTTGGCTGAAAGGGCGCTTGCTCATGCAGTGCAGAATAAGGTTGAAGCGGCTTACCACCGGACTGATTTGCTGGAACAACGTCGTCCGATGATGCTGGCTTGGTCGGAATTCGTGTGTGGTGGAGTGATTGGCGAAGAGCCTGATCAGGTCGGTGCGGATGTTTAGTATCGTGAGTTCGAATCCTAAAACATCATTCATGTTCACGCGCTGACAGGCGATGTATGCTTACCTATGCAAGATCGTTGTTTAGGCAACAGTTAGCTTGACCGACTTCCCAATTCGGGCAAGCATGTCTATTAAGGCATCAATCGTAAATTTACTGGTTTTTTTATTTACCACATCAGAAATGCGAGGGCGGCTCACATGCAGAATTTCTGCTGCTTCAGCCTGTTTTAGGTCGCTGGTTTTAATCCACGAAGACAATTCACCCATTAACTGTTCTTTGAGTGCCAACGTATGGTCAATCCTTGCGCGAGACTCAGCCTGAAAACGTTCGGCATCTTCAGGTGAAAAACCTAGTTCTGCAAACAAGTTTGCATCAGGTTTGGTGATGTGTCGGATTTGGGTGTCGATTGTGTTCATTTTGCGCTATTCCTTTCTAGTGCAACGGCTCGGTAGCGAGTTGCGGCAATGTCTTTGTCCCTTTTTGCTGTAGCCTCGGTCTTTTTCTGGAAACAATGTAATACGTAGATTGCCTCTTCAAATTTTGCGACGTACATGACGCGGAAAATGCCTTGGCTGTCTTTGATACGTATTTCACGTGTACCTGAACCAACATCATCAAATGGCTTCCAGTCGTCAGGCTCAAGGCCAGCCTGCACCTTGCCTAGCTGAAAGCCTGCTTCGCGGCGCGGATCTACCGGAAACTCAAGTAGGTCATTGTAGGTGGAGCCAACCCAGCGGATTTCTTTAATGTCTCTCATTGTATAAAATTTTATACCTGTTTGGATTGATTAGCTAGTGCTTCCCTCTAGTGATATGAAATGAATCTAAGGAATTGCTGTTGTATTAAGTTGCTAATTTCTCCGTTCCCTATGGCAGAGCGCTGCTTAAAGCCTTGTCTTGTAGCCGAGATCGCTAAGAGTGGCTCGAGGTGGCTTGCTATGAGTGGATTTAATTGCAAGGGGAAATCGCAACCTATTTAATTCATTACCCCACCACTCTGATAGGGCTTTTCGTTGTGGGATATAGCTGTCGTTGCAATAGATCGAGTTTTTGCCGTCTTTGTGCGTAAGCATTGCCTTAATAAATTCCGGTCTGAAATAGCTGCTACTGCTGGCTGTGGTGATAAATAAATTTTTAAACGTCACTGGCTTGATAGGATATTTCATCCAGATTTCTTCGATGGCCTGGGCTATGACCTTGTTGCGCCCAGCACTGGTTGTTTCGGGATTGCATAGACTTGGGAATAGGTAGTCACTATTTCTTGTATGGTCGAATAGTTCTTGAAGAGCTTGCACGGCGTGCCAAGATAGATATTCTATTTGGGGATGGATCAATGGTTTTTTATCTGAATTTTCTATATCTCTGCTGTGGACCATCCACTGTGCGATGCTTGTATTGAAATCTGCCCGTCTGGCAGTGAGCAATTCAGTTGTGCGTGAGGGCATTAGCATTTGCAGCCAGATTGCTATGCGAATTTCCGTAGAGCCACTGTATGCAAATAAATTGCGGATGAACTCGCCTACATCCTCCATGTTGTTAAAGCTCGGGTATTTTTCAGTATCGCTTTTAACTCTCCGCTTGCCTTTCTCTAAATGAAGATTCCACTCTGAGTCGGATCTATCCCGTCTAGCGTTGTCTAGATCAGCCCGATATTTTGTATCGACAATTTTTCGTGCTGCATCAATGCTCATGGCTGGATACTGACCAACCGTTGTCCATTTATCCCGACTGTTGAAATGACTGCGAAATTTGAAAGTCCGCTTATTGCCCTTTTTGTTGATCCACAGATACAAGCCACCACCCAGTTTTAGTTGCTCTAATGGCTTTGCATGGAGAATGTCCTGCTCGGTTGCAATAGGCTTTAAGGGGGGGCGCGTACTTTCTTGCTCTGTCGCAGGCGTGCTTGTGCCAACCTCATTTGAAAGAGCGGAATTTGCAGTCGTGGTTGCCGTGGGTGTTGTAGCTTCGTTTTCTGAAGGGGTGGGAGTTGCCATTATCGGACGTAACTATTTGGATTGGTGGCGGAATTATATACCTAATAAAATACTAAATATATTCTAATAATTATGATTAAATTTTATACTTTTTCTTATTTCTTTACTAAAACTATATGTATTATCATTCTATTAAATACCAATAATATTCCTAGTATTTTACTTATTATAATTCTATACGATATATGCGGAAGATTATGCTATTGATGGATTGTTAGATAACTTTTACTATATTTTAGTAAATTAAAAATAGTCATTGTAATCAATTAAATTTCAGTCATATATCATCTTAATGTAACTAGCCAATAGCTAACCAGAACTCATCCCCACCCACGAGCCATTTCGGTCGTGGGTTTTCTTACGCCATTTTTATTCAGGAGAACGCCATGAGTACAATTGTAAAAACCAGCCTTTACTATTGCGAAGGTCGAAGCAACAAGAAATACCACGCAGAAATTGTCGAGGTCGTCGGCGGCAATATCGTCAATTTCCGGTATGGTCGGCGTGGTGGCACATTGACCACAGGCACTAAAACCAGCACACCTGTCGATTTCACCGAAGCCAAGCGAATCTTCGATAAGCTTGTAAAAGAAAAAACCGCCAAGGGTTACACGCCAGACGTATCAGGCGCTGCATACCAATCCACAGAACATGCCGGTTTAAAAACCGGTTTTATGCCGCAACTGCTCAACCCGATTACAGAGCACGAAGCAATGGGCTTGATAACCGACCACAACTGGGCTGCGCAGGAGAAGATGGACGGTGAACGGCGAGCCGCACATGCTGAAAACGGTTACGTTATCGGCATCAACCGTCGAGGTCTGATTGTGCCGCTACCTCAATCCATTGCGGATGAACTTCAGGCTATTGACGATCACAGCGGTGCGATTCGGGTTGACGGTGAAATTATCGGTGACGTGCTGCATGTTTTCGATATACATATTCATCGAGGCCAACCGATTCACGACTTGCCTTGGATTGAACGCATGCACCTTGCTGAAGCAGCTCTGTCCCAATGCCAGCACATCAAAGCCGTACCACTGGCTGTCACTACAGATCAGAAAGGCGACCTATGGAATAACGTGGTGACAAACAATGGTGAAGGGGTCGTTTTCAAACGAACGAATTGTCCAGTCACAGAAGGTCGCCCAAGCTCCGGTGGTGACTGGCTGAAATTCAAATTCACCGAATCCGCTACCTGCTGCGTACTGGCAATCAACCATGACCGGCGTAGCGTTCAGCTTGGTCTGCGGGAGCTCAGCATCCACCCCAACGTTACCTTGGATCAAATGACACCGGTGGGAAATGTGACCATTCCGCCGAACCATGATGTGCCAGTTACAGGTGACATCATAGAGGTCGAGTACCTATACGCCTACGAGGGAGGAAGCCTGTATCAGCCTGTCTATCGCGGCAAACGCCGAGATCAAGAAATCAGCGACTGCACCATCAATCAGTTGAAATACAAACCGAAAGTAGATGAGGATGGAGATGCGTAAATCCATTATCAACCAGCGCGGACGTTCTACTACTTCATGTCAGGTGGTGGCACTCCGCGTTTTGCTTTTTACGATACGGAGAACGAAATGAAGCAGCAGCTAATAACGGCAGGATTTTTTATAGAGGGACTTCAGGACGCGAGCACAGGCGAAAACGTCAGGCCAAATTACGACGTGCTGATTGAAATATGGGGTAAAGGCTGTATCGAGTTGGTTGATGCTCTGGTCAGCTATGTGCCTTTGGCAACCAGTTTGAGCGATGCAGCTGCGCGCGCCTGCGACGGCAATTACCCAGGTGTATTCGATTACGAGGTCAGCAGCCGTTTCGGAAAATGGTTTGGGGAACACATATTACAGCATGGACACGAACCCTCAGAACTAAGGGCTAGCGCATGGCTAATCGGTCACATCGGAGAATTTTTCACCAAGGGACTGACGAAACAGCAAGCCGACAGCATCAAGATCGAAATTCAACAGGCATTCATCTTGGCAATCAAATCAGACGCACTTCCAGCAGCTTAATTTTCACTATCAATCACCATATATAAGGAGCAACGATGCAAAACGGAAACGATTTTACCTACTCAACCGGTGTTAACTGCCCACACTGCGAATCCAGTCATGTAAAACTTCGCAACTATGGGAAAAAGACTGGCGGCACAATCGGCGCGGTAGCTGGCACAGCTGCTGGTATCAGTTCAGCTGCTGGTGGCGCTGAAATTGGTGCTACCGTCGGCATGATGGCGGGTCCTATCGGCAGCCTCTTTGGTGCGATTATCGGTGGATTGATCGGTGGCACTGCTGGCTGTGCAGCTGGGGCAAGATTAGGCGAAGTGGTCGATGACACCATTCTGGACAATTACCAATGCCTTGCTTGCGATTACTCGTTCAGTGCAAATCGTAGCTAAATACCCACACCAATAAATCAGCATATCCAACGGCAATACTGCAATCAGTTGTAACCAGCACCAGTCTCAACAATACGCGACACTCCGTTACATCCAACCAAACCTATCACGCACCTTGTCAGGCTGAATTTACTCAGCGGCATTGTTACGCGCATAAATCGAAAGGAATCATCATGGCTCACGAATTAGTCAAATCATCCGATATGGCCTATGTAGGCGCAACGCCTTGGCATGGATTAGGCAACCAATTACCGGAAAACCAACCCATTGAAGTGTGGCAGAAATCGGCAGGAATGGATTGGGAAATCAAACAAACGGACGTACTGTTCAATGCCGCTGCCGAAAATGGCAGCATGCTCAATCTTCGCAGTAATAAGGATGCGACCGTTCTTTATCGCTCTGATACCTACGAACCTCTGTCTGTTGTATCGAAGCGCTATAAGGTTGTCCAGCCACACGACGTACTCGGCTTCTACCGCGATCTGGTATCCGTCAGCGGTTTTGAGCTGGAAACTGCCGGTGTTCTCAAGGGCGGTAAAAAGCTGTGGGCATTAGCCAGAACCGGTGACGAAATGATGCTGTCAGGCATGGATAAGGTCAAAGGCTATCTACTTCTAGCCACTTCCTGCGATGGAAGCCTTGCCACTACTGCGCAGTTCACCAGTATCCGAGTCGTCTGCAACAATACGCTCCAAATGGCGGTCGGTGACAATCTAGGTGCGGTGCGCGTACCTCACTCAACCACGTTTGATCCAGTGGCGGTAAAGCAATCACTGGGTCTGGGCGTTACCGCTTGGGACGAGTTCAGCCGTTCCATCAAGGCAATGTCGAATCGTCCAGTCAATAAGTTTGAAGCATTGAAGTTTTTGATCGAGTTGTTTGGAGATGCAGATCTACCACTTCAGGAGCAACCGAATAAAGCTGCGATTCAAAAAGTTTATGGCTTGTATGCCGGTGACGGTAAGGGAAGTCAGATGTCATCATCCGCTGGCACTGCATGGGGCTTGCTCAATGGCGTGACAGAGTACGTGGATACACATCGCCGCGCACGCAATCAGGACTATCGCCTCGACTCTGCATGGTTCGGGCAAGGTTCACAAATCAAACAGCGCGGTTTTGAAGCGGCACTAGCCTTAGCTGCGTAGCTCCATTTGTCGGCAATTCAACATATACGCTCAGGGCATTGCGCTCTGGGCGTTTTCATTTCTAACAGGAGAATTCAAATGAAACGAGGAAATGCAGTCCGATTGGTCTCTACAAAAAATATGAGTCGCGAGGAGTGGCTAGCGATACGTGGTCAAGGTATTGGTAGCAGCGATGCAGCTGTTGCAGTCGGCATTTCACCGTACAAAAGTCCGCTAGAACTCTGGCTGGAGAAAACCGAACGTCAGGCGGCAACAGATATTTCAGCAAACGATGCAGTGTTTTGGGGTACGACGCTGGAGCATATCATCGCAAACGTGTACGCCCAACGAACCGGTAGTAAGGTCAGGCGTCTAAATTCGGTGCTACAACATCCTGCTCACCCATTTATGCTGGCGAATCTGGATCGTGTCGTTCAGCACCCAACCGATGGTAGCGGCATTCTGGAAGTTAAAACGGCTGGCGTAAATTCTGCAAAATTCTGGGAGGAAGGCGTACCAGACAGTTATCAATGTCAGGTTCTTCATCAGCTCGCAGTGACTGGCAAGCCTTGGTGCGATGTCGCCGTACTTATCGGCGGTCAGGATTTTCGGGTGTACCGCATTCTGCCAGACCAGGACAAGATGGCTGATCTGATTAAACGGGAAGCTGTATTTTGGCAATGCGTTGTTGAAGACGTGCCACCAGCGGTTGATGGCAGTGAGTCCAGTGGTCGTGCCTTGGCCAGTCTGTTTCCATCTGATCGTGGTGAAACGTTGGATTGCCGCGATGACACCGATATGAATCGGCTATTTTCTGATTATTGGGCTTGCCGTCAGCAGCGCGAATCAGCCGAAGAGCAGGAAGAATTGCTCAAGCAGCGATTGCAAGAACGTCTCGGCTTTGCCAGCGGTGCGGTACTGAGTGACGGCAAAATCAGTTGGCGCAAATCGAAGGATTCCATTACCACCGATTTCAAGCGACTGGCAGACGAACATCCTGATTGGGTAAAACCCTATGAAATACCCAAGCTGGGTTCTCGCCGCTTCCTAGTACAGGTCGGCAAGTAGTGATCTCGGCATACCTATATATAGAGGTATCAATCAGCACGTTTTACAAAACAGCGTCATATAGCCCCCTCAGCAATCCTGATGGGGCATTTTATTTTTTGAATTCAATAATCCAGGAGAAAATTATGATTAAAGGACTGGCAATTACACCGCCGATTATTGGGCGTATTTCAATCGGCAAGGTCGTGGAACGCAACGGCAAGCGTCTGCCGGAAAAAGATGATTGTTTTACCATCACCACGCAAGTGCAAAATCGTGATGGCTGGCTTTTACATCCACTGCATACCAAGCTGACTGAAGGGACAGCCAATGCCAAGATTCGCTCGATACCAGTCAAGGTACTGTTCAACAGCAGTGATCTCAACCTACGTGCCGAATACAGTTTATTCGACCGCACCTCTGGCAGACCAATGTGTGTTGGCAATGGCGAGACCGCAAAACGGGTTACTGAGGATGGTATTGCTGATGTGGCATGTACCAGCCCAGACGGATGTGCAATGGCTAAAACTGGCGGATGCAAACCCTACGGCAGGTTGAACGTCGCGATTGATGGGCAAGAAGAGGAATTATCGTCATTCGTGTTTCGGACGACTGGCTTTAATTCCATCCGCACCTTAACAGCTAGACTTCAGTATTTTGAAGCGGTCAGTGCTGGCAATACGCGCTATCTCCCATTGCAACTAAAACTTCGTGCAAAATCAACCACTCAGTCGCATCGTGCACCAGTTTATTATGTAGATTTATGTCTGCGTGACGGCATCAGTTTGGAGGATGCCGTCAGTCAGGCGGTCGCTGACGGGATCAAGTCGGAGCAGGCTGGCGTGAGTATCAATGCGCTAGAACAAGCCGCAAGAATAGGCTTAAACAACGGTGCATTTGAAGATAGCGAAGAAGAAGCACCTGCAATCGTTGAGGAATTCTATCCAGATGCGACAGCCGGTGCGGTATCAACCCAGACTGTAGTGCCTACTCCAACAAAATTGACAAACAAACTGGCACGTCAGTAAAAGTACCAATAAATTGCTGATGTTTAGTTTTTGGATAGCATGGGATCAAGAAACCAACTGACCCCATGCTATCCTTTTACTTTCATGTTGACCAACGCTTGTCACTTTCTAAGCTGTTTTTCTCGCTAGTCAACGAGGCAATTTTTTCACGAGTTTCCTCCTGAACCTCAGGCGTCACTCCAGTTTTAAATAATTTTTTTTCGTACATCTTAATTTCAGTATTTAATTCTTCAATTCTAGAATCTATCCCCTCAATGCGCATAGCTTTCGATTTCTCATGAATTTTTTCATACTTTTCACGCTGCTCATCAGTTAAATCATCTCTTTGCAAAATCTTGCCACTCGTTTTCTCGTTTTGTTTTATGGCTGCCTCAAAAGTAAGCTTGCCTGTGTTAAACAGTGTTTTACCAACTAATTTTGCTCCTGCAAGCGCAGTATCTTTTGCACCGACGGAGGAGGTCAATTCCCGAAATGCCTCACCAAGGTTGAATAACGCCATAGTAGCCTCTTCTGAGTAACATTAAATTTAAAGAACTTCAACCTTGCCAGTGCCTTCGCATTCTGGACACTCCACTCTTGCTCGTGGATTTCCTGCACAGACAGGACAGTTTTCTGGGTGCTCATCATCTCCATACTCAAGCGGACACGGAATTACACCCTTGCCATTACATTCAGGACACTTCTTCATTTTCGACATAATTTTCTCCAGTTAATCACGGATAGTGAGTGCATCAAGCAAATACGTGACCTCAAAGCTTGTCGCTACTTTCCCTACAAGATGAATTTCTTGCTGAGTTCGTACCGAGACTTTACAACAAACCAAACTCAAAGTGTGTGGTTTTTAGTGTCCATGTCGGAAAAACTCACGGCATGTCTAACCCAACTCAAAAGTGTGGAGCACAGCAGCTATTCGCAGCCAATATGCGTCGAATCCGGCTGGAGAAGAAACTGACGCAGGAGAAAGTGGCGGAGGCGGCAGATTTACATCCGAACTACATCAGCTCGGTGGAACGCGGCGAGAGGAACATTTCGATTTGCAATATTGAACGGATTGCAGAGGCGCTAGGAGTCAACATGTGCGAACTGGTCACCGCTGCTTGTGCTACTGAGCCCTATCGCGACAGTGAAAACACCTGAAAGCAACAACCAAATATCAGACGGACTCGATGACTCGTGCCACATCACTCTGACACTCTGAGCATTTTCCGACCAGCAATAAATCGCCCTTACTAACCGCGCCAGTAAAATTGGTGATCGTAACCTCATGACGGCACTTACCGCACCAGACATTTGAAATCAGCATTTTTTTTGCTTCACTGGGGATCGCAGCCCACAATACAGCGGCTGGCCTAGTAAATTCGGGGATGAATTCGACGGTCATAAACTCGTTTTCTATTCCAGTTGATCGCTATCCAAGCATATCGCAAACGGCTTCGCCTGACATCTGATCCCGCATCATAGTGCCAATGGCGAGGTTTGGCATTATCATGCCGCACTCACAACCAAAAACAGCACCCATGTCAGAAGAACAGCGTCGTCAGTTACAGCAACAGCTTTGGAATATCGCCAATACCTTGCGCGGCAAGATGGGCGCTGATGAATTCAGAGATTACATCCTTGGCTTCATCTTCTATAAATACCTGTCCGAGAAGATCCAGCGCTTTGCCGATGCCGAACTGGCTCAGGAAGGGTTGCACTTCGCTGCACTCAAGGAATCTACTGAAGAAGGCAAAGCCTATATCGCCGCGCTGGAAGAGGCTGCACTGGGCGAACTGGGTTATTTCCTGAAGCCATCCGAGCTATTTCATGCCATCGCCATGAAGGGCAGCAATCAGGAAGATGAACACAAGCAAGGCGATGGTCACAACTTCATTCTCGCTGACCTGACCAAGATACTGAAGAACATCGAGCAAAGCACACTTGGTACGGAAAGCGCCGATGACTTCGTGAATCTGTTTGAGGATCTGGATTTAACTTCCTCCAAGTTGGGTAATAGCGAGAAGGAGAAAAACGCGCTAGTCGCCAAGGTGCTGACGCATCTGGACAAGATCGATTTCAATCTGTCGGATTCGACTGCCGATGTCCTGGGCGATGCCTACGAATACCTGATCGGTGAATTCGCCAGTGGCGCAGGTAAAAAAGCCGGAGAATTCTATACGCCGCAGCCTGTTTCAACCTTGCTTGCCAAGCTGGTTACAGCACAAAAGCAAACCCTCAAAAGCGTCTATGACCCAACATGTGGCAGTGGATCGCTGTTACTGCGCGTCAAGCGTGAGGCCAAACAGGTCGATAAAATCTACGGTCAAGAGCTGAACCGTACCACCTATAACCTGGCACGGATGAACATGATTTTGCATGACGTTCATTACGCTGATTTCGATATAAAGCAGGAAGACACACTGGAGCGCCCTCAACATCGTGAGCTGCGCTTTGATGCCATCGTCGCTAATCCGCCCTTCTCTGCCCAGTGGAGCGCCAGCCAGCTGCACATGAGCGATGATCGTTTCAGCGTATATGGCAAACTCGCACCCAGCAGTAAAGCCGATATGGCCTTTGTGCAGCACATGGTCTATCACCTAGCTGAAGAAGGCACGATGGCTGTGGTATTGCCGCATGGCGTGCTGTTCCGTGGCGCTGCTGAAGGACATATCCGCCAATACCTGATTGAGCAATTGAACTGTCTGGATGCCGTGATTGGTCTGCCTGCCAATATCTTCTACGGCACCTCTATTCCGACCTGCGTGCTGGTATTCAAGAAATGCCGCAAGAGTCCTGACAACATCCTGTTCATTGATGCCAGTCAGCACTTTGACAAGGTCAAAACGACCAATGTGATGCGTCCTGAGCATATCCAGAAAATCGTTGATACCTACAAGGCGCGGAGCAATGAAGACAAATACAGCCATGTCGCGAGTATCGAAAGCATCAAGGCCAACGACTACAATCTGAACATTCCGCGTTATGTGGACACATTCGAAGCGGAAGAAGCGATTGATCTGGCGGCTATCTCTGCCCAATTGATCGAACTGGACAAAGCCAGCCTGACGACCGATGAGACGATTGCAGCGTTCTGCAAAGAATTAGGCATTGCACCGCCTTTTGCTCAGGTTTAATCCGATGCCTAGCCAAGCCGACCAACAAAACCTCATCATTTACCACACCGCTGACGGTCAAGCGGCTGTCTCGCTGTATGCACGCGATGGCAATATCTGGATGAACCAAACGCAGTTGGCAGAACTTTTTGCCACCTCAGTACCTAATATCAGCACCCACATATCTAATATATTGAAAGAAAAGGAATTAGATAGAAATTCAGTTATTAAGGATTATTTAACAACTGCCGCCGACGGCAAGGATTACAGCGTCACCTTTTATGCGCTAGACATGATCCTGGCAATCGGTTTTAGAGTGCGCAGTCCACGCGGCACTGAATTCAGAAAATGGGCGAATACCCATCTCAAGCAATACCTGATTAAAGGTTTTGTGATGGATGACGAACGGCTCAAGAATCCAGATGGCAGAGCCGACTACTTTGATGAGCTGCTGGAACGCATCCGCGAGATCCGCACATCCGAACTGCGCTTCTACCAAAAGGTGCGTGATCTGCTCGCCTTATCCAGCGACTACGATGCCAGCGACAAAGCCACGCAGATGTTTTTTGCCGAAACGCAAAACAAACTGCTGTACGCCGTTACCCAACATACTGCCGCCGAGATCATCGTGCAGCGCGCCGATGCCAACGCGCCCAATATGAACCTGCAATCCTTCAAGGGGAGCGTAGTACGCAAGGGCGACACCGCGAAAAACTATCTGAATGCCGACGAAGTGGACAGCCTGAATCGCCTGACCGTCATATTTCTGGAAACCGCAGAGCTACGCGTGAAAGAGCGTAAAGACCTGACACTACCCTACTGGCGCGACAACGTAGATAAGCTGCTCACCTTCAATGACAAACCTGTGCTATCCAGTGCAGGACGCATCAGCCACGCGCAAATGGAAAATCAAGTGAATGCCCAGTACGCACAATTCGATGCGCGGCGCAAAACCGAACAAGCCCTTGCCGCTGATGCACAGGAACTGGAAGAGTTGAATGCTGTGGCTAAAATCGTGAAAAAGCGAGGTGTAAAATGAGCGCGCCAACTTTGAGGTTTAAGGGGTTCGCTGATACCTGGACGCTGAAAAAACTTGGCGACGAAACAGTCTGGAGTTCTGGAGGTACGCCATCAAAACAAGAAGCAGCTTTCTGGGATGGGGATATACCTTGGATTAGTGCCTCTTCAATGCGGGGTAACAGCTACGCCGATTCTGAATTAAAGATTACTGAGGCTGGTTTGAAAGGATCGAAACTAGCCAAGAAAGGTGATTTGCTTTTGCTAGTTCGAGGCAGCATGTTGTTCAACAAAATTCCTGTGGGAATTGTAGCAAGAGACTTAGCGTTCAATCAAGATGTTAAGTCAATTAAACCAAAAAATTCACTAACCTCTGACTTTCTGCTGAGCTGGTTTTCGGCTTCAGAAAATAAGTTGATGAACATGGTTTCAGGTACAGGAATTGGTGCTGGAAAGCTTGATACTCAAGACATGATGGCAATGGATTTATGGATTCCATGCCAAGCCGAACAAACAAAAATCGCCAACTTCCTCACCGCTGTTGATGAAAAGCTCGCCAAGCTCACCCGTAAGCATGACCTGCTGACACAATACAAAAAAGGCGTGATGCAGCAGATTTTCAGCCAAGAGCTGAGATTCAAAGATGACAACGGGTGTGAGTTTCCTGATTGGAAGGAGGAGAAATTGGGTGCTATTGGTAAGGTTTCAATGTGCAAAAGAATTCTAAAAGTGCAAACGAGCGTCAACGGGGATGTTCCATTCTACAAAATAGGCACATTTGGTAAGCAAGCAGATGCCTATATTACTCAAGAACTCTATGAAAAGTTTAGAGATTTATACCCATTCCCCAAAACTGGCGATATTTTAATTTCGGCGGCGGGAACAATAGGAAGAACTGTTGTTTATGATGGTAAGCCCTCATATTTTCAGGATTCAAATATTGTCTGGATTGACAACGATGAAAGTTTTGTACTCAATAGATTCCTAATTTATTGTTATGAAACGATTGAATGGACAACAGAGAACACAACAATTGCAAGACTGTATAACGATAACCTAAAGAGTGTTTACCTTGAATTCCCAACACTTGCCGAGCAAACCAAAATCGCCAACTTCCTGACAGCCATCGACGACAAGATCACTGCCGCCAAAACCCAGCTTGAAGCCGTGAAGCAGTACAAGCAAGGCTTATTACAGCAGATGTTCGTGTAGTTCAACAGAAAGGCAGACCACCTTGAGTACGCAATCCGAATACGCTTTAGAAGCCGCGCTGATCGCTCAACTCAAGGCGATGGAATATGACAGCGTGACGCTGGACGATGAAGCCGCGATGCTGGCGAACCTAAAGCAGCAGTTGCAGATTCACAACAAGGACATCCAGTTCACGCCAACCGAATTTGACCGCATCCTGAATCACCTGAATACAGGCAGCGTATTTGAGCGCGCCAAAATTCTGCGCGACAAGTTCGCCCTCAAGCGCGACAACGGCGATACCGCCTATATCAGTTTCCTGAATAGCGATGACTGGTGCATGAATGAGTTTCAGGTCACGAATCAAGTCACAATGCTCGGCAAGCGCAAGAACCGCTATGACGTCACGCTCATCATCAATGGCCTGCCGCTGGTGCAGATCGAGCTGAAACGCAGAGGCGCAGAACTCAAGGTCGCATTCCACCAGATCAACCGCTACCAGCATGATTCCTACGATGCAGGCTTTGGCTTGTTCCAGTACGTGCAACTGTTCATTATCAGCAACGGGGTGAACACCAAGTATTTCTCCAATAACAAACAGCAGTCGTTCAAGCAAACTTTTTACTGGACGGACAAAGACAACCAGCGCCTGTCCGACCTGCATGAATTCAGCGCCGAATTCCTGAAGCCTTGCCACATCGCCAAAATGATGACGCACTACATGGTGATGACGGAGGAACAGGTCATCAAGGTGCTGCGCCCTTATCAGTTCTATGCCACGGAAGCCTTGGTGGATAGGGTAAAACACAGCAACGACAATGCCTATATCTGGCATACGACAGGTTCAGGCAAAACGCTCACCTCATTCAAGGCTGCCCAGATTATTCAGCGTATGCCCAAGGTGCATAAGGTCGTGTTCTGTGTGGATCGCAAAGACCTCGATTATCAGACTGCCAAGGAATTTAACGGCTTCTGCAAAGGCAGCGTGGACGAAACTACCAACACGCATACGCTGGTCAAGCAACTGAATGACGACAGCACCAAGCTGATTCTCACAACTATCCAGAAGCTCAATAATGCCATCGTCAAAGAGCATTACCTGAGCCGCGTCACCCATCTGCAAGACAAGAAATTCGTGTTCATCTTCGACGAGTGCCATCGCAGCCAGTTTGGCGACACCCACCAAAATATCAAACAGTTTTTCCGAAACGCGCAGATGTTTGGCTTTACCGGCACGCCGATCTTTGCGGATAACGCGACCGGCAGTATCGGACAGCAGAAGACCACCAAGGATTTATTCGGTGAATGCCTGCACAAATATGTCATCGTGGATGCCATCAAGGATGAGAACGTGTTGCGCTTTGCTGTCGAGTACGTGGGAAAATACAAGCGTGTGGACAACGCCAACGAGATAGATATTGACGTTGAAGCCATAGACACCAAGGAGTTGCTGGATAGCCCGATACGGCTTGGCAAGATCACCGATTACATCCTGGCGTACCATGCCCAAAAAACCAAATGGCCTGACTTCACTGCAATGTTCTGCGTGAGCAGTGTTGAAACGTTGATTAAGTATTACGAGCTGTTCAAGCTGAAACAGGTCGGCGCTGCCAAACCGCTCAAGATCGCCACCATCTTCAGTTACGCTGCCAATGAAGAAGATCCCAATGCCAACGGTCTATCCAGTGGACTGATTCCTGAAGAGAATCCCATACCGGAAGGAAAAATCAACCAGCGCAGCCGCGACAAGCTGGATGAGTTCATCGAAGACTACAACGTGATGTTCGGCACGAAGTATTCCACACGCGATAGCCAGTCGTACTACAACTATTATCAGGACATCGCCAAGCGCGTCAGAGCCGGACAGGTGGATATTCTGCTGGTGGTGAATATGTTCCTGACAGGCTTCGATAGCCCACGTCTAAATACGCTGTACGTGGACAAAAATCTCAAGTTTCACGGGCTGGTACAAGCCTTCTCGCGGACCAATCGCATCCTCAACGACAAGAAATCGCAGGGAAATATCATCTGCTTCCGCAATTTGAAGGCAGCCACAGATGAAGCCATTGCGCTGTTCTCCAACAAGGATGCCAAGGAAACCGTACTGCTGGAGCCGTATGAGGATTACGTAACGCAGTTCAACGAGGCAACCGAAGCCCTACTAGAGCTGACACCAACCGTCGCCAGTGTAGATGCATTGCCTGACGAAAAAGCCGAGCTGGAATTCGTCACCAAATTCCGCGCCCTCCTGCGCCTGAAAAACATTATCACCAGCTTTGCCGAATTCAGCGAGACAGACCTGGCAATGGCAGAATGGTACTCCAGTATATCGACTTTCTCTTGAAACCACATGATAAGGGCTTTTTGCCACGAAATGATGCGGAGGGGCTCATAACTTGCGTTAAGTACCAAAGCTTTAAAGCTCGCTGTGAGTGCGCCGGCTGGCATCATCATACTGTTATTATGTCTCAGTTTGAGCAGTTTTCAAGCTCTTATAAATTATATTCGGTATAAATTAATTAAATGCCTCCTTAGATCAAAAATCTCATTTTGATCTAGTCCAAGGTCTTGGAAAAAAGACCAATTCAGTTTACGCATTGTATTAGGCTATAAAGGATC
>Ga0209824_10000872_pt1 | contig 18181 bp, 13 predicted proteins | sample VDWuncwatermetaG_FD_184124 | JGI IMG/M metagenome (GOLD analysis project Ga0209824, IMG submission 184124) | Wastewater microbial communities from Netherlands to study Microbial Dark Matter (Phase II) - VDW unchlorinated drinking water (SPAdes)... ... | reverse complement strand
AGGGGAAAGGGGGCATTATGCGGTGCGGCGTTTTATTGAAGCGATAAGCCCCATTATTAAACCAGAAATCTCATCCACTTTCTCAGCCAATACATCGGTATTTTTTATATACCCCAGCCGCGCTGCCAATTCGATCAAGGTATCCAATTCCGACAACGATCCCGCCGAAATGCCGAGAAAATAAATCAACTCCTTGCTGCCGTTACGCGCATAACCCTCAGCAATGTTTGCCGGAACCGATACCGCCGCACGTCTCATTTGGCTGGTTAAACCATATCTTTCCGAGTCAGGGAATGATGAAGTGGCGGCATAAATCTTAACCACCATCTCCATTCCGTATTGCCAAGCTCTTAACGTACGATGATTACGCTTCACACCCTTCCCCCTTCCCCCTCCTCCCTTCTCCAAAAACTACGCCGGATGCACGGTGGTCGCTGGCGCACCCGGCGGTTTGTCCTTGGGCGGAACCGGCGCGACGACGGGGGCAGGCTTGGGCGGACGCGGGGCGCGGCCTTCCATGATGTCGTTGATTTGATCGGCATCGATGGTTTCCCATTCGAGCAGGGTGGTGGCCATCAATTCGATTTTGTCGCGGTTTTCTTCGATGAGCTTGCGCGCCAAGGCGTATTGCTGGTCGATGATGCGGCGGATTTCGGTATCGACTTTTTGCATGGTCGCTTCGGAAACGTTTTTGTGGGTGGTGACACTACGCCCCAAAAACACTTCGCCTTCGTTTTCGCCGTAGACCATCGGTCCCAGCGCGTCGCTCATGCCCCACTGCGTGACCATGCGCCGCGCCATTTCGGTGGCGCGCTCGAAATCGTTGGACGCGCCGGTGGTCATCTGCCCCATGAAAACTTCCTCGGCGATGCGCCCGCCGAACAGCACCGCGATGTTTTGCAGGATGTGTTCGCGGTCCATGCTGTAGCGGTCTTCGGTCGGCAACTGCATGGTCAAGCCCAGCGCGCGACCGCGCGGGATGATGGTGACTTTGTGTACCGGGTCGGTCTTGGGCAAGAGCCGCGCGACCACGGCGTGGCCGGATTCGTGGTAGGCGGTGTTGCGGCGCTCGTGTTCCGGCATCACCATCGAGCGGCGTTCCGCGCCCATAAAAATTTTATCTTTGGCGCGCTCGAAATCGTCCATATCGACGAGGCGTTTGTTGCTGCGCGCCGCGAACAGCGCGGCTTCGTTGACCAGATTCGCCAAATCTGCGCCCGACATGCCGGGGGTGCCGCGCGCCAAGATGTCCGCACGAACATCGGGGGCGATGGGCACTTTGCGCATGTGGACGTTGAGAATTTGTTCGCGCCCGCGGATATCGGGCAAAGGCACGACCACCTGGCGATCGAAACGACCGGGGCGCAGCAAGGCGGGGTCGAGCACATCGGGGCGGTTGGTGGCGGCGATCACGATCACGCCCGCACTGCCTTCAAAGCCGTCCATTTCCACCAGCAACTGGTTGAGCGTTTGTTCGCGCTCGTCGTTGCCGCCGCCCAAACCCGCGCCGCGCTGGCGACCGACCGCGTCGATCTCGTCGATGAAAATGATGCAGGGCGCGTGTTTCTTGGCGTTGTCGAACATGTCGCGCACCCTGGCCGCGCCCACGCCGACAAACATTTCGACGAAATCGGAACCCGAAATGCTGAAGAACGGCACTTTGGCTTCACCCGCAATCGCCCGCGCCAGCAAAGTTTTGCCGGTACCGGGGTTGCCGACCAACAACACGCCGCGCGGGATGCGCCCGCCGAGTTTTTGAAACTTACCGGGATCGCGCAAAAATTCCACCAGCTCGAAAACTTCTTCTTTGGCTTCCTCGCAGCCGGCCACGTCGGCGAAGGTGATTTGATTGGTGGATTCGTCCAACATGCGCGCTTTGCTCTTGCCGAACGAAAACGCGCCGCCGCGCCCGCCGCCCTGCATCTGCCGCATGAAAAATACCCACACGCCGATCAGCAGCAACATCGGGAACCAGGAGACGAAGATGCTCATCAGCAAAGATTGCTCCTCTTCGGGCTTGGCTTCGACCACCACGCCGTATTTGAGCAAGTCGCTGACCATCCACGGGTCGGAAGGCGAGTAGGTGGTGAAGCGGCTTTTGTCGCTTTTCACGCCCTTGATGGTGCGGCCTTCGATGGTGACGCGGGCGACGTTGCCGCGCTTCACCTCGTCGATAAACTGCGAGTATTCCATCGGCGCTTGCACCGCTTGGCGGCTGCCGAATTGGTTGAATACGGTCATCAGCACCATGGCGATCACCAACCAGATTGCAATATTTTTCGCTAAGTTGTTCAAAATCGCTCCTAATAACGCGGCATCGACCGCACGTTTGCGCTAATTCTAAACCCATTTCGGCTTTATGGGGTGCATTCCATGCACCCATCACCGAGTAGGGCGGGTGTAACCCGCCAAACCGGCAACGATGGCGGGTGTAATTCCATTTCTAAATTAGAACTGACTTTGTTGGCATCGCCTTGCCGTGCTATTCGCACTGTCTGCGGCGCGCCGTCGCGTCATTTCTAATTTAGAAATGGAATAACCCGCCCTACGCAACTCGTTTGTTCAGCCCCAACAAATACAGCTCGCTGCTGCGGCCGCGCGAGGCTTCGGGTTTGCGCGTCACCACTTTGGTGAAGCTTGCGCGCATGTCGCGCAAAAAAACTTCAAACCCCACGCCCTGAAACACTTTTACCAAAAAATGCCCGCCCGGCTTGAGTTGCTCGCGACAGAATTCCAGCGCCAGCTCCGACAGGTGCATGCTCCGCGCCTGATCGCTGATGTTGACCCCACTGATATTGGGCGACATATCGGAAATAACAAGGTCAACGGGTTGGTCGCCCAAAATATTTTTTAGTTCCGTCAGCACCGCCGCTTCCCGAAAATCTCCCTGCAAAAAAATCACCCCGGGGAGCGGCACCATCGGCAACAGATCGAGCGCAATAACCCTACCGCTGCCGCCTTTGCCACCCCCGCCGCTCCCCGCCGCCGCAAATTTTTCCGCCACCACCTGCGACCAACCACCGGGGCTCGCCCCCAAATCCACCACGGTCATGCCGCCTGGATGAGCGGGTTTGAGCAATTTATCGGACTCGATAATTTCCATAATTTTGTAAGCCGCACGCGAACGGTAGCCTTCCTTTTTTGCGCGCTTCACAAAAGGGTCGTTGACGTGCTCTTTCATCCAGGCTTTGCTGGTTTTGGCTTTCATCTTATCTATTTACACAGCAGTCAGAAATTAAGGTTACAGTCGTAGGGGCGGGTTCTAAACCCGCCCTCACATCCGGTTGCGCAAGCAGGGCGGGTTTAGAACCCGCCCCTACAGTTCCGCATTGTCAGGAGTGTCACCTTAATTTCTGACTGGAGAGTAATTGAATTCTCTACGCTCGAAATTGAAGTAATATGCCTTCCCTTATCTCCACTGCCAATGCGCTATGTTAACCCTCACCCCCACCCAACGTCGCGCGCTCAAAGCGCAGGCACACGCACAAAAACCCGTGGTGATGATAGGCGAGGCGGGCTTGTCGCCCGCTGTCCTCAAGGAAATCGACTTGGCGCTCGGCAGCCACGCGCTGATCAAAATAAAAGTGCTGAGCGACGAGCGCGAGCAACGCGCGGAGATATTTCAAAAAATGTGTGCCGCGCTAAATGCTGCACCAGTGCAACATATCGGCAAAATTCTGGTGATTTATCGCCCGCACCCCGAAGGCGAAAACGCCGCCCCCGCAACAGCCAAATTCCGCAAAAAACGCGAACCGCGAAAAAATAAGCGAAGCTTCCAAAGTTAAGATGATCTGAAAAAGCAAAAAAAATCAGCCACGGATGAACACGGATTTACACGGATTAAGTCAAAAACGGTGGCCTTGTTTTTATCCGTGTAAATCCGTGTTAATCCGTGGCTAAGCTTTTCTCCAACCTACACGTAACGCACCTCCAGTATCTCGTACTCCCTCACCCCGCCGGGTGCCATCACCTCGGCCACGTCGCCCGCGTATTTGCCGATGAGCGCGCGCGCGATGGGCGAGCCGATAGAAATTTTATTTCGCTTAATATCGGCCTCGTCCTCGCCGACAATCTGATAGTTCACCTTATCGCCGCTTTCCATATCTTCCAGTTCCACCGTCGCGCCGAAGACGCAACGACCGTCGGCATCGAGCAGCGCGGGATTGATGATTTGCGCGTTCGACAGCTTGCTTTCGAGCTCGGCGATGCGCCCTTCGATAAAACCCTGGCGCTCTTTGGCGGCATCGTATTCTGCGTTCTCGGACAAGTCGCCGTGCGCGCGCGCTTCGGCGATGGCGGCGATGACGGCGGGACGCTGTACGGTTTTTAATTGGTGCAACTCGACGCGCATTTTTTCTGCACCGACGACGGTCAATGGTACTTTGCTCATGCTGTTCTCCCTGTTTTTTTAGGAGCGAGGAGCGAGGATCGAGGATCGAGGAGCGAGGATTGAGTATAACCCGACTCCCTCGGTGCGCCGCTCCTCGATCCTCGATCCTCGATCCTCGATCCTCGATCCTCAATCCTCAATCCTCGATCCTCGATCCTCAATCCTCGATCCTCGATCCTCAATCCTCGATCCTCAATCCTCAATCCTCGATCCTCAATCCTCAATCCTCAATCCTCGATCCTCAATCCTCAATCCTCGCTCCTGTCATCTCCTCCGGCCTCACCCAAGCGTCGAACTGTTCCGCGGTGACCTGGCCGGATGCGATGGCGGCGGCTTTCAGCGTCGTGCCTTCGCGGTGCGCGTGTTTGGCGATGGCGGCGGCTTTGTCGTAGCCGATGTGGGGGTTGAGCGCGGTCACCAGCATCAGCGAGCTTTGCAGCAATTCGGCGATGCGCGGCAGATTGGCGGTGATGCCGCGCGCGCAATGTTCCTCGAAACCGGTCATGCCGTCGCCCAGCAAACGCGTGCTTTGCAGAAAGTTGTGGATGATGAGCGGCTTCATCACGTTCAATTCAAAATTGCCGAGCGCGCCGCCCATGTTGATCGCCACGTCGTTGCCCAGCACCTGGCAACAGAGCATGGTCATGGCTTCGGACTGCGTGGGGTTGACCTTGCCCGGCATGATAGAACTCCCCGGCTCGTTTTCGGGGATGCTCAATTCGCCGATGCCGGAACGCGGCCCCGAGGCCAGCCAGCGGATGTCGTTGGCGATTTTCATCAAGGATGCGGCGAGGGTTTTGAGCGCGCCGTGCGCGTGGACCAGCGCGTCGTTCGCCGCCAGCGCTTCGAATTTATTGGGTGCGGTGACGAAGGGCAAACCCGTCAAGCGGGCGATTTCCACCGCCACCTTCACCGCGAATTCGGGGTGCGCGTTCAAACCGGTGCCGACGGCGGTGCCGCCGAGCGCCAGCTCGCAAAGGTGCGGCAGCGCGTCCTCGATATGCTTTTTTGCGTGATCGAGTTGCGCCACGTAGCCGGAAAATTCCTGCCCCAGTGTCAGCGGTGTTGCGTCCTGCAAATGGGTACGACCGATTTTGACGATGGCGGAAAACTCCGAAGCCTTGTTTGCCAGCGTATTTCTCAACGTCTGGATTGCGGGCAATAATTGCTTCTGCAACGCCAATACCGCCGCGACATGCATCGCCGTGGGAAACACATCGTTGGACGACTGGCCTTTGTTGACCTCGTCGTTGGGGTGAATTTTTCTGGCTTCGCCACGCGCGCCCCCCAACAATTCCGAAGCGCGGTTCGCCAGCACCTCGTTCATGTTCATATTGGTTTGCGTGCCCGAACCGGTCTGCCACACCACCAGCGGAAATTCCGCTTCGTGTTTACCCGCAATGACTTCGTCGGCAGCGCGCATGATCGCCTCGGCCTTGTCCGCCGCGAGCAGCCCCAAATCGCGGTTGACCGCGGCGCAAGCTTTTTTGACCAGCGCCAGCGCGGCGATCAGCGCGAGCGGCATTTTCTCGCCGGAAATTTTGAAATTTTCAAACGAGCGCTGCGTCTGCGCGCCCCACAGCGCGTCGGCGGGCACGCGCATGATGCCCATGGTGTCTTTTTCTTCGCGGTAGTTCATAACGTTTTCCAGAAAAATCAAAAAAACTTAGCCACGAATGACCACAGGATACCGGGCTTTGCCCATAACACGAATTATGCGAGCAGCCGCTACGCGGCTTGCCTGCTTACCCCGTTTCACGAATGAACACGAATAAAGAATCGTAGGGCGGAAAAGCGTAGCGTCTTCCGCCGTATGCGCACGTCCATACGGCGGATTACGCCTTCGGCTCATCCGCCCTACGAACTACGTCATCTGTCCTCTGTCATCTGGTTCGCATCCACCACCGCCAGCGCGGTCATGTTGACGATGCGGCGCACCGTGGCGGTGGGGGTGAGGATATGCACTGGGCGGGCAGCGCCCAGCAGGATCGGCCCGACAGTGATGCCGTCGCCCGCCGCGGTTTTGAGCAGGTTGAAGGCGATGTTGGCGGCATCGACGTTGGGCATGATGAGCAAGTTGGCCTCGCCTCGCAAGCGCGAATTGGGAAACGCCTTGAGGCGGATTTCTGCCGACAAGGCCGCATCGCCGTGCATCTCGCCTTCGACTTCGAGCGCCGGTGCCAGGGCCTGCAACAGTTCGCGGGTGCGGCTCATTTTGAGCGCGCTTGCTGTCGCAACGCTGCCGAAACTCGAATGCGACAACAGCGCGACTTTTGGCACGAGACCAAAACGCCGCACTTCGGCGGCGGCCAGCAGGGTGATTTCAGCGAGCGTTTCCGCGCTGGGGTCAACGTTGATATAGGTGTCGCAAATAAACAAGATGCGCTTGGGCAAGATCAGCATGTTCATCGCGGCGAAGTGGCCTACGCCCGGCTTTAAACCGATGACATTGGCGATGTAATCGAGATGCAGCGCCACCGTGCCGAAGGTACCGCACAGCATCGCCTCGGCTTCGCCGCGCTCCACCATCATCGCGCCGATCAGCGTTTTGCGGCGGCGCATTTCCAGCTTGGCGTAATCCTGCGACACGCCTTTGCGCTGCATGATCTCGAAATACTGCATCCAGTAGTCGCGGTAGCGCGGGTCGTCATCCTGGTTGACCAGAGCAAAGTCGATGCCGGGGCGCAGGCGCAACCCCAGCCTTTCGATGGTGCGCAAGATCACGTTCGGGCGGCCGATCAAAACCGGCTGCGCCAAGCCTTCATCCACCGCCACTTGCACCGCCGACAACACCCGCTCATCTTCCCCTTCGGCATACACCACACGTTTCTTGGCGGCCAATTTTGCGGCGGCAAACACCGGCTTCATGATCAGGCTGGACTGGTATACAAATTGCGTGAGCTGTTCGGCGTAAGCGGCCAAATCGGCGATTGGCCGCGTGGCCACGCCGCTATCCATCGCGGCTTGCGCCACCGCCGGGGCGATCTTGACGATCAGGCGCGGATCGAAGGGCTTGGGGATCAAATAGTCGGCACCAAAATTTAATTTTGGCTCGGCGAAGCCGCGCGCGCCATTTGCACCGTAGGCCTTGGCGACAATGTCGGACTGCTCCGCCTGCGCCAATTCGGCGATGGCGTAGACCGTCGCCATTTTCATGGCTTCGTTGATCGTGGTCGCGCCGACATCGAGCGCGCCGCGAAAAATGAACGGGAAGCACAGCACGTTGTTCACCTGGTTGGGAAAATCGGAGCGCCCGGTGGCGATCACGGCATCGGGGCGCGCCCGTTTGGCGAGGTCTGGCAGAATTTCTGGATCGGGATTGGCGAGCGCGAGAATCAAGGGTTTTGCCGCCATCCGCGCGAGCATTTCCGGCTTGAGCACGCCGCCCGCGGATAAACCCAAAAAAATATCGGCATCCACCAGCACCTCGTGCAACGTGCGGCAAGGCGTGGGTCGCGCGTAACGCGCCTTGTTGGCATCCATGTCTTCGATGCGCCCCGCGTATACCACGCCTTTGCTGTCGGTGGCGATAATGTTTTCCGGCGCCAGCCCCAAGTTCACCAGCAAATCCAAACACGCCAGCGCGGCGGCTCCCGCGCCGGCGGTGACCAGCTTGACGCGGCCCAAGTCTTTGCCGACGACTTTGAGGCCGTTGAGGATGGCGGCGCTGACGATAATCGCGGTTCCGTGCTGATCGTCGTGGAACACCGGTATGTTCATGCGTTGCCGCAATTGCTGTTCGATATAAAAGCATTCCGGTGCTTTGATATCTTCCAGATTGATGCCGCCAAAGGTGGGCTCCAGCGATTTGATGATGTCGATTAACTTGTCCGGGTCGCGCTCGTCGATTTCCAGATCGAAGACATCGATACCGGCAAATTTTTTGAACAACACCGCCTTGCCTTCCATCACCGGCTTGGCCGCGAGCGCGCCGATTGCGCCCAATCCGAGCACCGCCGTGCCGTTGGTGATCACCGCCACGAGATTGCCGCGCGCGGTGAGATTGCGGGCTTCGGCGGGATCGTCAACGATGGCCTCGCAAACGGCGGCCACACCGGGGGTATAAGCCAGACCCAAATCGCGCTGGCTCACCAACGTTTTGCTGGGCGTTACGGAAATTTTGCCGGGAAAGGGCAGACGGTGGTAGTCGAGGGCTGCTTGGCGCAGTGCGTCATCCATAAAATCTCAAGCAGTAAATATCAATGTGAGAAAGCGGGGCGGGTTTTGTAGGTCGGGCTATGCCCGACAACTCGCCGGGTTTGGCGGGCACAGCCCGCCCTACAAATTCGACTATTGTTTTGGTTGCGGCTCGTCCGGCTCAGGTTCAATCCTCGAGGCGGAAAGTTTCTTCGCCGGGTTGACCGGTATCGTGGTCGATCCAGTCGGATATGCCTATTTCATTTTCCGCCTCCGCCAACGTTTCACCTGGCTCGTAATCGGAATCGGCGTTATATTCCATATCCTGCTTGGCTTCCAGCAGTGTCGCGAAAGGGCCGCCTGTTTCCAGGCCGCCTTTGCTCAGCCAATAAAATCCGTCGGGACGTTCGATAATTTTTATCTCGTCGTATTCCGGCGGAAAATTTTCGGTTTGCGCGGGTGTCGATACGTTGCTCGTCATCTTGTCCTCCTGGTGTCGACATCTTCGATGAGCCGATATTAAACCTGCTGGCACAAGTTTTCCAGTAATAAATATCGTTATAAACCCAGATTATCCTATTAGGCGGTTTGTTTTTTTGTAGGGGCGCGATTTATCGCGCCCCTACAGCGGCGTTTCGTCATAATGGATAATCTATGATAAAAAAAGGCAGGCAACCGAAACGTTGCCTGCCTTTTAAGCAGCACCCTGTAAAATGCAAAAAAACAATAGGGGTAAAAAACCCCCTTAACCCAACCGGGTTAAGAAAAAAACCACATCCATCTCAAAGCGTTATCGCTGTAGCAACGACAGGGAACAACCACCCAACTCGCGCTTCCTCAACGAAGCGGAGTAACCACTTTGCCCACCAAGGGCACCTCTAAAAATTCAAATTTCGTCGCAACACTTCGTTGCTCTCAAAAAATGTTTCCTTACATATCATGCATATGCTGCGTCAACATTTTTTGCTCGCGCCTCGTTTTGCTTAGAACTTTGAATTTTTAGAGATGCCCTCAAACATAATCCGCAAGTCAGCCCTCGCACGCTTGCGCGCTAAGGGCTGACCGCAGAATCCTGCAACCGAGCCGCCCTAAAATTAGGGGCGTGATCCCGACAGCGGAAAAGGCCAACTGGTTGCTGGCGTGCTGACTGCGGGTGCAGCCGGCTTCGCTGCGGCCTTTTTGGGAGCGGCTTTTTTGGCCGCAGGCTTTTTAGCGGGGGCTTTTTTGGCCGCAGGCTTTTTGGCCGCAGGAGCTTTTTTGGCCGCAGGCTTTTTGGCTGCGGCTTTTTTAGGAGCCGCCTTTTTAGCCGCAGGCTTCTTGGCTGCGGCTTTTTTAGGAGCCGCCTTTTTAGCCGCAGGCTTCTTGGCCACCGCTTTCTTAGGAGCCGCTTTCTTGGCCGCCGGCTTTTTAGCCGCTGGCTTTTTGGCTGCTACTTTTTTCGGCGCTGCTTTTTTTGCTGCTGGTTTCTTGGTCGTTGCCATTTGTTACCTCCATTAAGAGTAATACACAGGGTGACTACATTTTGCTACTTGCTACTTGCTACTTGCTACTTGCTACTTGCTACTTGCTACTTGCTACTTGCTGCTTGCTGCCTTTAATGGGTATTACTGCGCTGGGCGCGAGCATCGCGCCCCTACACCCATCCTACTGCTACTGCTCTTTTAATGCAGCATGGCGCGGCGCGCCCTGCCTGCAATATCATCGTAAAGCACCGCCTGATCGAGATCGATACCATTTTCCCATGAGACGGTAAATTCGTCGGGGTGAATGCTCACTTGCTTGAATTTTTTAATATCGCGCCAAGCATCAAAAATGCCGATACCGACCAGATCGCGCAAGCACACCGAACCTTCTACGCCATCATCAAAGCGCAACCACAGGTTATAGTTGTCATCCGCGCTGCACGATAATATACGCCGCATCGTTGCTTTTCCTTAGTAGGTCGGGCTTTAGCCCGACATCGCGCCGGCTGTTGGGCTAAAGCCCAACCTACAAAACTCAATCCCAACTGAGCGCACCGCCCGTCTGATATTCGATCACACGGGTTTCAAAGAAGTTTTTCTCTTTTTTCAAGTCGATCATTTCCGCCATCCACGGGAAGGGGTTGGCCGCACCCGGATACAGCGCGTCCAAGCCGATTTGCTGGCAGCGGCGATTGGCGATGTAGCGCAGATATTCCTTGAACATAGGCGCGTTCAACCCCAGCACGCCGCGCGGCATGGTGTCTTCGGCATAGCGGTATTCGAGTTCCACCGCCCGCACCATCAGCGCGGCAATTTCTTCTCGGAATTCGCGCGTCCAAAGCTGCGGGTTTTCCATTTTGATCTGGTTGATCACGTCGATGCCGAAATTGCAGTGCATCGACTCGTCGCGCAGGATGTATTGGTATTGCTCGGCCGCGCCGGTCATTTTGTTTTGCCGCCCCAAGGCGAGAATTTGCGCGAAGCCGACGTAGAAAAACAACCCTTCCATGATGCACGCAAACACGATCAGGCTTTTGAGCAACTGCTGGTCGGTTGCAAGCGAACCGGTTTTGAAATGCGGGTCGGTGAGCACGTCGATGAAGGGGATCAGGAACTCGTCCTTTTCGCGGATCGAGGTGACCTCGTGGTAGGCGTTGAAAATTTCCCCCTCGTCCAAGCCCAGCGACTCGACGATGTATTGGTAGGCGTGAGTGTGGATCGCTTCCTCGAATGCCTGGCGCAGCAAATACTGGCGGCATTCGGGGTTGGTAATGTGGCGGTAAGTGCCGAGCACGATATTGTTGGCCGCGAGCGAATCGGCGGTGACGAAAAATCCGAGGTTGCGCTTGATCACGCGGCGCTCGTCGTCGGTCAGGCCGTTGGGGTCTTTCCACAGCGCGATGTCGCGGCTCATGTTGACTTCCTGCGGCATCCAGTGGTTGGCGCAGGCCGCAAGGTATTTGTCCCACGCCCATTTGTATTTGAACGGCACCAGCTGGTTGACATCGGATTTGCAATTGATAATGCGCTTGTCCTCGACCGAGACGCGGCGATGCGCGATGTCGGGCGCATCCGCTTCGGCAACAGCTTCCGCGCGCGGATGCTCCCGCAACCCGCCCCCGACAGCCCGCATATGGGGAGGCGGCAACATCGGCGACCCGGCGCAAACGGTTTCGTCTTCAAAACTGAGCATAGTCCCTTCTCCGCATATTCTTTTTGCAATTATTGTCTGCACATCTGATGGGTTGCGCTTCGCTCCACCCATCCTGCTTTTGCTGGTTTTGTAGGTCGGGCTTTGCCCGACAAACCCAGTCCGTTGTCGGGCAAAGCCCGACCTACAAAAGCCGTCTTCCGATCACTGACAAGCCTCGCACTCGGGATCGGCGATCAAACACATTTTCACCTCTGCCCCCTGCCCTCTGTCCTCTGTCCTCTGTCCTCTGTCCTCTGATACTGGCACCGCGTTCAGCGCGCCCGCTTTGCCGGTGGATTTTTCCGCCGAGGTCGCCCCTAGGGTGCGCAAATAATAAGTGGTCTTCAAACCGCGCACCCACGCCAACTTGTAGGTCTCGTCGAGCTTTTTGCCGGACGCGCCAGCCATGTAAATGTTCAGCGATTGCGCCTGGTCTATCCATTTTTGACGGCGCGAAGCGGCATCGATAATCCATTTAGGCTCTATTTCAAACGCGGTGGCGTAGAGCTGGCGCAACTCGGCAGGCACGCGGTCGATTTTGCTCAAGGCACCGTCGAAATATTTGAGATCGGAGATCATCACTTCGTCCCAGATGCCCAGACTTTTCAGGTCGCGCACCAGCGCTTCGTTGGCGATGGTGAACTCGCCCGACAAATTCGATTTGACGTAAAGGTTCTGGTAGGTCGGCTCGATACACGCCGACACGCCAATGATGTTGGAAATGGTCGCGGTGGGCGCAATCGCCAAGCAGTTGGAATTTCGCATCCCGTGTTGCTTGATGCGGGCGCGCAGGCTGCCCCAATCGAGGGTGACAGAATCATCCACATCGACATAACCGCCGCGCGCTTGCCGCAACAAATCCACCGAGTCCTGCGGCAAAATGCCGCGATCCCACAGGCTGCCACGGTAGGACGCATAGCTGCCGCGCTCTGCCGCCAACTCGGCGGAGGCGCTGTAGGCGTGGTAGGCGACCAGTTCCATCGAGCGGTCGGCAAATTCCACCGCCGCATCCGACGCGTACGGCACCCGTAAGGCGTGCAGGCAATCCTGAAAACCCATGATGCCCAAGCCCACCGGGCGGTGCTTCAGATTCGAGTTGCGCGCTTTCGCCACCGCGTAAAAATTGATGTCGATGACATTGTCCAACATACGCATCGCGGTGGTGATGGTGCGCTTGAGCTTGTCGGTGTCGAGCTTGCCATCGACCAGATGCGCGGCCAAGTTGACCGAACCCAGATTGCATACGGCGATTTCTTCCGCGTTGGTGTTGAGCGTAATTTCGGTGCAAAGATTGGAGCTATGCACCACGCCGACGTGGTTCTGCGGCGAGCGGATGTTGCACGGGTCTTTGAAGGTGATCCACGGGTGGCCGGTCTCGAACAGCATGGTCAACATCTTGCGCCAGAGTTGCTGCGCGGGGATTTTTCTGAACAGCGACAAATCGCCGCTGGCTGCTTTGGCTTCGTAAGCGATGTAAGCTTGCTCGAACGCCGCGCCGAATTTTTCGTGCAGGTCGGGCACGTCGGAGGGCGAAAACAGCGTCCACTCACCGCCTTCCATGACGCGCTTCATGAACAGGTCCGGTACCCAGTTGGCGGTATTCATGTCGTGGGTGCGGCGGCGGTCGTCGCCGGTATTCTTGCGTAGCTCCAAAAATTCTTCGATATCCAAGTGCCAGGTTTCGAGGTAGGAGCACACCGCGCCTTTGCGCTTGCCGCCCTGGTTCACCGCCACGGCGGTGTCTGACACCACTTTCAGGAAGGGCACCACGCCTTGCGATTTGCCGTTGGTGCCCTTGATGCGCGCGCCGAGCGCCCTGACCTGCGTCCAGTCGTTGCCGAGGCCGCCGGCGTATTTCGCCAGCAAGGCGTTTTCCTTGATGGCCTCAAAGATGCCGTCGAGATCGTCGGTGACGGTGGACAGATAACACGACGACAGTTGCGAGCGGCGTGTGCCGGAATTAAACAGCGTGGGGGTCGAACTCATGAAATCGAAGCGCGATAACACGTTGTAAAATTCGATGGCACGGGCTTCGCGGTTGCCGTCGTGATCAGCTTCGTTGAGGGCGAGCCCCATCGCTACGCGCATGAAAAAAATTTGCGGTAGCTCGATGCGCTGCTCCTGAATGTGCAGAAAATAGCGGTCATACAAAGTTTGCAGGCCGAGATAGCCGAACTGCAAATCGCGGTCCGCCTCCAAGGCGCACCCCAAGCGCGCGAGGTCAAACTGCGCCAGACGCTCGTCGAGCAGTTCGGCAGCAATGCCGCGCGCGATGCATTTCGGGAAATACTCGGCATAGCGCGCGCCCCTTTCCGCTTGCGTCGCTTCGCACCCCAGCACCTCGAAGAAAATGGTATTGAGCAACAAACGCGCGGTCACATAACTGTAGGCCGGGTCCTTCTCGATCAGCGAACGCGCCGACAGGATCGCGGACTTGCGCACTTCTTCCAGCGGCACCCCGTCGTATAAATCTTTGAGCGTGGCCTTGAGGATCATCTCGCCGCTGACCGCCCCGTCCAAACCCGCCAAGCCCGCGCACGCCGATTCGATCAACGCCGACAGGCGCGCTTTGTCCAGCGGGATTTTCTGGCCGTTGTCGAGCACGTGCAAAACGGCGGCGGGCACATCCGCCGCGACTTTTTCTTTTTGCCGGGCGCGCTCGCGCGCGCGTTCCTCCCGATACAACACGTAAGAGCGCGCCACATCGTGCTCGCTGGAACGCATCAACGCCAGTTCCACCTGATCCTGCACGTCTTCAATATGGAAAGTGCCGCCCGCCGGCTGGCGGCGCATCAGCGCGGCCACCACATCGTCGGTCAGCTTCACCACGGCCTCGCGCACCCGCGCCGAAGCCGCACCCTGCCCGCCCTGCACCGCGATGAACGCCTTGGTCATGGCGACGGAAATTTTGGCGGGCTCGAAGCCCACCACCGAACCGTTGCGGCGAATAATTTTGTACTGCGAATAACGGGATTCTTGGGAAGCGGAAGAAGCGGCGGAAGAAGATGCGGAAAAGTCATGACCGGGCGCGGTCGCGGAAAGGACGCTATCGGTGGTGTCGTTTCTACCCGTTGCTAACTGCATATAACTCTCCTTGAGCAGGATGCTGCTGATTTTCCATGCTGCCACCACAGCTTGCGGGCTGCCTGCTTGCTTTTACGCCTGTTTTTTTATTGACGATGTCGCGCCAACATTTTTTCTGACCACTACAGGTAGTGCCTCGCCAACCAAGTGACACCAATTCTAGTAGGTTCAAAAAATAATGCAAGTGTTTTTTTACATTTCAGCAATAAATTTCAGCCATCCGCTAAAGGGCATCTCTAAAAATTCAAAGTTCTAAGCAAAACGGGGCGTGAGCAGAAAGCTCTGCATAACAGTCGGCTAAGCTGGCACACAACGCCAGCAAGCCGCTGATAAATATTGACGCGTTTTTTTGCTAACAGAAGTTTTTGCGAAGTTGTAGAGAATGCGCGAGTCCGCTTTACGGCAAGTAATCCGCCGGGCTTTATCTCTCGCGCAAACTCTCGTCTTTGTATTGCAGCAGCGGGCTCAAGAAGTATTCGATCACGCGCCGGGTGCCGGTTTTGATTTCGACGGTCGCGGCCATGCCGGGGGTGAGGTGGATCTGTTTGCCTTCGACCTCCATGGTGGCGCGTTCGAGCTTGACGCGGGCGGCGTAGATCAGGCCGCGCTTTTCATCTACGATGGCATCGTGCGAGATGCCGGTGACGCGGGCTTTGAGGGTGCCGTATTTGGTGAAGGGGAAGGTTTCTATTTTGACTTCGGCTTCCTGCCCGGCGCTGACGAAGCCGATGTCTTTGTTTTCGAGGAAGGCTTCGATTTCCAGCGGGTGGTCGCCCGGGACGATCATCATCAAAGGCTGCGCGGGGGTGACGATGCCGCCGATGGTGTGGACGGCGAGCTGCTGCACCGTGCCGTCCACCGGGGCGGTCAGGGTCATGAGTTTGCCACGGGTGTGGGCTTTGACGATTTCCTGGTCGTAGCCCGCAGCTTTTTGCTGGGCTTCGTTGAGGCTGTCGAGGGCTTGCCGCCGCGTTTGCGCGACGAGCGCGGCTTGTTGGTTGCGGGCTTCGCGTAAGCCCGCAGCGAGTTCGGTGAGGCGGCTTTTTTGGGTGGCGAGGTCGGCTTCCTGTTCGATGCGCGCCTGTTCTTTTTCCAGGTAGCCGTGTTTCGAGATGAAGTTTTTCTCGACCAGATTTTGGTAATCCTGCGCGCGCTGGCGGGCGATGGGGAGGGTTTGTTCGAGTTTGCGCACGATCTGTTGCGTGGATTGGAGCTCGGCTTCGCGCTTGGCGATTTCGGATTCGATGCGTTCGCGCCCTGCCCGGTATTCGGCGTATTGTCCGGCGAGGACGCGCTGTTCTTGGGCGAGGCGTTCGGGGCTGATTGGTGGCAGAGTTTGTGCGAATAAATTCGCACCCACAGGGGGTGGATCGGGCGGCAGTTTGATCGCGGGCGGCTTGCCGGTGGGCGAGGCCAACGCCGCGAGCAAGGCTTCGGCCCGGGCGGCCTGCAATATGGCGTTAGCGCGTTCGTCGCCGAGGCGGGTGCTGTCGGCGGTGGTGCTGGTGGCATCGAGTTCGATGAGCACGTCGCCGGCTTTGACTTGCTGGCCGTCGCTCACGTGAATCGCGCGGATGGCGGCGGTTTCCATCGGCTGGATGACTTTGGTGCGCTCGTTGGGGACGATTTTGCCCTGCGCGCTGGCGACCTGGTCGATGTGCCCGAACACCGCCCACAGCAGGCTGATGAGCGCGAACGCCATCATCAGCCACATCGTTATACGCGGCGCCGGGGAAACCGGGGTTTCTTGCAGTTCGAGCGCGGCGGGGAGGAAGGCGGCTTCGTGCGATAAGCGCGGCGCGGTGTCGAGGTTGGCGCGCTCGCGCCAGACGTGCGCGGTGATCGCGGCGTAGCGTTTGAGGAGGTCTGATAGGGCTTGCAGGTGGAGGTTCATTTTTGGTTTCTGGTTTCTTTATCGTTCCCACATTCCGCGCGGGAACGCGGCTTTGGCCGCTCTGCGGCAGCGTGTAGCCCGGATGGAGCGCAGCGTAATCCGGGAGCGTGGCGCATTAAAATAGCAGTCTTCCCGGATTGCGCTGCGCTCCATCCGGGCTACGTTTCTCATCGCCCACCCTCTCTCCAACTCTCTCCCGCTCGCGGGAGAGAGAGTAAACCCTACCCCTGCTGCAACCGGTACAACCGCGAATACTGCCCCGCCTCATGCTTCAGCAATTCCGCGTGGCTGCCCTGCTCGACGATCTCGCCGCGGTCCATCACCAGGATGCGGTCGGCGTCGCGCACGGCGGACAGGCGGTGTGCGACGATGAGCACGGTGCGGCCTTTGCAGATGGCTTTCATGTTGTTCTGGATGATGCGCTCGGACTCGTAGTCGAGCGCGCTGGTGGCCTCGTCGAAGATGAGGATGCGCGGCTGGCGGATCAGCGCGCGGGCGATGGCGACGCGCTGGCGCTGCCCGCCGGAGAGGCTCGCGCCGTGTTCGCCGACGACCGTGTCGTAGCCTTCGGGCAACTCCAGGATGAAGTCGTGCGCGCCCGCGAGTTTGGCTGCGGCGATCACCGCTTCGATCGGCAGACCCGGGTCGGCGAGGGCGATGTTGTCGCGGATGCTGCGGGCGAAGAGCATGTTCTCCTGCAACACCACGCCGATTTGTCTGCGAAGCGAGGAGGTGTCGGCCATGGCCAAGTCCATGCCGTCGACCAAGACGCGCCCACGTTCGGGTAAATAGAGCCGTTGCACCAGCTTGGTGAGGGTGCTTTTGCCCGAGCCGCTTCTGCCGACGATGCCGATGACCTCCCCGGCTTCCACGGTGAAGCTCAAACTGCGCAGCACTTCGGGCGCGTCGGGGCGGTAGCGGAACACGACCTGGTCGAATTCGATTTTACCGGCGAGCGGCGGCAGCGTGCCGCGCTCGGTGTTGGCGACTTCGGTTCTGGCGTTGAGGATGTCGCCCAGGCGTTGCACCGAGATGCCGGTCTGCTGGAAGTCGGTCCACAGTTGCGCGAGGCGCATCACCGGGGTGGCGACGCGCCCGGCGAGCATGTTGAAGGCGATGTACTGGCCGACGGAAAGCTGCCCTTTGATGACCAGGCTCGCGCCCAGCCACAATGTTCCGACCGTGACCAGCTTGCCGACCAGTGTTACACCTTCGTGTGCGAGGGTGGAGAGGGTGTTGGCGCGGAAGCTGGCCGCCACATAAGCGGCCTGCTGGTTGTCCCATTTGCGCGTCATCTGCGGCTCGACCGCCATGGCTTTGAGGGTGTCGATGCCGTTGATGGTTTCGACCAGGAAGGCTTGGTTCTGTGCGCCGCGATTGAACTTCTCGTGCAGGCGGGCGCGCAGCATGGGGGTGATGAGCACCGACAAGAGCACGTAGCACGGCAGCGATACCACCACGATCATGGTCAGCCAGACGCTGTAATAGAGCATCACCGTGGTGCTCGACCTGTTCTTCTC
>Ga0209824_10000870_pt1 | contig 18223 bp, 19 predicted proteins | sample VDWuncwatermetaG_FD_184124 | JGI IMG/M metagenome (GOLD analysis project Ga0209824, IMG submission 184124) | Wastewater microbial communities from Netherlands to study Microbial Dark Matter (Phase II) - VDW unchlorinated drinking water (SPAdes)... ... | reverse complement strand
TTCGTAAAGGTGAACTTGAGTTCCCTTTTTTATGCCAAACTTGCGGCGGAGCTTAGAGGGGATCACTATCTGGCCTTTTACAGTAACAACGGACTTATCCATGAAACCTCCTTTGGGTATCCTTCTGGACATATATACCCAATTTGAAAAAGTAAGTCAAGTAGTAATTTATGATAACTTTTGGCTGGAGTAAGCCAAAATCGGGCACATCGGCCCGCTAGCGGGCGCTGTTTAGGCAGGCTGATTGCCGATCTTTCGTTTCTTGGGCTCCGGCGGTTTCATGAGCTGGCGGATCGCTTCAAAGATCACTTAGATCTGTTCGTCATGGGAGCCTATTCTGCGCTCCAACTTCACTTTGGTTTCACCTTTTGTCACATAGACCCACGCAGTCTTGCGGTGGACGCGCCCTCGCAAAGTCGAGCAGGCCGAGTTGTTTTCGAAGCCTGGCCGATATGCGTGGACAGAGCCTGCGGCAGAGGCGGCGCTTGCCTTCTAGACTCCGCCATAGCAGCTCGTCGGCGTTAAACAGGGCCACGAGCTGCTGAACACGCCGTTGCTCCGTAGGAAGATTGTAATAGGGGTTCATGCCGTAATAGGCAGACGAAAAGCTTCTCTTCGAATCTGTTCTACTTCCCGATCAGCGAAACGGCGGCGGCGGTGATCAGAAAAGGACTCGGCGTCCAGCCTCTCTTTGGCAAAACCGTTCATCTTCCAGGGCTTGCAGAGAAGACAGCCGGCCCGGCTATTTTTTGGTCGCTTACGCTTGTGATTTGCCATTGCTTGAGGCCGCACGTTTATCATCCTCACGACGGCGACGGTTGCTCGCCTTCTTGGCCAAGGCCTTCCGGCCATAGAACGCTCCGCTACCCTTTTTCGGTCCTGCGTGCTCAGTTTTCTTGGCATTGTACGCCATGCCTTATCAACCGATCCCGAGACGCTGGCGGAGGTCCTTGGAGGAGATCCCACCTTCCTTCTTATACCGCGACCGCTCGATAATTGCTAAGAACTTTCTGTTCGTGCTAAGAGAGACCGTTTCCACATCGGCATTGCGGACCGCCACAACCGCCGCAACCGGCTTTCCGTTCTTAACCACTACGATGGGATCCTTCTTTGCCGAGCGCGCGTATTCAGATAATGGCCCGGATGCCTTTGCGATCTCTATTTTCTTCATAATTGCACTGTCTCCCGTCCGACAGGGTGGGAAAGATTCAAGGGTCTATATGGAGGGTGAATTCCTCGACGCTCGCGGCAGTCTTACTTACGCGGCGAATCTTAAGATCTCGACCTCGGTGCCGTTTTTTACCGCCACCTCTGCCCGCTTGAGAACCTTATCGGTAACGTCCTCAGAGAGATAGTATTCTCCACAGTTCCCGCAAACCTCTGCAGGCACTTCCTTGAAAATAACTGTCGTTCCTCCGCGTTGAAGCGTTACGGTGACTTTCCCGGGGCCGGTTTCTCCTTGCTTACAGAGCACGCATTTCATCACGGCTTCCTCTCCTTAAAGTCCGGCCCCCATTGGGAGGCATCCGGCTGGCCTCGGTCAAGCTCTCCGGGTAGTGAGGCTCGGAACGACCTCTCGCGCCAGAATCTCCATCTGCTCCATTCCGTCGAAGAGCGGGCTCAGCACCACAAGACGGGCCCCGGCGGAGACGACTTCCTGCAGCTGCTCCACGCACTCCTCCGGGCTGCCCCAGACCGCAACCCGGTCCGCCTCGTCAGCCCTGTGGTAATAGGTTCCAAACCACTCCCTGAGCCGCCTGCGAGCGCGCTCGCGGTCCCGATCTACGGCCAGATTGACCCGTTTGGCGAGGAAAAATTCCCCGGGATCCTTACCGGCCGCCTCAAGCTCCTGCCGAATGGTCTGGACGTGGGACTTGAAATCGGCAGTGGACGAGGAGCCGGCTCCAATAAAGCCGCTGCCGCATCTGACTGCCCGCTTGAGCGCGGCGGGAGCGCGGGCTCCAAACCAGATCGGCGGATGCGGTTTTTGAAAGGGCTTGGGCAGCAAGCTGGCATTCCTGATCTGCCAGAACTGCCCTTCAAAAGTCAGATCCTTTTCCGTCCACAGCCTCTGAATGTAGCTAAGAGCCTCGTTGAATCGGGCCACCCGGCGCTCCGACGACAGGCCGTGGGCCCTATAGAGCCCCGTGTCGGTGCCCAGGCCCACTCCGACAATCAACCGGCCCTGACTGAGCTGATCCAGGCTCGCCAGGCTTTTGGCCAAGTGAACAGGGTTGCGCAACGTGATCAACAGCACGGCGATCCCCAAGCGCAGCCGCGAGGTCACTGCCGCCGCGTAGCTCAAGAGAGTCACGCCTTCCAGGGAACTGGCCCCGGCGTTGAAACCGGACTGCTCCGTCACCCATACGCTGTGAAAACCCAGCTCCTCGGCACGCCGAAGATAAGCCTGGACCTCCTCGAGGTTGATGGGCAGCTGGCGGTGAACCTGAGGGCCTATGATCCCACACAGAACCTTTTCTTCGGTGCCCAAAGTCTCTCCTTTTAATTTGGCTTCGTGCCCTTAGGCGTGGTTTTTTTCTCCAAGGTAAGCGAGAGCCCCGGCTTGCGGATGTAGACCTGCGTGTATTCTTTCTTGCTGGCGAGCTCCTCGACGAGCCACACCAGCGGCTGGCTGGCGCTGAGATACTCCCTTGGCGCGCCGGCGGCCTGCATCGCCTTGACCGCATCTTCGCCGGCAAAGGCCCGCAGCACCAGCTCCTCGTCCGAGACGCCCGGCCCGCCGTACTTCTGCCGCACCTCCTGAATGGAAAGGCCGGACGGCTGCCATTTGGCCCACTCCCTGGCCCTCGGCCTGTTTAGGATCTTGTCCTTGACGTTAGGCTCCATCAGCTCGGCGCCTTCTTTACCCCACAGTCCGAGCGTGTATTGGATAGTCTGATCCGTGACTTCCTTATAGCGTTCTCCGACGATCACGTTGATCGCCGCCTGGCTGCCCACGTATTGGGACAGCGGGGTCACCATGATGGGGTAGCCCCACTCGGCCCGGATGCGACCACATTCCTCCAGCGTCGCCGGCAGCTTGTCTTCCATTCCCACAAGACGGAGCTGGTGGCGGAGATTGGAAATCATCCCTCCGGGCACCTGGTGGAGATATATCGAATAGTCATACTCCGGCGGCCTCCCAATAGGCAGGCCATCTCTCTTGGCGACGAAAGTGAAATGGCGCTCCACAGGTTCCAGCGCCTTTTCATCCACGACGGGCGTGTAGCCCAGGGCACGGGCATTTTTTGCTACATTGAAGATCGAGGGCTGGGAAGAGCCGTTTGCCAGCGGCGGGACGGCCGTGTGCAGCCTTGTGAGGCCGAGTTTGATCGCCTCCAGATAGCACAGCGGGGCCTGGCCGCTGTTGCAGTGTCCGTGAAACTCCAGGGGGACGTCGCCCACGTTTTTTTGGATTATCGGGATGAGAGAGCGCGCGCGCTCGGGCGTGAGGAGCCCGCCGACGTCCTTAAAGCAGATACCGTAGGGCCTGATGGCGGCCGCCTCGCGCGCCTTCTCGGCGTAATACTCGTCGGTGTGTCGCGGGGAGACCGAATAGATGAGATTCGCAATCGTCTCCATCCCTATCTTCTTTAGCCCGTCGATCTCCTCCTTGAACTCCGTATAATCGTTCCACGAGTTTGACGTTCGGGTGAGCGTGAAGCCGTAGGAAACGGCGCGCTCGACCATGATGTGATAGACAGAATCCGGTATCTTTTCGAAGCTGCCATGGAGCCCACCGTGCCAGCGAAGGCGGGTTTTTCTGAAGCGCTTCGTGCCCAGCCTGAGCCAATCCCAGGGATTCTCCTTATGCTCGCGCACGTATTTCTTGAACATGGCGGTGACAAAAAACTCCATGGACTCGAAGCCGGCTTGATCCATCTGCCCGGCGATGGCGAGCATCGCCCCGGTCCTCATATTCAGAGCCCAAAGGCTCTGATTTCCGTCGCGCAGCGTGGTATCGATAAAATGAACTTCCCTCATGGTACCTTCCTCGCTTGTTCCTTTCTTTACCCCGTACCACAGAACGCCCCGCACGTGAGTGCGGGGATGAATGTTCTGGAGTTGCCCAAAGGGCAGCGCCCAAAAGCCACGGACATAAGTCCGTGGTACGGGGTTTACCTTTTGAGCGCCGCAGCGCGGGGAACGGTTCGATCCTAAAGCACGAAATACCCTTCCATGATCGCCTCGTTCCATGCGCGCGCGATGGCGGGGGCGATGCCCATGGGAAGATCCTTTTCGGGATTCCAGAACACATGCACGCCGGCGCCGAAGCGCGTGAGCCTCGCCTTGGGCGGCGGCTTCATCTTCTGAAACCCTGGAATGATAACCTCCCGATAGACCTCCGGGCTGTGATCGCGGCTGTCCTTGGAGATGCAAAACCAGACCGGCGGCACCGGCTTCACTCCGCGACCGGATAATTCCCGAGTGTAACCCAGGTAGCGCTGAACCAGGGCCCCGGTTTCCTCGGAATTCATCTTCAGGCGCTCAGCGCTCGCCCTAGCGGCCTCGCTCAATGACGCCCGAATGTTATGGGTAATGATATACTCCGCCTTGAAGTTGGGCCGCTTCTTGGATCGCTCCCAGTAATCGAGGATATCCTCCATCAGCGCCGGAAGGCGCATCAAGGCAGTGGGGCCTTCCTGGCCCAGGGCCTCCGGACCCGCGTATCTCGCCCGGTCGCGCCAGGTGCGGATGTAAAGTTCGTTGAACGGGTCGGTCCTGGGCTTGCTCTTTTTCTTTACGCGCTTGAAGCCCGCTACCTTTCCCATGTCGCCTCCCCATAGGTCTCGAGCCGCGCAGAGATAACCGAAAGGGGAATGTTCCGTCGCCAGCATGCCCGCCATGTTAGGGATGCGCTGGCATAACATGCAAATAAACGGGCCGCCCGTGGAGTGGCCCTGGCCATAGACGGAATATTCCTTCTCGGGGAAATGGCGCCGGTTTGCTTCCTTCATTCCTTCCTCGAAGGCTGCCGGCCAGCCGGCCATGCGGTAGTAAAAATTCGTCCCCGGTTTGGCCCGTGCCAGGGTGCGCGTCCCATACCGGTCACTCATAGAGGTGTCTTTGACCACGTCGTACTCGTCCGCGCTGATGACCTCGCCCTCTTTCCACATCGGCGTGCGCACCGTGCCGTCGGGATGGATGGTATCGCCGGGCCAATCTCTGCTCGGATCGGGAAAGTAGAACCTGCCGGGAAAGGTGCCGGCCAAAACCTTGTAGCCAAACTTGCCGGCAAGCAAGAGGGAAAGGCGCTCCATGTGTTTGAAGTCCCCCGATCCCCCATGGAGGAGAAAGATGCCCGCTTTTTTTCCGTCGGGCGCCACCGGGATCCGCGCCCGGTCCTCAGGCCCATAGACCACGGCCCCGATATCCCAGTCCATTTCCAGGGTGCGGATGCGAATGATTTCCTCGGTTTTCTTGACCGGGATATCCGGCATGGCCAGGACTTTTTTGGCGTCCTTGATGATCTGCTCGCGCGGGACGGATTTCGGCGGCTCCCAGCGTTTCTTTTTCATAGTACGCTCTTACCGCCAAAGCGGCTCTGCCATTGCTGAATGACTTCCTTGTTGTAGACATTGTCGGGAACCTCGCCGCGCAGGGCGGAGATCACCGATCGGGTTGCCCAAAGAAGACCGGGTTTGAGCCCGCTGCCGATATTGGAAGAGACCATATGGGGCGAGAGGAGCACCTTGTCGCCCATTTTGCGCAGGGGGCTGTCCGGCGCCAGAGGCTCGTTCTCGAATACGTCGAGCGCCGCCCCGGCAATCTTTTCCTTCTGCAGCGTTTCGATCAACGCCTTTTCGTCCACGCAGAAGCCCCGCGACGTGTTAATGAGAATCGCCGTGGGCTTCATCATGGCCAGCTGCGGGCCGCTGATCATGTGCCGGGTCTCCTTGGTCAGCACCACGTGCAGCGTGACGATGTCAGACTCGCGTAGAAGGGTGGGAAAGTCCACGCGCTGTACTCCAGACTCGGCGAACTTCGAGTCGGGAACGTATGGATCGCAGGCGAGCATCCTCATCCCCCAGGGCCGCATGAGCTTGGCAACGCGGCTCCCGATCCTGCCGAGACCGATGATTCCGAGCGTGATACCTTTGTAACCGTCTGAGGCGCGAGAACCAAAATACGTTCCCTGGAGGTCCGGATCTCTCCATTCCCCGGTCGTCTTGAGGTGCCGATCCCGCTCCCGGACTTTTTTGAGCAAGGTAAGCATGTTAGTGATCGTGCCTTCGGCAACCCCGCCCCAGTTGGATTCCGTCGGGCCATGGGTTACCAGGATTCCCAGTTCCGTTCCGGCGTCGACGTCCACGTCATCCACGCCGATCGTGAATTTGGCCACGATCCGCAGGTTTTTCGAACTCTGCATGATTTTTTGGGTGATCGGTGTGCTGCGGATGGAAGTTCCCATAAGGGCATCGCATCCCTCCGCCAATTTGGCCATCTCAGCTTCACTGTTCCCCTGCGGGGTGTCCCAGGATGCATCTCCCAGGATTAGTTCGCAACCCGCCTCCTCAAGCATCTTACGGCTTTCACCCGTTGGATCTGCGGGCGCGAAAACGAGAACCTTAGCCTTTGCCATTGAATCCTCCTTGTCTCTTGCGCTTAAAGTCTCTTCATTCTCTGTAGCAAAAATTTTACCCCTTCGCCACTTCCTTCCAACCCTTCAACTCTTTAACCTCTCTATCAGGAGCGGTGGCGCCAGAGCTGAGGAATAGCGCGGTTGATACCGATGATCATGAAGACGCAGAGAAGGCTGCCCAATAGGAGGGCGTTGGGCGCTCCCAGCAGTTCAGAAGCGCTTCCGGCAAGCAACGCCCCCAGGGCATTGGTGGTTTGAGCAAAGACGGTGATGAGGCTTGCCGCCCGGCCGCGCATTGTATCGGGAGCCAGAAACTGCACCACAGTGCGCCGGATTCCCACGCTAATAGAATCAGTAAAGCCAAGAACCAACACGGCCACAACCGCCATCCAGAACCATTGTGAAAGTCCCAGAAGCGCCAGGCTTGCCGCGAAGAAGAGAGCGGCGATGACGGCCGCAGCCCCTTTTCGTTTTATGTCTCCGGCCATGAGCAGCGATGCCGAGCCCAAAAGGGCGCCCACCGCGGGCGCCCCGTAAAGGATCCCCAGGCCCGTGGCTCCCATCTTAAATACGTCGCCGGCGAATATGGGTAGAATGGGACGATAGAATCCAACCAGGACGACGCCGAAGTCGAGCAGAAAAAGGGAGAGGATGATGGGCTGCGCCCAGATGAACTCCACTCCTTCTACCATGCTCCGGAGGCTGACGCGCCTCCTCTCGCCTTCGGGCTTGCCCGGACTCCTCACCGCGAGGACTGACACAATAGCTGGAATGAGAAGGGACGCGCTAAAGAAATAGGTGGGAGCCAGACCAGCGTAGTCGATGAGGACTCCTGCGATCGCCGGCCCGAAGAGAAAGCTCGACTGCAGAATCATCGAGGTCAGGGTGGTAGCGTTCATCAGATAGGATAGCGGAACCAGGCGCGGAATGATGGCCATCCGCGCCGGCCAACTAAAGACCTCGATGAACGAGGAAACCACGCCAAGGACATAGATGTGCCATACCTGAATGGCGCCGGTCACGGTGAGCAGGCCCAGAGCTATGCTTGGCACCAAATGCAGGCAGTGCGTGGCGGCGATCAGCTTTTTTCGGTCGAAAACATCGGCCAGCGTCCCTGCGAAAAGTCCGAAAATAATGTGGGGAAGGGCCTGGAAGAAGCCCGTAAGACCCAACTGAAAGGATGAGCCCGAAAGCTCGTATACCTGATAGAGGTTAGAGACGTTTCGTATCTGCACCGCTATGGAGGCCAAGACGCTCGAAGTCCAGATCAGGCTAAAATCCCGGATGAGCAACGACGACCAGGGCCGGATGGGCGCGCCTCTTAACTCTTCTCGGTCTATTTCAACGCGATCATCCATTTAGTTTGTTTCTAGCGACGGCTTGGGGGCAGATGGGCCTCTTTTTCGCTTTCGTGGTTTTCCGCCTTTTCACTCTCTCCAGCATTGCTAGATGGTAAAGCATGGGTTTGTCAAGGATCGAAGCGAGACGTGTTGACAGGGCATTTCTTTCCGATTATTTCTATCTTGTTTAGTATTTTCCTAAAGGAGACAAGTACCCATGGTGTATGATGATCGAAGCGTTAAGCCGATGAGCGCCAGCCTGATGCGGGCGAAGATCGCAACCCGGCTTCTGGCCGGACTCTATGAGGATGTGCCGACGCTCATGACCAGCGCCGTGCGCCTGATGGTGGAGATGCCCGGAAGTTCTCGGCAAGCCGGGCCGCCCTATCCTTTCACCTTTGCCGTGAGCCCGGCATGGTGCAGCGGCATTGAGGGGGCCCGGCTGGTGGGATCGAGGAAGCTCGATATCGTCTGGCTCAATCCGTCGGTGATCGCCACGATGGCCTATCTGGGAAAGGGGCCGTTCCGCCGTTCCTCTCCGCTTAGGGCGCTGGCGGTCTTCCCATCCTGGGATCGTCTGGTGGTGGCCGTCTCCGGCAAGCTGGGCATACGCTCGATGGAAGAGCTTAAGGAAAAGCGCCCGGCGCTGCGCGTTTCTGTCGCCGATAACGACTGCGTCAACTTCGCCATACGCGCGCTCCTCAAGGTCCACGGACTTAAAATCGAATCTTTCACCGAATGGGGCGGCGTGGTGGAGCCGGTGGTAAGACCAAGCAATCCCCGGCGCCGCGAGGGGATCATCTCGGGCGAGATCGACGTGGTCATTGACGAGGGGATGGATTCCTGGGGACAGGTGGCGCTCGATCACGGGATGGTCTTTCTACCCTTCTCAGAGAAGGCGCTGGCGAAGCTTGAGCGCTACGGCTTTCAGCGCGCCCCGCTTGCGGGCGGTCGGCTCAAGGGCAACATCCCGGAGTCAACCGTGGTCGTCGACTTCAGCGGCTGGCCCATCATCATGCACGCGAGCCTGCCTGACGAACTCGCATATCATATGGCCGCGGTCCTGGACCGCCTGCGCGAGGAGATTCCCTATGATTCTGCTCAAGTCCCTCCCATGTCCTCGCTTTGCCGCAGCACCGAGGATGGACCGCTGAACATTCCCCTCCATCCCGGGGCGGAGCGCTATTACCGGGAGCACGGTTATCTGTGAGGAGCTGCGCGCAGCCTATATCTACCAGCATCTGCCTCACCCTCTCCGTTTTAGGGGCTTCGCTGAGCTAAAATCCGGCTCCTCCTCAGGCTTGGCCGGAGACTCGAGGGGTTTGGTGCGGGCAGGCAAAGGTTCCTCCGTGCCTTTCCCTTCCGTCTCTTTAAAGACGGGTGTGCGCCGCAGGGGGCGGTCGTCAATGACCAGCGTGAAAAGATCGAAGCGATTGTAATGTCCCGTTAAGTCGTGACTGATTTTCTCATCGATGATCAGCTCAGGATCGGCCTCCGCATAGAGGATCTTTTCCCCACCCGTATCAGGGCCGGCGAGATATTCCCCCGTGGGACTGATAATCGAAGAGAATGCCCCCGTGCCGACTATCTTTTTCCTTTGCTCCGGCGTAGGGCAGAGCAAATCCTTCATCTCCTCGCTGAAAACGCCGGTAGAGCTGATGACAAAACACTTGCCTTCGAACGCGTAGTAGCGTGTGCGGATTTCAATCGCGTCTTGTCTTTCCCTGCCGGGGAAGGCCGGCCAGCTCGCTACGTGAATCCTCTCACCCTGGAGCAGGAGAGCCAGCCGATAGAAGCTGTTGGTGTTTTCCCCGCAGATAAGACCCCCCACGGGGCCGACTTCACTGGCGAAAGATTTGAGGGTACTTGCGTCTCCCCCGGTGTGCACCAGACGTTCCGTCCAAGTGGGCACAAGCTTGCGGTGCTTCCCCAATATCCTGCCGTCCGGGCCGATGAAGAGCTGGGTGTTGTAAAGCGTCCCCAGGGTTCCGGGGTCGCGCTCGTTAAGGCCCATGACTACGGTAGCCTTTGCATCCCTGGCTGCTTCACAAAGGGCATCAGTGGCCGGACTGGGAATTTCCACGCCGCTTTTAAAAAGCTCCTTGATAAGGGGCTTGCATTCCCTGGCGATACGATAATCAAACCAGTGCGGGAAACCGGGAATGAACGCCTCCGGAAAGCCTATGACACGCGCCCCTTCTTTTCCCGCGGCGCGAATGAGCCGGCAGGCCTTCTCGGTAGTTTTTTCTCTGTCGAGAAAAACAGGCGCCGCCTGCACCGCCGCTACTCTAAATTTTGCATAAGTGTCACCCATACTCACCTCCCTCAATCGATCCGAGATCCCTCGCGTAAAAGAGCGCTGTGCGCGTCTTTACGCACCCGCTCCTTTCCGTTTAAGGCCCATACTCTACCCTGTCCGTAGAGAGCGCAATCGGCGTCCAGGCGGGGTCTAGCTTAGTCCCGCCTATCCGGACTTGTCAATTTCCCGGAGGAGATAAGGAATCGGTTCTTTTCTTGACGAAAAGAAAGCGGGAAAGGAGATCTAAACTCGACGGATTTAAGGCTTTATTTTCCGGGCTATGAAAGCGCGGCCAAAGCTTGAAAAATTATGCTCGCGCTGTAGGGGAAGCAAAAAGTTGTTTAATAGCAGCATCTAGCTGCCCGCAGGTAAAGGGTTTGGCAATATAGCTATTACAGCCACTCGCCAGACATCTCTCTTTATCGCCGGGCATGGCCAAGGCGGTGGCAGCCAATACGGGAATATGCTTGGTCTTTGGATTTTGCCGTATTCGAGAGGTTGCTTGAAGACCGTCCATCACAGGCATCGTCATGTCCATGACAATTAGGTCAGGACACTCAGATGCGGCTTTCTCTACAGCTTGTAGGCCGTTTACTGCCACTTCGACATCATAGCCTAAGCTATTTAATCCAAATTTGATCAGGTCAGCCGTATCCGGGTGATCCTCAGCCAAAAGCACGCGTTTTTTCATGGCATCCCGCATTACAAGTGAGATTTCTCCAATTCCCTGCAACCTCTAAGCGTTCTTTCCGATGGCGCGGTCCTCATAAAGCCATTGGCTGATAAGCTACTATTGCATAACCTCATGCCACCCGATGAGTTTGGCAGACTGGGGAAGAACGGAACCCCAATTGGTCTGAACCGGGTTGATAGCCTGGCTGCTGTAGTAGATAGCCGCGCGGTCTTTGATGTCGAATTTGAGTTGATCCCCGGTCGGACCCAGGAGGAGAGTGCCAAAGATCCGCGCGTCGTCCTTGAGCTTAAATTTAAGTTCACTATCATCTCCTTCGTGTCCTCTAAGCCCTTGAGCCAGGCTGATGACTATGCCGTGAAACTCAAAGTTCCCAAAAAAATTGGCTTTCCCCTCAATGATCAGCACCCCGCTCCCAGTAACTGTACTTCCGGTATCAAAGCGCGTAGTTCCGCTATCCTGCTTGATATAGGTAATCTGAGGCGCGGCATCGGTGCCGAACACGCAGGTGGAAAGCGGTGGATTGGGCCGGGGAGTAGGACAATCAGTTGCACTGCGGGAAAGACCGCTAAGATACTGCACTGCACCGGGCTCGTTTTTAAAGCCGTTCACGAGATCGGTTACATTGATCGAGACTGTGGATGTAAAAACACTCGGCGTAACGGGGGAAGTAGAAGCGTTATAATCCTTACCTTGCAGCTTAGTTTTCTCGGTACTGGTCAGGCTATTAACAAACTGGGTATTAACAGAGCTGTTGAAGGTCGCCGCGCCATAAATGGCTGTATGTGGACCCGCGCTCGTGCTGTCGGCTCTGCCGTCAAGGTTGACATCGGCCGAATAATTTGTGTCGTTGCCCGTTATGAAAAAGGTCCCCTCTGTATTGAAGTTGGCGTCCGATCCTGAGCCGGCAGGGATATAGACCGCCCCGGGGGGAGCCCACGAAGCGATCGATCTCCCAATATAGGCCTGAACAACTCTCTTGGATCCGTTGGGTCCTATTGCCGTGGAGGTAAGAATAGCTCTTGAGGTACTCGGGCTTGTAGGCGGGTCGTTTGTCGCGCTCACAGTATAGCTGAATCCCGAGGATGCAGTGACAAATGGTGTGGCGGGAACAACAGTGGCGCCCGAGCCGTAGCTAAAACTCGTTCCTGCCGGAATCACAGCGAGGGCGTGATGCATGCCTGCGTCGGCTGTGTTCAAACCAGCAGTTCCGCTTTTGTAATTATTCGCTGATTTAAGATTGAGCCCGCTAAGGAGGAGGCTTGCCCCGGTGATGGATAAGAAGATCACCATGATTATGATGACCACTACCAGAGCAATGCCCTTCGAGTCCTGGCAGGTTTTCACACGGCGAATCTAAGATAGACGCTGTATTCTGTCAAGAAGGCCACAAAATTTAATCCAAGCTTGAATTTTCACCCCACAGCACCCCTCAATCCGTCACCTCGATCCATAGTCCGCCTGCAGTCGAGATTTTAGCGCACGAGGCGAGCCCTGCGCTCGCCAGGAGCTCCTGGCACTTCGCCGCAGTAATTCTCCTTTTGCCCAGTTCCTCATTCAGCCGCCTTGAACGATCGGCTAAGGGCGCGATCACTTCCTTTGGGGTCAAAGGGCCGTAACCTCCGCCCAGCCATCCGAACCCGCCGGGGCGAAGCACTCGCTTGACCTCTCGAAGAAGCAACGGGGTGAGAAAGAAAAAAGCGCCTCTTACCGTCACAAGGTCGAACGATCCGCCGGGCTCGGGGATAGGTTCGACTGGCGACAACTGAACGGCCAGCCGTGAGGAGCAGCCCTGCTCACGCGCCCACTCGAGCGCAGAGCACAGCACTCGCGCCGATGGATCTATCACCTTGGCACGGAATCCTGAGCTTTTTGCGAGCAGGCTCACGGCTATCCCACCGGCGAACGGACCAAGGTCCAGGAGTTTCCCGGAGCGCACACCTGACGCCGCCAGCAGATGGCCGGCCATAAAAGGATAAACGGGTAGCCACAGCGTGTTGATTTGCTCGATGAGATCCCCGTCGCGCGTCACGCCTTAAACCACCTATTTCCTCACCACGACCACGCCCTTTTTCTCAATCCGAAAAGGCATTGTACATCCAGGCAAAAATAGCTCCGCCAACCGCGCCATCGACAAGGGAGTAGAGAGTCCCGACAATCACGCTGCCAAGGCTTCCCACGGATTTGTATCCGGGATAGATCGAGCTGACGAGATCGAGAAACGCCTTGCCGAAAGGGGGAGATAGGTAGTTGAACAAGGCAACGAAGAAGACAGTGCCGCTCCAATAAAGGGCTGCCGTGATGGTCAGGGATTTTACGGAAAGTTTCATAGTTCTCTCCTCTATTTGAGTTGGTTAATAATAACCCTTTAATTCTTTATCCCTTCATCCTTCTGCTTTCGTGCTTTCTTCCACATATCCGCCCGCTTGAGCCCGGGCCAAAACCGCGTGGATGGTCTCCACCAGGTTGCGCGCCGACTCCAGGGTGAGCTCCACCGCTACCCGGGCCCCCGGGCCCTCAGCCTCATTCACAAAGTCGATGTTCAGCGCATGTTCCAGCGGCACATGGTAGGGGTGGTCATAGGAAACGTTGACCTGGTTCACTGCGAACCAGCCGTCCTTGCCCTTGCCGCTGCCGTTGATCTTTGCCTGGTGGGTAATCATGGTACACATCGCCGCGCTCCTTTCCGTTCTCCAGAAATACCGTGCTCGTGATCGTCCAAGAATGCTAACCACGAACACGAACCACGAGCACGAGTAACGAATTTACTTCGCAGCCGCCCCGAGATGTCTCTCGAGGAAGGCGAATATCTTTTTCCAGCCGTCCACCGCCTGCTCCTGCCGGTAGGCTGGCCGATCGTAGTAGAAAAAGCCATGGCCCGCCCCGTCATACCTGTGAAACTCATAGTTCTTGCCGTGCTTCTTGAGTTCAGCCTCGTGCTGATTCACCTGTTCCGGCGACGGGCTCTTATCTTCATTGCCGAAGATGCCCAGGAGCGGGCACGACAGGTCCTTGGTATAGTCAATGGGGGCAACGGGTTGCTTGGGGGTGAGATCTTCCTTTGGCATCACCACGCGCCCGCCCCAGCATTCTACGGCCGCGTCAAAGCCCTTCACGCGACACGCCAGGAAGAACGCGTTGCGGCCTCCGGAACAGGTGCCAAAGACTCCCACTTTGCCATTGATGTAGGGAAGCGAGCGCAGGTAGCGCATCGCCCCTTCGATGTCGCCCACGACATGATCGTCCGGGACGCCACCCGCCGCCCGCACTTTGGCCCCTACATCCTCAGGTGTACCATGGCCCTCGCGGCAGTAGAGATTGGGAGAAATAGCCGCATAGCCATAGTGGGCGAATTTGCGTGTGGCCTCCCGGTACCACTCATCCCAGCCGGGCGCATGATGAATCACGACCATGCCGGGAAAGGGCCCGGCGCCCAGAGGCCGGGCAAAGTAGGCGTTGATAACATCGTGATTGGCTCCATGAATGGCGACGGTTTCCGCCAGCATGCCTTCATACATGTTCGTTTGGGCCATAGATAACCTCCGTGTTTTAGATATCGTGTTTGTGCTCGTTTCTTCCAACGATGTTATTTCTTAATGCTTGCCTGTTCCACAATCACAGGGTAGTTGTATCCATATCCAAAGTCCTTATCCTTAGACAAGGCGCCTCTTGCCGTTACCGTATCCCCCACGGCAGGAAGCTCCTGGGACGTCACTACGATATCATTGGTCCCCTTGGAAGGATCTCCGCTTCCGTCCTGAAGGTGTATCCAGTTCTTCCCCATGATCTCAGCCGAAACCTTAACCACCAGGCCTCTGACAACAACCTCTTTCTTGTCGAGGTCGTTTCTTTTTTCGTAAAGCTCGGCTACCGTATAGGCATCAGGCCCGGAGGCTTTTTTTACTTTAATAGTCTTATTTGTGGAAACTTCCGCCTGCTTTTGGCCCGCCGATTTATTAATAGCTTCCTTTCCCTGTTGCCCTATAACCCCGCTTGAAAAGACAATAGTTTCGAAGGTCCGATTAAGCATTTTGCTCGTGAAATTGTTCATGGTCATTCCAGGCTGAAAAGACATCTCCTGACCGACCGCCACCTTCATTTCGGGGGCAGCCACCCATATTTCTTTACCGCCTTTCTCAATATGGACATACGTGTAACCACCGCCATTCATTGATTCCATGACCTTGCCCGAAAGAGGAGATGGCTGTGGCGGTTCGGCTGACTTCGGTGCCCCGGCATAGCTGCCGTTCACGGCAACGACCAGCATGAAAGTGAACACCGAGAAAAATAGCGAAAATCTTTTCATTTCATATCTCCTTATTGGCAATAATCTTATGCGATTGGGGGAAAGGGGGCAAACGCTATTATTCACATTCCCCCTACCATTGATCTTCTCGTCTTGCTATAAATCGCGCTAAATTTGGCTCGAACGGATTACCAGGAGGTAAAAGTATGAGCGTTGATTTTGTCAGCAATCAGGAAATCATCATGGCGGCGCGCCGCAATCTCACCCAGAACGTCTGGGACTACCTGACTGGCGGCGCCGAGTCGGAGACGACCATGCGGCGCAACCGCTTTGCCCTGGATAGCCTGGCCTTCAGGCCGCGGGTCCTGATCGACGTCTCGAAGATCGATACCTCGACCACTTTCCTCGGTCACAAGCTGCGCATCCCGGTGATGCTCGCGCCCATCGGCTCGCTCCAGACCATCACCCCGGAGGGCGGAGTGGCGGTTGCCAAATCTGCGGCAGAGTTCGGCACGGTCAACTTCGTTAGCTCCGTAACCCAACCCAGTCTGGAAGAGATCGCCGCCAGCAGCGCCAGTCCAAAGATATTCCAGCTCTACGTGCAGGGGGACATGAAGTGGGTCGAGGATCTCCTCGCGCGCGTCAAGAAGGCTGGCTATAAGGCGCTCTGCCTCACTGTGGACACGGCCTATTACGGCCGGCGCGAGCGACAGATGATGGACCGCTGGCTTCCTCCGAGCCTGAGGGCACGCCAGGGTCAGCGCGACTACCGGGCGGCACTTACCTGGGAGAGCATGGACGCGATCAAAGAGATGGCGGGCCTGCCCTTCATTCTCAAAGGGGTGGCAACGGCCGAGGACGCGGCGCTCGCTGTCAAACATGGGGTCCAGGCGGTCTATGTCTCGAATCATGGCGGGCGCCAGCTCGACCACGGGCGCGGCACGATCGAGATGCTATCCGAGATCGTTGCGGCGGTGGACGGAAAGGCCGAGATCGTGCTGGACGGCGGCATCTTGAGAGGGAGCGATGTCCTCAAGGCGATTGCGCTGGGCGCGAGAGCGGTCGCTATCGGCAAGCTTCAGGGCTGGGGGCTGGCCGCAGCCGGGCAGGCGGGACTCGTCCGGGTCCTCGAGCTGCTCGAAAACGAGATCTCCATCGCCATGGGGCTTCTCGGCGTGCGCAGCCTCGCCGAGCTAACCCCGCAGCACGTGTGTAAGGCGGAGCCGGTTGCGCCGCCGCACGAGATGAGCGCCTTCGCGCACATTCCCGGCGGGCGGATAACCGCCTGACCGAAAGGATGAAGGTTGAAAGGTTAGAAGGGTTTAAGAGTAGAAAAGGGGAAGAATGAGGGATGAAGCTAGTTAAACTTCAGCTGTCGAGTTCGGGTTTGGGGAGGATGACGTAAGGGATGCCCTCTTCGTCGAGCTCTTCACGCTGTTGTGGGGTGGAGGTGCCGTGGATCGACTTCTTTTCGCTCTCCCCATGGAAGATCGCGCGCGCCTCTTCGGGAAATCGGGAGCCGACGTCCTCGCAGTTCTCGCGCACGTAGTGGTTGAGCCGGATCAGAAGCTCTTTAGCCTGTTCTGCCGTAAGCCGGACCTCAGGACCCTTTTCCGTTTGGGCCGGCTCCTTCTTTTCCGCTTTGTCTCCTCGATTGCTGAGCACGGCGCAGGCGTGGGGCATTTTTTCCACCTTGGTGCTGCCGCAGGTGGGACAGGAGATCAGTTTCTTGACCGACTGCTCCTGAAAACCTTCGAAGCTCGGAAACCAGCCTTCAAAGCGGTGATTTTTCTTGCAAATGAGGTCGTAAACAACCATAACTCTTACTTAAGTTCGATTGGGCCGCTTGTCAAGGGTGTGTTAAGTGATCCGGGAGGCCATCCTCCCGCCGGTCCAATTCCTCCCGCTGCGCGTCGGTGAGGGGTACAGCTTCCGGCGACTCCCTGAGGCTTTCCCACAGTTCCTCGATCAACCGCAACCGCTCCTCAGAACTCAGGCTATCTATGTTTAGTGCTGGCTTGCTCATAGTCGAAGTATGCCACTTTCGCGGTCCATCTGCCACACCCCGCAACAGTCTTGATGGCTAACACTCAGGATGAGCGGCGTGTTTTGCGTGTCCGCTCCGTCCTTTTGTTATGCCTTTTCTTTGAGTCACGCGCAGCGTACAAGGCTTCGGGAGCTATATCGACACCGTTCGGCCAAGCGAGCGTTCCCGCGTCGATGAAGAACTTCTTAAAAAGCTTCGGATCCTTTAGAGGTTCAAAGACCGGACCTTTGAACCATTGAGAAACATCGATGTACTTCTCAGTTCCATCGTCAAAACGGGTCGAAACAATAAACCCGCTTATATAGCGTGCTCCAATCACCTGTGGCAGATAGGTCATAAAATTACTCCAAGGGCTTAATTCGATTGAGTGGACGTCCCTTCTCGATATTTTTCCAGTTTATCATAAGTTCGAGTTTGTGGCGACGAGCCCAGTCACGCACCAGTTTCCGTGCTGTCCCGGAGGAAATGCTTCCAGTAAGAAGTTGGCCGTCAAAATTGAACGTGCCTTTCTCTCCCTGAAACTCGACATGGAAGTGTGGAGGATTGTGATCTCCGAAATACATCCGGATAATAATCCCAAAAAAAGTTGAAATGATAGGCATGGATCTCTTTTATCAGAATCGGTTAATCAGGCATAACGACAAAGCTCACCGGCGGCTATGGAGCGCAGCGGAATAGCCGTCCGGTGCAGCGCCGTGTTGGACTAAACCGCTGAGCCGAATTTACCCCTTTGCTATGGATATTGTAAAGCAAATATCGGACTGTACTGTAGGGTATCCAGGCTAACAAAAACTGGTGGCCGGTGCGCCTTTAAGTTTGCAAGGATAATGCTACAATCCGCTGGTTATGGCGGACAAGCTTGCCATCAAAATCATCCGTATGATCAGTGAGGTAGGGCGTGCGGATTGGGACCGGCTGCTGGGCCAGGGCTCTCCCTTCATGAAGTGGGACTGGCTCGATAGCCTGGAGCAGTGCGGCTGCGTTAACGAAGAAACCGGCTGGCTCCCGCATCACATC
>Ga0209824_10000867_pt1 | contig 18249 bp, 20 predicted proteins | sample VDWuncwatermetaG_FD_184124 | JGI IMG/M metagenome (GOLD analysis project Ga0209824, IMG submission 184124) | Wastewater microbial communities from Netherlands to study Microbial Dark Matter (Phase II) - VDW unchlorinated drinking water (SPAdes)... ... | reverse complement strand
ACGTCGTCTGTTGCACCATCCCTATCTCCCTCCTGCGATTCTGTCCTTAACTGCTTCTCAATCTTAGACGACGCAGAGGGCTTGTTCAGAGGTTCCTAAGGTTTGTTCAACGTTCAAAGCTCTCGAAGGCTATTCCTTGCTAAGACCAAGAGTTGTAGCTAAAACGACATTTACTAATTTAGAATGCCCTTTTTGTTTATCCTGGTATAACTCTTTTTTAATTGCTTTTTCCGCTGGCCACCAGTATAATTTGTAACTCATAATAGTGTCAACCAAAATCACCAGATAGAAGCCCCATGGAACCAAAGGAAGAGCTGTTCAAAATTGTTCCCTCCGCCGAGGAAGGCCAGCTTCCTAAAAGGGGTAAAAGGAAGGGTGTTGGGAGATTGGCGGTTGAGGCCGGCCTAATTACGGATGAGCAATTGGCTTTGGCTGTCTATGAGCAGGAAAAAACTGGGAAGCTACTTCCTGATCTCCTGCAGGAGCTTTACGGTCTTGGGGCAGAAACTGTTCAATACCTACAAGCTGAAGATGCGGGTATCGAGCAGGTGGATCTGGCCCGTGTCAGGGTAGATCAAGAGGCGCTCAAAAAAATCCCTCATCAGTTTGCTCTGGAGCATAAGCTCTTTCCCATCTCTGCCTCTCAAAATCGACTGACGATTGCCATGGCCAATCCCTTTGATCTTGCTACCATGGATCAACTCCAATTTATGACCCGCCTCTATATTGATGCCCGTTACGCTCCTGAATCCAAGATCATGGAGGCTATTGGGAGATACTATGGCGGAGTGGCCAACGGATCCGCCCATGCAGATAAGAAAGAGGAGAAAGAAACGTACGCCGGGGTTCAAGCAGGAGAGGAAACTGTAGGGCCACAGGTGATCCGGCTGGTCGATGCGCTGATTGGCCGCGCGATTCGAGAGGAGGCGACGGATATTCACATCGAGCCTGAAGAAAAAGGCGTGAAGACCCGATTCCGGATTGACGGTATCCTGTATAACCGTCCCAGTATCAGCAAGGTGCTGCAGCCAGCGGTGATTACGCGCGTCAAGATCATGGCGAATATCGATATCTCCGAGAGTCGTCTCCCTCAAGATGGCCGGATCAGTTTCCCGTGGGAGGGAAGAAACTATGACCTTCGGGTATCGACCTTTCCCACGATCTATGGCGAAAAGATCGTGCTGCGGCTCCTGGACAAGGAACGGGTGATCGTCGGCTTGGAGCAACTTGGATTTTCTCCATCAGCGCTGGCCATCTTCAAAAAAAGCATCCAGAGGCCGAATGGGATCGTCCTAGTCACCGGTCCCACGGGCTCCGGGAAGACCACGACGCTTTATTCTACTCTGGCTTCGGTGAACTCCGCTGAAAAAAATATCATGACGCTCGAGGATCCGGTGGAATACGAGATTCCCGAGATCCACCAATCACAGATCAATCCGAAGGCCGGCTTGACCTTTGCTTCCGGTCTCCGAGCCATGCTGCGTCAAGATCCCGACATCATCTTGGTAGGCGAGATGCGAGATGCGGAGACTGTGGATGTCGCCATCCGGGCGGCCCTAACCGGCCATCTGGTTTTTAGCACACTCCATACGAACGACGCTGTGGGTGCCATACCTCGGTTGTTGGACATGGAGGTGAATCCCTCCTTAATGGCTTCTACCTTTGTAGCCATTATCGGGCAGAGACTGGTGCGTAAGGTTTGTCCCCACTGTAAAGAGGTCACCATGCCAGACGAGTCCCTATTGCAACTGGTCGGCCTGAGTCGCTCGAAACAGGAAGATCGATCGACTTTCGAGGTCTTTCATCAGGCTGATAGGCAATTGGCCAGCGTAGTCCGCGACAAACAAGAAATAACCTTTTATCATGGCAAGGGCTGCATGCGCTGCTTCCAGACCGGATACCGGGGTCGGATCGGCATCTTTGAAGTCCTTAGCATGTCTCCAGAGATTGCCCAGATGATTGCTCAGCGGAGTTCCGCACAGGCTATTCTGCAAAAGGCCAGAGAGGAAGGTATGACGACCATGATGGAAGACGGACTTGAGAAGACCGGCCAGGGTGTTACGACCCTGGATGAGGTGATTCGCGTTGCGTACCAGCCATAAGACGTTAATCGTTAATCGTCAATGGTTAATCGTGGGAAGTGACACCCGGGTGGGTTCCCTAATTGCTCTGGTCTTCCATCTATCGGGTCGATTGACGAATTACGAGTAACGATTGACGAGTCAAGAGGGATGCCACGCTTTAACTACCAAGCGAGGAATCGATCAGGACAAAGAGTGACGGGAGTCATGCTGGCAGAAGATGAGGCACAACTCGCTGTGACGCTTCGCGAGATGGACCTCTATCTGGTCAATGCTAAGGTTGATGATCGTTCCGCCCCCATCTATATCACCCAACCGGTCAAAAGGAGGGAGCTGATCAATTTTACGGTCCACTTGGCTGCTGCCATAGGAGGCGGGATCCCCATCCTTCAGGCGTTTGAGGATCTGGAGCTTCAAACGACTAACCGCCGGATGAAAAGCGCGATCGGTGTGATCATGGAAGATCTCCGCGGCGGCAGCAGTCTGTCCGATGCCCTGTCGCGCCATCCTCACATCTTTTCCGACATTTATGTAAGTATGATCAAGGCGGGGGAAACCAGCGGGAGCCTAGTACAGGTTCTTCAGCACCTAACAGACTTTCTCGAGTGGCAGGACGGTTTAGCCTCCGAAATCAAACGCGCCACCATCTACCCTGCTGCAGTTCTGATTTCTGTGATAGGACTTATAGGCGTCCTTGTTGGATTTGTTTTTCCAAGAATTCTCCCTGTGATCTTGAGTCTTAAGGTGCCTCTACCCTTTATCACGCGCGCAGTCATGGCGGTCGCTGATTTCGTTCGCTACGGCTGGTATTGGATCCTGTTGGCCGGTGCTAGTTTTTTTGTCTTGTTTCGGTTCCTCAAGGCGAGCGAGGGCGGGCAAGTGATCCTTGATGCGATCAAGTTGAGACTTCCGGTGATTGGGGGGTTGGTGGAGCAGGTATGTTTATCGCGCTTTTCTCACCACTTGGGGATTCTTCTCCGAACGGGCGTTGACATCTCGCAAAGCCTCTCCATTTCTGAGCGGGTTGTTGGGAATGCGGTGATTGCTCAAGCCGTAAGCGAAGCAAGAGAAAAAGTCATTCAGGGAGGAGCCCTTTGGCGTTCCCTTCAGGAAACCGGCGTATTCCCTCCTTTAGTGATTCGGATGATTTTTATCGGAGAGACGACAGGTACCATCGACAGCACTTTGGCAAGGGTCACGGAATTTTATGACCGGGAAATCCCGGCTACAGTTAAGAAACTCTTTGCCGTCTTGGAGCCTCTCATCATCGTCGTGTTGGCAGCAATCGTTCTGTTGGTTGCTCTTTCCATATTTATTCCTCTTTACGGCGCCTTAGGCAGAGTGGGAGCTCGGAGGTAGAGATGCCCTTTGGGACCTCGGGTGTTTTGGGAATCGAGCTTGGATCGGATCAGCTTCGTGTTATTCACGGTGCCTTATCGGGGAGTCTGCTCAGCATATATGATTTTGCAGCGGAAGAGATTCTCATCTCTAATCCTGAAAACGCCGCTCAGCAATTAGGGGCACTGGTTGAACGAAAGAAGCTTAGCTCCTATCCGGCTGCCCTCACCGTCTCCGGTCCTGGCGTCGTACACCGGCTACTGGATTTTCCGTCGATGCCTTTGAGCGAGCTTGCCCTTGTGGTGGAAAGGGAGATGCACTTAGTGGGAGGGGCTGGTGCGGAAGAAGTTGCATTTGACTGGGAAGTGATCGAAGAAAAAGATTCAGGGAATCTCAAGGAGATGCGAGTTCTTGTGGCTATCGCCCCACAGTCTCAAGTGAGGGCAGCGCAGGAACTCCTGGCTCAGGGTCGGCTCAAGCCAGCCCTTTTCACCACCCCTCCCATTTCTCTGCTCCGTTCCCTCAGATTTGTTCAAGGTGAAGGAAATGGGTTGCAAGCGGTCCTCTGCGTGGCTGGTCAGCAAGGCTATCTCCTGGGTGTCAAAGACGGGGCATGGAATTTCTATCGGGAATTTTCTAGCCGGAGTTCTGAGAGGGGAAGGGAATCTCTGTTAGAGGAGGCCGTGAGGGAAGCCAATCGAGTCCTTCTTTACCACCGACAACGTTATCGGGAGGGAGGGGAGATAGGCTTTCTGATAAGCGGGGAGAAGGGATTTGAGGAACTTCAGATCCGCCTACAGAGAGAAACCGGAATTCAAGGAGAGGTGGTACGGCCAGCTCCAGAGATCGATTTAGCTCCTCTGGGAGAACGGGGCAATGTCTTTCGTGATCTCTTTCCTTCTTTTCTGATTCCGCTCGGTCTCGTAGCTGCTGCATATCTTCCGGCGGGAGTCAATCTTGTGCCCAAAGCGGTGCGGAAGGCGGTGCGCAGTCGACCGAACATAGATTGGTCTTTTGTTCATCGACCAGCTTTGGGTCTCATTCTCCTGATAATCTTTTTAGGAGTTCACTCGGTTCTTGTTTACACGGAGCGCCACTATCAGCGGCTTTTGGAAAGCAGGGCTGCTTTGTATGCCCAGTGGTCCCCCGCCATTCAAGCGGCCGAAGAGAGCCGAGTCTTGCGCGATACCGAGAAACTACTGCAGCAATCCATAGGCGCAAGCCGCGTCGGCGAAACTTCATGGGTCGTGCTCTTTAAAGTTCTCAGCCGCTTGGCTCCCGCTGACTTGGTCCTTCAGTCCATGAGCCTTCAGAGGGATAAGGATCAAGGAGGGTGGCTAGTTGCTCTCAAAGGGCAGGTTATTTCGCCTGACTCCTATACGGCGCAGGTAGCTTTCAACCACTTTTATCAGGGTTTGAAAAGTTCTCCACACTTTGAGCGGATAGAATTGCTTCCACTGGATATCTCGACCATCACAGAAAAGGTGGAAGGCCAGGGTACGAAGAGTCCCGGGGCGCCCCCTGCAGAGGCAGCCGCTCAGGCTCAGACAGCAGCAGTGGAGGTTAAGAGGGCCAGGGTTCAGTTCGAGATCCGGGCGCACTCAAAGGGGATATAGATGGCCTGGCATGGTTTTCAAAAAAATCCTCAACTTTATGGTTTAATTGTCGGGTTTGTTGCGCTGTTTTTGGTGGCATTTTGGATTTTTAAAATTCGCAACATCCAGCGCATCCGGGGCGATATCGTTCAATTGGAAGCCAAACTCAGTAAAGGGCAGGAAATCTGGAGGAATTTTCCTCCTCTGGCTCCGAGAGAGAGGGAGGAGCTGCAGAGAGCGCAAGCGCGACTGTTTCGCATGCTCCCCAAGGAAAAGGATATCCCTTCAGTGCTGCAGGAAGTCAGTCGTGTCGCGCGGGAGTACGAGCTAGCTAACCTCTCACTAAGCACAGGTGATGGGGCCGCCTCTCCACCCGCGGGGCAGTTACCTGTGCCCGCGGGCGGTGCTCCGCAAGTGGTGGTTCCCCAACCTGCTGCCGCTGTTTCTCCAGGAGTTCCAGAGAGTTCGGGGGCGATAGATTCTTTCCCTATCAAAGTGACTTTTGCCGGCGATTACCGGGATATCGCCTATTTCCTTGAAGCACTGCAGAAGACTCCCCGGCTCATGACGCTCCAGTCCCTGCGGTTGCAGAGAGCGCTCCCTCTAGTCACGGCTGAAGTCGTTCTGTACGGCTATTACCAAAAAGGGAACCTTCCGGTACAAGCAAGATGAATCGAGAGCGATGGTTTCTTCTAATTTCGATCCTGATTTTTGTAGGGGTGGCAGTTTATTACCTCCGTCCGGGATGGGTAGGGCTGCTCGCCGGAAAGAAAGCCACCGCTGTCGCGAAACCATCCCTACCCCAGACCGCTCCGCAAGGAGCCCCGGAACCGAACCTCCCACAGGTCACTGTTCAGGCGGAGACAGTTGATGTGAGTACTCCGTGGGGGCGCAATCCCTTTTTAACCGAAGAAGAGGCGAAGGGGAGGAGTCAGGGGAGCGATGGGTTACAGGTAAAGGCCATTATCGTGGGAAAACCTAAGTCAGTGGCTACCATTGATGGTCGTACGGTCGCCGTAGGCGAAAGGATAGGAGAAGAGACCGTTTGGGAAATACGCCCTGATGCCGTCGTGTTAGAGAGGGACGGCCACAAGAGGCTGCTGAAGGTAAGTGAGCCTACGGTCTCTATCGAAGTCAAAGAAAGGAAAAAATGAAACGCAAAAAAGTTTTAAGTGCCGCTTGGCCCTCCTTTATAGGAGTGACAGTTCTCCTAATAGCCCCATCAGGGTGTGCTCCGGTTAAGGCCCCTCCGAGTGCTGTTTCGGCCGCCCCGCATCTGTCTCCGGCGCGACCAGAGAGGCCCCCCGAGGAGAAGCTTCCTGGCTTGATCGTTACGGAAATCGAGGGAAAGAGAGAACCGGAAAGGCTCTACAGCTTCTCGCTTCGTGATGCGGATATACGTGAAGTCCTCATGGCGCTCTCCAAACAGACCTCCTTCAACATTGTAGTGGACCCTGATGTCCAAGGGAGGGTGGCCGTGGATCTCAAGAATGTTACTATGGCCGAGGCTTTGGATATACTTACAGAGCTGCTGAACCTCACATATAGGATTAGGCAGAACGTGATCCGGGTTTCCAAGCCGGCGCCGGAAACAATAATCTTTTCTCTTCAATACGTTAATCTTAAGCGGACGGGGTCTTCCTCAACTTCGGCGCAGATCGGTGCTGCAGGTGGAGGGATAGCTGGTACCACTGGCACCACAACGGGTGCTGGGGTTGGGGGAACATCAGGTTCAACCACTGTGAGTACGTCAACCGATACGGATTTGTGGAGAGATGTAGAGGCGGGAGTAGGTAAGTTACTTTCGCCCGCGGGTAAGATGGTCGTGAATAAACAGGGTAGCAACATTCTGGTGACCGACCTGCCCAAATTTCTAGATAGAATTGCGAGTTTTATCGAAAGCGTGGAAGGGTCGGTACAACGCCAGGTTCTTATTGAGGCCAGGATTGTCGAGGTGACGCTAACTGGAGCATACCGATTCGGTATCGATTGGGGAGCCATCGCCCAAGCGGCCGCCTTGCGAGGGGCTTCAACCCTTTCTCCCAGCAGGATTATAGGTCAGAGTATATCGCCCGGCGCAGGGGGATTCCAGATCGGTGTGGTTAGCACCGATTTTAAAGCCCTTTTGGATACTATCAGCACGCAGGGAGAACTAAAAGTCATCTCCAGTCCTAAGCTCGCTACGCTAAACAACCAGACCGCCGTTATTCGTGCTGGCACTGACGAGGTATTTTTTGAAACACGTGTAACAGAAACACCTTCGCTAACTGGCACGCAGACTAGTAGAACGATTAATCCCAGAACCGTCACTATAGGGGTGGTTTTGGGGATTACTCCCCAGGTTGGTGCCGACGGGAACGTAGTGCTGCATGTTCATCCTACGGTAACAGAAAAGAGAGGAGAGGCAAAATCAGCCATAGGAGATACCTTTCCTATCCTAGATGTGCGGGAGGCTGACATGGTAGTGCGGGCCAGGGAAGGGCAGGTGGTCGTCATTGGCGGGCTGATGCAGGAGAAGAGGACCGATAGTGATAGCAAAGTTCCCATCCTCGGAGATCTTCCCGGCATCGGCCGGCTTTTCCGCTCGACGACTCAGGAAGCCCGCAAAACCGAACTGGTGGTACTGCTGAGTCCGACCGTTATGGTGGGCAAAAAAGTCGATGAAATCACTTCCCGGGAATTAGAGAGATTGAATAAAACCAAGGGGCGCTCTCCCTGGTAGACCGGCGATGTACGAGGAGTTTTACGGCCTTAAGGAAAAGCCCTTTAATCTGACCCCGGACCCGCGCTTTTTCTTCTTGAGCGAAAACCACCGTGGGGCCTTCGAACACCTCCTTTACGGAATTAAGGAAAGAGAAGGCTTCATCCTGATCACCGGTGAGGTAGGGGCGGGAAAAACCACCCTGTGCCGAGCGCTTTTAAACAAGCTCGAGTCCCATTCCACGGTCAGTGCCCTGATCCTCAATCCCATGTTCTCAGGCCAAGAGCTCCTTCAGTCTATCCTGGGCGACTTCGGGGTTCAGAGCAGAGCCAGCACCAAAAAAGAGCTCTTAGATGAGCTGAATCAGTTTCTTCTCAGCCAGCAGGCAGCCGATCGAAACTCTATTCTGATTATTGACGAAGCCCAGAATCTTCCCCTACCTGTCCTGGAGGAGATCCGCATCCTTTCTAATCTCGAAACCGAGAAAGAAAAACTCTTGCAGATTATTTTGATGGGGCAGGTGGAACTAAAGGAAAAACTTTCCTTGCCTCGATTGCGACAGCTCAATCAGAGAATTTCAATCCGCTACCACTTAGAACCGTTGGGAAAAGACGAGGTCCCGCGTTATATCCACCATCGCCTGACCGTTGCGGGTTCATCAGGGGATATTCATTTTACCCCAGGGGCGCTACGAGAAATCTATCATTATTCGCGGGGAATTCCGCGTCTCATCAATCTAGCTTCAGATCGTGCCCTCCTGGCCGGCTACGCGGAACAGAGCCGCGAAATCCAACGCGAGACTGTAATCAAAGGTTTAAAGAGCTTGGAGGGGGAGGAGAGCCCTGTGTCCAGTGGGGTCTTCAAACAAAGGCTGATGCTAGGACTGGCAGGGTTGTTGATCTTCTTGTTGGGAGTCTTCGTTGCGGCTCTTTTTCTCGATGCTGATCTTACTTTATTCAAAAAGAACCGTTTACATCCCTCCGCTCCCGCAACCGATGCAAAGTCCGAACAGGAGAAGCCTCAGGGGAATTCCTTCTATACTATCCAGCTTGGCTCCTATAAAACTGAGGCTGAAGCCTTAGAGGTTGCTGAGCGGGTAAAATCCACCGGCTACCCTCTTTTCCTAGCCAAAGCGACGGCCTCAGACGGGACAAGCCCTCATCGTCTTTTTTTGGGACAGTTTGCCCAGAAAGCGGAGGCCGAGGAGGTAGAGAGGACTTTCAAGAAAGTGGAGGGTTTTTCTCAAATCCAGGTAGTGTTAACCTCTACCCAGCTTTCCAAAAAAACGGCGCCATGAGTTTAATCGCGGATGCACTGAAGAAAGCGCAATCAGCCAGGTTGGGAAGGCGCTATCTTACCCCCGATCCCTCGGGGGTGCTGCCAACTGGTCCTAAGCAAGATCGGCACAACCTAGGGTATTCCCTAAGTTCCATTTTAAACCGGACCCATCTTTCGCCCGCGCTTCTGGTGGGGCTGGGTTCCGGTGTTGTGCTCTTTGTCGCCCTTTTTAGTTATTTTTTTCTTGCTCGCAGTCCGAAGGCTAAGTCCCCAACAGTTGCCTCGTCAGCGGCCTTAGAAAAGAGACCGGCCGGATTGATCCTTACACCCCCGCCGTCGGTGCCTGCGGTCGAGCCGCTTGTTCTGGAAAAAGAGGGATCCCCGACAAAGGATTTAAAAGCAAGTGGGCTTGGGGAAAAAACTCCTACAGCGGAGAAACCCTCCGACGAGCGCGAAACGGCAAAGTCCGAAGTTGCCAAGGTTGAGAAAAAGCCTAGTGAGCCAGCCAAAGCTGTGAAGCCCCAGAAAAAAAGCGAGGACTCCAAGGTTGCCGTAACTCAAGATCTTTCTGAAGAAGTGCACTATCATTTTAACCTTGCTCTGTTTTATCAGGAGGAAAAGAATTTTCCTTTGGCACGGCGCGAGTATGAAAAGGTCGTTCAGATGTGGCCGCTCTACGTGGAGGCCCACAACAACCTGGGGGTGATTTATAAGGAGCTGGGGATGTATAACCCAGCGATTCTTGAGCTCAATAAGGCGGTAGCCTTAAATTCACGCTACCCGAGGGCCTACCACAATCTGGGGGTTATCTATCAGATCAAGGGGGATTGGAGGCAAGCCGCGAAGAACTATGGAACGGCACTCTCATTGGATCGAAATCATTTGAGTTCATATAACAACCTGGGATTGGTCTACAGATCCCAGAAGCGGCCTCACGAGGCGCGTGAGGTTCTGGAGAAGGCCTTGGCTATCAATCCCTACTTTCCACAAACCCACTACAATCTCGCCTTGGTTTTAGAAGAACTGGGAGAGGTAGAGCAGGCCCGTTTCCACTATCAGAAGTTTGTCGACAATGCAGGCGAAGATAACAGCCGTCTAGTAGAAAAGGTGCGGGCCTACCTCAAGGAGCGGCCGGGAAAAAATGACTCACCAGCAGGCTCAGGGTCGTAATGAACTCAGGCCGAGCGCTGATCTCTTGTAAAGACCCCCATAAAGTGTAGATGCCATCGAGATCAAGCCCTAAATCAGTTCTCCAGACGCCTCTGTTTTGCGAGCCCCCATGCCCAAAGTAGTGATTTATACAACAAACTATTGCCCTTTCTGTACCAGAGCCAAGGCCCTTCTGCGTTCCAAGGATATAGATTTTGAGGAGATTGATGTGACCCATGACGAGCGGTTGCAGGAGGAGGTAAGGCGATTGTCTGGTCGTAGGACCGTCCCACAGATCTTCATCGATGGCAAATCCGTCGGAGGGTACGACGATATCAAAGAGCTAGATGCAGCGGGGAAGCTCGATAGTCTATTGGGGATACGAACGTAGTTTTTAAGCGGTCTTCTGGCGGAGCTTTTTCTTTCTTCTGCTGTTGATGAAGTAAATGACGAGAGGGCCGACAAACACCAGCAGTAAGCCGATTTCCGCCAGCCTGACCCCTTGGGTGACCATCTCGAGGCTCTGACCGAAGAGATATCCTATCCTGCCTATGAGGAGTGCCCAGGTTAAGGAGCCGATAAGGTTGAAAAGAAAAAAGCGTCCAAGTCCCATTCCCAGGTATCCCGCAGTCATGGCCCCGGCAAAGCGGAGTCCGTAGAAGAAGCGGATGAGAAAAACCGATTTCCCGCCGTGGCGCCGCACAAACTCTTCTCCTTTAAACAAACGATGTTCCCCTACGAAGTTAAGGAAGCGGTTCGCCAAGGGGTGTTTAGCTCCGGTTCTCTGACTCCGACCCAACCAGAAAAAAAAGTTGTCACCGATTATTGCAGCCAGTGTGGCGATCAGTACCAGGACGATAAAGTTTAAGTGCCCCTCGTAGACGAAGAATCCACCTGCAATGAGGATGACTTCCCCTTCGATGAAGGTCCCAAAGAAAATTACCAGGTAGCGGTACTCAATAAAATATTGGAGAAGAGTCTCCATGCCTGTTTCGAAGCCAGCCTATTATCACATCCTTTTCGGTGGGTTCAAGGTTTTGGAAATTCGCTTGATGAAACTGTAAACACGGCTGGGAATCGGAGGAAAGAGCGAAAAATGGAGGCGGCGAGCGGATTCGAACCGCTGCATCGAGGTTTTGCAGACCTCTCCCTTAACCACTTGGGTACGCCGCCCTTGGCTTACGTCTAACATGAAGTTTCCCCCCCTTTCAAGCTCAGTTGGAATTATTGACAATGATAGATGAAACAAGTAATTAGATGAGAGAGGTAGGAAAAATCTTCAATGGCGACGATGATCACTGGTGAGTGTATCAATTGTGGGGCGTGTGAACCCGAGTGTCCCAACAATGCTATTAGTCAGGGCGACGAGATCTATGTTATAGACCCCCTCCTGTGTACGGAGTGCGTCGGTTTTCACGACTATGAGGCGTGCGCTGCGGTTTGTCCTGTGGACTGTTGTGTAACGGATCCTAACAACGTGGAGGGCGAGGAGGTATTAATCGCGCGCGCGCGCTTGCTCCATAAAGATGTCGATTTTGGTGAAAAATTTGAGTCTCGCTTCTGCAAAGAGGGTGGAAAGCCGGAGCCTGCTGAGAAAATCTCAGTGCAGGAGCCGCGTCAGGAGGGAGTCCAAGTCTCTCCTTTGTCCTCCCGAACAGAACAAAAGGCTGAGGTGAAGTCCAAACCCGCCGTGCCTCTATCTTCGTCGCCCAAACCGACAAGTAAGCCAACTCCTCCTAAGCCAATAGCTCAACCCGCTACATCTGCTAGACCCGTCAAACAGTTTCCCGGTGAGATTTCTGCCAGCTTTCAACAGACCTTGCGTCAGTTTGAAAAGAGGGGGCCTCTCAGCAGGACCCTCCCACGGGTTCTAGTTTTTCTCTTGCAGCCCTTCCTGGGCGCGCTGCCGCATGCAGCGAAGAAGGACTTGGAGAGAGAAGTTGGGAGTCCCTACTTCTTCAGCCTAGTAGGGTCTACGGGTTTGAATATCCTAATCAACATGATCCTCTATCCTCTGGTACTTATGAGTCTAGCCGTGGCGCTCACGGGAATAGATATCCTTTTTAGCCAAAAGCTCAACTTCTATGTTCTCATCGGCATCTTCCTGGGGTTCCTCGAAGGGGCATTCCGCCTCAGAGACGGAATCTTCCATGCCAAGCCGGCAGTGGAGATGACCTTTGGGGCTGCCATTTATGGCGTTCCTTTATCCTATGTGCTCCAACCTGTTATGGCACGCCAGACAGGACTTATTCGAAGTACGCCCATTCCCGTGGATGGCTTTTATGAAAAGGGGTTCGTAGAGAAATTGGAGCGGGAGAGACGTTACGGCAACGTTTACACGATTGAGGATTGGGGGGCTGCCTATTTTCTACGTATGGAGTTTCCAAGAAGGGTTCCAGATATTGGACTTCCAGCGCGATCGGAGATTCCTGATGAGATGCCGGACTATGATTATGACCTGGTTTTGAAGGACGGACATTTCATCGTCAAGGGAAAGTGCACAGACGAAAGGATAAGGAAGATCTCTTCAAGCGTAGGGGCTTTCCCGCCCGAATTTACCACCGTGATTCCATTGCAGAAAAAGGTGGAGGGGTTTTCCCATCGCTTTGGAAATAAGCTCTTGGAGGTCCTGCTTTTAAAAGAGAAGAGAAGTAAGGGCCAGGAGAGTAGCCATCGCTAGAACTAAGGACTCTACTATAAGAGAGACAATGGAGAGGCCACGGGAAGATAGGCATCCTTGTGGCCTTTTTGTTTCCGGGGACGAGATTCTTTTTCGACAGATGGACCCGTCGGATCTCGACGAGATCATGACGATTGAAAGCGCCTCTTTTTCTTATCCCTGGAGTCCTCGGTTTTTTCTTCAAGAGCTTAGGGTCCCTTGTGCCCGTTCCCTGTTGGCTGTGGCGAGTGGGAAAACGGTTGGATATATCATCTACTGGCTTTTGCCCAACGAGGTGGATATTCACAACCTGGCTGTACATCCAGCCTGCCGCCAGCGGGGGATTGGGAGATCTCTCCTGCAGGGGGTGATTGATGAGGCGAAGCGCAATGGATCCAGCAGGGTGACGCTCGAGGTGAGAAAGTCCAACGCAGCGGCCCAGCGGCTTTACCATTTTCTCGGTTTTGTCGAGCGGGGAGTGCGCAAGGGTTACTATTCGGATGATGGCGAAGACGCCTTAGTTATGGTTTTTGAGTTTGATAGTTAGGCTATTTTCTCGCCCTGGCGGATAAATTCTAGTATAAATTAACACATTAAGTATTCTAGATAACTATCTGGAAAATATAAATGTTTATTTATTTCATACCACCCTTGACTGGAGCGAGTCAGTTGGTGTATGGTAAGACTGTTTCAATAGCGGTCCGAAGTCTGCGGCCGCTAATTTTTTTGTTTTTTTCCTCCAGGGGTAGGACGGATTGTGGTTGCATTACTTCTAAGTTCCGATTCATCCTTGTTTTCCTGCCGGTTTTTCCGATCACTATCTTCAAATAATAATAAGGCTTCTTTTCCTGCTGTTTTTTCTAACTTCACGGTTTGCAAGTTTGGGAGAGGGGTGGGGAGGCTATTTCATTCTAGGAGGTAGTTATGTTTAAAGTCGGTGAGAAGGTTGTCTATCCCGCCCATGGGGTGGGACAAATTGAGGCCATACGTAGCCAGGTCATTTCAGGAACGGAAAAAAGATTCTATATGCTGCGGATTCTCGATACCGATATGAAGATCATGATCCCGATCGATAACGTGGATTCTGTCGGGTTGAGGAAGGTCATTGACAGGCATATGGTATCTCAGGTGTACAAGGTTTTACGCCAAAAAAAGGTGGAGGCGGACCAGCAGACGTGGAATCGACGGTATCGAGAATACACAGAGAAAATCAAAACCGGCTCTATCCTCGAGATCGCAAAGGTGCTGCGCGATCTATTTGTTCTGAAGGGGGATAAGGAACTCTCGTTCGGCGAACGGAAGATGTTGGATACGGCGAGGAATCTGTTAGTCAAGGAACTTTCCATTGCTCGCTCTCATTCGGAAGATAAAATCATGGAGGAGTTGCACCATATCTTCACTCACTAGTTTCTTCAAGCCGGTGTAGGTTGTTGAAAAGGGCCGAGGGAAGTATCTCTCGGCTCTTGTTTTTTAGGGATACGGAATCTCTATGCGCGTAAACGCGGTGATCGTTGCGGCAGGTGAGGGAAAAAGAATGGGAGAGAAAATTCCCAAGCCGTTCTTGACGCTTGGCGGTCGTCCTCTCATTCTCCACACCCTAAGCCGCTTTGTGGCATCTCAAGTAGGAAAGGTTGTGTTGGTTGCGGCGCGGAGTGAGATATCCAGGTGTCAGGAGTTGATCCGGTCAGATCCGAATCTCGGTAGTCTGGAATTCGTTTTCCAGTCCGGGGGTCCCACAAGGCAGGATTCTGTGAGCCAGGGGTTAGGGCGACTGGACACGGATTGTGAAGTTGTGGTGATCCACGACGGTGTCCGCCCATTCGTTTCTCCCCGCCTTATCGACCGTTGTGTGGAGGAGGCGTTTCAGAAAGGTGCGGTAGTGGTGGGTGTCCCTGTTCGCGATACGATTAAGGTGGTATCCGCGGATCGACAGGTGAGAGAGACTCCTTCGAGAGATTCCCTGTGGGAGATTCAGACCCCTCAGGCATTCCGGACTGAGATCCTCCGCGAAGCGTTTCGGCACGCAGCCGGAGACGACGCAGAGGCCACCGATGATGCTATGCTGGTGGAGCGTTTAGGAAAAAGCGTCGCCCTTTTGGAAGGAGAGAGGACGAATATCAAGATTACGGCCCCTGAGGATCTCCTATTTGCTGAAGCGCTGCTCCGCGCAGGGCTGGTTTCTTAGGCTTTCAGGCCGGAGGCGATAACAGGTCTTCTAAGCTCTTCTTTACACAGTTTGCAGATCCGTACAAAAGAAGGTATTCTGACTTTTATGAAAGCTGTTAAGGCGCATTACGACGGTCGTGTGGTAGTCCCAGAAGAACCGATCAACTTGCCGGTCAATACCCCTGTGCGAGTGCTGGTTCCAGAGGCTGATGATTCCGCAGTAATCACTAAGGCTTTCGCTCAACTCTCAGAGACCTCATTCAGCCGCATCTGGAACAATGACGAAGATGCCGCCTACGATAAGTTATAAGCGCGGCGACGTTGTTCTAGCCCCTTTCCCTTTTTCAGATCAAACTTCAATCAAACGACGCCCTCTTTAGTTATCAGCGTTGAGGATTTCCAAGGGCAAGGTCCCGATTTACTCATTATGGCTATCACCAGCCAAGTTGGCGCCCCTCTCAAACTTGGTGAATTTCTTATCCGCGACTGGCAGTCCGCGGGTTTTCTAAAACCCTCTGCCGTAAAGGCTGCTATATCAACGATTGAAATAAAACTCGTCCGTCGCCAGCTAGGTTGTCTATCTGATTACGACCTTAGGCAGTTGAACAGCTCCCTGCGCGGACTTCTTGGTTTATGAAAAGGACGAAGAGCTTGTGGTTCGGCGTCATGTCGCATGGGCCTTGGGACAGATACGTACGGATGAGGTGAGAGAGGAGATCGAAGAGGCGATAACGCAGGCCACTGAAAAAGCCATCTGCGATATCCCTTTCAGTGGATGAGCGGCGGAGATCACAATGGCAACTCTAACCGACAAGATAGAGATCATTTTAACCGAAGAGAAAAGAGCCTATGACGCTAACGGACGTATTCGGGGAGGGTTAGGGAGCTTTAATTTTGGTTTGCCGTTCACCTCAACCACATCTGGACAGATACCCGAATTATTGGCTGCCAGGAGCCAGGCTAGAACTATTCAATCTCGACTTGCCGACACTCTTCTAACGCTATTCTCCTCCTTGCCACCGGACGAAAAAAACAGCCTCAAATGGATCTTGCGGTCACATTTGGCGAAAACGTCTCCATACTGCCGAATCGGGTATTTTATATTTTTCGCGCTGTATAAAATCGGTGCCCTAAGAGACGCGGTAGAAGCCAGCTTACTTGTTTTAAAGGGTGACAGCGAAAACGCTTTTGATAACGCGATGGGGATGTTGGCATTGATAATTACCTACGAATACGAGTGTTTAGATGACGAGACCTATGTCTACGTGGACTCTATGCTCCGCGGGGGCAGGGAATATGACTTTTGGGTTAAGGACCGACTTAACGGAGCAAGATTAAAAATTATTGAGAAGGAACTTACCGATATTAACCCAGAAATAAACACCGACCGCGACAAAGTCGTAAGCTTGTGGGAAGAAAAATTTGGTCAAGGTCCTATTGTTTCTTTAATCAAGGAAATTGACAGCCATTTTGATGAAGGCGAGTTCACTTCTACGAAATACGCGACTTGTATTGATAGAGTCCGGGTCCTCCTTTCAGCAGTTTTCGGTACTATTGCCAAATCTTTGTCTGATACGCGCCGAGATGGAAAAATTACCGACAGAACAGATGAGCACGCAGCTTTCGATTATCTTAGGACTATTGGATTCCTTGCCGATTATGACTGGAATATAGTCAGGTCATTATACGATTTAGCCTCCGATCAAGGGTCGCACAAGCCTGTAGCCCTACGAGAATACGCGAGAATCGCCAAAAACGTGACTTACGAGGTTGTTTTGCTGGCTCTTATGAAATACGAAAGTACAAGGCTATAATTTCAGACCATTTTTGCCCCTTGACGGCGAGCCGTTGCTTGGCATAAATAGAGACCCAAGTATTGAGCCTATTAGTTATAGACGGGGTCATTTGACCCGGTCACATCTTGGATACGTATTACATCAGCCCGGACTGGGTCTCCCCTTCGGCCTTCGTTGCTTTTTCGCTTTTGACCTGCCAAGATAGCCCCATGAAACAGAGCTACACAGTTGTTCTTCATCGGGCAGAGCACGGTTGGTGGGTGGCCAACGTTCCGGTCCTACATGCCACTGCGCAAGCACGAACGCGCTCTACTGCGTTAAAGCGAGCCAAATCCCTCATTCAGTTCGCCCTTGAGACCATTCAGAGCGAGGGTGCAAAGCCCCCCGTGGAGAATCGCTCTAGCCTGGAAGTGGTTCGGGTGCGGGCCGCAGTTTGAACCTCCCCGCTGTCAGCAAGGCTCGCTTCGTTCGAGCGCTGCATAAGCTGGGCTTCATTCTAGAACATCAAAAAGGCAGCCACCAGAAGTGGCGTCATCGTGATGGAAGATTTGTCTATGTTTACATGCATCCTAGGGAGGAACTCCGGCCATCCACTCTAAGGTCCATCCTTCGCGACGCGCAAATTTCGGAGGATGAGTTTTTGGATGCCCTGTAAAAGCTAGGTTTCTGAAAAGGGTTCCCGATTTCTCGCCATTTTTGCCCCTTGACGGCTACCCGTTGCTTAGCATAAATAGAGACCCAATTATTGAGCCTATTAGTTATAGATGGCGTCGTTTGATCCGGTCACGTCTTCGATTCGTTTTACATTAGCCCGAACTGGGTCTCCCCCTCCGGGTTTTTTAATTTCGGATAGACGAGGAATCTATTGAGACAGAGCGAAGCTGACGAATATTATAATATCTATTTCCGACACGGGGAATGGTGGCTCAGCTTTTTAGAAAATACTGACGAAAAAGCCCGGACACTTGAAGTTCTTCTTCCTCTTCTCTTGCCCCTCCTGAACGGGCCGAAACAGTTCGAGTTCTGGATATCGGCGCGGGCAATGGTGTCGTGTCCTTACAATTGATCGGGAAATTCCTAGAGCAAGGGTTGCAAGTTGAGCTGGACGCCGTGGAGCCATCGCCTGCATTGAGTAAAGAACTCTTGCGGAATGTCCAAGAAGCAAATTTAGGTGAGTGTCTTCGAAATTGTTTTAGAGAACGCTTTGAGAAGATCGTTTTACCGGAGGACTCATATGACCTGATTCTTTGCATTGGGTCGATCTATGGCATTGCGCAAATAGATGAAAGCACCTCCACTCTCGGGAACATGGCGAAGCTACTCTTACCTGGTGGTTTTATGGTGGTAATTGTCCAAACAGAGCAAAGTCCACGGAACCTGTCAATGAAATGAGACACTTCCCGGCTACAGATTACTGTGCAAGATCCTCACTCACCTGATTTTGATCCATAGGTAGATCCCTTCCCGACTGCTGTTCGTTCAATAT
>Ga0209824_10000865_pt1 | contig 18266 bp, 19 predicted proteins | sample VDWuncwatermetaG_FD_184124 | JGI IMG/M metagenome (GOLD analysis project Ga0209824, IMG submission 184124) | Wastewater microbial communities from Netherlands to study Microbial Dark Matter (Phase II) - VDW unchlorinated drinking water (SPAdes)... ... | reverse complement strand
CTCCCACTTCGCGTATTTTTAACGCGGCGAAGCGCACGAACAGCAGTTCCAAGTGTCATGTGACATCGCCGCGTTAAAAATACGCGAAGTGGGAGAGGGCGCGAGCCGCCGCAGCGCGGAACAAGCCGCAGCCAAGCGGGCTTACGAGCAACTCGTGCGATGACGGTAATGCGGAGCGACAAAAAATGCTAGATTCAAAATTAAAAAAATTTGCCACGAATGACACGAATAAAAGCACGAATTATCACGAATAAGAGCTTTTGCATTTTATTCGGAAATTGTTTGGGTGCTGTTGATCCCATTCGTGGCAATTCGTGTTTTCCAGAGGATACCGGGCTGCGCCCATAATTCGTGTCATTCGTGGTTAAGCTTTGTTTTTTAGGACGATATGTCTAAAAGCGATTTTCGCACCGGATTTATCGCCATCGTGGGTCGCCCCAACGTGGGCAAATCGACTTTGCTCAACCATTTAATTGGGCAAAAAATCAGCATCACCTCCAAAAAAGCCCAGACCACGCGTCACCGCATTACCGGCATTTACACCGATGCAGACGCGCAACTTGTATTTGTCGATACGCCCGGCTTCCAGACGCAGCATTTGAACCAACTCAATCGTGGCATGAACCGCGTGGTGACGCAAAGCTTGCAGGGGGTCGATGTGGTGTTGTTTGTGATCGAGGCATTGCGTTTTGACGAGCGCGACAAGCAAGTGCTGCAACTATTGCCACAAGACATTCCCGTATTGCTGGTGATTAACAAAGTTGATCGGGTGGCCGAAAAAAACAGGTTGTTGCCGTTTATCGAGAGTGTGGCGCAGGCGTTCAGCTTCGCTGCGGTGATGCCGGTGAGCGCGGCCAAAGATTTGCAATTAGACGATCTGCGCGCCACGCTGCGCGGGTATTTGCCAGCGGGTGCTGCGCTTTATGACGAAAACGAAATTACCGACAAAAGCGAACGTTTCCTCGCCGCCGAAATCATCCGCGAGAAATTGTTTCGTTTGCTGGGCGAGGAACTGCCTTATTCGGTCAGCGTCATGATCGAAAAAATGACCGTCGAAAAAATGCAGAGAAAGCCTGGCGACTTGCGTAAAATAAACGCCGCCATCATCGTCGAAAAAGACGGTCAAAAAGCCATGGTCATCGGCAAGGACGGCGAAAAATTAAAAAAAATCGCCACCGACGCGCGCAAAGATATGGAAAAATTATTCGAGGGGAAAGTGTTTCTGGAAGTCTGGGTCAAAGTCAAAAGCGGCTGGTCGGACGACGCACGAGTGTTGAAAAGCTTGGGTTACGATTGAGTTTTGAAAAGCAATTAGCCACAGAGGGCACAGAGGGCACAGAGGGCACAGAGAAAATCGCGGGCGTTATTTAACAGATTTAAATAGCAGAACATGTTTTGACGGGCTCGTGATTCTTGTGCTTGGTTACTCTGTGAACTCCGTGTACTCTGTGGCTATCAATGATTTTAGGATTTAGACAGTATGACGAGGGATAGTAGCCGCACACACCAATCCGTGCGCCACAGCGACCATCCCGCGTTCGTGCTGCACACCTATCCCTACCGCGAAACCAGCCTAGTGGTCGAAACCTTCACCCGCGATTTCGGGCGGGTGCCGATGGTGGCAAAAGGCGCGAAACGCCCTAAATCCGCGTTGCGCGGCTTGCTGATGCCGTTTCAACCGCTGCATCTGGACTGGTCGGGGAAGGCGGAATTACGCACTTTGTTCAAAGCCGAATGGCAGGGCGGCCAACCTTTGTTGCAAGGCACCGCGCTGATGTGCGGTTTTTATTTGAACGAATTGCTGGTGCGGCTGCTGCACCGCGACGACCCGCACCCGCCGTTATTCGCGTATTACCAGGAAACGCTGCAAGCGCTGGCGGCTTATCAAAACCACGCGCCGATATTGCGCCGCTTCGAACGGCATTTGCTCAGGGAGTTGGGCTACGCCTTGAGCCTCAACCATGAAGCGGGAACCGATAAAACCATAGTTGCGGCGCAACTTTATCGCTACCAGATCGAGCACGGTCCGGTGGTGGAAAACGGCATAGCCAGCGATCACGGTCTGCCGTTGCTCGGCAAAACCCTGCTCGACATGGAGCGCGACGATTACAGCGACCCGTCGACGCAACAACAAAGCCGCGCCTTGATGCGCTATATACTCAACCATTATTTGGGCAACGCGCCGCTTTATACGCGGCAGTTATTGAAGGATTTACAGCAATTATGATCGAACTCGGAGTCAACATCGACCACATCGCCACGGTGCGCCAGGCGCGCGGCACGAATTACCCCAGCCCGGTTGAAGCCGCGCTGATTGCCCAAGCTGCGGGGGCGGACGCGATCACGCTGCATTTGCGCGAAGACCGCCGCCACATCCAGGATGCGGATGTGGTCGAACTGAAAGGCAAACTGACCACCCGCATGAATTTGGAAAGCGCGGTCACAGAGGAAATGATCGCCTTTGCGCTGCGGATCAAACCGCACGACGTATGTCTGGTGCCGGAACGGCGCGAAGAGCTCACCACCGAAGGCGGCTTGGACGTGGTTCGGCATTTTGCGGCAGTGCAAAAAGCCTGCACCGCATTGGCTGATGCGGGCATACGTGTTTCCTTATTCATCAACGCCGATGAGCCACAAATCGACGCGGCACTAAAAGCCGGCGCACCCGCAATTGAAATTCACACGGGCCATTTTGCCGATGCAGCAACCAAAAATGAACAGCAACAAGTTTTGCAGAAAATCAAATCCGCCGTGGTGTACGGCAAGCAACGCGGTCTTCGCGTCAACGCCGGGCACGGTTTGCACTACCGCAACGTGCAGGCCATCGCCGCTTTGCCGGATATTTCAGAATTGAATATCGGTCACGCCATCGTCGCCAGAGCGCTGTTCGTCGGCTTTGAAAACGCGGTGCGCGAAATGAAAAATCTCATGCTGTTGAGCGTTACAAAATAAATGCCATTCAGAACGCTCAACCCCTCACCCCGCCCTCTCCCAAGAGGGAGAGGGTGAGAAATGACCCAATTTGCTATCGCAAATCGGGTAAATATTATTGGGAGCGAGAATATGATTTACGGTATCGGCGCCGATTTGGTTGACCCTGCGCGCATCACCAAGCTTCTGGAAAAACACGGCGAGCGTTTTGCCAAGCGGGTTTTGACCGAGGATGAATGGGAAAACTATAAGGCCAGCGCAAAACCCATCTCTTTTTTGGCGAGCCGTTTTGCCGCCAAAGAAGCCTTTTCCAAAGCCGTCGGCACGGGCTTCAGGCATCCCGTCAGTTTGAGCAATATCGGCATCACCAACGACGATTTGGGTAAACCTGTTTTCTCCTTCCATCCCGCGCTGGCAGACTGGCTCGACCGCAAGGGCATTGTCGCGCATCACCTGACGCTCACCGACGAGACCAACGTCGTCGGCGCGTTTGTGATTTTGGAAAAAGGCTAATAGCCATGTCCCTCGGCCCCCTCATGCTCGACGTTGTTGGCACAGAACTCACCGACGACGACCGTCGCCGTTTGCTGCACCCGCTCGTCGGCGGGGTGATTTTGTTCAGCCGCAACTACACCTCGCTGCGCCAACTGGGCGAACTCACCGCCGCCATCCACGCGCTTCGCAGCGCGCCGTTGTTGATCGCGGTGGACCACGAAGGCGGCAGGGTGCAACGCTTCCGTGAGGGCTTTACGCGGCTGCCGGCGATGCGCGAACTCGGCAAAATTTGGGATCAGCACCCGCACCGCGCACGCCATCTGGCGCAGCAAACCGGCTACGTGCTCGCCGCCGAACTGCGCGCTTGCGGGGTCGATATGAGCTTCACCCCGGTGCTCGATATCGATCACGGCCAGAGCTGCGTCATCGGCGACCGCGCCTTTCACCGCCAGCCGCAAGCCATCGCCGAACTCGCGCACAGCCTCATGCTGGGATTGAAGCAGGGCGGCATGGCGGCGGTGGGCAAACATTTCCCTGGCCACGGCTACATCGCCGCCGATTCTCATACCGAAGTGCCGGTGGATTTACGCAGCTACACCGACATCAACATGGACGACTTGATCCCCTTCGCGCAAATGATCCATTTCGGCCTGCCCGCGATTATGCCCGCGCATGTGATTTATCCCAAGGTAGATGACAAACCTGCCGGGTTTTCCGAGATATGGTTGAAGCAAATATTGCGCGGCGAAATGGAATTTGAAGGCTGTATTTTCAGCGACGATTTGGGCATGGAAGGCGCGAAGGTGGCCGGCAATGTCGTGCAGCGCAGCATGGCTGCGCTTCATGCAGGCTGCGATATGGTTCTACTTTGCAACAGCCCCGACGCGGCGGATGAATTGTTGGCGGGCTTGCAATGGGAGATGCCCGCGACGAGTTCGGCGAGGCTGGCGCGCATGCACGGCAAGCCGCATCCGCCCTCGACGAACATGCTGCACGAGGATGCTCAATTCGTAAAAGCAGTCAAAGAAGTCGGCGGCATCGGCGTGGGCAACGGCGAGTTGCTGTTCGAATAACCGCTTTTCCGGTTTGACTTTGCCCGCTGCCGGGTTTATAAACGGCGACATGAAATCACTACACACCTTCCTCCGGTCATTCCCGCACGGCATCTTGCCATTGTTGTTGCTGGTGCTGCTCGCCGCCCAGCTTGGCGCGGTTCAGCACGCGCTCTTGCACGGGCTGCAAACATCGGCGCAACAACGAGAATCACAACAGCAACTGCCCGCAGAGGAGATGGTCTGCGACCAGTGCGTCGCTTATGCCCAGGTGGGTGATGCGGTTCCCGGCAACGGCGTTATGCCGTTCTTGGCCGAGGGCGTTTCGATGCCGTTAGTTGTGGGCGGCTATTTTTTCTTCTCCCGTTTCTTTTTCGTATTTCCCGCGCGCGCCCCGCCTGTCCCGATTAAATGATGGTACGCGTGGCTGCCGGTAACGGCAGCCACTCTTGATTTCATTTAATCAGAGGGCATCATGCATCTATTTTTTCCATCTGCGCTCGCCTCATTGGTGGCTATTGCAACCATCCTGGCCGCGCTATCGTCCGCCGCCAACGCCACCGAGAGTGACAGCATCACGCAACTGCGCGAAGAAATCAAAGCCATCCAGACCGAATACGATGCGCGTATGCGGCGGCTGGAGCAGCGGCTGCATCAGGCTGAAACGGCTGCCAAGAGCGTCGAAATTACCAAGCAAACATCCACCCCGCAAACGCAACCCACCCCGTTTAGCCTGCCGCTGTCTTTGATCCTGTCGGGCAGTTACAGCAATTTGTCGCAAGACCCGGCGGGTTATGAAATCACGGGCTATGGCCGCCACAACCAGCCCAGCCCCTACGGGCGCGGTTTTTCGCTGGCCGAATCCGAGCTTAACTTGAGCGGCAACGTGGACGCTTATTTTCGCGCCGCCGCCACGCTGGCGTTGCTGCCGGATAACAGCTTCGCGGTGGAAAACGCTTACGTGCAAACCAGCGGCTTGGGCGACGGCTGGGGAATAACCGCAGGCCGGTTTTTTTCCGGCATCGGCTATTTGAACGCGCAGCACAAACACGCTTGGGATTTTGTCGACGAGCCGTTGGCGTACCGCGCGCTGCTGGGTGGCCAGTTCGCGCTCGACGCGGTGCAGGCCACTTGGCTGGCACCGGCGGATAGCTTTTTGCAATTGGGCGCAGAAGCGGGGCGCGGGCTTAATTTTTTTGCGCCCGCAGCAGATAAAAACGGCGCGGATTTGGCGACGCTGTTTGTTAAAACCGGCGGCGATATGGGCGATAGCGTCAGTTGGCTCGGCGGCCTTTCACTACTGCGCACCGCGCCGAAAAACCTGCAATGGGATGAAGTCTCGCTTGCGGGTATTCCGACCACCAACGCTTACACCGGCAGCAGCCGGCTCGTGCTCGCCAACTTTGTATTGAAATGGTCTCCTGATGGCAACCCCGCCGAGCGCAATTTCAAACTGCAAGGCGAGTATTTGCGCTTGAGCGAAAGCGGCACGGTGGTTCACGATCTGGCAGCCGCCAACACCATCGGGAATTACGCGGCGCGGCGCGAGGGCGGGTATGTGCAAGGCATCTACCAGTTTACGCGGGGCTGGCGCGCCGGTTTGCGTTACGATCGCCTGAGCGGTGGCGGCGTGGATTACGGCGCAAACAATATCAATTTGCCGCGTTCCGATTACCACCCCTCGCGCGCCAGCACCATGCTCGATTACAGCCCCAGCGAATTTTCGCGCATCCGCTTGCAACTGGGGCGCGACCGCTCGCGCCAGGGGGCGACCGATAACCAGTTATTCGTCCAGTACCAGATGAGTTTGGGGGCGCATGGTGGGCACAAATATTAGTGCAGCGTCACGTTGTGACGTTTACTCACCAGCAGTATCGTTCCCATCCCCTGTGGGTGCGAATTTATTCGCACATTGGCTCTCGACACAATATGGAGAAGTGCGAATAAATTCGCACCCACAGGAGAGATACCCGCAGCCCGTAGATGGGTGGAGCGCAGCGATACCCATCAACCGAGCTGCTGGCCTATCTGATCAGGAGAAAAAATGCGTACATTATTTATTATTTTATTGGCGTTATTTGCCTTGCCCGCGCACGCCGCGCTCAACGTGTTCGCGTGCGAGCCGGAATGGGCGGCGCTTGCGGGCGAACTCGGTGGTGACAAGGTCAGCGTATTCAGCGCGACGGGCGCGTTGCAAGACCCACACCGCATCGAGGCACGCCCCAGTTTGATCGCGCGCGCGCGCAACGCCGACCTCGTGGTCTGCACCGGTGCCGAGCTGGAAAGCGGCTGGTTGCCGCTGCTGTTATCGCAATCGGCCAACGCGCGAATTCAAGCCGGAAAAACCGGATATTTCATAGCCACAGATTACGTTACCCTGCGCGATATACCGGCAAAACTGGATCGCGCCGACGGCGACATCCATGCGCAAGGCAACCCGCATATCCAGACCGACCCGCGCAACCTGCTGGCGGTGGCGGCGGCGTTGTCGTCGCGCTTGAAACAACTCGATGCGGCCAATGCAACTTTTTACGAGGCGCGTCACGCAAGTTTTAATTCGCGCTGGCGCGAAGCCATCGCCCGCTGGGAAAAGCTAGCTGCGCCGCTCAAAGGCATGGCGGTGGTGGTGCAACACCAATCTTGGGTTTATATGACAAATTGGTTGGATTTGCGTGTCGTCGCCACGCTCGAACCCAAACCCGGCATCGAGCCTTCCGCCGCCTATCTCCAGGAGGTGCTGGGTAAAATCCGACACCAACCCGCCAAGCTGGTTATCCGCGCCGCCTACAACAATCCGAGCGCCTCTGTTTGGCTGGCTGAACGCGCGCAAATCCCCGCCGTGGTGCTGCCTTTCACCGTGGGCGGTAGCCCCGAGGCCAAAGATTTGTTCGCGCTGTTCGCCGACACCCTGCAACGCCTGCTCGCCCATGCAAAATGAACTCGTAGATTTCAGCCTGTTAATACCGCCGCTGCTCGCGGGTCTGTTGGTGCTGGCGACGCACGTGCCGCTGGGCGTGCGGGTGCTGGCGCGGGGCATCGTCTTCATCGATCTGGCGGTTGCCCAAGCCGCAGCGCTCGGCGTGATCGCCGCCGGCTTGCTCGGTTGGCCGCAACACGGCTGGGCGATGCAGGCTGCCGCTGCTGCCTCGGCGTTGATCGCCGCCGGACTGTTGTTGCAAGCCGAAAAACGCTGGCCGCAACAGCAGGAAGCGTTGATCGGCACGCTGTTCGTGCTGGCGGCGAGCGCGGGCATGTTGTTGTTGGCGCGCGACCCGCACGGCAGCGAACACTTGCAGGACTTGCTCGCCGGGCAAATTTTGTGGCTGAATTTTTCGCAGTTGCTGCCCGCGGCGCTGGTCACGGCACTGCTGCTGATTTTGTTGCATTACGCGCGCGGGCGTTTTGAGGCGACGGGATTTTATTTTTTGCTGGCGGTCAGCGTGACGCTGTCGGTGCAGTTGGTGGGGGTCTATCTGGTTTTCGCCAGCTTGATTATCCCCGCGCTGGCGGTGCGCCCGGGGCAAAAAAATGGCCTGCTGAAAGCCTATTTCATCGGTGCGGCAGGTTACGCGCTGGGACTGGTTTTTTCCGCGCTGTCGGATCTGCCTGCGGGGGCCATCATCATCTGGTGCATGGCCGGGGTTGCGATGCCAATGATTTTTATGCGGAATAAAGGGTAGGGCGAACGCGACGGAGTCTGCTACAATGCTGGCCTGCGGCGTATTTTTTCAGCATCCAGTCAGTGCTATACGTGATACGCGCCGCCCTTTCTGTTTCTCTATCCCCCATCTGCCCTTGACTGGCGTTTTATCACCGAGGTGAAAAAACGACAGGCCGATATTTTTACCCTAGGAGTTTTATGTCTTTTGCTGCTTTCGGCTTGTCCGAAGAAATTGTGCGCGCCGTCACCGAGCGCGGTTACACCACCCCCACGCCCATCCAACAACAAGCTATACCCGCCGTGTTGGCGGGCGGCGATTTGTTGGCGGGCGCGCAAACCGGCACGGGCAAGACCGCCGGCTTCACGCTGCCGATTTTGCAGCGCCTCTCGTATCGCAGCGAGGGCAGCGCCAAAGGGCCGTCGGAAGGCCGCCCGCCGATACGCGCGTTGATCCTCGTCCCCACCCGCGAACTTGCCGCACAAGTCGAAGAAAGCGTACGCGATTACGGCAAATATTTGAAATTGAATTCGATGGTGATGATAGGTGGGGTCAACATCAACCCGCAGATCACGCGCTTAAAAAGCCGCGTCGATATTTTGATCGCCACCCCCGGACGCTTGCTCGATCATATCCAACAAAAAACTGTGGATATCACCAAGGTTGAAATTCTGGTGTTGGACGAAGCCGACCGTATGCTCGACATGGGCTTTATCCGCGACATCAAAAAAATTCTCGCGCTGTTGCCCAAAAAACGCCAGAACCTGCTGTTCTCTGCAACCTTTTCAGACGAGATCAAGCTGCTCGCCGACAACCTGCTCGACAAACCAGCGATGATCGAAGTCGCGCGACGCAACGCCACCGCCGACAAAATCACCCACGTGGTGCATCCGGTGGACCGCGAACGCAAAAAAGATTTGCTCGCGCATCTCATCAAGCAGCACAAATGGACTCAAGTGCTGGTGTTCACGCGCACCAAACACGGCGCGAACAAGCTCTCGGAATTTCTGGAAGCCAACAAAATAACTTCGCTCGCCATCCACGGCAACAAAAGCCAGTCGGCGCGCACCCGCGCGCTGGCGGAATTCAAAACCGGCACGCTGCAAGTGCTGGTCGCCACCGACATCGCCGCGCGCGGCATCGACATCGTCGAGCTGCCGCACGTGGTGAATTTTGAATTGCCCAACGTCGCCGAAGATTACGTCCACCGCATCGGCAGAACCGGGCGCGCGGGCGCGGAAGGCGATGCGGTGTCGCTGGTGTGCGTCGATGAGAAAAAATTGCTAGGCGATATTGAGCGGCTGATTAAACGCGACATCAACAGCATCGTCATCCCCGGTTTTGAAGTCGATCCGCGCATCAAAGCCGAGCCGATTATCAATGGCCGCAGCGGTGGCGGTGGCGGCGGGCATCGGGGTGGCGCAGGGCAGGGTAGGCCGGGTGCAAGATCGGGTGGCGGAGCCAGCGGCAGCGGCAAGCCCTCAGGAAAACCAGCGGCGAGAAGGCCCGCTGGCCCTGCCGGAAATTCAGGACCCGCGGCAGGGCGTGGTGCAGCGGCGTTGCATCGTTCCGGTGGGCGGGGACGCTAAGGCATATCGAATGGGGGTGCGGTGGGGGCTGCTTTTATGGCCGAGGTGGGATTACACAAACTGCCCCGCCGCATATCCCGATGCCCATGCCCACTGGAAATTAAATCCGCCTAAATGCCCGGTGACATCGACCACCTCGCCGATAAAATACAGCCCCGGCACTTTTTTTGACTCCATGGTTTTAGATGAAAGTTCTCGCGTATCTACGCCGCCCAAGGTCACTTCCGCTTTTTGATAACCCGCCGTGCCGCTGGGGGTGATTTGCCAGTCGTGCAGCTGCGCCGCGATGCGTTCTAACTCAAGCTCGGTATATTGGTTCATGGGCAGAGTAGGGATGTCGCGCTCGCAGGCGATCTCGACAAAAACCTGCGCGAAACGTTTGGGCAAGTAATTTGCCAGTAGATTTGGCAACAATACGGCGGCGTGGCGGTGTTCGAGCAGCAAGGCATAAGCATCTAATTCCGGCAACAGATTCAAGTGCAGCGCGTCGCCCGGCTGCCAATACGAGGAAATTTGCAGGATTGCAGGGCCGCTCAAACCACAGTGGGTAATCAATATGTTCTCGCGAAATGCAGCCCCGTTACAACTGACGATGGCATCGATAGACACGCCCGGCAAATTGGCGAATGCCGCCCATTGTTGTGGCGCAAAGGTCAGCGGCACCAGACCGGCGCGCAGGGGGGTGACGGCGATGCCAAATTGTTCTGCGATGCGGTACCCGAACGGGCTGGCACCGATTTTCGGTATCGACAGGCCGCCGGTGGCAATGACCAGCGACTCGGCAAAGACTGAACCACGCCCGGTGTCCAGTTCAAAGCCGCCTTGGGCTGGTTGGGTGACGCTTTTTATTTCGCAAGGCATCTGCAAGGCTATGCCCGCCGCATCGGATTCCTGCTTGAGCATGTCGATAATCTGCTGCGAACCGGTATCGCAAAACAACTGCCCCAATTTTTTTTCGTGATAGTGGATGCCGTGTTTTTCCACCAGCGCGATGAAGTCCTGCGGTGTGTAGCGCGCCAAAGCGGAACGGCAAAAATGTGGGTTCAGCGATATAAAATTTTCGGGCTTGGTGTGGCGGTTGGTAAAGTTGCAGCGCCCGCCGCCCGAAATTCGGATTTTTTCGGCGAGTTTCTGTGTGTGCTCGAGCAGCACGACCTGCCGACCGCGTTTGCCCGCTTCGATAGCGCACATCATCCCGGCAGCCCCCGCGCCGATCACCGCGACATCTTTTATTAATTTCATGGGTTAGCGTTGCGAAGGGGGGCAGTCGGTCTGGAGCAGAAAAAACATGGGGACGACACCAACAATATAATTTGACATAATACAAATTATGAATTAAAACAACAGGGGCTAAAGATGCGCGAAAGATTGAAAAAATAATAAAAAATATTTATTTTTCAATTGGTTTTAAATTAAAATTAATCTAAATTATTAGGTTACCTGCGAGCACCATATCGCTTTAATAAATCAATTAGATTTTGTTCTTTGTTAGTTGCCCAACGTAACGCGGTGCCGTTGACCTCATTCTCGATATTGGGGTTCGCGCCATTTTTGAGCAGCACTTCAGCGGCGGCAAGATGTCCGCCGCGCACGGCCATCATCAATGGCGATGTGCCGTTATCGGAGGTGTCGTCGATGGCTGCGCCCAGCTCCAGCAAGAGTTGCACAACTTTTTCATGGCCGTTGGTGGCAGCGTACAGCAATGGAGTCCAGCCTTTGTGGTTGATGCTGGCACCTTTGCTGTGGAGTTGGCGGACGATATCCGCCTCGCCTTGCAAGCTCGCAAGCATGATGGCGGTTTCTCCGTGACGGTTACGCTGGTTAACTTTGGCACCCGCATCGAGCAGCACTTTGACCAATGCTGGGCTTTTCTCTCTGACGGCGATCATCAGCAGCGTGTTGCTGTGTTGGTCCGGGGTATCCGGATCCGCGCCTCGTGCGAGCAATTCAGCCATTCTGGGCGCATCGCCACTTTCTGCGGCGCTGATTAAATCGTTGTAAACACCCGCAACGGCGGTAAAGGGCAAACAGACAAGGACCCCTATCAACGCGCTACCCAGCAAGTTTGGCAATGACAAGAAAAATGGCTTTTTAAGTGGGAACATATAACCAAAATTGTTTATCGGGTGGCCGCTTTGAATAAATTGAAAAAATTTCGGGTTGTCGCCTGCGCCACTTCTTCCGGTGAAATGCCGCGCAGCACGGCAATTTCTTCGGCAACATGGCGCACGTAAGCGGGTTGGTTGGTTTGCCCGCGATGCGGCATGGGCGCGAGGTAGGGGGAATCGGTTTCCACCAGCATTTTGTCGAGCGGGACTTTTTTCGCCACGTCCTTCAGTTGCGCGGCTTTTTTGAAAGTGACAATGCCCGAAAACGAGATATAAAACCCCAGCGCGATGGCCTGTTCGGCGACTTCCCAGCTTTCGGTGAAACAGTGCATCACCCCGCCGATTTGATCAGCACCCTCTTCGCGCATGATGCACAGCGTGTCGTCGGCAGCGGCGCGGGTATGGATGATAAGCGGTTTGCCGCATAGTCTGGCAGCGCGGATGTGTTGGCGAAAACGTTCGCGTTGCCATTCCAGATCGCCTTGCAGGCGGAAATAATCCAGCCCGGTTTCGCCGATGGCAACGACTTTTGGATGCTCGGCCAGCGCGACCAGTTCTGCGGCGGTCGGCTCGGCCAGGTTTTCGTAATCAGGATGAACGCCGACCGAGGCATAAAGATTGGAGTGCGACGCGGCCAGCGACAGTACGCGGGGGAAATCTTGCAAATTGACGCTCACGCACAGGGCGTGGCTGACTTGGTTTTGCCGCATCGCCTCCAGCAACTGCGGCAAGTTTTCGGCGAGTTCCGGAAAATCCAGGTGACAGTGGGAATCGACCAGCATCATCAGTGAAGAAAAATTACGCGCTTGTAAAGCATATCAGTTTTTCGTGAGTGTGTTATTTCCAGACTGTCGGTATCCACGACCTGTGTGTCTGGCAAAAAGAAGCCATTATTGACTTAGATCAAAGCATGCTTGAGAACATTTCTGCACAGTTGTGCCTGTTTTGACAATGAAATACGTCTGAAGGAGTGTATACAGCATTCAGTGTAAACCAGTCTTCTTGGTAATACCCCGCGCCGAGTTGCCTGCGAATAACCCGTTGGGGTGTAGGAAAAATAACATGACAACAGAAAAACATAGCGATGCGCAAAGAGACAAAGCTTCGTCCCCTGATGACGAAGCCGTACGTTACCAGGCCACCTGCCCGGAGTGCGGCTCAACCTTTTATTCCCGCGAGGCATTTCAGGAGCATGTCCGGGTAGAGCACGGAACCGGGGCACTGTACGAATGTTCTCAATGCGGAAGGCGATTCAGCAATAGCCAAGCTTTGCGGGATCACAAGCAGACTTGCTTGGCGAGATAATCCTATTTATAAGGTGGCTTCGCGTCACTTACATCGTGTGCGTCGGCTTGTTGGCTGTCAACATGCCCGCCAACAAATGTTCGATTTTGTTCCTCGCGGCCACACCGCTTTCGTCTTCGGCAAATTTCACACCTATCCCCTGGATGCGTCCTCCCTGCGCGCTCGCGGGGGTCATCCACACGACTTTGCCGGCCACGGGCAGCTTGGTGGTGTCGTCGAGCAACCCCAGCAACATGTAAATTTCATCGCCGATACGGAACGGTTTATTGGTTGGAATAAACAGGCCGCCGCCCCTGATTTGCGGCATATAAGCCGTGTAGAGCGCGTTTTTTTCCTTGATATTGAGCGACAGCACGCCCGGGCGTGAGGTTGCCGCTGGCGCGGGCGTAGGATTTTCAGCCATGAATCATTTTCCTTGCAGGTGCCATCAGAGTTGCGTAGGCGATCAAAATTTCTTCCAGATACAGGCGCGGGTTCAGCGGGTGGCGCGACAGCCGCTGTGCAGCAATCAAGCTGCGGTAATAAATTCCCAGCGCGTGCGGCTCGACAAAATTCCCCAACTTGCTGACCGTATCGAGCAAAGGCAAATGATAGCGGATTTTGCCGCTAGTGCGCACGCTGAGCATATCGTAACACCATCTTTGTAGCCAGATCACCACGGTCGGCAAGTCTGATTTATGTAATTCCTCCGCCAGCATGATCGGGTTAAAGCCGTTTGGCGCGCTGATTTTTTTGATGAAATCGCCATGCCTAGCGAGATAATCGGCATCGTTAAATTGCAGCGCTTTGATCGGCGCGTAGCCCGCGCTGGCGAGGCAATCTGCCGCATTGTCCACACCCTGCGCGGCAAGCCAGGCAATCGCCGTGGCCGCATCCGGCACCGGCATGGCGATTTGCTGGCAGCGGCTGCGCACCGTCGGCAGCAGCCGTTGCGCCTGATGTGCCATCAGCATGAACAGGGTTTTGGGCGGCGGCTCCTCTAAATTTTTTAAAAGCGCGTTGGCGGCGGCGGTATTCATCGCTTCCGCTGGATGGATGAGAATAATTTTGTAACCGTCGCGGTGGCTGCTCATGGCGACGAGATCGGACAAGGAGCGAATTTGTTCGACAGTGATAAGTTTGCTGGGTTTCTTTTTAGCTTTGCTGCTGGAGACTTCGCTCACCTCGTCCGTCTCTGTCGCATTTTCTTCGGACAACGCCTGCGGTTCGAGCAAGCGAAAATCCGGGTGCCCCCCCGCGTCCATCCAGCGGCAGCTAGCGCATTTTCCGCAGGCAAAATTTGGCTTAGCGGCGTACGCGGCTGGCTGTTCGCACAAGAGTGATTTCGCCAGATGCTTGGCAAAATCGAGCTTGCCTACGCCCTGCTTTCCCTTTAGCATAAGCGCGTGAGGCAAGCGTTCCGGCCGACTCATTAGAGCCTGCCATAGATCATGTTGCCACGAATAAATATCGTTCATTTACAAATATATAAAATAATTTCTTCAAGCAATTTATTAACTTCTGACAGCGGCAAGCTGGAGTCGATAACGCGGATGCGTTGCGGGAATTTACGCGCCCTTTCGAGATAAGCGGCACGTACCCGCTCAAAAAAATCGTCCTGTTCTTTTTCAAAACGATCTGCCGATTTAATAGCGCTCACCCGGGCTTTACCCAGCGCCACCGGCACGTCAAAATAAATCGTCAGGTTTGGTTGAAAATCCCCTTGCACCCATTTTTCCAGTGCCTCCAGACGGCCCGTTTCGACTCCCCTGCCCCCGCCCTGATAGGCAAAACTGGCATCGGTGAAACGGTCCGAAACCACCCAATCGCCCCGCGCCAACGCCGGCAAAATCACCTGCTGCAAATGCTCGCGCCGTGCCGCAAACATCAGCAAAGCTTCGGTTTCCGCGCAAATCGCCTGCGGCTGGTGCAACAACACCTCGCGCAAAGCCTCGCCCAACGGCGTACCGCCCGGCTCGCGCGTCAACACCACCCGCAACCCCCTGCCCTCTAAATAGGCTTGCAGCCACGCCAGATGGGTGCTTTTGCCCGCCCCGTCTATGCCTTCGAGAGTGATAAATTTTCCCATAATGCTCAAAATTCCGTTTTAGCAGCTTGTTGGATTGACAACCCGACCTCGTCATTCCCGCGTAGGCGGGAAGTAGGGCGGAAAAGCGTAGCGCCTTCCGCCGTATGTGCGCGGCCATTCGGCGGATTATGGGCGTAGCCCGGTATCCCGTGGAAACGCCTTCGGCTCTCCACAGGATACCGGGCTGCGCCCATAATCCGCCCTACTTCCCGCCTGCGCGGGAATGACGGACTTAATCAGTGCTTCCCTATGATTGTTCTGATTTTGTCACCTTCTCTGAAATTTATTCACAGCGCGGTTATGCGCGTCTAGGCTGGCGGAAAACTCCGAACTGCCGTCACCGCGCGCCACAAAATACAGCGCGTCGGTTTTGGCGGGGTTCAGTACGGCTTGGATCGAAGCCAGCCCCGGCATGGAAATCGGCGTGGGCGGGAGGCCAGCGCGAGTATAAGTGTTGTAAGGCTGGTCGGCGAGCAAATCTTTTTTGCGCAAATTGCCGTCAAATTTTTCGCCCAAACCGTAAATTACCGTCGGGTCGGTTTGCAGCAACATACCAATTTTCAAACGGTTGACAAACACCGCCGCGACTTTAGCGCGGTCGCTCTCGCGCCCGGTTTCTTTTTCCACGATAGAAGCCAGAATCAAAGCTTGGTAAGGATTGTCGAGGGGAATGCCCGCCCCTTTGGCTTTCCAACTCGTCTCAAGATGCTGCTGCATGGCACGATAAGCGCGTTTCAGCACCGCCGTGTCGCTGCTTTCCTGCACGAAAAAATAGGTGTCGGGAAAAAACAGCCCTTCCGCCGCCGCTTCACTCGCATTGATGCGTTGCAGGATTTCTTGTTCACTCAAATTTACGGTGTCGTGTTTGAGCTTGGCGTGGCTGTTAAGCGCGACGCGCATTTCGCGGAAGGTCCAGCCTTCGATAAACTTGATCTCGCTCTGGGTCACGTCGCCCTTGGTGAGGCGTTCCAACAACTGCATCGGGGTTGCCGCCGCCAGCAACTGGTAATTGCCCGCCTTGATCTCCCCCGCCTTGCCCAACAGCCGCGCCAGCAACACGAACTGCTCGGCACCGGCGATACCCGGCAAGGCCTGATTCTCCGCCAGTTGCCGCGCGACCTGCTTCAAGCTGCTGCCGGGTTGAACGGTGAACTCGACAGGCGCGCCGGGCAAGGCAAGCGGACTAGTCGCGTAATACGCCAGCCAGCCGCCCGCCGCCAATACAACCAGCGTTACAACGATAATGAGTTTACGGATCAAGGTCATGCAACAATTTTCTCAATCGGGGAAACAGCGCGCTTTCCGGCCAACGTCGGGGATGCTGCGCGGCCAACTCAGCCGCCAACTCAGCCACGCGCCATACGCCGATGACGCTGTTGCACAGCCACACTTCATCGGCATCGCGCAAAAAATCCAGCGAATAATTGCCGCTAGCGAGCGACAAGCCCAAGCCGGAAGCCAGCGACATTATACGTTGCCGCGTCACCCCGGCAACGCCGCATCGGCTCAAATCGGGCGTATGCAGGGTGTCCCCCTTGAGCATCAAAAGATTGCTCATCACCCCCGAAATCACGTTGCCTTTCGCGTCTAAGAGCAAACCCTCGGCGATGGCGGGGTCGGACCACTCCTGCCGCGCCAGCACGTTCTCCAACCGGTTCAAATGCTTGACCCCCGCCAGCCGCGGCTGATGCGCCAAGCGCAAGACGCAAACCTGCACCGTCACGCCGACATCAAAGAAATCCGCCGGATAAACCGGTAGCGGAGCAGCGATGAGAATGCGCGTGGGAATCGCGGATGGCGGCGATGCGTAACCGCGCTCGCCAACCCCGCGCGTGACGATGATTTTAACGACGCAATCGGGATGCTGTCGGGCAAGCTGCGCCAATTCCGCGTCGAGCAAGGCAAACGACGGCGTGTCCAGTCCAAGCGCCGCGCAGTCGTCCACCAACTTAGCGTGATGCGCCTGCCAGTGCAGCGGTTTGCCGTGCGCGACGCGCAAAGTGCGAAACACACCGTCGCCATAAGCGAGGCCGCGATCTTGGACAGAAACGGAGTCGGCGGGGAGGCCGTTGATGAGGGTGGTGGGTTTCAAGAAAAATGTGACCGATTAACCTGATGACGCAGAATCAATCGAGTCTGACCCCATTGATTTTGATTTTGTGATTTTGTGATTTTGTGATTTTGTGATTTTGTGATGACGCAGAATCAATCGAGTCTGACCCCATTGATTTTCCATTGATTTTGTGCAAAGTTCTGGTCGTACTATTTGCCATTCTGCTTTTTATAGGATTCATAAAATATATCCGTCTGTCCGTTTTGTTCAATAAGAGCCCATATCAATACTTGAAAATTTAACGAGTAAGAAGACGAAATTGTATCGCGACAGAAGTGTGCGCTTCGCTTGCGATTTATTTCTGCAGATACACTCCCTGTTACGTTGTCACCAGATGTCAATGTGAATGAATACCGTGCGTTTTTATTTACAAATCTCAAGTCGAGCACTGAGTGATCTTCGCCATGAGGGTGAAAATCATTGCCTTCGAATTTTGCAATTGATCCAGACTTTGATTCAGGATAAACAAACTCAATTTGGTTGATTTTTCCAATTCGATATTGAATCCATGCATTATCGAGTTGCTCGTATGTTTTTGGGTCTTGAATGTGGGTGCCGCAAATGGAAGCCACTTTAGAATTATCCAAAGTACAGGAAATGTAATCGACTTCATCCTTGGCGCAATGCGATTCCGCTGCACCTGCGTTTATGGAAATAAGTGTCAGAAGTAACAAGAGTAGTCTCATGCTTGGTGGGCCTCTGGACGTCTAACGAAAAAAGTTGGGGGAAAAGGGATGTTCAACGTCAATTATTTTCCTCAAAACAATTCACCCTTTATTCTTGAGTCAAGTGGTGCGCCGCTTTGCGGTGCGCCCGCCAGAACCACGAGTCAAATTTGCCGACATCTTCGCAAATTCGACAACAGAGCGCAACGCGGCATTGACCGATGCAGAATCGGGAAAAGATTTCACTAGGTCAGGTTCAACCAGCACTAAATTTGATCCTT
>Ga0209824_10000864_pt1 | contig 18266 bp, 17 predicted proteins | sample VDWuncwatermetaG_FD_184124 | JGI IMG/M metagenome (GOLD analysis project Ga0209824, IMG submission 184124) | Wastewater microbial communities from Netherlands to study Microbial Dark Matter (Phase II) - VDW unchlorinated drinking water (SPAdes)... ... | reverse complement strand
AACGAATCTTAGTTGTGTTTTTTTCGCTGTGCTTTGCGTTGGTTTCGGCAGAATCCAGAGCCACTTTAGTCAGACAATTGGGGCTCGATGAATTAGCCACGCAAGCTAATAATATTGTAAAAGCCAAGGTGACTGACAAGCAAATTGAAGAAGATGGTGCTCGTATCGTGGCCTACTACACGCTTGAAGTTCAAGACTGGGTGAAAGGTGAACCGAGTGCGGACCAGGTCCTCGTTATCAAGCAAGTGGCTAATGGCGAATACACGGTGCCAGGTGGTGTAACAGTGAGGCAACAGTTTCATATTCCCCAGTATGAAGTCGGCAAAACCTACGTTTTTTTCTTGCCGGAAGCTCATCACAAGACAGGACTTTTGGCGCCGATTGCTTTGGGGCAGGGTGTGTATGATGTCAAAACTGTGGACGGCGTTGATACAGTTCCCCAGCTCAAGGCACGAGCCAAGGCCTTGGGGCTCAAAACAAAAAAGAGCCATAAGAGTTTAGTGCGTCTCTTGAATGCCACCGTATCAGCTGGCCAGGGAGAGACAAGTTATGCTTCGTTCAAAGCGCTTATTCAAGCCGCGGGAGTCGAGTAAATGAAAAGTTTTAAGATCTTTGCACTGACAGGAATTCTGTCACTGGGTGGTGTCTCTTTGGCATTTGCTGGTGGTGGCTATATTATAGATGAAAATGGCAGTCCAAGCCTCTGGGATAACAGTGCGGCTATTAGTTACCATCCGGAAAGTGGCATTTGCGGATCTTTTACTAATGCGGAGATGCGTGACAAGTTAGAAACAGAACTGGCTCGTTGGGATGGTCTGAGTGATGTTGATCTTGATCTGAGCCAGGTTGCTGGGGCCATTGCGACCGATGTCACGAGTGCCGATTACACGACTTACTATGTCGGTTTTGATGATGACGGGGAACAATACACCACGGGCTTAGAAGATGGTCTTAACCCCATTATTTTCGATGACGATGGCGAAATCATTGCCGAAGTCGCGGGCAATTCAAATAAGTTTAATGTGCTTGGATTTGCCAATCCATCAGGGTTCACTTCTGATTTTACAGAAATTGTCGATGGTCAAGCTGTCATCAATTGCCGCTGTCTGGCCGGAAATGCGAATGGAGAATGTTGTTCGGGAGGGCTGACGGATTGTGCGAATCCCGTCGTCTTTTCTGAAGACGAAACCGATTTTACCATCGTGCATGAATTTGGCCATTTCCTCAACTTGGATCACACACAAGTGAATGCCGAAGTCATCGACGATGGCGATGATGACAACGACGATGACCTGGCAACCATGTACCCTATCTCTGTAAATGCGGCTGAGCAGATCTCGCCAACCAGGGACGACATTGTCGCTTTAGCCAGTCTTTATCCATCGTCTTCATTTAATTCGAGCACTTGCACAGTGACAGGGTCTTTGCTTGATTCCAGTGGCAATGAATTGCGGTGTGCGGATGTTCAGGCTGTCACGACAGATCTGGCTGATACCGTGGCTTTTGTTTCGGGTGCTTTGGCCCCAGCTGTTGATAATAATGGCGATGGTGATACCGCAGACGATGGCGAATGCACAAGTGATTGCGGTGATTTCATCCTTCATCTTTTGCCTGGCAAAACGTACACGATTAAAGTGATGCCCATAGATACGTCTTTTATTGGTGGATCGGGAATTTCTCCGTGTGCCAACGGGCAGCTGACGGGCATTGTTGAGCAAGAGCTCGAAGTCATCAGCGGCACAACTTGTACAGCTGGGGGGACGTTTGCTTTTCCAAGTGCTTTGACGACAACATCGACGGGTGGCACAACAGCCAGTGGTGCCGATACGACTTCAAGTTCATCATTGGGGTGCACCTTGAATGCACAGGCGCAGCCAGTGTCTTTATTGGCGATGGCTTGGTTGTTGTTACCTATTGGTTTGTTGGTTTTGCGGAAAAAATTACTGATAGCAAATATTTCTAAATTTTGAAAAAACCCCTCTCCCGTCACTTTGTGACACCCTCTCCCCGTAACCGGTGAGAGGGGAAGGGCTTTTTGGTTGCCAATCTTCATGTGGCCATTTAGTTTCGTCTCATGAAAGTTTCTCGAGCCTTTTTACCCACTCTTCGTCAAGCCCCCAGCGAGGCTGAAGTCATCTCTCACATTTTACTTTTGCGTGCCGGCATGATTCGCCGTGTGGCGGGTGGCATTTATGAGTTTTTGCCTCTTGGTTTGCGGAGTCTCCAAAAAGTCGAGCGCATCGTACGCGAAGAATTGAATGCGGCGGGTTGCCAGGAAGTGCAAATGCCGCACATGGTGCCAGCTGAATTCTGGCAAGAAAGCGGTCGTTGGCAAAAATACGGCAAGGAACTTTTGCGCATTCGCGATCGTCACGATCGTGAATACTGCTTTGGTCCCACCCACGAAGAAGTCATTTGCGATATGGTCCGTAACGACGTGCGCAGCTACCGAAGCTTGCCCCTCAATCTTTTTCAAATTCAAACTAAATTCCGCGATGAAATTCGTCCTCGTTTTGGACTCATGCGTGGACGTGAGTTTCTCATGAAGGATGGTTATTCCTTCCATGCCACGCAGGAGGATCTCGATCGTGAGTATCTGTCCATGCGTCAAACTTATCTGACTATTTTTAAACGCTGTGGTCTTGATTGCCGTGCCGTCGATGCTGATACAGGGGCCATTGGTGGAAACTCCAGTCATGAATTCATGGTACTGGCTGAAACGGGTGAAGATGTCATCGCCAGTTGCGAGTCCTGCGAGTACGCAGCCAATCTGGAAAAGGCTAAATACCGCCTTCATCCAACCCGTGAGTTCACCAAAGACGTTTTAAGTGAAGTTGAAACACCCGGCAAAAAAAGTATTGAAGACGTCTCTACTTTCTTAAAAATCTCGCCGAGTCAAATGATCAAAACTTTAGTCTACAAAGCGGATGCTGAACTCGTTGGCATCTGTCTGGCTGGTCATCGGACGCTCAACGATGTCAAACTCAAAAATGCTCTTGGCTGCGAAGACTTACGTCTGGCCACTGATGACGAAATCTGGGCTGGCACCGGCGCTCCGATGGGCTATTTGGGCCCAATCGGCATGCCAAAACCTGTGCGCTTTCTCTATGATATGTCCGTGCTCGAAATAGCCGATGGCGTCACAGGTGCCAATAAAAAGAATGCCCACTTGCAGCACGTGAATGTGGTGCGTGATTGCAACATGACCGCTGACAACAGCACCACATTTGATTTAGCAAGTGTCAACGCGGCTGATACGTGCCCCGTTTGTGCTGATGGCAAACTCAAACTTTTACGCGGCATTGAAGTCGGGCATATTTTCAAGCTGGGGCTGCGCTATTCAGAGCCCATGAAAGTGACTTATCTGGATGCAGATGGACAAGAGAAACCCGCTATCATGGGTACGTACGGAATTGGCGTGACGCGAACACTGGCTTCGAGTGTGGAACAAAATCACGATGATAAAGGCATTATCTGGCCTCTGGCGATAGCCCCTTACAGTGTGCATCTCTTAACCATGGGCACTGAGCCAGAACTGGTTGCCAAAGCGCAAGTTCTTTACGATGATTTAAATAAGGCTGGGATTGACGTCTTGTGGGATGACCGGGACGAACGTGCTGGCGTCAAGTTCAACGATGCCGATCTCATTGGTTTGCCTTTGCAAATCATTCTTGGCAAGAAGGGGTTGGAAAAGGGTGAGCTGGAATACAAGATTCGCAGAAATGGAACCAAGGGCGTCTTGCCGCTGGCGAATGCGTTCGCTCGGATTAATGAATTAATGAAGACACTTTCATGACTCAGTCTTCACAAGCGTCTAAAGTCATTGTGGCTCTGGATTATGCCGATTCGGCAAGGGCAATTGCGTGTGCAAAAAGTCTATCTAGTTTTGGAGTGCGCTTTAAAGTGGGAATGGAATTATTTTACAGCGCAGGCCCAGGCATTGTTGAGGAGATTAAAAAACAGGGCGAGGTTTTTCTCGATCTCAAATTACATGACATTCCCCAGACGATGGCCAAGACAGTTTCTGTGTTGGCCAATTATGGTGTCTGGATGACCACTGTGCATGCAGCTGCCGGTAGTGAAGCTTTGCAGCAAACGGTTACGGCTGCTAATGAAGCTGCTGATAAAGTTGGCTTGAACGCACCCCTTATCATGGCCGTCACACTTTTGACGAGTTTGCCGAATTTGTCGCATGTGGGGTCAGCTTGGCAGGCCCCTGAAGCTGTTGCAAACCTGGCTATTTTGGCCCGTAGGGCTGGGTGTCAGGGTGTCATTTGCTCAGTACTGGAGGCGGCCCGTGTTAAAGCGGCCGATCCTCTGTGTTTGACGGTCACGCCGGGTATTCGCCTGCCGGGGCATGCGGCGGGCGACCAGGTTAGAACCGCGACGCCAGCGGCTGCCATTGCGTCTGGGAGTGATTTTTTGGTCGTTGGACGACCCATTACAGGAGCGGCTGATCCAGCTGCGGCTTTGACTCAAATTTTGGCTGATCTGCTTTGACTGGACCAAAAATTAAAAAAACCTTAGCAAATTGACGGAATTCCTATACAATTTCCGGATGAAAGAACATCTTCTCCAATACATTGATCAATCCAAAACCGCTTTTGTTCGCGGTTTACGCATTTTGGTCGAGTATTTTTATGCTACGGAAATTTTTGATCCAATCGTCAAATCAAACATTAAAATTGTTTCTGTTTTTGGTTCTGCGCGAACGAAGTCCCATGCACCTGAATATGAAGATGCGCATAAGCTCGGAGCGTTACTTTATGAAAATGGCTATGCTGTTGTCACCGGTGCCAGCGCGGGAATCATGCAGGCGGCCAATGAGGGCGTCGCTCATGCCATCATTAAGAAACTCAAGAAACGCTTAAACCTAAAAACAGATGCGCAAGTCATGGCTTCCAAAGATTATGAAGCGCTCATTAAAAAGTCCTCAGTCGGCTTAAAAATTTCCCTGCCATTCGAACCGACGAGCAATCCCTATGTTGGGGTTGTAGCGACTTTTCATTACTTCATGGTGCGCAAATTCTTTTTTGGGACGCTCTCGAGTGCCTTCATTGCCTGTGAAGGTGGTTGGGGCACGCGCGATGAATTTTTTGAAATTCTTACGCTTGTACAAACGGGCAAGGCGCCACTCATGCCCATTATTTATGTATCACCAGATCCTGAACATCTCCAAATCGATTTGAATTTTTGTTTGAAGAAGAAATACATCGATGCCGATGATATTCATCTTATCGATATTGTTCCCGACAATCGCAAAGCGGTGGCCATCATCAATCATTTTTATAAAGTCGTGGATAAAATTTCTTACGATAAACCCAATACCGTCCAGATTGATTTAAAGCATGACGTCAACGCACGTCAGAAGAAGGCTTTGGCCAGTTTGATTAAGGCGCACCAAGGCGTGATTTCCGGAGCCGTCTATGGACCGAGACGCATCGAACTGACGGGCTTCAACTACAAATCTTATGGGGTGATTCGCAAGATGATCGATGCGCTCAATGACTGCGCTTAAATTGATTCTCTAATCAATCACATCTTCTGGGATTTCGGGAGCTAAGGTGACATCATAGGTTGAAATAACATAAATCAACGCTTTGATGTCATCACTAAAGCGTAATTCGTCAACATCGGCAAAGAACGTGGCATGTATTGTGCTTTTGAGTGAGCTCCAATCCGTTTGATCGGCAGGATAAGTTTGGCTGAGGAGGTCGATGAGGTACTCGACATCGTCTGCCGAATAGGTTGTGTCATAGGTTTGCGAGCCTGCCTGAAAACCGATGCAGTAATCCGTCACACCCTCCACATAGTCTTGGGTTTCAGAATCCATGCCTGCCAGGTACTCTGTGCCATAAAGAGTGAGCGAGTCTGTCAGCCGGCCAATCCCGCCGTTGTAGGCTGCGGCCAAAAGTACCGCTTTTTCACCGGGTTCCACGACGACATCGCCAACTGTATCGTTAAGCGACGCGTAATTGTTATAGAGAAAATTCTGTTCCCAGTTGTAATAAAGACCAGATCCTATCACGCCAAAAGGAAAATTCACCACGCTTGAAACCGCTGTGCCCAGTACACTGGCGTTCGTTGGATCTAGGGTTTGACGGAATTGATCAGTTTCTGGCTCTTCGCCAAACCAGGTGAGCGGATCGATGAAAATGGTATCGGGGTAATAGCCACTTTGATCAGCCCAGAACCAGTCAGCCACGCGCTCTGGGTAGCTGGCTTCCAATTGGAGTCGACCATAATAAGTTGTGATTTGAAAACAGCCTTCGGCACCGGCTGAGGAAACAGCGGCGCAATTGCCGTAAGATTCCTGAGCCATGACACCAACAAGAAAGTGAGGGTTGATGTGGTGACGCATGCTGGCCCAGGCCATGAAGAAAAGATCTTCTTTGGAGAGGAGGAGGTTAAGCCCATTGACGCCATCATTTTGGTAGCGGATCAAGAATTGCGAAGTCGCATTGGGATTATAATCAAAACCGCAAACCTCGTCTGTTTCCGGATCGAAATTATCGATCCAGCTATCAGGAATGGGATCAAATGTGGGCTCACAGTCACTATCAAGGCACAGATCGTTGAGATTTTTGGAATCGTAAATTTCCTGCGCGTAGGGCGATGGGTCGCCGTTGATTTCTGAGGTTTGGCCGTTGTCGTTGATTTCGTCGATGATTAATTTGGCCAGGATGGCTTCACAGTTGGTGAGGGCAAGGAAGACCAGCGGAAAAAAAACTCGCCATAAGCGGAAGGGTTTCATGGTATTCATGCCGCAAGAGACGGCAAGTCCTTAAGGAGCGAATTGATTTCGGCATTGGCTGGAAGCAAGCCGCTCTCTTGGGTTAACTCATTTTTTGTGACCCACTTGCATGCATCATGGTCGACAAGTTTGATGTCTCCTGAAGCATGACGACAGAGATAAAAAAGAATGAGCACAGCTCCGTGTGGATAGACATGGGGTTTTGCCAAGAGAAGCTGTTCGTTATTGGTTTCGATTCCAAGTTCTTCCTGCAATTCACGTTTGAGAGCCGGGATGAGCTCTTCGCCATGCTCGAGCTTGCCGCCAGGAAATTCCCAGCAGCCACCGAGTTTTTTTTGTGGGCTGCGACGACAGAGCAAGATTTTGCCCTGTTCATTCGTTATGATCCCGCAAACGATAACTTTGTAATCGGTCATGAAAGTTTCTTTTTGAGCAAATCGTTGATCAGAGCGGGATTACCCTGACCTTTAAGCGCTTTCATCACTTGTCCAACAAAGAAGCCAAAGAGTTTGTCTTTGCCAGCTTTGTATTGGGCGTGTTGTTCCGGATTGGCGGCTATAATGGCATCGATGGCGGCTTCGATGGCGCCGGCATCCGAAACTTGCACCAGATTTTTTTCTTTGATGATGGCTTCCGGTGCTTTGCCATCGGCATACATATCGGCAAAAACCGTTTTGGCAATTTTACCTGATATAGTTCCGTCATCGATGAGTCGAACGAGACTAGCGAGGTTTTTTGCACTGACTTTGCAAGTGGTGATGTCCGTGTCGTCTGTCTTGATCTCGCGCAGCAATTCACTGGTAATCCAGTTGGCAATCTTTTTGGGGCTGTTGTGTGCGGCAACGGCTGTTTCGAAGTAAATCGCCAAATCCCTGTCAGCTGTGAGGACGGCCGCATCGTATTCGGAGAGAGCGTATTGCGAAACAAACCGGGCCGCTTTAGCCGTGGCAAGCTCTGGCAGTTCTTTGCGTTTGCGTTCAATCCATTCGGGTTCAATGACGAGTGGCACCAGATCGGGATCAGGAAAATAGCGGTAATCGTGAGCATCTTCCTTGGAGCGCATAGATTCTGTGACGCCTCTGGCGTTGTCGTACAAGCGCGTTTCTTGTACAATTTTTTTACCTTCAGCGAGGGTCGCTTTTTGCCGCTCGATTTCAAAGGCAATGGCCTTTTCCAAAAACTTAACCGAGTTGATATTTTTGATTTCGACTTTCGTGCCGAATTTTTCCTGGCCGATGGGGCGAATGGAGACGTTGGCATCGCAACGCATGGAGCCTTCGTCCATGTTGCCATCGCAAACGCCGCAATAGCGCAAGATGGAGCGCATGGCGCGCAGATAAGCGCCAGCTTCTTCAGGCGTTCGCATTTCGGGCTCGGAGACGATTTCGCAAAGCGGCGTGCCTGCACGATTGAGATCGATATTGGAATAGCGCTCGCTCGCATCGTGCAGGGATTTACCCGCATCTTCTTCCATGTGAATGCGCGTCAGATTAATATCTTTGGTTTTGCCGCCCACATCGATGGTGACTTTGCCATTCAGACAAATTGGTTTAGCAAATTGGGTGATCTGATAGCCTTTTGGCAAATCCGGATAGAAATAATTTTTACGATCCCAAATGGAAATATTTTGGATGTCGCAACCAAGGGCGAGTCCGGCCGTTATGGCAAAATCAACGGCTTGACGATTGAGGACGGGAAGGGCACCCGGAAGGCCCAAGCAGACAGGGCAGGTGTTTTCGTTCGGGGCTGATCCAAAAGTCGTTGGGCAAGAACAGAAGATTTTGGATTTGGTCAACAGCTGAGCGTGGATTTCCAAGCCGATAATTGTTTCGTATTCCATGAGTTTTAGCGCGGGCAGCCCAATAAGCTGCAAACGGTTGTAATAACGACGAACAAACACAAAGCAGGTCTTTCTCTGCCAATCCTGCCCTAGTATGTTAAACGAAGTTATGGAAATTTCAAAAGAATTTAGCTTTTTTGTGGGGGGGGGCTTTTAAGGCCGATAAGGTGGTCAAACCCACTTTGTCGTTACAGGTAATTTAGCGAGGCAATCATACCAGCTTTGCAACTGGGATAATCCTCATTTTTTCTGACAAACAGTGATCGGTGCTGTCCCGAGTAACGAAAAGAACCTTGGCTGTCGGGTATTTCTTCAAAAAACTATAAGCGCTTGCGAGATCGTGCTGTCCGGGTGTGCTGCCAAGGATGGGCACAAATCCGAGTGTCGATTTTATTTTTTCAAAACTGACATGCAAAGCGAGAGGAATGTGTGCACCACCGCGATTTCGATACTGAAAAAATTCGGATTTGATTTCACTTCTGTATTTAAACTGCACACGAAAGTTGGCAAAGCAAAACCGCAGCAGATTGGTCTGCTCATCCATATTGCCATTTACGAGATACGTGGCTTCGCCCTGATCTTCAAAAAAGACAACAGACTTGGCTTCTGTCCCTTCAGTTTTAAGAATACGGATGAGAAAAATGGCCTCAAAAGCGACCAGTAGTTTTTTGATGGTTGGTACAGAGATGTGGGTTTGCCTCGAGAGAAGGGTCAGATCAATTGTATGGGATTGTCTTTGTGCGAGTGCTGACAATAAGAGTTTAAGGGAAGAATAGGGTAAGGTTGTCGCCATGACCAGTTTAAGATCGCGTTCCAGAAGAGTGTTGAGTTGGGTCTCAAATTTTTGTTCGCGAATGGCTGTATCTCGGATGGAAAAAACACCTGGCAGTCCGCCTTTTGCAAGATATTCGTTGTAAGATTTTTCCGAAAAATATTTTTTATTTTTAAGATCGACATCTACCGTTTTAGCTTTGGCGATACGAACAAGAGAATCTGGCAAGCTTGCCTCATGAGCCTCACTCAAATCCATGGGCAAAAGTTCCCATGCAATGATGCGACCCGTCAGCGACTCAGCAATGGCCTTGCGACTAGAAAACCGTACCGACCCCGTTAGCAGGAATTGCCCAGGTTTAGTATGTACACGGACCCAATCTTTTAAAGCTGGGAATAGAGGCGGTGCTAATTGGCATTCGTCAACGACCAAAGGTTTTTTGGATCCACTGTGTGAATTGAGGAATCCCTCAGGATCGATGCTAGCTTGATTGACTGATGCAAACTGATCGAAGGTAACGTAATTCCCAGCCAATCTTTCACTAAACATGGTTTTGCCAACCTGTCTGTGGCCGAAGATGCCGGTTATTGGCGAAAACCGTAACGTTTTCTGAATCAGCGCTAACAGATGTCTTGGGCGGAAATGCGGCATGCGGACAGGTTAGCATACCCTTGTAAAAACCGAAACCCTATTGTTTGTTTTTACAAGGGGGTGGGCAGCGCTGGACGCGATGGGGTATTCGCTGGAGTTGGTGTTGGCGGCGAGATCTGAATTTTTTCCATCTTGATTTATCGTAATCCCAATGACGAGACAGAAGTGGATAGAGCGAGTCAATTGGGTCGCATGGCTGATTGATTACTTTGTTGTTCTGATTGATCAACCGCTTCAGCCGCCACGGCATCATGCCAAATTTTCCCCATCATTTTATTGTAGCTGGCGATGACTGGAACTGGGAAATGGCCTTCTTCCAGCCTAACCAAGATGGTGGCGTGAAAAGCTTCCAGCATTCTGGCCATGGATAGTGTTATTGGACGTATTTTTGCATGTACACACCAAAACAGAATAAGAGTTTCAAAGGAGGAGAGTGTTTTGTTTTGTTGGATTCTTTTTTCTATTTGGAGATAAGTCGCTTCTCTTTCTTTTGCCGATTTGACAGCAAAGTTCAGAAACGCTTGTGTCAGGTCTTTTGGGAGTATATCTGCTGCTATAGCGACGTCGACGAGTTCTGACCAGTCATCGATGTCAGACAAAGTGAGCATCCAGCGACCAACAGAATTTGGCCACAAAACTTGGGCTGCCAAACCATTGAAAACAGCTCGCCGAATATAACGTTTAATTTCGCGATCGACAGCATCGAGTTGTGAAGGTTGCTGGTGAATGACCTGCCGTCTTTTGACGTATAAACTATGGGCGTAGCTCCCATAGTTGAACTTCAACGTGTATCGGCAAATCATATCGTAGCCCGCACCGATAAAAGTGGGTGAACCATTAAATAAGTAGGCTGCCTTTGTGAAGGCAGGGTCATCTTGGCAAGTCAGCATCGCTAAGGACTCAGCTTTTAATGTTTCCTTGGCTTCTTGCTCGTAGCCAACTGTGCCACTTAAATGGAAATCATCTGGCATAATAACTTGGTGAGCCGCATGAAAGGCTTCATGACGGCCAATCATTTCTTGGTAGATTGTCAGGTACTTTTGATGTCTGAGGTTGAATTTTATTTTTGACCAAAATTTTACGGGTTCAGCGTCAGGAGGCGAAGCTTCCTTCAAGGCATTTGTGTTAACCAAATTGATTCGAAAATCGCCAGTGGCTGTTGCTATCATTACGCCACCAATGCCACTATATCGTTCCAGGGCGCTTCTTCGTTTTTCATCAAGTGTGTGCCATGATTTTGTTTCCGCAGCACAGATACGAATGAAATCGCTTTTACCAACTGAAATCCAACAGTTTCCTGGTAAGTAGACTGAATCAACGTGAACGCCCAGATTCTCAGGTTGATCGAATGCGAACTTGCCTTTGCCGATAAGTTTTTCGATGAGTTCTGCCGCATGGGCTTTGACGTGATCATCAAGGAGAACGGCCATAGCCAGCGGTGTGTTATGGCGCTTCATTTGTTGTAGACGGGTGACAATGCCAAGTAAGTCAGTTTTGTTTCCAGGTTGCAAGGGACCCAACGCTTCAACAAGTTCAGCTGCACTCAAGGATAACAGGTATTCTGCAGGGTAGGACTTAAGTTTGTCTAAAATTTTTGATAGCTCCAGGAGCCGTTCCAAATGAACATCTTCAGCGACTTCAGCACCTGCCTCAATCAGAGTTGTTTGTAATTTTTCTATTTTTTTGGTTCTAGCTAATCCCTTTTCTGTGTGTGCTCCCAAAGCGTCCAAAAAATGGGCGGCTTTTTCGACAAAGCGCTTGGCTATTTGAGGTGGAAGCCAGTTTAAGCTTTTCGTGAGGAGCCGCTCGCCTTGTTTTAGCGCGAGTCGGTATCCAGAGTCGCGATGTGTCCTGATTCGTGTTGTGAGCGGGGTCGGCTGTTGGCTTCTGGTTGCCAATGCTGGATATTTTTTTGCTGGAATTTTCATGTTCAGACTATTCCCAAGAGCCAGGCTAATGTTGAAATGCTGCAAGCAACTCTCTTAGTTGTCGTCAAAATGGCCTAGAAGTTGTGTGAAAACAGTCTCGAAAACAGTCTCGATTTGTTGCTGCCATAAATAGAAAAAGTTTGTTTGGATGAAAAATTGGAGATTAATTCAAGGAATCCCAATAGCTTAACGGCTCGTATGAAGGGAGTCGTCGGCAGGTTTCACCCAAGGACAGTAATTGACAACCTCCCGATTTCATTGGTAAAAGAACCCTTCTTGGCTGTCCTATCCCGTTTTATCTAAGGATTTTTTATTTACGAGCCAGGCCACTAACTATATGGACGTATGCGTTTGTGATTCTGTTTTGCAGACCATTGGGAATACCCCAGTGCTTCCGCTTATGCGCGTGGCTGAGCCAGGAATGGCGACTATTTTTGGAAAATACGAGGCGAGCAATCCATCATTTTCACTCAAAGATCGTATTGCGATGGCTCTTATTGAAGAGTTGGAGAAATCCGGCCGCCTTACCAGAGATTCAATTATTGTTTGTGCGATTCGGGGAATACGGGTGTCTCTCTCGCTCTTGTTTGCGCGGTGAAACATTACGCTTTGCACTTGTTTATGCCCAGCGATGCCAGTTTGGAAAAACGCCGCATGTTTGATGGTTTTGGCGCCACGTTGCATTTAACGCCAGCCGATGAATCCGTAAAAGGCGCGCAAGCAGCTGCCAAGACTTATATCAAATCACAACCCAAAGCGGTTTTGATCGACCAATTTGCTGATCCAGCCGTTCCCAGAGTGCATGCCCAAACAACGGCGCAAGAAATACTGGCCGATTTTCCAAATGGGGTCGATGCCTTCGTGATGGGGGTTGGCACGGCTGGGACGATCATGGGCGTGGCGAGTGTACTCAAAAAAGTTTTCCCAAAAACCTTGATCATCGCTGTTGAGCCCTCTGTGAGTGCGGTGCTTTCGGGTGGCCAGCCTGGGATCAGTAAAATTCAACAACTCGGTTTGGGCTTTGTGCCAGGAAATTATCAATCCGAATTAGTCGACCGCGTGGTAAAGGTGACGGATGCCGAAGCCTACTTGGCGACGCGCCGCCTGGCTCGCCGTGAAGGTTTGCTTTTGGGAATTTCCTCAGGGGCCAATGTGGCTGCGGCCTTGACGATAGCCTCTGAATTGGGCGAGGGGAAAACGGTGCTCACAGTTTTGTGTGATGCCGGGCAGCGCTACTTTTCGCTTAAGAATTTTTTTGAATACTAATCGCGAAGCGTAATCTCGGTCGCTTGCGGCCGAGTCAAGCGAGCGGATTTGGGATGACAAAAACCACTGTATCTAAGAATCTTGGGAGCTTGCTCCCGAGTTCTTCAACATGACGGGATCTCTATGACATGCATGAAAGCTCTCAAGTGCCGCGAATGCGGTAATGAATACGCACTCGAAGCCATTTACGTCTGTGAAATGTGTTTTGGTCCCCTAGAAGTCGTTTACGATTACGACAAAATTCGCTCGGCTATTTCCCGCGAAGTCATCACCTCGCGAGCACCCAATATGTGGCGTTACAAAGAACTTTTGCCCATTGCCGGGGAACCGACTGTCGGTCGTCAAACGGGCTTTACGCCGCTGCGCCGCGCGAACCGGTTGGCCAAGCGGTTGGGGGTTAAAGAGCTTTATATCAAGAACGATGCTGTGAATTATCCGACCCTGTCTTTTAAAGACCGCGTGGTTTCTGTGGCGCTCTCGCGCGCCAAAGAGTTGGGTTTTGAAACCGTCAGTTGTGCGTCGACGGGTAATTTGGCCAACTCAGTAGCCGCCAACGCAGCGGCGGCTGATTTGAAGAGCATCATTTTTATTCCGTACGATTTGGAACCCAGCAAAGTTTTGGGAACGATTGTTTATGGCACACACTTAGTTGGTATTCGTGGCACGTATGACGAAGTCAATCGCCTGTGCAGCGAAGTCGCCAACAAAAATCGCTGGGCTTTTGTTAATATCAACATGCGTCCTTATTATGCCGAAGGTTCCAAGTCGATGGGTTTTGAGATCTGCGAACAGCTTGGCTTCAAAACACCCGATCAAGTTGTGGTGCCAATGGCTAGCGGGTCTTTGCTAACCAAAATTCACAAATCATTTGCCGAGTTCCAAAAAGTCGGCATCATCGAAAAGAATGAGGCGCGTGTGTTTGGCGCGCAAGCAACGGGTTGCTCGCCCATATCTTTATCGGTCAAAAGTGGCTGGGATTATTTCAAACCCGTCAAACCTAATACGATTGCCAAATCGCTCGCCATTGGGAATCCAGCCGACGGATTTTATGCCAACCGTGTCATGAAAGAAACCGATGGCTGGGCAGAAGATGTGACGGATGCCGAGATTATTGAGTCCATTAAGCTACTCGCTGAGACAGAAGGTATTTTTGCCGAAACAGCCGGTGGGGTGACGATTGGCTGCACACGTAAACTTTTACAAAGTGGGAAAATTAATCCTGACAAGAGTCTGGTCGTGTGTATTACGGGTAATGGACTCAAAACACAGGAAGCGATAGTTGATCATTTAGATAAACCCGATATCATCAATGCCAATCTTGGGGAGTTTGAAGACCTGCTCAAAAAGCGTGCTGACCAAGCTAAATAAAAAAAGGAATTTTATGGGAATTAAACGCAAAGTCTATTTAACGTTTCCGTCCAAGCAGACCACTGAGGCTATCATTTGCGACATGTACGATAAGTTCAAAGTCCGTTTCAATATCCGCAGTGCCTCGGTTAACGAACATCTCGGGCTGATGGCCGTCGAGCTTGAGCACGATAGCGCTGAGCAAATTGTTCAGGCGATGGATTTCTTCAAGTCACGTGGGCTGACAGTTGAACCAATCGAGATGGACGTTATTTCCGGATGATCGTTTCCTCGATTTTAGACAGGATTGGCAACACCCCGCTGGTGCGCCTTCGTGAAGTCACAAAGGGGTTGCCGGCAGGCGTGGAGATTTACGCCAAACTGGAATACTTTAATCCAGGCGGCTCGGTTAAAGACAGGGCTGCTTATCATATGATTAAAGCGGGGATAGCCTCGGGTGAGTTGACACGCGATAAAATCATTATGGATCCGACATCGGGAAACACGGGTGTCGCTTATGCCATGATTGGGGCTGCGCTGGGTTATGAAGTCGAGCTGGTTATGCCAGCCAATGCCAGTCAGCAGCGCAAGGACATTGCCCAAGCTTTTGGTGCTTCTCTGACTTTTTCGTCACCGTTTGATGGTTCCGATGGGGCCATTCGCCTGGCCCATAAAATTTATAAAGAAAGTCCTGGTCGCTATTTCATGCCGGATCAGTACAACAATCCTAAAAATCCCGATGCCCATTACATGACGACGGGTGTGGAGATTTGGGAGCAGACACGTGGCTTGGTGACGCACTTTGTGGCGACGATGGGGACGAGTGGAACGGCCATGGGAACTTCAAAACGGCTCAAAGCTTACAACCCAGGTATTGTCTGCATAGGCGGGCAGCCGCGCGACGCTTTGCACGGACTCGAGGGGCTCAAACACATGCCCAGCTCGATTGTGCCTGGCATTTACGATGAAGCCAGTTTAGATTCGGTCTTTTGGTTAGACACGGAGCCGGCCTACGATATGGTTGAGAAACTGGGACGAGACGAAGGTCTTGTGGTTGGGTATTCCTCAGGGGCTGCTCTTTGTGCTTGTCTTGAGCTCGCAAAAACGCTTGAGAAGGGCGTTATCGTCACGATTTTCTGTGATCATGGGGATCGCTACTTTGAGGGCATGCGCTGGTGAGAGGATTTTATTCATGACTTTGCCGTTAACCATCAGTCAGGAATTAAGGAATGCCTGCTTTGCTGAAGCTGTGCGTTGCCATCCTTCTGAAGCGTGTGGCTTCTTACTGGGCCATGTTGGGGTTTCGCGTGAAGCTGTGCAATTTGTTGCCTGCAAAAATATTCAGGATGAGCTGCATGCCAAAGATGCCTCTCGTTTTCCGAGGACGGCTGCGACGGCCTATGTGATTGACTCCAAAGAGCAGGAAGCGATTTTTGCCAAAGCCAAGGCGGACGGCTTGAGTGTGATTTCGATCATGCATTCTCATCCAGAGCACGATGTTTATTTTTCGGCTGAAGACAAAACCAACGCGGCGCCTTGGGGCGAGCCCTTGTTTCCTGAGCTGTCCTACTTTGTGATCAGCGTGTACGGAAAAACTGTGCGTGCGGCGAGCGATTTTTATTGGGGCGAAGACGATTTTATCGAACGTAAACTGTATCCCTCGTGAGTAGGGAAGAAAGAAGAGACACAAATGGCCATTAAAGTACGGATTCCAACACCGTTGCAAAAAGTCACCCAGAATAAAGCTGAAGTTGAAGCAGTCGGCTCGACCGTTTCCGAAGTTCTGGCTAATCTGGATTCCCTTTTTGCCGGGCTCAAAGATCGCTTGTACGACGAAAAAGGCGAACTGCGCCGGTTCATTAATTTTTACGTCAACGAAGAAGATATTCGTTTTCTTGATGGCGATAAAACTAAATTGAAAGACGGCGATGAAATCAGCATCGTTCCGGCAATTGCTGGCGGTCTATGACAATTCCGAGTCTGACTAAAAATCCGGGTTTGCTCAAATTGGAGCTCATGCTCAAGGGCGTGAGGGTCGATGAGTCTTTGTATCAAAAACACAATCTGCTTGAGAACTATCGTCTCGGGCCCAAGTGTTTTGGTAATCTCGACATCATTTTGCCTGGCGAGACTTATGTCTCCGTGCCTTATCAGGAAGATTTTGCCAAGGATTCCCCCTACAAATTGCGTTATCTGCACGGCAAATTCTTTTTGACGGGGCCTGATGAAAGCCTTCGTGTCCAATGGGTGCCGCAGCCCCATTACTACAGCCAGCGCATCAATGACAGAGCCAGTATTGGCGATGTCGTGAGTGTGCATGGCGGTTATGTTTCGCTGGCCATTGGGGGACATCGCTACCTACAGCAAACCCTTTTTGCCGCTGATGGGTCATCGACTCGGCCTGAGCTCGTGATTAGTGTCGATGAAACGATCGCTGTCTTGGAACGCGTGCGTAAAGATCGCCCCATCGATGTCGTGTCACTATCTTGCTGGGCTCCAAGTGAGGGTGATGGTGGGATCAGTCAAATTGAACCTTACATTCGCGCCATAAAAAATTCGTTTAATGTGCTGGTTTTTATTGAAGTGCACCTGCCCAAGTCCACAGCCATGATCAATGCAACTTATGCCATTGGAGCTGATTCTGTTTGTTATCACATCGGCAATTTGTGTTCGCATGGGGTGGCTGCTGGCAGCAAAGGCCGAAATGAGGAAGCCGAAGTCGCTTTACTCAAACACGCCGTAGAAGTTTTTCCGCCAGGCAGTATTTTGGCTCACATCACGGTTGGCGAAAATCCTTTCACGGACACGATGGACGACATTGCTCGGCTTGCTCAAATTAAAGTGCTGCCTATTCTGACCGTCGAAACACTCGAAATCGCGCAAAAAATGAAATTTGAAGCGCAGAATTTGGCGCCACTATTTGCCAATCTGTACGATTCGGCCAAGCGCCACCGCGTAAAAATGAATTGGTTTTCCAGACTCGCGCCTTTTGTGGCGCCGATTGAAGGGCGCTATTTTGTGGGCGATATTCCTCGCTTCAAATTGGCGCTCATGAATTTTTATCAAAGTCGTTTCATGGGCGGCAGTATTTCGGCCAGTCTTTCCAATATGCGCCGGAAGCTCCGCGTGCGCGAAATCAAACCACGCAAGGGGCCAGCTCATGACTGAGTCGACCATCATCATCGACAACCGGCCCATTCTTCGTATTCTGCTTGAACGCACCTGGCGTTTTTTTGCGCTGATGGGTTTGTTTGCATTGATGGCCCTCTATTTACGACAAGAGCCGTGGGAGGGCTTGAGTGTGACGGGCTACCGTGCTCTTGGCGCTTTTTTTCTGTGCACGTCTCTTTGGCTGACTCAGTTGATTCCCGCTTCGATCACAGGGCTACTCGCCGTGGTCATTGTTCCCTTGCTTGGTGTTTTACCGACTAAAGAGGCTTACTCATTTTTTGGTAACGAGGCTGTGTTCTTTATTCTTGGCGCTTTTATTTTGGCAGCGGCCATGATGAAGACGGGACTCTCAACGCGTTTGGCGGTGTTTTTGCTCAAACGTTCGAGTCAAAGTCCCAGAGCGTTGGTATTTTGCATTCTCTATTCGACAGCTTTTTTTTCGTGTCTGATGTCCGAACATGCCGTGGCGGCTTTTTTCTTTCCCATTGTTTTGGAAATATCCCAAGCGCTTGAATACGAACCTGAAGGGGGCGAATA